>Ga0075421_100001329_pt1 | contig 28636 bp, 23 predicted proteins | sample SoiMetdeltSBSDD5_FD_75292 | JGI IMG/M metagenome (GOLD analysis project Ga0075421, IMG submission 75292) | Bulk soil microbial communities from a Populus tree surrounding site in Tennessee, USA - Soil MetaG P. deltoides SBSDD5 | ecosystem: Environmental > Terrestrial > Soil > Tree plantation... | reverse complement strand
GACACACTCGGCGGCGAGATGCCGGTGCGGCCCGACGGGATGATCTCGCTGCCGCTCCTCAACGACGTGCAGGCCGCCGGCCTGACCCCCATGGAGCTCAGGGACGTCCTCGTGAAACGCCTCTCCGAGTACATGCCTGCGCCCGAGGTCTCGGTGATCATCAAGGAGGTCAAGAGCCCGAAGGTCTCGATCCTCGGAGAGGTGACGCATCCCGGGCGCTATGACCTGAGGGGGCGGACCACGGTGCTGGACCTGCTCGCCCTCGCCGGAGGGCTGACCGAGTTCGCCTCGCGCTCGCGAATCGTCATCCTGCGCGCCGACGGCTCCGGGCCGAACCGCATACGGTTCGACTACGGCAAGGCGACGCAGGACGGGTCGCGGGAGAACATCGAGCTGCGCCCCGGGGACATCGTTCTGGTCCTCTGATGGCCGCGCTCGCGCCGCATGGGTCCGCCGTCCCGGCCGGAGTGTCTGCCTCCGTCCGGCAACCACCCTGCTGCCCCCCCGCTGCCCGGGTGGCTTTCGGGACGGCGGACACCACCCCGCCCCGACCCGCCCGCCCCCGGAGGCCGGCATGACCGCGCTCGCGCTGTTCTGGTTCTCCATCGTCCTGATCGGCTACGCCTACGTCGGCTACCCGGTCCTGATCAGGGCCTGGGCCGCGCTGCGCCCCGTGCGCCCCCGGGCCGCTCAGGGCGTTCCCTCGGTGTCGGTCGTGATCGTGGCGCACGACGAGGAAGAACGGATCGCCGCCCGGATCGAGAACCTCCTGGCCCTCGATTACCCGATGGACCGGCTCGAGATCGTCGTGGGATCGGACGGGTCGACCGACGGCACGGAGGCGCGCGCCCGGGCGGTCCCCTCCGGACGCGTGCGCGTGATCGCGTTTCCCGGGCGCCGCGGCAAGGCGGCCGTTCTAGACGATGTTCTTCCCCTCTGCTGCGGCGAGATCGTGGTCCTGACGGACGCGCGGCAGCGGTTCGAGGCCGGGACGCTCGAGGCGCTCGTGCGCCCGTTCGGCGACCCGGCCGTCGGCGCCGTGAGCGGCCGGCTGATCCTGGCCGATCGGCCGGAGGCGACGCCCGTGAGCCGGGGGGTGGGCCTGTACTGGCGCTGCGAGACGGCGATCCGGGAGAACGAGAGCCGCGTCGACTCCACCGTCGGGGCGACGGGGGCGGTCTACGCCATCAGGCGGGACCTGTTCGAGCCGATCCCCGGGGACACGATCCTGGACGACGTGCTCATCCCGATGCGCATCGCCCGCCGGGGCTACCGCGTGGTGTTCGAGTCCGGGGCCCGCGCCTGGGACCGGCCGGCGGAGACCCCGCGCCAGGAATTCGTCCGCAAGGTCCGCACCATCGCCGGGAACTTCCAGCTGTTCGCCCGCGAGCCCTGGCTCCTCGACCCGCGCCGGAACCGCCTCTGGCTGCAGACCGTGTCGCACAAAGGGATCCGTCTCCTCGGTCCCGTCCTGCTCGCGGCGATCCTGGGATCGAACCTCCTGCTGGCCGGACGGCCCTTCTATGCGGGCACCCTCGCTGCGCAGGGACTGTTCTATGCCGCGGCGCTTCTCGGAGCGCTCGCGGGCGCGGGACGCGGAGGCGCCCTCCTGGCCGTGCCGTACACGGTCTGCCTGCTGAACTGGGCGACCGCGGTCGCGTTTCTCCGGGTCCTGACCGGGCGCCAGCCCGTCACCTGGGAGCGCGCCCCCGTCTGAGTCCCGCGCCGGGCCGCCGGCCGGTCTCCCCCCCGATTCCCCCTAAGGCCTTCACCGAAGAAACCGTCGGGCGTTCTCCACGGTGCGATTGAGGATTCCACCGATTGTGCGGGCCTTTCCTCGCGCGTACAACTGTATGCGTCGATGCGGAACCATCCGAACGACGCGCTCGCGTGAGTGACGGAAGGGACCATGAACGGGTCGAAGAGAGAAGCGAAGAGAGAATCGCAGACGGGCCGGGACGCGGCGCGGGGCGCAGCATGACCGGCCTGGTCGCCCTGTTCCGGGCCGCGGCCGCCCTCCGGCCGCTGGCCCGGCGCACGGTGATCCTCGGCACGGGCCCCATGGCCCGCACGGTGGCGCGCGAGATCGCCGCGCGGCCCGGGTGTCGCGAGGCGGTCGTCGGAGTGGTCGCCGAGTCTTCGGACGCCGCCCCCCGCGCCTTCGGCTCCCCGGTGCTCGGCGGGCTCGCCGACCTCGACGAGGTGCTGCGCCGCGCCGCGCCGGGGCGCGTGATCGTCGCCCTGCGCGATCGGCGCGGGCGGCTTCCGGTCGAGAGCCTGCTCGACGCCCGCGTGCGCGGTGTCGCCGTCGAGGAGGTGACCGACGTCCTGGAGCGCCTCACCGGGAAGATCGCCATCGAGGCGGTCACTCCCGGATCGCTCGCCTTCTCGAGCGAGTTCCGGAGCCGCCGCCTGCACGATGCCGTGGCGCGCGCCCTCGGCGTCGCCCTGGCGGCCGCGGCCCTGGTCCTCCTGGCGCCGCTCCTGGTCCTGATCGCGCTCGCCATCCGGCTGGACTCGCCCGGTCCGATCCTGTTCGTCCAGGAGCGGGCCGGCCTCCGCGGCAGGACGTTCCGTCTTTTGAAGTTCCGGACCATGCATGCCCCGGACGGGCCGACGACCCTGTGGGCGCGGGACAACGGCGATCGCATCACCCGGATCGGCGGCTGGCTGCGCCGCTTCCGGCTGGACGAGCTGCCGCAGTTCGTCAACGTCCTGCGCGGCGACATGAATCTGATCGGGCCCCGCCCGCAGCCGCTCCCGAACTGCGAGCTCTTCTCCCGCACCGTGCCGTACTACCGGCTGCGCTCCTCCGTCCGCCCCGGCGTGACCGGGTGGGCCCAGGTCCGCTACGGCTACGCGAACGACCTCGAGGAGGAGACGGAGAAGATGCGCTACGACCTGTACTACATCAAGCATCGCTCCGTCTGGCTGGACGTGCGCATCCTGCTGGACACCGTCCGGGCCGTCCTCACGGGCGGCGCCGACGGCGCGCGCGAGGCGGCGGACTCCGTTCCGGCCCGCGGCGGCATGGCGCTCCTGCCGCGCATCCAGCCGCGGCACGGCGCGGGCCGGGGGCACAGGATGCGCTCCCGGGTCGCCCCGCTCGGCATGGGGGGAGACCCGCACCGGCGTCCCGGCCCGAGATTTCCGTGACCATGACCCACGTCAAGCACTGACCGGCGCCCGCCGAACGCGGGCGATGTTCCGCGGACCCGGCCCCGGGGAACTCCCCCTCGCCTCCCCGGGGCCGCGGCCCGCGTCCAGCAAGGCGTTCACGAAAACACCCCCGCACCTTCCCGATGATTTCCCCCGCGCGGCTTGCGGGATCGACCAGATGGCCGGCGGTTCCGCGCGGTCGTACCCTCGCACGTGAACGTCAGGTCCGGTTCCGAAACGCAGTTCTTTCAGAAGGAGGTCAGCATGAATCACGGAACGAACGGACTTCGCAGGCTGGCGGCGCTCGCCAGGCCCGCGGCGCTCGTCATGACGGCGGCGCTTCTGGCCGCATGGCCCGCGGCCGCGACGGCGCAGACCGTCGACGGCGCGGCGACGGCGATCCGGGCGAGCGTCCTGGGCATGAGCACGGCGCTCGCCGACACGGGGCCACTGGCCGACGCGCAGGACCTGCGTGACGCGTCGGAGCCGACGGCCGCCATCCTGTCCCTCGGCAGCGCCGGCGTCCTGCACGCCGCCACGGGGAGCTCGACCAACGCGCCGCAGCCCTTCGTGGCGTCCGAGTCGTCGCTCGCCGATCTGGCCCTGTCGGTCGCGGGCAACTCCGTGTCCGCCGCCTTCGTCATGGCCAGGGCGGTCGCCACGCAAGGGAGCGCCCCCGTCGGCACATCGGAGCTCGACGGCCTGTCGGTCAACGGCATGCCGGTCGCTGTGAGCGGCGCGCCGAACCAGGTGGTGCCGCTGTTCGGGGGCCGGCTGGTCCTCAACGAGCAGGTCGCGTCGCCGGCGGGAACGACGGTCAACGCCCTGCACCTTGTGGTGGACGGTGTCGCGGACGTGGTGATTGCGTCCGCCAAAGCGGGAATCGGCTCCGGCGGCGCGTCGGTGCCGCCGCCGATCCTTCCGCCCCTGCCCCGGCTGTTCTAACCGAGGAGACCGAGACGATGACTCTCAAAAAAGCAACGATGGTACGCAACGCAGTCCTGGCCTTTGTGATCTCAAGCCTGATCCTGACCGGCGGCGGGCGGACCTTCGCCTGGCCGACCGACAACCTGCCCCCGTCCGATTTCGTCACCGGCGGGGGATGGATCGTCGCCACCCCGTCCGGCGCCAAGGGAAACTTCGGCATCGGCGGGGGCGTGAAGAACGGCGCCTTCTGGGGACACCTCAACTACCTCGATCACGGCAGCGGCATGCACGTGAAGGCGACGAGCATCACGGGGTACGTCTTCGTGGACGACAGGACCCGCGACATCTGCGGGACCTACGAGACGAACACCGGGGACTCCGGCTACTTCCGGGTCCGCGTGACCGACAACGGCGAGCCCGGCCGCGATGATCTCTTCGGGATCAAGCTCCAGAGCGGCTACTTCGCCTTCGGCGATCTGGGCGGACCGGGCCCCGGAGGAGGCAACATCCAGCTCCACAAGGGGAACGCCTCCAACACGCCCCCCGCGACCGGCTCCTTCTGTCCGGTCTGATCGCATCGGTCAGGGCGTCACCGCTCTCGAGCCGGGCGTCGCGGCCGGCTCGTCAAGGCGGCTGCCTCCGGAATCCTCCAGGCCAGTACGTTCCGGGGGCAGCCGACCGGCGCGGGGCTCTAGGAGCCGGCCCAATACTCGGACAGGCTCCTAGGCGGACAGATGCGGGATCTTCCCGGTTCCCGTTGGGTAGTTTCCCCGATAGGCCGTGCCGGCCGGGCGGCGTAAGGTGACGGGAAGGCGCCGGCCCTTTGTCGGCGCCGCGAGGCAGGAGCCATGCAGGGACAGCAGGGACAGGGAGAGGGCATCCACCGGGCCCTCGAGGTGTGGGTCAGGAGGTGGTGGCTGGGGGTCGTGGTCTTCCTCGGCGTGCTCGTCCCCGGGCTCAGCTTCGTGGCGTTCCTGCCGGACATCTATAAAGCGACCACCACGGTCCTGGTAGAGCGGCCGCAGGTCTCCGAGACGTTCGTGCGGCCGGCGGTGACCGAGGAGCTGGAGACCCGGATCCACGCCCTCAGCGAGGAGATCCTCGGCCGGGCCAACCTGGCGGAGCTCCTGACGCGCTACGACCTGTATCCCGTCCTGCGGCAGAAGGCCTCCGTCGAGGACGCCGTCATGAAGCTCAGGCGCGACATCGATCTGGACCTCAAGGGGATCGAGAACGGCTGGAGCCGCGGCCAGACGGTCGCCTTCGTCCTCGGCTACCGGGGACGGGATCCCGCCAAGGTGGCGCAGGTCGTGAACGCCCTCGCGTCGTTCTTCGTGGAGGAGAACACGAAAGTCCGCGAGCGCCAGGCGGCGCAGACCTCCGAGTTCCTGAAGTCGCAGCTCGCCGAGATGAAGAAGAAGCTGTCCGACCAGGAAAGCCTGATCGGGCAGTACAAGAAACAGCACGCCGGCGAGCTGCCGCAGCAGGTCGAGGCGAACATCGCCGGGCTCGAGCGGCTGAACGCCCAGCTGCAGCTCAACAACGAGAAGCAGATCCGGGCGATGGAGCGGCGCGACCGGCTGACCGGCCAATCGGGGGACACAGCACAGGGGCTGGAGCCCGAGGACGACGAGGGGCGCCTCGCCCGGTTGAAGCAGGAGCTGGCCGGGCTGCGCCGGCAGTACAGCGACAAGTACCCCGACGTCGTGCGTCTCGAGCGGGAGATCGAAGTGCTTCAGGACCGCATCGCCTCGCGGGCCCCCGATCCTGCCGGCGCGGAAGCCCCCGGCCCGTCCGGTGCCGGAACGCCTCCCCGGGGCGGTGGCCTGCGCAACGCGGACGCGGAGATCCAGGGACTGAAGCGGGAGGAGGAACGGCTGCGGCAGACCATCGCCTCCTACGAGCAGCGGGTGGACAACGCCCCCCAGCGGCAGCAGGAGTTCCAGGCGCTGTCGCGCGATTACGAGACGACCCGCGAGCTCTACGATTCCCTGCTGAAAAAGCACGAAGAGGCGCTTCTCGCGGAGAGCATGGAGCACGGCCGGGCGACGGAGCAGTTCCGCGTCCTGGACCCGGCCGTCCCCCCGCGCGACCCTGCGGCTCCCAACCGGCTCTGGCTGGCCCTCATGGCGCTCATCGTGTCCGTGGGGCTGGCGGTGGGGGGGATGGCGCTGGCCGAGCAGCTCGACACCTCGTTCCACAGCGTCGAGAGCCTGCGCGCCTGCACCCGGGTGCCGGTCCTGGCCAGCATCCCGCGCATCGTCACCCGCGGCGACGCGATCCGCAGGAGTCTCCGGATCGGGGTCGCCGCGGTCGTCCTGGCGGTCGGGCTGGCGGCCGCCGCCGGCGCCTCCCGCTACCTGGCGAAGGAGTACGAGCCTCTGGTCTTCATCGTGAGCGGCGGCCGCCTCTAGGAGCCGGCACGAATCAAGGAGGGAGCATGGCCGAGTCGATCAGCGCAGAGCGGCAGTCACGGATCGGCCCGGTCCGTCCGGCGCCGGACCACGCCCCGGCCGGCGCGCCGAGGGCGCTCGGTCCCCGCCTGGTGAGCCTGTCCGCCCCCGCGTCCTTCGAGGCCGAGCAGTACCGGACCCTGCGCGCCCGTCTCGAGTCCCGGCAGGAAGGGAAGGCGCTCCAGGTCGTCGCAGTCACCAGCGCCACGGTCGGAGACGGCAAGACCACGACGGCCATCAACCTGGCCGGGGCCCTGGCGCAGTCCTCCGAAGCCCGCGTCCTGCTGCTGGACGCCGATCTCCGCCGCCCGTCCGTCGAGTCGCAGCTCGGCTGGGACGGGCCGGGGCTCTCCGACGTCATCCTCGACGCGGACCGCGACCTGCAGGGGACCGTCCGCCACGATCCGGCGCTGAACCTCTCGGTCCTCACGGCGGGCCGAACGCCCGACGCGCCGTACGAGGCGCTGAAGTCGGCGCGGCTCGGCTCCCTGTTCGAGGAGATGCGCCGCTCCTACGACTACATCGTCGTCGATACGCCCCCCCTGCTCCCGGTCCCCGATTGCCGGCTGATCGCACGGTGGGTGGACGGTTTTCTCATGGTCGTCGCGGCGCACCGGACTCCCAGGAAGCTGTTCGAGGAGGGGATGAGCCTCCTGGACCCCGCCCGGGTCATCGGGCTCGTCTTCAACGGCGCCAGGCGCCCGTATTCCCGCTATTACGGCAAGTATCAGGCGTACGGCCACCCGTCGCGGCATGCGGTCCCCGGCCTTCGATCGCCGTCCCGCCCTATCAAGGAAATCCCTGAGAGAGATTGAGGGATCCACCGATTGATGGGGGTTTCCCGTCGTTGTACTAATGGTGCGCACCATGTTTCCGCCATCCCGCCCGTCGCGCGTCCCCGGAACCGAAGGGGGCGAAGCCCGCCCGGAACCAGCCTCCAGGACGAAGGGATGTTCCCGATGCTGAGAGCAGAGGTCGAGAGGAGCATCGCGTCGGTCGCGCCGGCGCCCTGCCGGAGGCCGCGGGGCCTCCCCCCGCGCCGGCTGGTCGCCCTCGGCGGCGGGACCGGGCTTCCCGTCGTGCTGCGCGGTCTGAAGAAGGCGCTGTTCCCGGCCCGGACCGGGGGCTCGACCCCCCCGGATCTCGAGCGCCTCACGGCCATCGTCAACGTCGCCGATGACGGCGGCAGCTCCGGGAGGCTGCGGCGGGCGTACGGAGTGCTCCCGCCCGGCGACATCCGCAACTGCCTCGTGGCCCTCGCCGACGAGGGATCCCCCTTGTCCCCCGTGTTCGACTATCGCTTCGAAGGAAACGGCGGTCTCGGCGGGCACAGCCTCGGAAACCTCATCCTGACCGCCCTGAGCCGGATGGAGGAGGACTTCTCCATGGCCGTGGAGCGCGCCCGGATCCTTCTCGCCGCGCGCGGCCGCGTGTTCCCCGCGACGCTCCAGGACGTCTCCCTCCTCGCCCGGTTCGCGGACGGAAGCCGGGTCGCCGGAGAGTCGCGCATCCCGGCGGTCCGCCGCGAGGTCGAGAGGCTCAGCCTGGTCCCCTCTAAGGTGCGCGCCATGCCCCAGGCACTCGAGGCGGTCGGGCGCGCGGACCGGATCGTCATCGGTCCGGGAAGCCTCTACACCAGCCTCCTCCCGATCCTCCTGGTCGAGGACCTGGTGCGGGCCGTGGCGCGATCGCGGGCCCGGGTCCTGCTCGTCATGAACCTGATGACCGAGCCGGGCGAGACCGACGGCTACAGCGCCTCGGACGTCGTGCTCGCCGTGCGGCGTCACGCGCCCCGGCTGCCGATCCACGACGTCCTGATCCACGACGCGCCGATCCCCGGGCGCCTGGCCGCGCGCTATGCCGAGCAGGGGGCCGTGCCGATCCAGGCCGATCCGCGGCACCTCCGGTCCCTGGGGTGCAGGCCGATCGCCTGCGATCTGCTGCGACGGGGCGTCAAGATCCGCCACGACGCCGTCAAGCTGGCCCGCGCCATCCTCGGGCCGCCCACCGGGGCGCGGACATGAGCGCTGGCCAGCGCGCCGAGTGGTGGAGGGCGGACCTCGCCCCGGCCGTCGCCGCGGGCCGTCCCTCGGACCTTGCCGGGGCCGGGACGGGGGCTGGGAGCGAGACGCCGTTCCGGGCCCTCATGGCGTTCACGTTCGTCCTGATTCTCGCTCCCCAGTCGTTCGTCCCGGCCCTCGCGCCGATGCGCCCCGGGCTCCTGATGGCGGCGATCGCCATCACGACCTACCTGCTCGATCGCCTGGTGAACAGCCGGCCGATCCTGAGCATCACCCCCGAGATCGCGGTGTCCGCCGCCCTCCTGGTCTGGGCGGTCGCGACGATCCCCTGGTCCCTCTGGCCCGGAGGGAGCCTGGCGTTCATCCTCGAGGTCTACTCCAAGACGCTGGCGATCTTCTGCCTGCTCGCCCAGGTCGTGGTGACGCCACGCAGGCTGCGCGCGGTGGCCTGGGGCCTGACCCTGATGGCGATCCCCCTGGCGTTGTTCGGCATCCGCGAGTACCTCGCCGGGCGCTTCATCAACACCGGGGCGGTGAGGCGTATCCAGAGCTACGACGCGCCGCTGACCCAGAACCCGAACGACCTGGCGCTGATGCTGAACCTCATCCTGCCGCTCACGCTGGCGCTGATCCTGATGAAGCCCACACCGGGAGCGCGGCTGGTCCTCGTCGCGGGGGCTCTCGTCAGCGTGGTCGCGATCATCCTGACGTTCTCGCGAGCCGGCTTCCTCACCCTGGCGGTCACCGGCGTCCTGTATCTCGTCAGGACCCTGAGACGTCCCGGACGGGGCTGGGCGCTGGCGGTCCTGGCGCTCGCCCTCCTGGGGACGCCGTTCCTGCCCCAGGGCTACGTCGATCGGCTGAGCACCATCACCGACATCCGCTCCGACCCCACCGGCTCGGCGCAGGAGCGCTGGGGGGACACGCAGGCGGCCGTGCGGTTCGTCGCTGCGAACCCGGTGGTCGGCGCGGGAATCGCCATGAACGCGCTTGCGCTGAACGAGTACAGGGGGGCCCTCTGGAAGAAGGTCCACAACGTCTACCTGGAATACGCCGTGGACCTCGGCCTGCCGGGGCTGGCCCTGTTCCTGGTCCTCCTCGCCGGGTGCATCCGGGCCACGGCCGTGGTCAAGAGGCGCGCCGCGCCCCGGCCCGAGGGGCGCGACCTGTTCCTGCTCGCGGAGGGGATCCAGACCGCCCTGTGCGCCTTCGCGTTCGCCGCACTGTTCCACCCCGTCGCGTATCACTTCTATTTCTATTACATGGCGGGGCTCGCCCTGGCGGCGAGGGCCGCCTCGGAGGCCGGTGCTTCCGGCTGAGACCATGAAGGCCACGGGCGTCGGTCCAAGCGACTGGCTCTGGAAGAAGGAGACCGGCTACTACTCCGGGACGGCCGCGGAGCTCGCGGTCCGTCCGGTCCTGCCGGACATCGGCCGCCTGCGCGATCGGCGGATCTTCGACCTGTTCCTGTATCACGGCGGACTGTCCCGGGGCTCGCGGGTCCTGGAGATCGGCTGCGGGCGATCCCCCTGGCTGCCGTTCCTCGGCCGGCGGCTCGGGTGCCGCGTCTCGGGCATCGACATCGAGCCCCACGCCGCCGAGCTGGCGCGCGCCAACCTCGCGGGGGCGCGCGTCGCGGGGGAGATCCACTGCGGCGACGGGTTCGCGCTGACCTCCCGTCCGGTCCTGCGCCACGCCTTCGACCTCGTCTACTCGATGGGGGTCCTCGAGCACTTCGACGACGCGGCCGCGCGGATCGCCGTTCTCGCCGACTACCTCAGGCCCGGCGGCCGGATCCTGACGACCGTGCCGAACCTGCAGGGGATCAACTGGCTCCTGCAGCGCCTGGCCGATCGCCGCACCCTCCAGGCGCACGTGGTGTACGACCGAAGGCTCCTGGCCCGGGTCCACGAGGCGGCCGGCTTCACCACGCTCGCGTCCGGGTACGCGGGATTCTTCGACGCCCACCTGGCCTCGGCCGCCGGGGCGACGAGCCGGCTGAGGCGCAGGGCGCTGAACGGCGCCTGCCGCGCACTCGGTATCGGGGCCGAGGCCTGGCTGCGGTTGTGGGGGGAGGGGCCGACCCCGGAGCTGCGTTACCTGTCGCCGCACGTCTTCCATGTCGGACGGCGCGCCGCCCCTCCGGGCGCGCCGGCGGAGGGGACGGCGTGAGCGTCGTCCGGGACGTGCCGGGTGAACGCCCGGCCGCCGGCGAGGCCAGGACCGGGCTCCTGATGTTCGTGAACGGCTTCGGCATGGGCGGGACCGAGAGACACGTGGTGAACGTGGGGCGGGCGATCGACCGGACCCGCTTCGACCTGCACCTGGGCTGCTTCAGGCGGTGGGGCCACTTCCTCGGCGAGATCGAGAGCCGGCACGTGCCGATCTGGGAGTACTCGATCGACAGCCTGCACAACGCCCGGACGCTCCGGGAGCAGCTGCGGTTCGCCCGGGACCTGCGGCGGCTGCGCATCCGGATCGTCCATGCCTACAACTTCTACCCCAACGTCTTCGCCCTGCCGGCGGCGCGCCTGGCCGGGGTCCCGCTCGTCCTCGCGTCGATCCGGGACACGGGCGTCTACCAGACTCCGAACCAGAAGCGGGCCCAACGGATCATGTGCCGCCTGGCGCACTGCATCGTGGTGAACGCCGACGCGGTGCGGCAGTGGCTGGTGGAGGAAGGGTTCCGCCGGGACAAGATCGTCGTCATAAGGAACGGCGTCGACCTGTCGCGGTTCGAGACGCGCGGGGACGGCCCCCGCCTGCGCCGCGAGCTGGCGATTCCGCAGGGGGCCCCCATCGTCGCGGTGGTGTCGCGGCTCCACGAGCTCAAGGGGTTCGACTACTTCCTGCATGCCGCCGCGGCCGTCTCGCGCCGCTACCCGGACGCCCGGTTCCTGATCGTGGGGGACCGCTACGGGCTGAAGGACGGGGCGGTCGTGCGGGAGGACGCCTACCAGGGGGAGCTCGAGGCCCTGGCGACGCGCCTCGGGATCGCCCACCGCGTGGTCTTCACCGGCTTCCGTCTGGACATCCCGGAGCTTCTGGCCGAGGTCGCCGTGTCGGTCCTGCCGTCCCTCAGCGAGGGGCTGTCGAACTCCCTGCTCGAGTCGATGGCGGCCGGCGTCCCGGTCGTGGCCACCCGGGTCGGCGGCAGCCCCGAGGCGGTGGAGGACGGGGTGTCGGGGTTCCTGGTCCCGCCGCGCGACGCCGCCGCGCTGGCGCGGGGGATCGACACCCTCCTGGGGGACCCGGACCGGGCGCGCGCCATGGGTGCGGCGGCGGCCCGCCGGATCGCGGACCACTTCTCTCTCGAGAGCATGACGCGGGAGCTCGAGCGCCTGTACCGGAGGCTTCTCCAGGGGGAGCGCCCGCAGGAGGCGGAGGGTCGGGCGCCCCGACCCATCCGCGAGGAGCACTAGCCATGTTCGATCCGCGGCTCGAGATCTTCTCCACCTGTCCCCCCTCGTCCGGCGACGGGCCGGGGACCTACGCCGAACGCGTCGCCCAGGTGGCGCGCTGGAGCGAGCGCGCCGGCTGCAGGGGGATCCTGGTCTATTCGGACAACTCGCTCCTGGATGCCTGGCTGGTCTCGCAGCGGATCGTCGAGGCGACCCGGTCGCTCTGTCCTCTCGTGGCCGTCCAGCCGGTCTACATGCACCCGTACACCGTGGCGAAGATGGTGACGACGTTCGCCTCCCTCCACGGGCGAAGGGTCTACCTCAACCTGGTCGCCGGCGGGTTCAAGAACGACCTCGAGGCGCTCGGCGACCGGACACCGCACGACCGTCGCTACGAGCGGCTGGTGGAATACACGACGATCGTCCGGCAGCTTCTCTCCGGCCAGAAGCCGGTCACTCTCGCCGGGGAGCACCACCAGGTCGAGCGGCTCCGGCTCTCGCCGCCGCTCCCTCCCGACCTGTTCCCGGGCGTCTTCGTCTCGGGCTCCTCGGAGGCGGGGCGGGCCGCGGCCCGGAGCCTCGAGGCCACCGCCATCGAGTATCCCAAGCCGGCGCAGGACGGCCCGGCCCTCCCGGGCGAACCGGGACTCGAGCGCGGCATCCGCGTCGGCCTGATCGCCAAAAAGAGCGAGGACGAGGCCTGGGGCCTGGCGCGGGCCCGGTTCCCGGAAGACCGGAAGGGGCAGCTCGCCCACCAGCTCGCCATGAAGGTCTCCGACTCGGTCTGGCACGGCCAGCTGTCCGGAATGACGGAGGCCGCCGACGGCCATCCCTACTGGCTGGTCCCGTTCCAGAACTACAAGACGATGTGCCCCTACCTCGTGGGGAGCCACGAACGGGTCGGGGCGGAGCTGGCGCGCTACCTGTCCGCCGGCTGCCGCACGTTCATCCTCGACGTGCCCAGGGACCCCGACGACCTGGACCAGACGGAGGCCGCCTTCGAGCGCGCCCTCGAGCTATGCGCGAAACCCTCGCTCATCTCGTAATCCGGCAGGCGGAGCGGCGCCCCGGGGCCGTGGCGGTCGTCGACTGCGGGCACGCCCTCACCTATGCCGACCTCGAGGCCCGCTCGCGGCGGCTGGCGGCGCGGCTCGTGGCGGAGGGCTGCGCGCCGGGGGACCGGGTCTGTCTCCTGATGCCGAAATCCCTTCAGGCGATCGTGGGGCTCCTCGGGATCTACCGGGCCGCGTGCATCTACGTGCCGCTCGATCCGTCGAGCCCGGCCCCCCGCCTGGCGAAGATGATCGACTCGTGCGCCCCGCGCTTCATCCTGGCGGCCGGCCCGGTCGGCCGGACGCTGGACGAGATCCTGGAGGACCGGGGCGCCGCCATCGACGTCGGCTGGCTGGGGGAGGAGCCGCCCGGTACTGTGGCGTTCACGCCGCGCTTCTCGACCGCCGACTTCCTCGGCGCAGACCCCCTCCCCGCGGCCCCCGCGACGCCCCCCCAGGAGATCGCCCACATCCTGTTCACCTCCGGATCGACTGGAACGCCCAAGGGGGTGGTGATCACGCACGCCAACGTCCTGCATTTCGTCGACTGGGCGACGCGGTACTTCAGGATGGAGGCCTCCGACCGGGTCTCGTGCCACCCGCCCTTGCATTTCGACCTGTCGCTCTTCGACATCTTCGGGGCGTTCGCGGTGGGGGCGGAGCTCCATCTCGTCCCTCCGCAGGCGAGCCTCCTCCCCACCACGCTCGCCGAGTTCATCCGCGCGTCGCGGCTGACGCAGTGGTTCTCCGTTCCCTCGGTCCTCAACTACATGGCCAAGTTCGACGTGGTCCGCCCCGGCGATTTCCCGGACCTCCGCCGGCTCCTGTGGTGCGGGGAGGTGTTCCCGACGCCCGCGCTCGCCTACTGGATGAGGCGGCTGCCGCACGTCGAGTTCACCAACCTCTACGGGCCGACCGAGACCACGATCGCCAGCAGCTACTACAGGGTCCCGGCCGGTCCCGCGAGCGATCGCCAGGCGATCCCGATCGGGACCGCGTGCGACGGCGAGCGGCTCCTGATCCTGGACGACGACCTGAATCCGGTCGGGGACGGCGAGGTGGGCAACCTGCACATCGCGGGCCCCGGTCTCAGCCCGGGGTACTGGAACGACCCGCAGAAGACGCGGGAGGTCTTCCTGTCCCTGAACGGCGGTCCCGGCCCGGGCGAGCGGATCTACCGCACCGGGGACCTGGCGCGGCGCGGCGAGGACGGGCAGGTCTATTTCGTCGGGCGGGCCGACGCGCAGATCAAGAGCCGGGGCTATCGCATCGAGCTGGGGGAGATCGAGACCTGCCTCGGCGCCCTGGACGGTGTGCGCGAGTGCGCGGTGGTGGCCATCCCGACGGAGCAATTCGAGGGGACGATCCTGTGCTGCGCCTACGTGCCGCAGGAGGATGAGATGAATCCCACGGCGCTCCGCCAGGGGCTGGGCCGTCTCCTGCCGGCGCACATGCTCCCGTCGCGCTGGCAGGCCTACGACCAGCTCCCCAGAAACGCCAACGGCAAGATCGATCGAGCCGTCCTCAAGGAGACCTTCGAGCGTCATGAAGCTGCTTCCGCTTGACAGCCCGGACCTCATCCGGCTGGTCGCCTCCTGGATGGCCAGCAGGGAGAACTACGAGTGGCTGGATTTCGGGAACGGCCGCCAGGTCCTCACCCCGGAATGGCTGAAGATCGCGACCCAGCGCGACACGGAGATCCTCCGGGCGTTCACGGCAGAGGACGACCGGACGCCCGTCGGCGTGGTCGGCCTGACCGGCGTCGACCGGGCCTTCGGGACCGCGCGCATCTGGGTCGTGGCCGGGGACAAGTCGTTCCGCGCGCGCGGCAACGCCACGCGGGCGGCATCGAGGCTCCTGACGATCGGCTTCAGGGACCTGGGCCTCGCCGCGATCAACACCTGGATCGTCGAGGGGAACCCGTCGGCGCGCATCGCCCTGCGCCTGGGGTTCAAGCCGATCGGCAGGCAGAGGCAGTGCCACGTCATCGGCGGACGGGCGCACGACCGCCTGTGGTTCGACATCCTGGCCTCCGAGCACGGGGATGAGTGAGATGCAGCCGGCCGCGGATCTCCAGGATCGCGTCGCCCGGCTGTTCGCCGACAGGCTGAACCTGGAGGTGCCGTCGGGCGGGACCGACCTGTTCGAGACCGGGGCGCTCGACTCGATGGCCTTCGTCGAGCTCCTGGCCCAGCTCGAGCGCGAGTTCGGGATCACGGTGTCCTTGCAGGACCTCGAGATGGACAACTTCCGGACGATCGAGAGGATCGCCGGCTTCGTGGCCGCGCGCCGCGGGAGCAACGGGAATGGACCCTGAGAGCCGGCGGCGCACGCTGCGCCTTTTGTCGAACGGCGTCTACGTCATGACCTCGAGAAGCGGCGGGCGTTTCGGGGCGGCCACGGTCACCTGGGTGTCGCAGGCCTCCTTCCGGCCGCCGCTCCTCATGGCGGCGGTGCGCCCGGGGAGCAACGTGTTCGCCTGCCTGCGCGACAGCGGCGTCGCGGCGCTGCACATCGTCGGGCGGGGGCAGGAGGAGATGGCGCGCCGGTTCTTCGCGCCGACCGAGGCCGATGCCACAGGGATCAACGGCGAGCCGTTCCAGGAGGGGACCGGCGCGGTCCCCATCCTGAGCAACGCGCCGGCGTACCTCGAGTGCCGGGTGCGGAGGATCGTCGACGATTTCGAGGGGGACCATGTCCTGGTCGTCCTGGAGGTCCTCGACGCCGCCTGCCGCGGGCCGGTGCGCCCGATGACCATCGCCGAATCCCCCTGGGAGTACGGTGGCTGAGGCGGTCCGGGTGGAGCGGCAGCCGACGGCCTCCTTGGTCCGCCCTCTGGCCGAGAGGGACCTGCCGCAGATCGTGTCGCTCCACGAGCGGATCTTCACCGGGCGCTCCGCGCGGGCGCCCGGCCGGGCGCGGGACCACCTCGAGCAGATCCTGTGCCGCAGCCCGTGGCGCGACGACACGCTCCCGTCCCTGGTCTGCGAGGACGGCGCCGGCCGGATCGTCGGGTGCCTCGGCGTCATGCCGCGCCGCATGCGGATCGGCCGCCGATCGATCCGCGCGGCCATCAGCCATTCCTTCATGGTCGAGCCGGGGAGCCGGGCCAGCCTGGCGGCGCTGGCGCTGGCCCGGGCGTTCCTGGCGGGCGGCCAGGATCTCTCGGTGGCCGAAGGAGGCAGCCCGTCCCGGCGCATCCTCGAGAGCCTGGGCGGCTCGACGTCGATCCTCTATAGCCTCCGCTGGACGCGGCCGCTCCGTCCCGGCCGCTATGTCCTGTCCTACCTGAGACGCCGCGGGCTGCGCATGCCTCTGTCCGCGGCGCTCGCGCCCCTGGGGGCGATCGCCGACATGCTCGCCCCCCGGATCGCCGGCGCCACGCTCTCGACGCCGCGCTCGCGCCTGGCGGGACAGGACCTGTCGACGGGGGACCTCCTCGCCTGCCTGTCCGGGGCGGCCGCCGATCGTGCCCTGCGCCCCCGGTACGACGGCGAGTTCCTCGCGTGGTTTCTCGAACTCCTCGCCGCCAGGCAGGGGCGGGGCCGGTTCGAGAAGGTGGGGGTGAGGGACGCCTCCGGCCTCCTCGTGGGCTGGTACCTCTTCTACATGAACCCCGGAGGGATCAGCGAGGTGGTGCAGATCGGCGCCACGCGGGGGTCCATGGGGGACGTCGTCGATCACCTCTTCGAGCGGGCCTACCGGGGAGGGGCGGTGGCCGTGTCGGGCCAGATGGACCCGGCGGCCTTCCAGGCGCTCGCCGCGCGGAGGTGCATGTTCCACCACGACGGGATCTCCTGGTTCCTGATCCACTCGCGCGATCCCGAGGTGCTCGCGGCCATCCATCGCGGAGACGCATTCCTGACGAGGCTCGAGGGTGAATGGTGCATCGGTCCCTGAGCCCCGTGGAGCGGGTCCCGCGCGCGGGTTCCCGTGGCTGAAGCGGCGGCCGCGAGGGTCCCCTCCGTGATCACCGTCGACATCGTCGAGAGCACGGAACGTCTGATGGGGTTGAGGGAGGAATGGACCGACCTGCTCCGCCACAGCGCCTCCGACTGCCTGTTCCTGACCTGGGAGTGGCAGTCGACCTGGTGGAGGCACCTGTCGCGCGACCGGCGCCTCTTCGTTCCGGTGGTGCGCGATCGGGGCCGGCTGGTGGCGCTGGCGCCGATGGTGATCCGTCCGCCCGGGATCTCCAGCATCCAGCCGTTTCCAGCCCTCGAGTTCATGGGGACCGGCAGCGTCGGCTCCGACTACCTCGACATCATCGTGAGGCGCGGCGAGGAGGAGCGGGCGCTCGCGGCCGTCGCCGACTGCGTGGCCGGCGCGCACCGCCCCCTCGAGCTGGAGCAGATCCGCGCCGCCGGCAGCGGCGCCGAGGATCTGGGCGCGCACCTCGGGCGCAAGGGCTGGCACGTGTCCGCGGAGGAGATGAACGTCTCGCGATTCATCAACCTGGCCGGGCATTCCTGGACGTCCTACCTCGCCACCCTGGGGAGCGCGCACCGGGCCAACTTCCATCGCAGGCTCAGGCGGCTCGAGCGGGAGTTCACCCTCCGATTCGAGACGGAGTCCACCGAGGAGCAGAGGGGCGCCGCCCTGGGGCGGCTGATCGCCCTGCACCAGGCGCGCTGGCGGGAGCGCGGGTACTCGACCGCCTTCCACACGCCCAATCACCTGAAATTCCACGAGGAGTTCAGCCGCCTGGCCTGCGAGCAGGGATGGCTGCGGATCTACACCCTGTGGCTCGACGACGAGCCGGTGGCGGCCCTCTACGGGTTCCGGTACGGCGGCAACTTCGCGTTCTACCAGTCCGGCTTCGACCCGAACTACGCGGGGTTCGCCGTGGGGCTCGTCACCATGGGCCTCGCGATCGGCAAGGTCATCGAAGAGGGGGCCTCGGAGTTCGACATGCTGCAGGGGCTCGAGCGCTACAAGGGGCACTGGGCACGGGAATCGCGCCCGCTGGGGCGCCTGGACATCTTCCCCCCCCACCTCCGGGGGCTTCTCTATCGCGGGACCACGGAGCTCGGCCGCGCCGCCAGGAAGGCGGCGCGCAAGGTCCTGCCCGCGGCCCTCGCCGACCGGATCGCGTCGCTGCGAGGGTCGGGGACCAAGTGCTGAGGCGATGATGCGCGCGCTCGTGAAATCGGGGCTGGCCCACGGGATGTGCTGGTCCGGCGCGAGCCTGGTGAAGCGGACGCTGGACGGCTGGTCGGGGCGCCCCTTCATCGCGGGCTACCACCGGGTGGTCGAGGACTTCGCCCGGGCGGCGCAGGATTCGATCCCCGCCATCCTGATCAGCCGCGCCATGCTGGAGCGGCAGATCGAGTGGATCGGACGGCGCTTCGATCTCGCCTCCCTGGACGAGATCGAGGGGAGACTGACGACGGGGGCAGGGTGGCGCCGGCCGGCGGCGGCCATCACCTTCGACGACGGCTATGCCGACGTGTACGAGCAGGCGTTTCCACTGCTCAAGGCGCGGGGAATCCCCGCGGCCGTCTTCGTCGTCTCGGACCTGATCGGCACCGGGACCCCGCCGCTCTTCGACTGGCTGCATCACCTCCTGGCGAGGGCCTGGACGCGGTGGCGCGATCCGATCCGCGGCCTGGCCTCTCTCGTCGCGGACCGCGGGCTGGATCTGCTGCGGGCGTCCAACGGGGACCCGTCCCCTCCCGATCCCCAGCTGGTCCTGCGCATCCTGCTCGAGTCCATGCCGCAGTCCGCGCTCGAGCGCCTGGCCGCGGCCCTGGCGGACGAGGTGGGATGGGACGAGAGCGTCGTGGCCCGGCACCGCCCCCTGACCTGGGAGATGCTCCGCGAGATGAGCGCCGCCGGGATCACCATCGGCTCGCACACCAGGACGCACCCTCTCCTGACCCTGGAGGGCCGGGACAGGGTCCGGGAGGAGACCGCCGGATCGCGCCGCGACCTCGAGTCCCGGCTGGGCGCCCCCGTCCGCCACTTCGCCTACCCGAACGGCTGGTTCGACGAGGGGACGCTCGAGGCGGTCGAGGCGGCCGGGTATCGCTGCGCCTACACCTCGTGCCACCACCGCGATCCCGGCCGTCCGCTCCTGACCCTGCCGCGCGTCCTCCTGTGGGAAAACGCCGGCCTGGGAGCCACGGGTACGTTCTCTCCCGCCGTGATGGCCTGCCAGGCCGACGGCACCCTCCCGCGAGTGGCCGGCTGCCGCCTGGTGCACCGGAACTGAAGCCCATGCACTCGACGCTCAAGCCCTCGCTGTATCTGATGTCGGGCCGGCTGATCGGGACCGTGATCGCCTTCGCGATCCCCGTGGTCCTGGTGCGTCTCTTCGACCAGGCCGCCTTCGGAACGTACAAGCAGCTGTTCCTGGTCTGCGCCACCCTCTACGCCATCGCGCAGTGCGGCATGGCGGAGAGCCTGTTCTACTTCCTCCCCTCGGACCCGGGCCGGGCCGGGCGCTATGCGATGAACGCGCTCCTGATCCTGTCCGCCGCCGGGGGGGCGTGTCTCGTCCTCTTGTGGGCCGGCCGGTTCCAGGTCGCCGCCTGGCTCGGGAACGACGCCCTGGCCGCCGGGCTTCCCTGGATCGGCGCGCACCTGGCCTTCATGCTGGCGTCCGCCGCGCTCGAGATCGTCCTCACGGCGCGCAAGCGCTACCTCGGGGCGGCCTGGATGTACGCGGCGTCGGATCTCGTCCGCACGGCCCTCTGCCTGCTGCCGGCGCTCCTGATGCGAAGCCTCGAGGGGGTGCTGATCGGGGCGGCCGCGTTCGCGGCGCTCCGCTTCGGCGCCGCGCTTCTGGCCCTGCGCCGCGAGTTCGGCGACGACCTGCGCCCCGACCTGTCGCTCCTCGGGACGCAGCTCGCCTACGCCCTCCCGTTCGAGCTGGCGGTCGTGGTGGAGATCCTGCAGGCCAACCTGCACCAGTACGCCGTGTCCCTGCGCTTCGACGCCGCGGCCTTCGCCGTCTACTCGGTGGGATGCCTGCAGGTGCCGCTGGTGGACCTGGTGGCCGGGTCGACCTGCAACGTCATGATGGTCCGGATGGCGGAGGAGGTGAGGGACGGGCGGACGGAGTCGGCTCTCCTGGAGTGGCACGGGGCGGTCCGCCGGCTGGCGCTGGTCTTCTTCCCTCTGGTCGCGGTGCTGCTCCTCAACGCCCGGGACCTGATCGTCCTTTTGTTCACCCGGAGCTACCTGGCGAGCGTGCCGATCTTCATGCTCTGGGCCGGGGCGTTCCTCCTGGCGGCGCTGCCGGTGGACGGTGTCCTGCGGGTCTTCGCGGACACGCGCTTCCTCTTCGTCCTCGGGGCGCTGAAGCTGGTCTTCATCGCGGCCACGGTCTCATGGTTCCTCGGACGCTTCCATCTCGAGGGGGGCGTCCTGGTCACTCTCGCGGCGACGCTGTGCGGGAAGACCCTCGCGCTCGGCCGCATCGCCCGGCGCCTGGGGACGGGGGTCGCGACCCTCCTCCCCTGGAGGGGCCTCGCCGCGATCGTCGGCTCGACCCTGGCGGCGGGCGTCCCGGCGCTCCTGGTCAAGGAGGCCACGGTGCTCGGGCCTCTCGCCTCGATCCTGACGAGCGGCCTGGTGTTCGCGGCCGCGTACGCGGCGCTGGCCTGCGGGTTCCGACTCGTCGAGACGCGCGATTCCCTGGTCCCCCTCCCGGAGGCCCCGAAGTAGATGTGCGGCATCGCCGGGATCGTGAGCCTGGACGGCCGCCCCGTGGATCCGCGGGAGGTGAGGTCGATGTGCCGCGTGATGGCGCACCGGGGCCCGGACGACGAGGGGCTCCACGCCGGACGGGGGGCGGTCCTCGGCATGCGCCGGCTCAGCATCATCGACGTCGAGACCGGCCACCAGCCCCTGGGGAACGAGGACGGGTCCGCGTGGGGCGTGTGCAACGGCGAGATCTACAACTACCGCGAGCTGCGCGGCGACCTGGCCCGCCGCGGGCACGCGCTCGCGACCGGCTCGGACTCGGAGGTGATCGTGCACCTCTACGAGGACCTCGGCCGGGGGTGCGTCGAGATGCTGCGCGGCATGTTCGCCCTGGCGGTCTGGGACGAGAGGCGCGCCGAGCTCCTCCTCGCCCGCGATCGGCTGGGGATCAAGCCCCTGTACTACGCCGTGGCTTCGGGCCGGCTCGTCTTCGCCTCCGAGCTGAAGGCGATCCTGCAGGTCGAGGGGATCGAGCGCCGCCTGTCCTGGGGGGCGGTGAGCCACCTGTTCACCTCGCTCTGCACTCCCGCCGCGCAGAGCATCGTCGAGGGGGTGCGCAAGCTCGAGCCCGGTCACCTCCTGGTCGCCTCCGCGGAGCGGGGGATCCGCATCGAGCGCTACTGGGACGTGTCGTTCGATCCCGACGGCGGCCGCGACGAGACGGAGCTCGTCGAGCGGCTGCGGGGGATGCTCGACGAGTCGGTCCGGCTCCACATGGTCAGCGACGTCCCGGTCGGGGCGTTCCTGAGCGGCGGGATCGATTCGAGCTCGGTCGTGGCGATCATGGCCCGCCAGGCGTCCGGCCCGGTGAAGACGTTCTCGATCGGCTTCGACGAGCAGGACTACGACGAGCTGCGGTACGCGCGGCAGGTGGCAGAGCGCTGCGACACCGAGCACCACGAGCTCGTCGTCCGGCCGGACGCCGTGGATCTCGTCGAGGACCTGGCGTGGTTCTTGGACGAGCCGTTCGGCGACTCGTCGGCCCTCCCCACCTTCATGGTGTCGCGCCTCGCGTCGCAGTTCGTGAAGGTCGCCCTGTCGGGGGACGGCGGCGACGAGCTGTTCGCGGGATACGACAGGTACCGGGTCGAGGCGCGAGAGAGGCGCCGCGAGCTGATCCCGCGGCCGATCCGAGGCGCGCTCGGCGCCCTGGCCGGCGCGATGCCCGAGACGATGCGGGGCAGGAACCTCATGCGGCACCTGGCGCTCGAGGGCCCCGCGCGCTACCTGGACGCGATGACCCTGTTCCGCGCCGAGGAGAAGAGGCGCCTGTTCCGGCCCGCGGCCTTCGAGATGATGGCCCTCGAAGACCCGTGGCGCGCCGAGGCGGAGTGGATGGCGCGCCCGAACGGCGACTGGCTGTCGACGCTGCAGTACCTGGATCTGAAGTCCTACCTGCCCCTCGACATCCTGACCAAGGTCGACCGGATGAGCATGGCCCACGGCCTCGAGACGCGCGTCCCGCTCCTCGACCACCGGCTCGTCGAGTTCGCGGCGACCATTCCCGCCTCCCTGCGCCTGCGCGACGGCGTCGGCAAGCACATCCTCAAGCGGGCCATGAGAGGGGTCCTTCCCGACCCGATCATCGATCGGCCGAAGCAGGGATTCGCCGTGCCCCTGGGGAGATGGTTCAGGGGACGGCTCGACGGGTTCGTCCGCGACCTCCTGCTCTCTCAGGAAAGCCGCGGCCGGGGGATCTTCAGCGCGCCCTACATCGAGGGGCTCATCGAGCGGCACGGCGCCGGGCGGCCGAATGATCTGAAGCTCTGGACCCTGATCTCGTTCGAGCTGTGGTGCCGCACCTTCCTCGACACCCGGACCCCCAGGTTCCAGTCGTCTCCCGCCATGCCCCGGCTCGAGGCGGTGTCGCATCCGGGGACCAGGGTCCCGGCCTGACCATGGACGCCGGCACGGTGCACGAGCCTGCTTCGACCCTCCCCAGGATCGCCGTCGTGGCGGCGAGCCTCGACATCCTGGGCGGGCAGGGGGTCCAGGCGAGCGTCCTCGGGCAGGCGCTCCTGGCGGAGGGGGCGGAGGTCCGCTTCATCCCGGTGAACCCGCGGTTCCCCCGCGGTCTCGGCTGGCTGCGCCGCTGGCCCTTCGTCCGGACCGTCCTGAACGAGGCGCTCTATGCCTTGCGCCTGGTGGGGCTCCGCCGCGCCGACGTGGCGCACGTCTTCTCGGCCTCGTACTGGTCGTTCCTCCTGGGGCCGGCCCCCGCGATGCTCCTGGCGCGCGCGCTCGGAAAGCGGGTGGTCCTGCACTATCACAGCGGGGAGGCGGAGGATCACCTGGCGCGCTGGGGCGCCCGCGTCCACCCGTGGCTGCGCCTGGCGGATGAGATCGTCGTCCCGTCCGAGTACCTGCGCGAAGTCTTCCAGCGTCACGGCTACCGCTCGCGGGTCATCCGGAACGTCCTGGACCTGTCCCGGTTCTCCTTCCGGGAGCGCCTCCCGCTGCGGCCGCGCCTCCTGTCCGCCCGGAACCTCGAGCCCCACTACCGGGTGGACGACACTCTCAGGGCGTTCGCCCTGGTCCGCGCCCGGCACCCCGGCGCGACCCTCACCGTCGCCGGCTACGGCAGCCGGGAAGGGGAGCTGCGGCGCCTGGCCGCGCGGCTGGGGACCGCGGGCATCCGGTTCGCCGGGCGGGTGGAGCCCGAGGGGATGCGCCGCCTGCTCGAGGAGTCCGACATCTTCCTGAACGCCTCGGTCGTCGACAACCAGCCGGTCTCCATCCTGGAGGCGTTCGCCTCCGGGCTTCCGGTCGTGTCGACGCCGACGGGGGACATCCGGGCGATGGTGCGCCAGGACGAGACCGGTCTCCTCGTCCCGCCGCGGGACCCCGACGCCATGGCGGCGGCCGTCCTGAGGCTGCTCGCCGATCCGGTCCTGGCCCGGCGCCTCGCCCGGGGCGCCCGCCTCGAGGCCGCGGAGTACGCCTGGCCGCGCGTGCGAGGCGCCTGGCAGGCGGTCTACCAGGGAGGCGCGGCATGAGGCTCGACCGGCTCCTGCACATGGGGCCGCCCGAGGTGGCGGAGCGCGGCCGGCAGCAGGCCCGGAAATGGCTGGATCGCTCGCGGGCCGCCGCCGGGCGCGCCGGCCGGGACGATCCCGCGCGCCTGTCCCTCGCGGTGGCGGGGCTTCCGGCCGCGAGGAACGGCTCGAGCGGGTCCGAGATGCGCCAGGCCGCGGCCGACCTCCTTCTGCGCTTCCGGGAAGGGGCGTCCGGACGCTTCTTCGCCGGCGCGACCGACGCCGAATCCTCCGAGGCCGTGCGACGGCGGATGCCGGAGGAGGCGGCGGCGATCCGGGCCGAGGCCCGGAGGATCCGGGGCGGGCGCTTCGACCTCCTCGGCTATCGCGGGCTCTCGTTCGGCGAGCCGATCGACTGGCGCCTGGATCCGGTCTCCGGGCGCAGGTCCGCGCTCGTGCACTGGAGCCGCCTCGATCCGCTCGATGCCGAGGGGTCGGGCGACTGCAAGGTCGTCTGGGAGCTGAACCGCCACCAGTGGCTGGTCCGTCTCGGCCAGGCGTACCGGCTGACCGGGGACGAGAAGCACGCCGCCCTCGCGGCCCGGCTGATGGCCGGCTGGCTCGATGAGAACCCGCCCGGCCTCGGGATCAACTGGGCCAGCAGCCTCGAGGTCGCCCTGCGCCTGATCTCCTGGACCTGGACGCTCCATCTCCTGCGCGACTCGAGGGCCCTCACGCCGGACCTGTTCCTGAAGATGCTCGGGGCGATCCACGACCACGCGGCCCACGTCGAGAGATACCTGTCCCGCTACTTCTCGCCCAACACCCACCTCACCGGCGAGGCGCTCGGGCTGTTCTACGCCGGCGCGGTCTTTCCGGAGCTCCGCGCCGCCGCGCGCTGGCGGAACCTCGGGTCCCACATCCTGGTCGAGGAGAGCGGCCGCCAGGTGCTGCCGGACGGGGTGCACTTCGAGCTGTCCACCTGCTACCACGTCTACACCCTCGACATCCTGCTGCACTTCCTGGTCCTCGCCGGGCAGACCGGTACTGCGGCGCCGGCCGAGGTCTCGCGGACGGTGCAGCGCATGCTCGATTTCCTCCTGAACGTAAGGCGTCCCGACGGATCGATCCCCCCCATCGGCGACGGCGACGGCGGGCTGCTCCTGCCGCTCGGGAGGCGCCGGCCGGACGAAGTCCAGAGCCTTTTCTCGATCGCCGCGGCGCTCTTCCAAAGGCCCGACTACGCCTGGGCGGCGCAGGGGGCCTCGCCCGAGATCGTGTGGCTCCTCGGGCCCCAAGGGCTCGACTCCTTCGACTCGCTCCGGCGCGAGCCGCCGTCGGCCCCCGCCTCGCGGCTCTTCGCGGCCGGCGGGTACGCCGTGATGGCCGACGGCTGGGCCCCCGACGCCCACCACCTGATCTTCGACGTGGGACCGCTCGGCTGCCCCGTCAGCGGGGGACACGGGCACGCCGACCTCCTGAGCCTCCAGTGCAGCGCCTTCGGCAAGGCCTTCGTCGTCGATCCGGGGACCTTCTGCTACACCCCGGAGCCGCGCTGGCGCAACTACTTCCGGGGGACCTCGGCGCACAGCACCGTCGTCGTCGACGGGCGGGAACAGGCGGAGCCGGCCGGCCCCTTCTCGTGGCGGGCCCGGCCGCGGGCGCGCCTGCGGCGCTTCGCGTCGGATGCCGAGTTCGACTTCGCGGACGCCGATCACGACGCCTACGCCCGCCTCAAGGACCCGGTGATCCACCGCCGCCGGGTGCTGTTCGCCAGGGGGAGGTACTGGCTCGTCGTCGACGACCTGCTCGGGGCGGCCGACCATACCGTGGAGCTCCGTTTCCAGTTCGCGCCGATGGTCGTCACCGTCGGCCCCGACCTCGCGGCCCGGGCCTGGGGCTCCGGCCGCCACGACCTGCACGTCCTGCCGTTCGCCTCGGCGCCGCTCGAGGCCGCGGTACGCGAGAGGCAGGAGGAGCCGATCGACGGCTGGATCGCACCGGCGTACGGCGCCCGTCTCGGGGCCCCCGCCCTGGTCTATCGCGCGCGCACCCGGCTGCCGCTCCGGATCGTCACGCTTCTCCTCCCCACGCGGCACCCGCTCTCCGCCCCGCCGAGGGTCTCCCCGCTCTTCGCCGGAGGGAGCGAGCCGGTCGGGGTCCTCTTCCGCGGGCCGCGCGAGTCGGTGCGCTTCGACGAGGACGGCTTCTCGGTGGAGCGCGCCTGATGTGCGGGATCGCCGGCATCCTGAACTTCTCGTCCGACCACGCCGTGGACGAGGCCCGGCTGCGCCGCATGCGGGACGCGCTGCACCACCGCGGGCCGGACGGCGAGGGGCTCTTCATCGAAGGATCGGTGGGGCTCGGACACCGGCGCCTGGCGATCGTGGATCTCGCCTCGGGCGGCCAGCCGATGGCGAACGAAGACGGCACCGTCCTGGTCGTCTGCAACGGCGAGATCTACAACCACCCGGACCTGCGCCCCGCGCTGGAGGCGCGCGGCCACCGGTACAAGACCCGCAGCGACTCGGAGACCATCCTGCACCTGTACGAGGAGGAAGGGGAGCGCTGCGTCGAGCGCCTGCGCGGCATGTTCGCCTTCGCGCTGTGGGACCGGAGGCGCCGCCGGCTGCTCCTGGCCCGGGACCGTCTCGGGATCAAGCCGCTCTATTACGCGCGCACCCGCCACGGCCTCCTGTTCGCGTCGGAGATCAAGGGGATCCTCGAGGCGGCGCCGTTCCGGGCCGAGCCGAACGAGGCGGTCCTCCCGGAGTACCTCTCCAACCGGTTCGTCTCCGGAGACGAGACCTTCTTCAAGGGGGTGAACAAGCTCCTCCCCGGCAGGACGCTCACCTGGTCGCTCGACGAAGGGCTGAGGGAGCGCCGCTACTGGTCCCCCCCCGTGGAGGACGGGGCTCCCGGCGCCGGGCTGGCGGAGGCGGCGGCGGACCTGCGCGACCGGCTGCGCGAGGTGGTGCGCCTCCACCTGATGAGCGACGTGCCGGTCGGCATCTTCCTCTCCGGCGGCCTCGATTCGAGCGGCCTCCTGGGGCTCATGGCCTCCATGGCGGACGCCCCGGTCCGCAGCTTCTCCGTGGGCTTCTCCGAGGTCGAGGCGAACGAGCTCCCCTACGCGCGCCTGGCGGCGGAGTCCGCAGGGGCGGAGCACAGAGACATCAGCGTGTCGGCGCGGCAGTTCTTCGCCGCCCTGCCCCGCCTCGTCTGGCACGAGGACGAACCGATCGCGTTCCCCTCGAGCGTGCCGCTCTACTTCGTCTCGCGCCTGGCGGCGGAGCACGTCAAGGTGGTCCTGACCGGCGAAGGGGCGGACGAGCTCTTCCTGGGATACAACCGCTACCGGGTCGCCGCGTGGAACTCGCGGCTGGCGGCCGCCTGGGCGGCGGTCCTGCCGGGCGGCGCCCGCGGGGCGATCGGCCGGGGGGTCGAGAGCCTTCCGCCCGCGATCCGTCGGTATGCCCGCCGGACCTTCCTGGCGCTGCCGCCCGGCGCGCGCAGCCATGTCTTCGAGAACTTCGCGGTCTTCCCCGAGGCCGCGCAGTCCCGGCTCTTCGCGGACGCCGCCCGGTCCGCGAGGCGGGACCCGTACGCCGCGGTCCTGCCCCTCTACGAAAAGGCCCCGGGGGATCCGCCGGCCCGCATGGGGCATGCGGATCTGCAGACCTACCTGGTGGAGCTGCTCATGAAGCAGGACCAGATGAGCATGGCGGCGTCCATCGAGAGCCGCGTCCCCTTCCTGGACCACGAGCTCGTCGAGCACGTGGCGGCGCTCCCCCGGACCCTCAAGCTGAGGGGGCTGACGACCAAGGCGGTCCTGCGCGAAGCGCTCAAGGGCCTGGTGCCGCGGCCGATCCTGGCTCGCCGCAAGATGGGATTCCCCGTCCCCCTGGGACGCTGGCTCAGGGGACCCTTCCGGCCGCTCCTGCAGGAATTCGTCCTGGGCCCCCGGGCCCTCGGGCGGGGCCGCTTCGACCCGGCCTTCCTGCGGCGCCTGGTGGGGGAGCACGAGGCCGGCACGGCGGATCACGGCGATCGACTCTGGCTGTTGCTCAACCTCGAGATCTGGCAGCGCGTCTTCGTCGAGGGACAGGACCCGGCCTCCCTGGCACCGCCCGGGAGCCGGCCCCCCTCGGGACGCAGGGCGCGCAACAAGGAAGGAGGACATTCGCATGTGGATGCTGAAGCGCGTGCTCAGTAGGCTGCTCATCGCGATCGAGCGGACGGTCACCGCGGCCCTCTATCCGGTCTGCCGCCTCCGGGAATTCCTGTCCGGAACCGTGAGGGTCCCGATCCTGATGTATCACCAGGTCGGTCCCCCCGTGGACGGGGGACCGCTCCGGACCGATTGCGTGACGCCGCAGCGTTTCGAGCGGCAGATGCGCGCCATCCTCGACGCGGGGTACCGCGTCGTCGCGCTGCACGACCTGGTCCGCATCCTGAAGTCCGGCCGGATCGGAGACCTTCGGCGCTCGGTCGTGCTGACCTTCGACGACGGCTACCGCGGCCAGTTCGTGTTCGCCTGGCCCGTCCTGCAGCGGATGCGGCTCCCCGCGACGTTCTTCGTCACCACCGGCATCGTCGGAAAGCCCGCCTTCCTGGGGCACCTCGACATCCCCAGGGAGCCGGCCGGGGCATCCCCTCCGCTGGCGTGGCTGCCGCTCTCCTGGGACGAGGTGAAGGAGATGGTGCGGCAGGGGATCGACATCGGCTCGCATGCCGTCACGCACCGCTCGCTGGGGCGCCTCAGCGACCGGGAGGCCGAGCTCGAGGTCTGGACCTCGAAGGAGACCCTCGAGCGGCGCGCGGGGATCGAGATCGACCTCTTCGCCTATCCGTTCGGGTCCGAGTCACGCGGCGACTTCGACCGGGGCCTCGAGGAGACCCTGCGCGCCTCGGGGTACCGCGGCGCCTGCACGCGGG
>Ga0075421_100001328_pt1 | contig 28644 bp, 33 predicted proteins | sample SoiMetdeltSBSDD5_FD_75292 | JGI IMG/M metagenome (GOLD analysis project Ga0075421, IMG submission 75292) | Bulk soil microbial communities from a Populus tree surrounding site in Tennessee, USA - Soil MetaG P. deltoides SBSDD5 | ecosystem: Environmental > Terrestrial > Soil > Tree plantation... | reverse complement strand
TCACGCTCGGCCCGCTGAACATCGCGCCGCTGCGGCTGTTCGTGGTCGTGACGGCGGCGGCGCTCATCGCGCTGGCGTGGCTCTTGATTCAGAAAACCCGCCTGGGCACCGCGATGCGCGCCACGTTTCAGGATCGTGACACGGCGGCGCTGATGGGGGTATCGATCGGCCGCATCCACACCATCACCTTCGCGTTCGGCTCAGCGCTGGCGGCCGCGGCCGGCGCGCTGCTCGGCCCCGTCTTTCTCGCCTACCCGTCGATGGGCGATCTCGCGTCGCTGAAGGCGTTCTCCGTCGTCATCCTCGGCGGCCTCGGCAACCTCGCGGGTGCCACGCTCGGCGGCCTGCTACTCGGCATCGCCGAGGAGTTGGGCGCCGGCTATGTCTCGTCGGGTTATCGCGACGCTGTCGGCTTCGTCGCCATCATCCTGGTACTGCTGTTCCGCCCCGCGGGACTCTTCGCGCGCGCGGAACGTATCGGTTGATCGCGCGCGTACTCGCGGCGCTCGGCGCCGTCGCGGCGGTCACGGCGCCGCTGTGGGTTGCGAATCCCTACCATCTGCACGTGCTGATCATGGCCGGGATCTTTACGATCCTGGCGCTCAGCTTGAATCTCTTGCTCGGCTACACCGGCCAGCTCTCGCTCGGTCACGCCGCGTTCTTCGGCATCGGCGCGTACACCTCCGCGCTGCTGACGATGCCGCCGCTCGAGTGGTCCTTCTGGGTCGCGCTGCCCGCGGCCGCGCTCGCTGCAGGCCTCGCCGGCTGGGCGATCGGACGGCTCGCGCTCAAGCTCCGCGGCGCGTACTTCGTCCTCGTCACGATCAGCTTCGCCGGCGTGATCTCGCTCGTCAGCGTCAACTGGATGGAGCTGACGAATGGTCCGCTCGGGATCCCTGGCGTCCCCGCGCCGTCCGTGGGTCCGTGGACGCTGCGCACCAAGACCGCGTACTGGTACCTCGTGCTCGCGATGGCGGTGCTGGCGTATCTGGTCTGCCGCCGACTGGTGTACTCGCGCCTCGGTCGCGCGCTGGTCGCCTTGCGCGAAAACGAGCCGCTGGCCGAGTCGGTCGGCATCGACGGCACCCACTATCTGGTGCTGGCGGCCGTAGTGAGCGCGGCGATGGCCGGTGTCGGCGGCAGCCTCTACGCACACTACACGCGCTTCGTCTCGCCAGAAGTGTTTTTGTTCTCCTACACCGTAACGATGGTGATCATGGTCATCGCCGGCGGACAGGGCACGCTCGCGGGCCCCGTCGTCGGCGCGCTGCTGTTCACGGCGTTGCCCGAGGCGCTCCGTGAGGCGATGGCGTGGCAGTGGCAGTTGCTCGCATATGGTGTGGTGCTCATTGTGTGCGTGTTCTTCCTGCCGCGGGGCATCGTGCCGACTGTAACGGGTGCCGCGAGGCCGGCTTGGACCGAGGGTGGCCTGTTCAAGACGCGGCGTGGCTCCGGCTCCCGCGAATGATGCGCCACGGCCTGCTCAATGTGCGGCGTGGCGCCGGCTCGCGCGAATAATGCTGCAAGTCTCTGATCTGCGGGTGGAGTTCGGCGGGGTCGTGGCGCTGGCCGGCATCTCGTTCAGCGTGCAGCCCGGCACGATCACGAGCGTGATCGGCCCCAACGGCGCGGGCAAGACCACCGCATTCAACGCGATCACCGGCTATCTGCGGCCCAGCCGCGGCCGCATCGTCTGGGAGGGCGAATCGCTGGGCGGCCGCCGGCCCTGTGACATCGCGCGGCGCGGGGTCGTGCGCACGTTTCAGCGCACGAGCGTGTTCCCGGCGCTCAGCGTGTTCGACAACGTTCGCACCGGTCTGCACCTGCGCGGCGCGGCCGGCTTTTGGCCCGTGTTGGCGCACACCGCGCGCGTGCGCCTGGAAGAGGCGCGCCTGGCGGCCGCCGCCGACGAGGTGCTGGCGTTCATCGGGCTCGCGCATCGCCGCGACGCGCGCGCCGATGCCCTGCCCTATGGCGAGCAGCGCCTGGTCGAGCTCGCGGTGGCGATCGCGGCCCGGCCGCGGCTCTTGCTGCTCGACGAGCCGGCGGCCGGGATGACCGGCGGCGAGAAGGATCGCCTCGTCGCGCTGATCCGGAAGATCCGCGACGACGACGTGACCGTCCTCATCGTCGAGCACGACATGCGGCTCGTGATGGGCCTGTCCGAGACGGTCATCGTGCTGAACCACGGCCGGGTCATCGCCGAAGGCGTGCCCGCGGAGATTCGCGCGCATCCCGAGGTCGTACGCGCGTACCTCGGATCGGCCGATGCTCCGGCTTGAGGGGCTGCGCGCCGGCTACGGTCACATCGAGGCGCTTCGCGGGCTCGACCTCGAGGTCCGCGAGCGCGAGCTGGTGTGCCTGCTCGGCGCCAACGGCGCCGGCAAGTCGTCCACGCTGCGCGCGATCTCCGGGCTGCTGCGTCCCCGCGCGGGCCGGATCGTCTTCGACGGCGCGGAGATTCAGGGGCTCGAGCCATCCGCGGTGCTGCGCGCGGGTATCGCCCACTGTCCCGAGGGCCGCCGTGTGTTTCCGCACCTGACCGTGCGCGAGAACCTTGCGATGGGCGCCTACGTCCGCCGCGATCGCGAGATTCAGAACGACCTCGAGCGCGTCTATGCGCATTTCCCGATCCTTGCGGACCGGCGGCGCCAGGCGGCGGGAACCCTGTCGGGCGGCGAGCAGCAGATGCTCGCCATCGGCCGCGCGCTGATGGCCCGGCCGCGGCTGATCCTGTTCGACGAACCTTCGCTCGGTCTGGCGCCCACGGTCGTGGAGACGACGTTCGCGATCATCGGCGACATCCGGCGCACCGGCACGACGGTGCTCATGGTCGAGCAGAACGCGCGGCTCGCGCTGCGCATGGCCGATCGCGGGTACGTGATGGAGACCGGGCGCATCGTGCTCGCCGGCCCGGCGCACGAGCTGCTGCACAACGATCACGTCCGCGCCGCGTATCTGGGAGGCTGACCGGGCCCTTCAGGCAGCGCGGCGTATATAGGCGTATATAGAGGAAGCACCGGATCGCCTCGCCGCTCACGCCGTCGAAGAACGCGCCGGTCGAGCTGCTGCCGACGTTCGGCGCGTTGTGGCAGCCGCTTTTTTTCTCGCCCTTCTTTTTTCTCGTCCTTAATGGCGTGCCAGCGTGGGCCTGAGTGTCGACCGGCTGACGCCCTCGCGCTGGGTGGAATGTCACCAAAAGATACGTCGTTCTTGACGATACGGGCTCGGCACGCTTTCTGCTCCTGTCGGCGCCATCTACCTTCATCGCGCCCTTTGGGAGGGAGATATATGACGGGAGTCTGGAGAAAGAAGTTGGTGCGCGGTCAGCGCGGCTTCACGCTCATCGAGCTTCTGATCGTCGTCGCGATCATCGGCATTCTCGCCGCGATCGCCGTGCCGCTGTACGCGAACGTGCAGCAGCGCGCTCGCATTGCGAAGGCCCAGGCCGACGCCCGCGCGCTCGTCTCGGCCGTCGCGATTTATGGCGCCCACATGGGCGTACTGCCCGCTGCGCTGGGCGATCTGAGCACCCGAGTGACCAACGGTCAGGGACAGGTCGCCGGTCCGTTCATGGCCAACGTGCCCTCGCCGCCCTCGGGCTGGGCCGCGTACGGCTATTCCGCCGACACCGCTATCGGCACGTTCACTGTGTCCACCAGCGGCGACAACACCACCGTCTCGCTGCCGTAACGTCGTTCGTCCCAACTGCCCTGCGGGGGAGGCGCTCTGCCTCCCCCGCGTGGCGCCCGGAAATTCCTCTTGCTCTCGCCTCGACTCCCGCCGAGTATGTTGCCCCTGACTGAGTCGGTCTGACGTCGCACGCCCTTTCTCGTGCAGCCAGACGTGGGAGCGGCGTCTAAAGGCGGTGCAGCATGTCGAACACCAACGGCTTCGACGGCTTCCGTCCGGATGTCCACCAACTCTTTGCCCAGCAGTCTGCGAAGTTGCCGGCACGTCGGGATGCCGCTGACAGCGGCATCGGACTCGACCCGCTGTGGGGGCTGCGCGCCCGGGCGCGATTGTACGGTCTTGGCTTCCTGATCAAGACCGGCATTCACGAGCGGCTCATTCACGCGAACGTCCGGCTCGACTGGCTGCGTGAGTTCCAGGACTACTGGGTAAACGAGCTCGGTAATCGGCCGATCAACCCACACGAGTTCCACTTCCTGCACGGCGTGTATCGGCAGCGCATCGGCGTGCCGGCGGCGGATCTCGACGCATTGCCTCAGCGGCAGGGCTGGCTCGATCCACGCAGCGTTTACCAACTGTTTCACCACCAGTACCGGCTGGCCCTGCACCCGCTCCAGGCCCGGCGTTTCGTGCCTCTGATCCGGCGCGGCAGCGCCGTCTGCGAGTATGGCTGCGGACTCGCCCCGATCACGACCGGCCTCATCCGCTACTACCGCGACCTGAAGCTTCGTTTGACGTGCGCCGACATCCCGAACCTTCTCTTCCACTTCACGCGCTGGCGCTTCCACACGCACCCGTTCGTCCGCATGTTGACCATCGAGTCGGACGGCAAGCCCCCGTTCGATGAGCCATTCGACCTCGTCGTCTGTCTGCAAGCCCTGAAGTACATCCCGAATCCAGTTGCCGTGATCGAGCAGATCGATCGCTTCCTGAAGCCCGGCGGTCATCTCGCGTTCGACTACGCGCGGGCCGACGTACCTGAGGACAACCCACGCGCCCGCGAGCGTTTCGAGGCGCTGCGCTACATCGCCGAGCGGTTCCGCGTGATCGAGGGAGACGTTCGACTCGATGGTGGCAGCGTGCCGCTGACGATCGTGCGTAAGCCGTCGTCGCGGGCGCTGGCGGATGCGAGGCCAGGGCGCCGCATCAGTCGATGACCTGGTCCGGGCGGAGCTGGAGCGACGGCGGGATAGCGGCCGTTGCCGCGCTTATGTCCGAACGTTCTGGCTGACGTGCTCTCTAATCGCTAGAGAAGCAGCTGGCTCAAGCGGGGATCGTCGGCCATCGTCGAGACCATTCCGCCGCCGCCCGAGAGGACGGCCTGCATGATCCCTCGGTGGCGAGCCGCCCACGCAGCGCCGGTGGCTCGGCGCCGGGTCGGCACATCTCGCACCTGGTCGCGGCATTCGCACAGACGGCAAAGAAAAGGCGTTGTCAAAGAAAAGAAACCGACCGAGGCAACATGCAGGATGTCCGCGTCTATGTTCTCCTCTCGTGTGAGCACAGGAGGTGCGGCATGGCCATCCAACTTCGCTCGGGGCGGATTGACATCCCATCGGGGACGGGACTTCGGGCTGCGGATCGGACGTATCTGGTAGATCGGCTGCCGCGGGCTTGCTGGGTGGCGATGGCGGGCTATCAGGTGCGGTACGACAACTCCGACCACCACGTCAAGACGCTGCGCGTGGAGCTGTCGTGCGGAATGGGGATCAGCGAGGTCGGGCCCGCGGTGTACGTCACAGCACAGCTGCACCTGGGCGATGACAACAACGACGATCCGTTCTCGGGCTGGATCGATTACCTGGTGTTTGCGGATAACGACCGGCCGCGGCCGTTGGGTTCGGGGATTATCAACGCGGGGGTAGAACGATGGAATTTGTGACGATTCGGCTCGGCGGGCCGGGCCGGATCTTCCCGGAGGACAACCGCGTCGAGGTGCCGTTCAGCCTTTCTGCGCCCGTGACGGCGGTGTATCCGCTGCTGCAGTCGTTCCGCTTCATCAACCATGACGGCGACAAGCACGTGGAGGATGTGCAGGTGCGGCTGCAGCCGCTCTTTAACGCGGGCGTGTCGACGACGGACGGGAAAGTGGAGATCGAAACGACATTTCAGGACAGCGAGGGGTTGTCGGTGTCGGCGGATCTTGTCGAGATGGAAGTGGTGGTGCTGGTGGTGGGGGTGTAGCAGGAAGTGACGTACCAGTCCCACCCGAGACGATGCGATCTCCGCGCAACGCGACGCAAAAGCTGTTGCCGTAGGTCTGTCCTTCCTGGGAGATAGGTAACAGAGTATTCCGGACACATGGGTGACACTTCTTGCCCTCTTCGGAGGAGGAGGGCATGCCTTGGAAGGAGTGTCACGTCATGGACGAGCGGCTCCGATTTGTCGCCCGCCTGCTCGAGGGCGAGAAGATGGCGCCTCTGTGCGCCGAATTCGGCATTTCCCGCAAGACCGGCTACAAGATCTTCGATCGCTACAAAGATTGCGGCGTCGAGGCGCTGACCGACCGCAGCCGCCGGCCCTTCCGCCAGGCGAACCGTCTTCCGGCCCAGATCGAGGCGATCATCGTCCGTCTCAAGCGCGAGTATCCCGGCTGGGGCGCGCCCAAGATTCGCGAGAAGCTGCGCCAGCAATCGGCGATGTCGCACTTGCCGGCGATCAGCACCGTCCATGCCGTCCTCGACCGCCACGGCCTCGTTAAACGTCGCCGCCGGCGCCGCCACCCTGCCCGCGGCACTGAGCTGTCCCGCCCGACCGAGCCCAACGCGCTGTGGTGCGCCGACTACAAAGGCGAGTTCATGCTCGGCAACCGTCGCTACTGCTATCCCCTGACGATCAGCGACTTCGCGAGCCGTTACCTACTTACGTGTGAGGCGTTGTCGACGACACAGGAGAAATTCGCTGTCACCGTCTTCGAGCGCACCTTCAAAGAATTTGGCCTCCCGCACACCATTCGCACCGACAACGGCGTGCCCTTTGCCTCCGCCCACGCCCTGTATGGCCTCAGCACACTCTCCGTCTGGTGGCTGCGCCTCGGCATTCACATCGAGCGCATCCAACCCGGTCATCCCCAGCAAAATGGCCGGCACGAACGCATGCATCTCACGCTAAAGACGGAAGCCACCAAGCCCGCCGCCGCCAACGTGTTCCAGCAGCAGGCCCGCTTCGACGCCTTCGTTGAGCGCTATAACCATGGCCGACCGCACCAGGCCTTAGGCATGAGAGTCCCCGCCGACGTCTACGCGCGATCCCCACGCGTCTACCGCGGACTGCCGGAGCTCACCTATCCTTTCCATGACCACACCATCGCCGTCACCCGGTGCGGCCGGATCTGTTTCAAACGCCGAAAAGTAAACCTCAGCCGCGTCTTCGCCGGCCAGAACGTCGGCGTCACGCAGGTCGCCGAGCGCATCTGGCTCGTAACCTTCATGCATTACGATTTGGGCTACTTCGACGATGAGACGTGCCGACTCGAACCCATCGACAACCCGTTCGGCCCGAAAGTGTTACCCATGTCCCCGGAATGAACTGTTACCCGTGTGTCCGGAATGGACCGTCGATAAATGGTGCGCCCGGCAGGAGTCGAACCTGCGACCCTCGGATTAGAAGTCCGATGCTCTGTCCAACTGAGCTACGGGCGCGTGCGCACTTACGTTACACCAACGGGCAGAACGTGCCCTATGACGTGCCTGAGGCGCGACGCCGGTGGTCGGGCCGAGCTTTGCGCGGCCTAGCGGACCGTCTCCGCGAGTAGCTCTCCAAGATGGAGTAGGTCGAAGGGTTTCGGCAGATAACCGTTGGCGCCGCGCTTCAACGCCTCGATCGCAAACTCTTTCGAATCGTAGCCGGTCATCATGAAGATTGGCGTCTGTACGCCCATCTGCCGAAGCGACTTCAGCAGGCTGAGGCCATCACCGCCCGGCATCCGCACATCTAAGAGAATCGCGTCGGGCTTCTTCTGGACGACCGACATTGCGGACGGTGCGCTTCCGATTGTGTCGATCGCGTAGTCTTGCCCGAGGAATTCCTTGAGCACGTCCTGGATGACCTCGCTGTCATCCACGATCAATATCCGTTTGCGGCGTGTCGCCGCAGTAGAGGGCGTCATGATCGGCCGTGCCGATCGATCCACTGGCGCGCACACAGAGCCCCGCTCTTCTCGGCGACGTCAGGGGTCGGCTTGCGGCAGGTCAGGTGTCCAGCGCAGGCCGTTCTCGCAGACAGTGCCCGTCGAATCCTCACGTCGGCGTCCCATCCGCCCTCGATCTTGAAGGCAATCACTTCAATTCGGTAGCCGCGGTAGTCCGACTCAACGATCATTGGACCCTCCGTCCGCGTTCACCTGAAGGCTGGTAACGGCAAAGACCGGACCAAGGTATGGGGCCCTGTGGAACCGAACGGAATCACAACCGTTTTGCACAATGCTTCCGGTTCACGCCGGTCAAGCATCATCCAGCGCCGTGTGGCACAGGCTGGCTTGATCTTGATCAGTGGTGAGCGACGACGCCTAGTGCGTTGCGCGGTCTCTAACGACACTACGCAGACTTAAAGATGTCGCTCGCCTGGCAGTTCGCCGCGCCGTTCTTGATTCGAAAAGGGGTTCTTGATGCAGACCGTAAGGGGACCACCAACGCGATGGTCTGCTGGATCTGCTCCTGGGATTCCGGCGCCGAACGAGTTGGGTCCACGGGCCTGAATTCGAGCCAACGCCAGCCACAGCAGGCGTACACCGCGCACCGGTCGTGGAGGGTTCTGTGCGGCGTTCGCTTCAGGCCAAGCGAAGACTTCCGTGCTCTACGGCGGCAATGAGACGCTGATAGCACGCGCGATCAATGCACAAGTCCTGGCCCGCGGCGACGATCTCGTACGCAATCTCTCGAGCCTGTATTGGCTGACCGCATGCACCGCACACCGTGCCTTCACTAGGGGCTATCCAGATAGACGACTGCGCTCGTACGTCGAGAGGGACACGCGGGCTGATTGCCTCCTGTTCGATTGACGCTGTCCGCTTGTGCACGAATATCAGTACTTCGGACGTCCGTAGGGCTTCCGCGACCACATGCAAGTCGGTATCTCGAGCCTTGCGGCCATTCTCGGCCTCGCCGCTTGGCTGCGTCGCGGGGTCCTCGGGTGCGCGGCGAGCGACGATCGCAGCGCCGCTGACGAGTGCCCCGACTCCCAGGAAGGCGAACAACGCGATGGCGTCGGCTTGCTCGTCGATCGCGAACGAATACAGCGGAGGAAGCCAGAGATACGCCGTCGCGACCATCAGAAGAAACGTCGTGACAACAGCGGAGATCGGCCCGCCGAGCCACGCGCTCACAAGAACGGCCGGATAGGAGACGATGAACGGAAACTTGATGCCGAGGATCGGGTTGAGCGCGAGGCGCACGACCAGAGCAACGATGGCGATGCCGGTCCCACGAAGATAGGCGAGCGGCCCGGCGACCCGGCGCTTCATCGCCGCTCATACTACTCCTCCGAGCTGCCGTCGACTCCTCGGACCTCGGTCGCCATGGAATGTCCCACGTGGGTTGTGGCGTCCGATGCATCTCTCGGTGGCGCGTTCTGCGCCTTGATGATCGCCTGTGATCGCTCCTACCATCGCCGGCGACGTTCGACCTGATCATAAATCTCAAAACCGCCAAGGCGCTCGGCCTCACCATCCCGCCGCTGCTGGTGTTGCGCGCGGATCAGGTCATCGAATGATCACTTCCGCGCGCCGCGATCGAGGATCTCGCGCACCGCGGCCAGGAATCGCTTCACGCTGATCGGCTTGGACTCGTACCCGTCGAACCCCGCGGTCATGATCTTCGTCCGCTCGGTGGTCATGGCCGACGCCGTGACGGCGAGAATCGGAATGTCCCGCGTGTCGGACACCGCTCTGAGCTGGTGGAGCGCTTCGATACCGTCGATTCCCGGCAGATGAATATCCATGACGATGAGCGCGGGGTGATGCTCACGCGCGAGCCGGACGCCGGCTTCGCCGGAGTCGGCCTCGAGCAGTCGGTAATTCGCATGCGTCAGCACGTCCCGCACGAGCTTGCGGCTCTTCTCGTCATCCTCGACGACGACGATCAGCTCGCCGGCCATGACGCGAGCGGCAGCGTGAACGCAAAGGTCGAGCCTTCGCCCGGCTGACTCTTCACCCAGATCCGGCCACCGTGCAGCTCGACGAACTTGCGCGAGAGCGTGAGGCCGAGCCCGGTGCCTTCGTGCTTCTTCGCGTAGTCGCTGCCGACCTGACGAAATTCCTCGAAGACGGCCTCGAGGTCCTCCGCGGCGATGCCGATGCCCGTATCGCTGACCGAGACCTCGACGTGCCCGTCCACACGGTGTGCTCGTACCTCGATGCGCCCGCCTTCCGGCGTGAACTTCACGGCGTTCGAGAGCAGGTTGAGCAACACCTGTTTGACCTTGCGCTGATCGCCGCGCAGCGCGCCGAGATTGGCATCGAGGCGCGTGTCGAGAGTGAGGCCTCGCCGCGTCGCGCGTTCGCGGACGAGCACGACCGCGTTGTCGATGGCCTCCGTGACATCGAAGTCCTCGAGGTCCAGCTCCATCCGCCCCGCCTCGATTTTCGCGAGATCGAGGATGTCATTGATGAGCGAGAGCAGGTGCCGACCGGAGGCGAGAATGTCCTCCAGATACTCTTGCTGTTTGGCGTTCACCTCGCCGAACATCTTCTCGAGCAGCACCTCGGAGAACCCGATGACCGCGTTGAGCGGTGTGCGCAGCTCATGCGACATCGAGGCCAGGAATTCGTCCTTGTGCCGGTTCGCGGCCTCGAGCTGGCGGCCCTTGACATCGATCTCCCGAAACAGGCGTGCATTCTGGATGGCGAGCGCCGACTGGGTGGCGAAGGTCCGAAGGACGTCAACGACGCGCGGCGGAAATGCCCCCGCGGCGCGGCGGTTGACGACGAGCGCGCCCACGACCTGTTCCTCGCTGAGGAGCGGCAAGGCCAGCAACGAGCGATAGCCACCGGCCAGGAGCGCTTCGCGCAAGCGACTGACGTAGCCACCGGCGTCGCCGATATCGGCGATCTCCACGAGCTCACGCAGCATCCCGGCGCGTCCGACCGCGCCCTCGCCCGGCTCGATCGGGGTTTCGCGGAGCTGGGCGACGAAGGCCTCTGAGAAGTTGTGCGTGGCACGCAAGTAGAACCGATCGCTCGCCGTGTCGTACTCGTAGATCGCGCCGCCGTCGGTGCCGGCGAGCTCGTTTGCGCGCGAGACAATCGTGTTGAGGACGGTCTCGAGGTCGAGCGTCGCCGCGATGGCGCGGCCGACATCGCTCAGCGCTCTCAGCTCTTGCACCGCCTGCGAGAGCTCGCGCGTTCGATCCTCGACCTTCTGCTCCAGCGTCGCGTACGACTCCTGGAGGTGCGCCGTCATACGGTTGAACTGCTCGGCGAGCTCTTGCAGCTCGTCGCGCGTCCGCACGTCGATGCGATACCCCAGGTCACCGCCGCCGATGCGCGCCGCACCCATCTGCAGCGTCGCGATCGGGCGGCCGATCTTGCGTGCCAGCGCCAAGCTCGCCACGACCGAGACCAGAGCACCCAGCAGCATGAGCAGGCCGGTCCGCACGATCGCCCCGCGCAGCGGCGCGAACGCCTCGACGAGCGGCTGCTCGACGAAGACGATCCAGCCCAGGGCCGGGATGACGGTGTGCGCCACGAGCGTGCTGCGACCGCTCAGGTCGGTCGACAGGCTTGCGTCCGCGGCGCCCTGGCGCGCCGCGGCCACGTGAGACTGCGCCGACAAGTCGGTCTTCCGCAGCACGAGGCTGATGTCGGGATGCGCGATCAAATGGCCGTCCCGGTCCACGACGTATGCCTGCCCGAGCCGCCCGACGCGGATCCGCGAGATGACGTCCCAGATGAACTTGAGATTGACCTCGGCTGCGGTCACGGGCGCCGTGGCCGACGTGCCGTGCGGCACCGCGATCGTCATGTACGGCTCCGACTCCTTGCGGAAATACACCGGTCCGTACCACACGCGTCCGCCACGCGTGTCGCGGAACCGAGGCTCGCCCGAGACATCCGCGGCGCCCCCGAAGACGTCCATGGCGACGCGGGAAAGCCGCAGCTGCTCGAATCCGCGACCATCGATGAACGCGACCTCCGTGATCGCCGGGACCTGGCGCTGCAGGCGCGTATAGTCGAGCTTGCGCTGCTCCAGTGCGGCAGGCATCGCCACCACCTGCGGCTGGGTCGTCCACGCCATCTGGACCTCGATCTCGCGGACGAACTGCTCGATCTGCAGCGCCGCCGCGCCGGCCTTCTCACGCTGGATCTGGGCAAGCTGCGCGCGTGACTCGCGATAGGTGAAATAGATCTCGACGACGCCGTTGAGCAGTAGCGCGCCGAGCACGACGGCCCCGAACGGGACGACGTACTTGCGGAAGAGGCGGTTCCGCGTCCACGGAGCGATCCAGCGGTTCAGTCGAGGCACCGCCAGAGGATACCTCTACTCGGTCACCTCGGTGACGACGCGAATACTGCGGCTGGCCGCCTCGTCCATCTTCCGGGATGCGGCCCTTCATCGTCGCTTTGAACAAAGTACGTGCGGTCGTCACGCGCGCCTTCGCGCGCCTGGGCGGCTCGGAGCGCGCGGAATACGCTGGCCGGTGCGATCGGTGCGGGCGGGGCTTCGCTCGCGGCACCCCGCTCCGTTGGTGCGTCAGCGGCCACGTGCTTCATCGGCTGTGTGTCGAGTACGTGGCGGGCCACGAGGTGTGCCCGATCTGCGGGATCTACGTCTCGGCGTTCCCCGCCAGCTCCAAGGCGAGCTGAGACGGGAGCGTCAGAATTACTCTCGGCCGACCGCCCTCAGCGCGTCCGGCCGCTCAGGGCGGCGGCGACCAGGTGCTCGAGATACTTCGCGTCGAAGGGTTTCGGTAAGTAGCTGAAGGCTCCCTGCTTGAGCGCCTCGGCCGCCAGGCCGTGGTCGCGGCTGGCCGTGATCATGATGACCGGGACCGTCGGGTCCATCTCTTTGACCGCCTTCAGGATGTCGAGCCCGTTGATGCCCGCCATCGCGACATCCAAAAACATCAGATGCGGGCGGCTCACACGGAACAGCTCGACGGCCCGCTTACCGTTGAGCGTCGACGTGACGTCGTACTCGACGGCCAGATGCTCGTGGAAGACGTCGATGATCGTCTGCTCTTCGTCCACCACGAGCACGCGCCGACGCTCGTCCTTCATAGTTCTTACTCTAACGCACCGACGCGCTGCGGCCATACACTGAGAGCGTGACGGGACCGCACGGCCGCTACGTGCTCATCGGCGCCACCGGCCAGCTGGGCTTCGATCTCGCCCGCACGTTCGATCTGCCGGGTACGCTGCTCACGCCAAGCCGCGCGGAGGTTGATCTCCTCGACGCCTCCGGGACGGACCGCGCGCTGCGTGCGCTGCGACCGACGCACGTGCTGAACACCGCCGCCTGGAACGCGGTGGACGCCGCCGAGAGCGAGCCGCGCCGCGCGTTCGCGCTGAACGCCGACGCCGTGGGCTCGCTGGCCGAGACCTGCCAGGCGCTGGGCGCGACGCTGGTGCACTTCTCGACCGACTACGTATTCGACGGCAGCAAGCGGGCGCCCTACACCGAGCGCGACACGCCCAACCCGCTCAGTACGTATGGTGAATCGAAGCTGGCGGGCGAGCGCCTCGCCGTGGAGCGCTGCGCGCGGGCGCTCGTGATCCGCGTCTCGGGACTCTTCGGCGTCGCGAAGAGCGCCGGCAAGGGCGGGACGAACTTCGTCGAGACCATGCTCGCCCTGGCGCGTGGCGGCCGCGCGCTGCGGGTGGTCGCCGACCAGGTACTCGGCCCGTCCTATACGCTCGACCTGGCGCGCACGGTGTGGCGCGTGGCGGCTAGCGGCCACACCGGCCGCTGCCACATCACGAGCGGAGGCGAAACGTCCTGGTACGACTTCGCGCGCGCGATCTTCCGCCTCGAGGGCCTAGAACCGTCCCTGACCGCCGTCAGCTCGGACGAGTACGGCGCGCGCGCCAGGCGCCCGCGCTACTCCGTGCTCGCGCACGAGGTCCTGCGCGAGCTTGGAATCGACGAGCCGCGGCCATGGCCCGAGGCGCTCGCTGCCTATCTGGTGGAGCGCCGCGACGTCAGCGCCCCGGCTCGCCGCGGCTCCTGACGCCGAATCGCCGAATGGCGGCGGACGTCAGCCACGGCACGTGGCGCTGGAAGAACACGCCGATCTTGCCGTGGCCGGTGACGACGACCTCGCGTCGCCGCCGCGCGATCGCCCGGACGATCTGCCGCGCGGCACGCGGTGTCGACATGACGAGCCATCGCGGGAGCGGATCGGGCGTCTCCGCGCGCAGCACGCCCTGGTTGTCGACGCGTCGGATCTCCGACTCGACGAAGCCAGGACTGACGAGCGTCACCGACACGCCCGACGGTGCGAGCTCGTGCCCGAGCGCCTCGGCCAGCGCGCGCACCGCGAACTTGCTCATCGCGTAGGGGGACGAGCCGGGCGTCGCGATGTGGCCGGCGACGCTGCCGATGATGGCGATCCGGCCGCGCGCCCGGCGCACGTCGGGCAGCGCAGCCTTGATCGTGCGCAGGACGCCGAAGACGTTCGTCTCGAACTGGCGGCGGTAGTCCTCGACGGACAGCAACGCGAACGGGCCGACCACACCGAAGCCCGCGTTGGCGACGACCACGTCGAGTCGCCCGAGCTTCTCGCGGGCCGTCGCCACCGCACGCTCGGCATCACCGTCGACCGTCACGTCGCAGCGCACGGCGACCGCGCGGGCGCCCGTCGCAGTGAGCTCGGTGACGAGGCGCTCGAGGCGGTCGACGCGCCGCGCGGCGAGCACCAGCGCAGCCCCGGCGCGCGCGAACTCGCGGGCCAGCGCCTCGCCGATGCCGGAGGACGCACCGGTGATCAGAACAACTTGGCCGCTGACGCTACTCAGGGCGTGGCCAGCGTGATCGCTTCCTCGGCGTAGGCCGACGCCGTCTTCGCCTTGCGAATAGCGTCGCCGTGATCCTTCTTCGTCTTGGCGCTCTCGTGGTGCGCTTTCGCCTCGGAGACGAGCTTCTTCGCTTCGTCGATGAGCGGCTTCGTCTCGGCGTTCGTCTTCGTGCCCTCGGCTTTCTTGATCAGGTCCTCGGCCTGCTTGATCACCACGGGGCAGTTGAACGCCAGCGCCGGCGCCGCGAGCGAGAGCACCGCCAGCATCGCGATCACGATCGGAGCTTTCATCGCGCCCTCGAATGAAAGGTGGTCGGGGTGAGAGGATTTGAACCTCCGGCCCCCTGCTCCCAAAGCAGGTGCGCTACCGGGCTGCGCCACACCCCGCCGGTATTTGCCGCGACTTAGGAGTATAGCGGGCGGGCCGCCGCCGTGTCACACCCTAGCGCGCATCGCGCCAGCGAAAATCCACTTGCCTCAATACCGCCGCCTGGACAGTCACCGTCTGGGTCAGCGTTCGCCCGCCTGCGGTGGCCTTGATCGTATATGACCCAGGTGGGAGTGTTGCGAGTAGGATCGGCCCGACCATCGTGGTTTCGAGCATCGGCTCCTTCTTCGCCGACTCGATCACGACCTGGACGTCTGAGAGGTACTCTCCGGATTCCATCGCGGTGATGACTTTGATGTTGTAGTCGCGCTCCTTGAGACGGAGCTGATCGCGCTCTTCGCTACCGATGCCTCCAGATATATGAGGCACGTCCGCGGTTCGCGCCGTCACAGCGAGCACGAGCAAGGCGGCAGCGCCGAGAACGGTCACAAATACCCATCGGTTCATCGGTTCGCGTGATGCTAGCGCCCGGTAAGCGACTGGGCAAGCCGCGCAAATTGATACGACGGGTCGAGGATCAGACGTATCATACGCGGCGCCACGGAGGGCGCGGCCACGGCTCCACTGCTCACCGTCACGGGCATCACCAAGCGCTTCGGCGGTGTCGAGGCGCTCGCCGAGTGCACGCTGTCCGTCGGCGAGGGTTCGATCACGGGGCTGATCGGCCCGAACGGCGCTGGCAAGACAACGCTCTTCAACGTCGTGAGCGGGCTCACGTCGGCCGACCGCGGCGAGATCCGCCTGGGTGCGGATCGGATCGACGGTCTGCCGCCGCACCTCATCGCGCGGCGTGGCGTCGGGCGCACGTTCCAGATCCCGCGGCCGCTGGGACGCATGACGGTACTGGAAAACGTCCTCGTCTACGCGCACGACCAGCCGGGCGAGCGGCTCACGCGGGTTTTTTCGGCGCCGGCGCGGGTGCGCGCGCAAGAGCGCCGTACCCGCGAGCGCGCGCAGGCCATCCTCGCGTCGGTGGATCTGGCTCATCTGGCCGGCGCGCCGGCGCAGACGCTGTCCGGCGGTCAGAAGAAACTGCTCGAGCTGGCGCGCGTGCTCATGAGCGACCCGCGCATCATTCTGCTCGACGAACCCGGCGCCGGCGTCAATCCGACGCTCATGCGCTCACTGATCGTGGCGATCCGCGCGCTTCGCGCCGCGGGGCGGACGTTTCTGCTGATCGAGCACGACATGGATCTCGTCACGGAGCTCTGCGATCCCGTCATCGTGATGGCCCAGGGGCGCAAGCTCATGGAAGGGCCATTCGCCGACGTCCGGCGCGACGCGCGCGTGCTGGCGGCGTATCTGGGCACCGCGTCGTGACCACGGTCGAGGTCGCGTCGTGACCGCACTGCTCGAAATCAGCGATCTGGCGGCCGGCTATGGCGACAACGACATCCTGCGCGGCCTCTCGCTTCACGTCGGTGCGGGCGAGCTGGTGGCCGTCATCGGCCCGAACGGCGCCGGCAAATCCACGCTGCTGAAGACGCTCGCGGGCCTCGTTCGTCCGCGCGCGGGGCGCATCACGCTGCGCGGGGCCGACATCACGGACGCCGGCACCGAACGCATCGTCGGCGCTGGCCTCTGCTACGTCCCGCAGGAGGCCAACGTCTTCGCCTCGCTCAGTGTGTGGGAAAACCTCACGATCGGCGCGTGGACGGCGCCGCGCGCCCTGAGCGAGCGCTCGAGCGCGGCACTCGAGTTGTTTCCCGTGCTGGCGGCGCGGCGGCGCGCGCGGGCGGGCACGCTCTCAGGCGGCGAGCGCCAGATGCTGGCCATGGCGATGGCCCTGATGGTGGAGCCGGCGCTGCTGCTGCTCGACGAGCCCTCGGCGGGACTCGCGCCCGCGCTGCAGCGGCTCGTGTTCGATCGCGTGCGCGAGATCAACGCGCGCGGCCTCGGCATCCTCCTCGTGGAGCAGAATGCGCGAGAGTCGCTCGCGCTATGCCACCGAGCCTACGTGCTGGCGATGGGTCGCGTCCGCGCCGAAGGCTCGGGCGCGACGCTGCGCGACGATCCAGAGATTCGACGTCTCTACCTCGGAGGCTGACCATGACGACCATGACGCGGCGAGAACTGCTGAAGACCGGGACGACGGCCGGACTCGTGCTGGGCGCGCCGACGCTCATTTCGGCGCAGTCCAAGGAGCCGATCCCGATCGGCACGCTGTGCCCGCTCACCGGTGCCGGCGGCTCGTACGGGCCCGACATGCAGCGCGCGGTGGTGGCGGTGGTCGAGCGCATCAACAAGGCGGGCGGCATCAATGGCCGGCCGGTGCAGCTCTTCCACGAAGACGACCAGACCAACGCCGAGGCCGGCGTGCGCGCCGCGCGCAAGCTGATCGATGTCAACAAGGTCGTCGCGATCGTGTCCACGTGGGCCTCGGCGGTGACGCTGGCCGTGCGGCCGCTGTGCGTGGAGGCCAAGGTCTTCGTCATCGGCGTGTCGGGCGCGGACGCCGTGACTCAGGGCGATCACAAGGGCTACATCGCGCGGACCCAGCCCAACACCAATCTCCAGGGCCGCATGTACGGGAAATTCGCCGCAACCAAGAAGGAGTGGAAGCGCATCGCCTACATGGGACTGCAGACGCCGTACGCGCGGTCGTTCGGCGATGCGTTCTCCGGCGTGGTCAAGGCGGCCGGCGCCACCATCACCGACGACCTGATCTACGAGGACAAAAAGCCGTCCTATCGCAGCGAGGTCACGCGGGTGCTCGCGACGAACCCGGATCTCATCATGCTCGGCGGTTACACGCCCGACTCGGTCGTCATGGTGAAGGACATCTACAAGACGGGCTACAAGGGCGCCATTCTCGCGCCGAGCTTCGCGGTCAACGCCAAGTTCCTCGAAGGCGTCGGTCCCGAGGTCGCCGAAGGCGTCTGGCACATGGACCGCGCGCCACTCTTCGACTCGCCGGCGTACAAGGAGTTCCTCGCGGCGGTCCCGGGTGGCGATACCGGCCCCTATGCGCCCCAGGCGTGGGATCAGATCACGCTCGTCGCGCTCGCGCTGGCGGCCGGCCGCGGCGAAGTGTCCGGCACCGTGATCAAGGACAATCTGCGGACGGTCTCCAACCCGCCCGGCACCGCCGTGTACTCCTTCGCGGAGGGAGCCAAGCTGCTCGGCGAGGGCAAGAAGGTCAACTACGAGGGCGCGTCGGGGTCGTGCGACTTCGACCAGATCGGCGACATCTTGTCGGCGCCCTTCATCGTCCAGCAGGTACGCAAGGGCAAGAGCGAGCGCGTGATGATCGTCAACCCCTGATCGGGCGCGGATGCCGCCCTTCGCGCAGTACGTCTTCAATGGCGTCGTGACGGGCGGCATCCTCGCCCTGCCCGCCGTCGCGTTCTCCCTGCTCTGGCGGCTCCTCCGCTTTCCAAACTTCGCCGTCAGCACATACCTGACGGTCGGCGCCTACGTCGCCCTGATGCTGAACGTCGGCGTCGGCGCGCGCATCGAGCTGGCGTGGCTGGGCGCCCTGCTCGCGACTGGCACCGTCGCGCTGGCCGTCGACCGCATCACCTTCCGACCGATGCGCGCACGGCGGCCATTTTCGCTGGCGATCGCCTCGATCGGCGTCGCGTTCATTCTCGAAAACATCGTGCGCTTCGTCTGGGGCAACGACTTTCGCAGCTACGCCGTGCCGGTGACGCGCGCGACGAGCGTCGCCGGTCTGCGCATCGGGCGTGATCAGGTGCTCATCCTCGGCGTCGCCGTCGTGCTGATGGCGCTGGCGCAGCTCTTTCTCCTCCGCACACGGCTCGGCATCGCCATGCGCGCGACCGCGGACAATCCCCTGCTCGCCGCGGTCAAGGGTGTGCCGACCGAGCGCGTGATCGGCTGGGCCACGCTCGGCGGCGGTGCCTTGGCCGGCGGCGCCGGCGTGTTTCTCGGCCTCGACGCGAGCGTCGATCCGCTCATGGGCGGCGGCTTGATCATCTCGGTGTTCGCGGCCGCCATTCTGGGCGGCATCGGGTCCGCGCCCGGCGCGCTCGCCGGAGCGCTGATCGTCGGCATCGTCGAGGAAGTCGGGACGCTGTTGATCCCGCCGACCTACAAGACGGCGATCGGGTTCACCATCATCCTGGCCGTGCTCCTCGTGCGGCCGACCGGCCTCGCCGGCGCGCGCGGATGATCGCGTACCTCACCGCGATCGCCACGCTGGTCGGCGTCCGCGCGCTGCTCACGCTCGGCTTGAACGTGCAGTGGGGACTGGCGGGCCTCGTCAACCTGGGCGCCGTCGCCTTCTTCGCGGTCGGCGCGTACACATCCGCGCTCCTGGCCGTCGCCGGCACACCGCTGCTCTTCGCGTGGCCGGCCGCGATCGGGTTCGCGGCGGCGGCCGCGGCGGGACTGGCGATGGTGGCGCTGCGTCTGCGAGAGGACTACCTCGCCATCGTCACGCTCGGCTTCGGCGAGGTGCTTCGCCTGTTCCTGCTGAACGAGGCGTGGCTGACGCGCGGCGCCAACGGCGTGACGGGGATCCCGCGGCCGCTGCACGCGCACTTCAGCGGCCAATACGACGTCTTCTACCTGATCCTCGTTCTCGTCGCGGTGGCGCTGGTCTATGTTGCGCTGGAGCGCGTGCGGCGGTCGCCGTTCGGTCGGGTGCTGCGCGCGATCCGCGAGGACGAGACGGTGGCCGCCGTCGCGGGCAAGCCCGTGTTCCGCTTCAAGGTGCAGGCGTTCGCGCTCGGCGCGGGCGTCGCGGGCCTCGCCGGCATTCTGTTCGCGCACTATCTCGCGTACATTGAGCCGAACATGTTTCTGCCGCAGGAGAGCCTCTTCGTCTGGCTCGCGCTGATCCTGGGCGGCAGCGGCAACAACCGCGGCGCGCTGGTCGGCTCGGTGGTGCTCCTCGGCCTGCTCGAAGGCAGCCGCTTCGCCAAGGACGTGATTCCGTTTCTCACGGGCGTGCGGCTGGCGGCGGCGCAGCAGATGCTGGTCGGCGTGGTGCTCGTGGTCTTGATGATCCGGCGCCCGGAGGGATTGCTGCCGGAGAAGCCGGGCCCCGATTGAGGAGAACGCGATGCGCGTAGGGTTCATCGGTCTCGGGAACATGGGCGGCCCGATGGCGGGCTTCGTGGCGAAGGCGGGATTCGCGCTCGTGGTTCACGACCTGCGTCGCGACGCCGCCGCGCCACTGCTCGAGCGCGGCGCGGTCTGGGCGGGCTCGCCGCGCGACGTGGCGTCGGAATGTGACGTGATCTGCGTCTGCGTCCCCGGCCCGCCCGAGATGCGCGCGGTGATGCTGGGCGCTGCCGGCGTGATCGAGGGCCTGCGACGCGGGGCGGTCGTCATCGACCACACGACCAACTCGCCGGCCGTCGTGCGCGAGGTCGGCGCCGCCGTGTCGGCGCGCGGCGCGCACCTGCTCGACGCACCGCTCGACGGCGGGCGTGAGGGCGCGCTCGACGGTCAGCTCACGCTCTTCGTCGGCGGTGACGAGGCGGTCGTGCCGCGCGTGAGACCGGTGCTCGAGACGTTTTCGCGCAGCGTCGTGTGGGTCGGCGCGCTCGGCGCGGGATCGGTCACCAAGCTGGTCCACAACGCGCTCGCGATGAGCATCGACCTGCTGTTGGCCGAGTGCCTGACGCTGGGCGTGAAAGCGGGCGTCGCGCTGCCACGCCTTGTCGAGGCGTTCCGCGAGGGCTGCATCGTGAGTCAGAACATGACGTTCACGAAACGAATGCCCGCCACGCTGTTTCGCGGCGACTTCACCGCGCGCTTCGCGCTGGCGCTCGCTCACAAGGATTTCCGGCTGGCCGGTGATCTTGCTGCACAGCACGGCGTGCCGACGCGGCTGCTCGATCTCTGCGAAAGCGAGCTGCTCGAGGCGATGAACCGCGGCTGGGGCGCCGAGGACCGCACGAAAGCGTCGACGCTGCAGGAGGAGCGCGCCGGCGTCACGCTACGGCTGTAAATCGTGGACGTGCCAGAGGCTGAGATTGCGGCCGAGGTCCAGCGGGCGTTGCCGGCCGGCGGCGGCCTGACGCGGTGCACTCCTCTCTTCAAGGGCCACGGCCATCAGTCCTTCATCGTGCAGACACGTTCCGGCGGTCCGGTGCTCCTGAAGATTGCACTGCGACGCGAGCAGGCGGCCAAACTGCGGTCGCTGTGTCATACGCTCGAGCTCGCCGCCCGTTACGGCGTGGCGGCTCCTCGGCTGCTCTACTTCTCCGAAGGCACCGACGCGTTTTCCGGTCGCCCATGGCTCGTCCAGGAATTCCTCGATGGCATCGACGGCGAGGACGCGCTCGTCGGGATGCCGCCGCTCCAGGCTGCGGCGTTCTTTCGCGATTTCGGCCGCGCGGTCGCGCGGCTTCACTCGATCGATGTCGGCTATTTTGCCGAAGATTTTGCGTCAGCGCCGCGCGAAGACAGTTGGCGCTCGATCATCGAGTCGCGGCTCGCGCGGCTCGCGAATCGCCACGTTGAAGCGGGGCTGCTTTCCCGTCAGAGCATCGAGGCCGCTCGCGCGATGATCTTGTCAGCAGCGGACATGGTCACGAGCGATGTCCGTCCGGCGGTGGTCCATCGGGATCTGTATCTTGCGAACACGCTCGTCAGCGCCGGCCACTTCCGCTGTCTGCTCGATTTCGAGCACGCGCGCTCGGCGGATCCGCTGTGCGACTTCGTCAAACTCAAGATGTGGGTGTTCGACCGAATCCCCGGGTCGAACGCGGAGTTCTGCGCGGGGTATGGCGTGAATCCCTTGCTCACGAATGACGGCCGGGCACAACACCACGTCTGGCTCGGCCTGGAGCTGCTCGCCGGCCTGCCGTACTGGCGACAGACGCGGCAGTCGGCGATGCTCGCCGACTACGAGGCGCGATTCAGCCGCTGGCTCAGCAGCGGGCCCGCCTCGACCGCGCTCTAGTCCCGCGCCGAGACCGTCCCCGGCATGACCGCGCGGCGTGCTTCTTCCGGCTCCGGCCGCGCCACCGGCATGCCGCGGCGTCCGAGCTTGCCCTTGTCCAATCCGTAGAAGCGAAGGCTGTTGTCGAGCAGCATCTTGCGCTTGGCGGAGTCGGAGACGTCCTTGCGTCCGAGCAGCGTGGCCACCGTCCCTGGATACGGATTGCCGTCGTGGCCCGGCTCCCCGACGAACAGCGCATCGAAGTGCAGATAGTCTGAGGCGAAGACCATCGCGTCCTCGCCGACGTGATCGACGAAGAACGGGATGAACTCGTCGCCGGGTTCGCACGAGAAGAACACGCGGCCGCTCTTGATGTACTCGCTCGGCTTCGCGGAGATGTGGGCCCAGCGCTCGGGCGCGACCTCGTTGTACTCGTCCATGCGGTGCATCCAGTACGGCACCCATCCGGCGCCCGCCTCGAGAAACGCGATCTTCAGACGACGGAACCGCTCCAGGAGCCCGCTCGTGATGATGTTCGAGCACGCGAGCATCTGCGCGAACGTGTGCGCCATGTGTGAGGCTTCGAGCATGTGGTCCGGCCGGTTGAGATCGAAGTAGCTGCGGAACAGCGACGGCAGCGCCGGGCCGTGCACGGCGATCGGCACGTTGAGACGCTCGGCCTCGGCCCAGAAGTCCGTGAGCCGCGGGTCGCTCAGCAGTGTGTCCTCACGCACGGTGCAGCCGATCTGGATCGCGACCATGTTCAGCCGGCTCACCGCGCGCTGCATCTCCGCGATGGCGCCCGGCACGTCCTGCAGCGCGACGAGCCCGACACCCTTGAGCCGCTGCGGGCACACCTCGCAGTAGTCGTAGAGCCAGTCGTTGTACGCCTGCGCCCGCGCGGCCGCGAAGCCGCCGTCGAGCGTGACGGTCAGCGGCAGCTCGTCGGTCGGATAGATCACCGCGACGTCGATCTGGTCGCGGTCCATGTCGGACAGGCGCGCCCACGGGTTGTACGTGCCCATACGGCGATAGTGGATCGCCTTGCCCTTGGGCGGCGGCAGGTTGCCGTTGACGCCGACGAAGCCGATGTCAGTATCGGGGCCCCACACCTTGCCGTCCACCAGACGCACGATGTAGCCGCGGCCCGCCTGCGTGTAGCGCGGTCGCCGCTCGCGGTATTTGGGATCGATGCGCTCGTAGGTCGCGTCGACCTCGATCACGTGTCCATCGCCGTCGATCACCAGATCGGGCCGGTCGGTCATCGCATGCTCCTTCTCGAGAACTCCGAAGGACCCAGAAGGTATCACGAACCCGACGCGAGCAACGCCCGCGCTGCGCGCGCGGCGATGCCGCGATGGCTCACCCGCTCCTTGTCGCTGTCGCTCAGCTCGCCGAAGGTCCGGCCGAGCGGCGGATAAAAGAACACGGGATCGTAGCCGAAGCCGCCCGCGCCGTGCGACGCCGGCGCGATCTCGCCCTCAGCGACGCCCTCCACCGTGCGTTCTCGTCCGTCCTCGTCGACGAGCGCGATGACGCAGCGAAAGCGTGCGCCGCGCTGACCGGCGGGCACCGCGCGCAGGCGCTCGAGCAGAAGCGCCACGCGGCCCGCGTCGTCCAGGCCCGGACCGCCGAAGCGCGCCGAGTGCAAGCCGGGCGCGCCGCCAAGGGCGTCGACCTCGAGGCCGGAGTCGTCGCCGAGCGCGGCGAGACCGGTCAGTCGGTGCGCCGCGCGCGCCTTGACGACCGCGTTCTCGGCATAGGTCGCGCCCGTCTCGGGTGGCAGCGTGGCACCCGGGATCTCGGCGAGACTGGTCAGCTCGATCGACAGATCGCCGAGCAGGCGGCGCAGCTCGCGCACCTTGCCGGGATTGAGCGTCGCGAGGACGACGCTGCGGCTAGAGCGTAAAGGTCCGCTCACCGCGCGCGTCGAGCGCCCGGCGCTGGAGTGTCACGAGGCGGCGGATGCCGACGCTCGCCAGTTCCAGCAGCGCGTCGAGTCGCGCGCGGTCGAACGGCGTCTGCTCGGCGGTGCCCTGGACCTCGACGAACTCGCCCGCGCCCGTCATGACGACGTTCATGTCGACGGCCGCGCTGGAGTCCTCGATGTAGTTGAGGTCGAGCACGGGCACGCCACCGACGATCCCGACACTGATCGCGGCGACGCAGTCGCGCACGGCCGCGCCGGCGTTGGCCTTGACCAGCGCGTCGGCCACGGCGACGAAGCCGCCGGTGATGGCCGCGGTGCGCGTGCCGCCGTCGGCCTGAATGACGTCGCAGTCGACCCACACCGTGCGCTCACCCATCTTGGCGCGATCGACGACCGCACGCAGCGCGCGGCCGACCAGCCGCTGGATCTCCTGCGAGCGCCCGCTGGGGCCGCGGTTCTCGCGCGTGGTGCGCGTGTTGGTCGAGCGCGGCAGCATCGCGTACTCCGCGGTCACCCAGCCGAGCCCCTGGCCTTTGAGAAACGGCGGCACGCGGTCCTCGACCGACGCCGTGCAGATGACCTTGGTGGCGCCGAACTCCACGAGCGCCGAGCCCTCGGGGTGCAGCAGGTAGTCGCGGGTCACCACGACGGGGCGGAGCTGGTCGGGCGTACGGCCGTCGGGGCGGGGCATCAGCGGTCGCGCGGGGCGCGCGCGCTCGGCGCCTGATCACGCGCGCGGGCGTCGTACGTCGCCTTGTACTCGGCGAGACCCGCGTAGATCGCGCGCGCGATCTCGTCGCGATACTTCGATTCCTTGAGCCGCTTCTCTTCCTGCGGATTGGTGACGAAGCCGATCTCGATGAGGATCGCCGGCATGGCCGCGCCGCCGAGCACGTAGAACCCCGCCTGCTTCACGCCGCGGTTGGGAATGCGAAGCGACTGCGTCATCGAGTCCTGCACCACTTCGGCCAGCCGCGACGATTCGAGCTGGAACTCCGACTGCGCGAGATCCCACAGAATGGCTTTGACCGCGTCGAGCCGGCCGCTGCGCGCGGGCGCCTTCTCGAGCCGCACGACACTGTTCTCCAGCGCCGCCACCTGGCGCGCCGCGCTGTCGGTCGCCTCCGAGGAGAGAAAGTACGTCTCGACGCCGGCGGACGCTGTCTCTCGGTGCGCGTTGGCGTGGATCGACACGAAGAGATCGGCGCGTTCCTTGTTGGCGAAGGTCGTCCGATCCTGGAGCGTGACGAAGTGGTCGCTGTCGCGGGAGAGCAGCACCTTCACGTTGAGCTTGTCCTCGATCAGGCGCGCGACGCGGCGAGTGACGTCGAGGACGAGATCCTTCTCCTGCAGGCCAGCGGGTCCCACGGCGCCGGAGTCGTGACCGCCGTGGCCGGCGTCGAGCACGATTGTGCGCAGGGGCGCCGCCGTCTCGCGGCGGTCGCGGAACGGCGTCGGCTCGGCGGGACGCAAGAAGTCGAGCACCAGACGCGGCGGATCGGCGAGCGATGCGGTCTTGACCTCGCCGCCGGTCGCCTCGAACACGACACGCAGGATCGCGTCGGCGCCGGCACGCTCGAGCCGCGCCTCGTCGATGAAGCCGTCGGCGACGCGCTCGGTGCGCGCGCTCGCGTTCAGACCGATCAATCGCACGCGCGTCTCTTTCCCCAGGCTCGTCTCGACGCGCGCCGTGAGCGGGCCGGAGGTCTCGAGCACGATGCGCGTGAACGAGGGATAGGAGCGGAAGCGCAGCTCGTCGAGGGTGACGGCGTTCGCGACCGCGGCGCGCGCCACCACGGGGCCCGTCGTGGGCGGCGATGCCGCCGCCGCGGGTTGCACGCGCGGCACCACCTGGGCCACGAACGTCTCGGGCACGATCCACACGCCGCGGCGCACCCGCACCGGCGCGTCGAGGGTCACCGCGTTGCCGTCGATCAGGATGCGCGACCAGTTGCGGGTCAGGGTGACGACGTGGCCGCCGGGCCGCAGCTGTACCTGCGTGTTGTCGTGCGTCGTCTCCAGGCGGGTTTTGAGCAGGTCCGCCACCCGGGCGAGCTCGACGTAGTCGCGTCCGTCCTCGGTGATCGTCGGCAGGCCGGCCAGGGCCGCACCTGCAAACACGAGCAGGAGGGCCAGACAGGGCAGCAGGCGCGCAAGCCGCATCGGTGCCGCCATTCTAGCAACGGGAGCGGCACGGGCTAAAGCAAAGTCGCGCGGCAGCGGCTAAAGCAACGTCGCGCGGGTGACGAGGCGGCTGGCGCCGCAGTCGGAGCACAGCCCGTACTCGCGCACGAACCTGGCGACCCGCGGCGCGCGCGTGGCCGCCCGGTAGGCCGTCGAGGGGTCGATCCCGACCGCCCTGGCGAGACAGGCGTCGCAGAAATTCCGGTCGGCCTGCGCCACGAGGAACGCGGTCAGTCGCTCCCGGGCGGTTCCGGCCGTCATCTCGCGCGTATGAATCTCCTCTGGGCCCGGGGCGCGGCGGGCCGGCGGTCACTGATCGAAGTGAAACGCGCGCGGCGTTCGGCGCCAACCGCCGGCCGGTGGATTTTTCAGCGAAGCATGGAGGTATCCGGGACCCCCGATCGGGGGTCAGATCAGATCAGGCCGGCGCGGAACGCCTCGGCCACGATCTCGGCGCGCGAGCGGACGTCGAAGGCCATCGCGATCTTCTCGAGCCGGTCCTTGATCGTGTGCGCGCTGAGGTGGACCAGCGAGCCGATCTCCTTGTTCGTGAGTCCGCGCGCCACGTGCCGGATGATGGCGACGTCGCGGTCGTTCAGCGTCGTGCGCGGCGTGCCGCCGCCGTTGATCGCGTTGGCGATCACCCGCGGCGCCACCTTGGGGTCGAGCACGGAATGCCCGCGATAGACCGCGCGGATCGTGCGCTTCACCTCGCTGAGCTCGACGTCCTTGATGAGATAGCCTCGGGCGCCGGCGTTGAGGCTCTTGAGGATGATGCTGTCCTGGCAGTAGCTGGTGAGCATGACGACCGCGGTCGCCGGCGACACCGCGCGCACCCGCCGACACACCTCGGGGCCCTCGAGGTCCTCGAGCTTCACGTCGAGCAGCATTACGTGCGGGCGGAGCGTTTCGGCGATGTGGACCGCCTCGTTTCCGGTTCGCGCCTCGCCGACGATCACGATGTCGCGCTCGCGCTCGAGCACCTGCTTGAGCCCGGCGCGGACGATCTCGTGGTCGTCGACGATCACCACCGCGATGCGGTCTTGGGTCTGGAAGTTCGCCATCTCAGGCCTCGAGCAGCGGACCGAGGTCGTCGGTGGGCGGGACGACATCCCGCATCTGCGACATCATCACCGCGGCGTCTTGCTTGAGCGCGCGCAGGGCGGTCCGGAGTGACGACGGATTGCCGTCGCCGGTGAGGGCGAGCTCGATCTTCATGGCCATGGAGAACACCGTGTTTCTGAGCGTGTCGTGCAGGATCGCGTCGACCCGCACGCGCTCGGCATCCACCGCGGCGTGCACGGCCCGGCGGACGACGTCCTCGAGATCGAGCGTGCCGCCAGCGAGCGCCAGCGCGTGAGCCCGGGCCAGTTGTAGCGCGCACCGGCGCTGGGCACGCGTCATCCCGGGCGCCGTGGTGTCGAAGACCGACAGGCCAACGACCGCGTCGCGGCAGACGAGCGGCACGAGCAAGACCGTGGCCGCGCCGAACTGCTTCCACTCGGTCGGCACCCCCGGATGGTTCGGCACGTCGAGGAGGAGCGCGGCACGGCGGGTCTCGAGCAGGTCGGCCAGCACTCCGGGCGGCTCGGGCGTGAGCTTCGTCTCGAGCGTCTTGAACGTCTCCCACAGCTCACCGCCGAACGTGCCGCCGGCGAACTGCGATGCCACCGGAAGGAGACGCCCGTCGGTGATGAGCAGCACGGAGCAACGTCCGACGCCGCACGCTTCGGCGCTGGCGCGCATCAGTGCGCGCAGCGTCGTGGCGAGCCTCGAGGTCAGCGCCTCCCCGCGCAACCCGGACATGCAGGCCGTCACCGATTCCGTGCCAAAAGCAGGTTCTCTGCCAAGGATTCGGCGTTGATTGGCGCGCGGTTGCCGACGAACTCTGCAACGCGTTGCACTCGATACCGCAACGAAGTCGCCGCGGACTTGACCGCGCGGCACCAACATGAGTGACTACCGCGCCATGGGACAGTTCGGGATCGGCCAACCCATCAAGCGGTTCGAGGATGCGCGCCTGTTGCGCGGAGACGGGCGCTTTCACGACGACGTCAACCTGCCGGGCCAGGCGCACGCCATCATCGTGCGCTCCATCCACGCCCACGCACGGATTCGCCGGATCGACGCCACGGCCGCGCTTCGGATGGCGGGCGTGCTCGCGGTCTTCACGGGCGACGACGTCGCCGATCTCGGCACCATGAAGATGACGCTCAAGCGCACGCGCCCCGACGGCTCGCCGATGTTCGCGCCGCCCCACCGGGGCCTGACCCGCGACCGCGCGCGGTACGTCGGCGATCCCGTGGCGATGGTGGTGGCGGAGACGCTCGCTCAGGCCGAGGACGCCGCCGAGCGACTGGTGATCGACTACGAGCCGCTGACGGCGGTGACGTCCACCGCGGACGCGGTCGGCGCCGCGGCGGTGTGGGACGAGTGCCCGGACAACATCTCCAACGTCCACGAGGTCGGCAACCGTGCGGCCACCGAGGCGGCGTTCGCGACGGCGGCGCGTGTCGTGCGGCGACGCTACGTCATCAGTCGCGTTCACGCGCAATACATGGAAACGCGCGGCGCCCTGGGCGCCTGGGATCCGGGCGAGCGTCGTTACACGCTCTACGCCGACGTGCAGTACCCGCATCG
>Ga0075421_100001327_pt1 | contig 28653 bp, 24 predicted proteins | sample SoiMetdeltSBSDD5_FD_75292 | JGI IMG/M metagenome (GOLD analysis project Ga0075421, IMG submission 75292) | Bulk soil microbial communities from a Populus tree surrounding site in Tennessee, USA - Soil MetaG P. deltoides SBSDD5 | ecosystem: Environmental > Terrestrial > Soil > Tree plantation... | reverse complement strand
GTGTCAATATTTTTTACTTCAACCGGCGTAACCACAAGATCATACATGATCGTGTTGTTCAGAATAGCCTTCCCTTTGCGGTCGTATATAATTCCGCGGTTAGGGTAAACCACTTTACGAAATACGGCGTTGTTCATCGCAAGCTGGCGATAATTGCCGGACAGAACCTGAAGATTAAATAGCTGAATAATTATAATGAAGAATACTCCAAGAAAGATTAGGCGGATAATTGTACTTCTCGACTGGTTAAAAACGGACATAGGACTTCAGATGATTAGGCAGTGTTCGTCCGGAATTTTTCTTTCCTGAAAAACAGAATTTCTGTTACAAAGATAAGCAGCATACTCACACCTGTGCTCGCTAAAACCTTTCCAGCGAAATAAAAGAACGAACCAAACTCGATCCACTCTAAAAATACAAGATATCCGTTGTGAATCAATGTTAAAATAAAAACATATGTAGCGTACGGAGCAAGGCCCATGCTTGTGATCGACGGAGAGCTGTAATTCTGTTCTGCCCCTTCCTGCCTAATCAATATGTTCACAAGAAACGGGCGCATATACGCTATTAATGTACACGGCGCCGCGTGCAGGCCCGGCGTCTTTGTAAAATAATCGAGGGTTAGTCCGAATATAAAGCCAACCAATGTAAGCGTTATTCTTGGTGTGTTGAATGGAAGCCACAGTATGTACAGAAAGTATAAATAAGGAACAATGAACTGATGAAGTGGATTAACCTGGAAAAGCACGAACACCTGCACAAATATGAACAGAATAAAGCGTATAATATTTCTTACAAACTTGCTCATTGATTCCTTCTTGCAGCCTCCTCCAGCTTTTTTTGTTCTTCTTTTTGAAGGTTATCTACAACTGTAACATATTCCAGGCTATAGAAGTTGGTCGACGGCTTCAATTCAAGCGTGTAAAAATTGCTGGTCTTGTCATCTACGATGTCCGAAACAACACCTATTAGAATGCCAGGCGGAAATGAGAGGGAATATCCGCTTGTAACTACAGAATCACCTTTGGCAACGGGAACACTTTTTGGAATATTTATCATTGTAACGCGCTCCGGACTTTTCCCATCCCATTGAACTTTACCGACCTCTCCGGTTTTTTTGATCTTGGCGCTTACGCTGCTTTGCCTGTTGAGCATGGTCATCACGACGGAAAAATTTTCGCTAGTGTTAACAACCATGCCAACAATACCTTGCGGGCTGATCACGCCCATGTCTTTTTTGACTCCCTGTTTTTCGCCCCGGTGAATGGTTATAAAATTATTCTGAAGGCTAACCGAATTATTTACCACACGAGCTTCCCGCCATAAGTATCTTCTGGCTATTCCGGCAGTGTCTGCATTTATTGTGTCGATAACTACTTTGGTGAGCGAATCGGGCGACTGAAAATTATCTTTAAGCTGATTTAACAGCAGCTCATTCTGTTTTGCCAGCGATTCGTTTGTTTTCTTGAGATGGAAATAGTATTCGACATTGCTGTATTTCGAACTTATTCTGCCGGTGAGTTCGTTTGCAACGCCCATGAATGCAGCTTCATGAAATTTATTATATCTGAACAAAAACGACAGGGCTATGATCTGCATCACCAGGAAGAACAGAAAATTAAAATACCTTCTGATGAAGAGAAATATATTACGCACAGTGGTTGAGAGTTTTTAATTACCGCATCACGAACGGATACCTGTCGTAATGCTTTAGTGCCAGGCCGGTGCCTCTTACTACGCTCTTCAGCGGATCATCGGCAACATGAACAGGCAATTTTATCTTCTGGCTTAACCGTTTGTCGAGACCGCGCAGCAATGCTCCGCCACCGGTGAGGTAAAGTCCTCTGCGGTAAATATCACCTGCGAGCTCGGGAGGTGTCATCTCCAGGGCTTTCAATATGGCTTCTTCAATCTTGAAAATACTTTTATCAAGCGCTTCGGCAACTTCCTGGTAGCTTACCATGATCTGTTTTGGAATACCCGTTACAAGGTCGCGTCCATTAACCGGCATGTCTTCAGGAGCCGTTTCAAGGTCCTTCATGGCCGCACCGATGTTGATCTTTATCTGTTCGGCTGTTCTTTCTCCAATCAACAGGCTATGATAGCGTCTCAGCGCTTCCATGATATCGGCTGTGAATTCGTCGCCGGCGATGCGGATCGACTGGTCGCACACGATACCAGCGAGGGCGATCACCGTAATGCCGGTTGTACCACCGCCTATATCAATGATCATATTGCCTACGGGCTCTTCTACATCTATTCCGATACCGAGTGCCGCGGCCATTGGTTCATGAAGAAGGTATACTTCTTTGGCACCAGCCTGTTCGGCACTATCACGAACCGCTCTTTTCTCCACTTCTGTAATACTGCTGGGAATGCAAATCATCATTCTCCAGCTCGGGGGAAAAAGTGGCTTTTTAGGGTAGATCATTTTGATCATTTCCCTTATCATTAGCTCGGCAGCGTTGAAGTCGGCGATCACGCCATCTTTCAGGGGACGTACCGTTCTGATGCTTTCGTGAGTCTTTTCGTGCATCATCAATGCACGCTTGCCTACTGCGAGAACAGTTTTGGGATTGTTCCTGTCAAGCGCAACAATGCTAGGCTCGTTAACTACAATCTCTTCATTATGAATGATCAGGGTATTTGCTGTACCCAGATCCATCGCGATCTCCTGAGTTAGAAAGTTGAATAATCCCATTTTATCTTAGGTGTCAGATTTTAAATTTTTTGGCTTAATGCCCAGCAAAATTGACGGAAATAATCCGAATGGCAAAGTAAACCATTGACTTGCAATATAAACTTCAAATCCAACCATTTATTATTTCAAATTTGCGCAAACCCCAATTTTCTTTCCGTTTCCGGAGCAAGCCCGGGAAGTTTTCTGCGCTCAATAAGAAAACTGGTCAGTTTCGCTAGGTCGGCGAATATATAATGCTTGTCGGCCGCGGCTTTCAGGTAATCTTTACCACTGCTGCCGCCTGTGCCTATCCTCGTGCCGATCATCCGGTGCACCATGTTCATGTGCCGGTATCGCCAGGTGCTGAGCTGTTCGTCGATCTCTATCAGGTTATTGAGCAATTGAAAAGGTAGCTGTAGTATGGGGTATCCCCTGTAAAGCATAATAAACAGCGCGGCACGGCATGCCTTGGGCGAAAGGCTTCTATCGATTTTACTGTCATCCGCAAAAAAGCTGATGAAAGAATCTGCATTTTCTTTCTCTCCTTCCGATAAGCTGGCAACATACGCCATCTGATATTCTCTCCAGTTGCGTTCCTCGTCGTTTAATGGAATTCTTTCCAGCCAGCCGTTTACCAATTCAAGCAAAGAGTTCTCTGATTCGGCCTTTCTTATTATCTCCACCTGTTCGGGCCTTAATTGCGACAGATAATATTCCTGCCCATGCCGCTGCTGGAATTTCAAGCCAAGGTATCCTTCAATGATCTTGAACTGCCAGCTTTGAAATCCGGATGCCGGTCTCAACATGTCACGGAAATCCAGAAAATCCATTGGCGTCATCGTTTCCATTACGTCAACCTGGTGAATGAGTAATTTAAGAATCGATACAACGCGCGAAAGGCGGTGCACAACTGTCTGCAGCTCGGGAGAGTTGTCGTTCATTCTTGGTGAACGCATAATTTCTCTCACTGAAATGATCTCATGCAAAACCTGTTTGAACCAAAGTTCATAAGCCTGGTGGGTGATGATGAAAAGCATTTCATCATGGGCCGGTGTGCCCAGCCTGTCGCTTTCAGGATGCTGTAATGAAAGAAGTTTTTCGAGGTGGAGGTAGTCACTATAATGGGCCATTGTCAAATATCAAATTATCTGAATTCCCAGCCAATATCCTTACGGTAGAATATGCCATCAAAATCTATTTCACCCATAACGTCTACGGCGCTGCTCACAGCTTCGTCGATGGTTTCACCATAAGCAGTAACGCATAACACTCTTCCTCCGTTGGTTACCACGTCGCCATCTTTTTCAATTGTACCGGCATGAAATATCATTGTGCCGGGAACTTTGAAGTCTAATCCTGTGATAGGAAACCCTTTTTCATATGTTGCCGGATAACCTGCGCTCACGGCCATAACGGTGCAGGCCACACGAACATCTTCCTCGATCTTCACCTCATTCAATTTTTTATTAGCAGTAGCGACGAACAGTTCAACCAGATCGTTTTTGAGACGCGGGATAACGACTTCGGTTTCCGGATCGCCAAACCTGCAGTTGTATTCGATAACAAACGGATCGTCGTTTACCTTAATGATTCCAACAAAAATGATCCCGGTATAATCGATCTTGTCTTTCTTCAGGCCTTTTACCGTGGGAAGGATGATCCTTTCGTTTACTTTTTTCATGAACGCTTCGTCGGCAAACGGCACAGGGCTCACAGCTCCCATGCCTCCTGTGTTGGGACCTTTATCGCCATCCTTTATCCGCTTGTAATCTTTGGCCTGCGGAAGTACAAGGTGGTGATCACCATCTGTCAGTATGAATACGCTCAACTCGATGCCGTCGAGAAATTCTTCGACCACAACTTTCTTGCTGGCCTCACCAAATTTACTCTGGTGAATCATTAATTCATATTCGCTCATCGCCTCAACGTACGAGTGGCAGATCATCACTCCCTTGCCTGCGGCAAGTCCATCGGCCTTAAGCACTATCGGAATCGGGTGTTTTTGTAAATAGGGAATGCCTTCCTGGTAATTGTTGGTGTCGAACTCATGGTAACCTGCGGTGGGTATGTTATGGCGCACCATGAATTGTTTCGCGAATGATTTGCTGCCCTCAAGTTGCGCTCCCTGCTTCGAGGGACCGATCACAGGAATATGATTAACGGTAGAGTCGGCCCTGAAAGAATCCACAATTCCTTTTACCAGCGGTTCCTCGGGACCTACGATCACCATACCGATGTCTTCAGTTGCGCAGAACTTTTTTACAGCATCAAAGTCGTTGGGATTAATATTTACATTCGTTCCGCATTGAGCGGTACCGGCGTTTCCTGGCGCGATGAAGAGTTTTTCGCAGCGCGGACTTTTGGTAAGTTTCCAGGCGATTGCGTGCTCTCTTCCTCCACTGCCTAAAAGTAACAGATTCATGGTTTTTAAGGGGATTTTTAAAGACAGGCAAATTTCGTGATTCCGGAGTGGATTAGCCAATAAAATTAGATGGCCGGTAATGCGTTTAATTTAAATCATTATTTTACGCCATTATAAATTTCAAACCTCTGTACCTCTTAAACAACAATCAATGACTCAGGCAACGCCGTCAACAGCTACAATTGCAACCTCAGTTACAACGTCCAAAACTCACCCGAAAGGATTATATGTTCTTTTCGCCACTGAAATGTGGGAGCGCTTCAATTTCTACGGCATGCGCGCTCTGCTCGTATTGTTCCTGGCCAATTCGCTCAGAATGGGTGAACGTGAGTCTTCTATCATTTATGGCGGTTTCTTAGGCTTGTGCTACCTCACGCCTATGCTGGGAGGTTACATGTCCGACAAGTACCTGGGCAACAGGCTTTGTATACAATTCGGTGGCCTTACGATGGCGTTGGGCCAATTACTTCTCTTTGCCAGTGCAAGCATTTTCGGCGAAAGTCTCGACACAGCAAAAACGTTGATGTGGATAGCGCTTGGCGTAATCATCCTGGGCAACGGCTTCTTCAAACCGAATATATCGTCGATGGTGGGCCAGCTATATCCAATGGAACAGAAAACGAAGCTGGATTCTGCTTTCACCATATTCTACATGGGCATTAATATTGGAGCGTTGCTGGGACAAACTATTTGTCCCTTACTCGGCGATAAAGAGCCTGGTGGCGTTCGCGATCTTACAGCTTTCAGGTGGGGTTTCCTTGCTGCCGGTATAGCTATGCTGCTTGGAGTTATTGTTTTTCTGTTCCTGAAAAACAAATATGTTATTACGCCGGAAGGGAAAAGCATTGGCGGCAGGCCAGCTGCTGACAACCTTGCTTCACAGGATGAGGCCAGCCATGCTAAATTCACCGGCAAAGCGATCGGTGTCGCCATTGCAGCTTTTCTGATTCTAACGTTCCTGATTCAATGGAGCGGGCAGAACTGGATATATGCAATCATTTATGCAGCCGGTCTCACACTTGCGGGATTGATTCTCTCAGACAAATCACTAACTACAGTTGAAACTCAAAGAATCCTGGTACTGTATATAGTTGCATTCTTTGTAATATTCTTCTGGGCTGCATTTGAACAGGCTGGTTCTTCTCTCACCTTTATAGCAGATAACCAGACCGACACACGAATACTCGGATGGGAGATGCCAGCGGCCATGGTGCAAAACTTCAATGGATTCTTTGTGATTATCTTCGCTATCCCATTCAGTGCCGTCTGGCTCTGGATGAACAGAAAAGGTATCGAACCCATATCGCCGGTAAAACAGGCAATGGGCCTTGCGCTCATAGCTGTCGGGTACCTCATTATCGCACTTGCGGTAAAAGACCTCGGCACTGCCGGTAAGCTGGGCGTGATCTGGCTGATCATCTTATATCTGCTTCATACGTGGGGCGAATTATGTCTTTCTCCGATCGGACTTTCCCTTGTTGCCAAACTCGCGCCCAAAAGATTTGCATCTTTACTTATGGGCGTATGGTTTCTTGGTAACGCTGCCGGTTATGCGCTAACTGGTACACTCGGCGCTCTTCTGCCTCCTACTGGCGATAAATATGCGAAGGCAGCAGAAAAAGGAATTGATCTTTCCGCTGTGCTGAACAAAACTGCACAACCAACGTCGGAACAGCTCTCATTCCTGAATGATAATAAAATTCCCACTGATTTCCCTGTGTTCGCAGGCTTCAGCATTACGAACCTGTTCGAATTCTTTATGGTATTTGTAATTCTTTGCGGCGCCGCGGCAGTTGTTCTGTATGCATTAACGCCAGTGCTGAAGAAGATGATGCATGGAGTGAGGTGAGGGCTGAGGGCTGAGGGCAAAACGCAGAACGCAGAGGGCAAAAGAATTTTCTGCCTTCTGCGTTCTGCCTTCTGCGCTTTTAATTCATCTTAAACGGCACGATCATTTCGAAAACAGGAATATTCACTTCAAAACTCGCCTTGGTGTTTAAATTCTCCATCGTATAAGTTCCATGCATCTTGCCAAACTCTGTACGCAGATTACATCCGCTAACGTACTGATACTTCTCGGCGGGTTGTAACACAGGCTGAACGCCTACAACGCCTTCACCCTCCACTTCACGCGTTGTGCCATTGCTATCTATAATATACCAATGCCTGCGATGTAATTTAACTGCAAAGCTGTTGTGATTCTCGATGGTGATCCTGTACGCAAACATGAATTCACCCGACACAGGGTTAGAGTAGTCCGGCTGATAAAAAGTTTCCACCGATACCTCAATGCCTTCCGAAATTTTCGATATCATCCAGGTGATTTGTTCATAAAAGTAGTTAAAAATTGAAGGCAGCAGTTCATCAGAATAATTAACTTTATCGCGTTATGAAAATAGCAGTAGCAAAAGGAGATGGAATAGGGCCGGAAATTATGGATGCTGTATTAAAGATCTTCCAGGCCGCAGATGTACCACTTGAATATGAGTTTGTTGATATGGGCAAATGGGTTTTCGATAAAGGTTTCAACAATGGCATGACCCCCGAAGCCTTGCAAACAATAGAACGCCTGGGCGTGTTATTCAAGGGCCCAATGGAAACACCCAAGGGTAAAGGTGTAAAAAGTATTAACGTTACCGCACGAAAAACATGGAACACCTACGCCAATAAAAGAACTTTCCAGACACTTCACGGCGTTGACACCGTTTTCAGCAAGGCGGGTATTCCCATAGATATTACGATAGTCCGCGAGAACATCGAAGACACCTACGGTGGCATCGAGCATATGCTCACGCATGATGTTGCTTTGAGCCGCAGGTTCATTACCAGGCCCGGTTCAATGCAGGTTATCCGCTACGCCTTCGAAATGGCCCGTCAAAAGAATGCGAGGCGCATCACTTGCGGACATAAGGCCAACATTATGAAAATCACCGACGGCTTGTTCCTCGAATGTTTTTATGAAGTTGCCAAAAGCTATCCGGAACTGAAAGCAGATGACGTAATCGTTGACGATCTCTGCATGAAACTCGTTACCCGTCCCGACTCTTTTGATGTGGTGGTGTTGACGAATCTTCAGGGCGACATTGTGAGCGATCTTTGTGCAGGACTTGTTGGCGGACTTGGATTTGCTCCTTCCGCAAACATCGGCGACCACATTTCAATTTTTGAAGCTGTTCATGGTACCGCCCCCGACATAGCGGGAAAGAACATCGCTAACCCAACTGCATTATTGCTAAGCGGCTTTGGCATGCTTCGCCACCTTGGATTGCTGCAAAGCGCTACAATGATCGAGAATGCATTATTGTTTACGCTTGAAAGCGGCGTTCATACCGGCGATTTCGGCGACAAGTCGAAATCCTCCGTTAATACTACGCAATTTGCAGATGCCATTATTTCCAACTTTGGAAAGAAGCCCACGCATAATCCAAAACCAGATCTCGTTGATGTGCCGGCCGCATGCACTGTTCTCAATCTCGACAAGAACGCTATGATGGAAAGTGTGGAAGGTGAAAATGAGAAGATCGTTGGGGTTGATATGTTCATTGAAAGCAACGTGCAGCCACAGGAAATTGCGAAAAAGTGTCAACGCCATGCAGGTGTTAAGTTCAGTCTGATAAGTATAAGTAACCGCGGTACACAGGTATGGCCAACAGGTAGCCGATTTACTAATCTCGTTAACCAATATAACGCCAGGTTTGAAAGTCTCGATGGCGAAGCACTGAACCAACAGGATATCATCGGGCTTTACGTGAGCCTCAGCGGCGATTTTAAAATCGCGAGCCTCGAGCTGTTGAATATGTGGGGTGAAAAGAAAGGCTACAGCCTGGCGCAAGGGCAATAAAGAATCTTTCGCCCTTTCGCGCCTTCGCGTTAAAAGAAAAAAGTACCATGTCGAAAAAAAAATCCAATTATAATGGAATCGTCTACTCAACAGATCCGGAATTTAAGCCCGAAGAAGAAGATATCCGTAAAGAAACAATTGAACCCTCACAGCAGAATTTGAGAATACGCCTCGATACAAAACACAGAAGCGGAAAGGCCGTAACGTTGGTCGAAAATTTCACTGGAACAGAAGATGACCTTGAAAAACTGGGTAAGCAGCTTAAGTCTTTTTGCGGAACCGGAGGATCGGTAAAAGATGGACAGATAATCATCCAGGGAGATCAAAGACAAAAAATACTTCAGTGGTTACAGAAAAGCGGCTACACAAAAACGAAACTATAATCTATCCTCTCACTTCTCACCTCTCACCCCTCACAGCCTTTAAACTAAGATCAAGGCTCTGTGCCTGGTGAATCAACGCCCCTACGCTAACGAAATCAACACCGGTATCTGCAAAATGCCTGACGTTATCCAGATTTATACCTCCGCTAGCTTCCGTTTCAAATCTTCCCTGTATTATTTTTAATGCTTCCCGCAGTGTCGGAATGTCGAAATTGTCAAGCATTATCCTGTCGACCTTTCCTATATCCATTACCTCTGTCACCTCGTCAAGATTTCTTGTTTCCACTTCTATTCTTAGCCGCAGGTTATTTTGCTGCACATAAGCACGCGCTTTCTCGATCGCATTTCTCAATCCACCTGCGTAGTCGATATGATTATCCTTCAGCATGATCATATCGTATAGTCCCATCCTGTGATTGAATCCGCCACCGATACGAACTGCTTCCTTCTCCAGCAGCCGGAAATTGGGAGTTGTTTTTCTTGTGTCGAGCAGTTTTGTTTTGTAACCGGAAAGTTTATCAGCGTACTTCGCTGTCAGCGTAGCGATGCCGCTCATTCTCTGCATGATGTTAAGCACAAGGCGTTCAACACTCAGAATTGTTTGCATTGACGATTCAACTTCAAACGCAACTTCGCCCTGCTGAATGATCTGCCCGTCGACCATTAGTTTTTTAAAAACCGATGAAGCGTCTTTGTGCATAAAAACTTTTTCCGCGACGTCAATACCCGCCAGTATTCCATCGTCTTTGATCTTCAGGGCTGCCATGCCGCGTGCCCGCGCAGGAATGCACGACAATGTTGAATGATCGCCATCACCAATGTCTTCGGCAAGACCGTCATCTATCAATTGAATCAATTGCCTGTCGTAAGAAAGCATCCCAACAAATCTAAATTAAAAAACCCATGCGATGGCCGTGCATGGGCTATGTATATCATGTAAGATGTACTGTGCAGAATATATTATTCATCCTGTTGAAACGCTATCTCCTGAACTACCTGCTGCCCGCCTTTCTGTTTCATGTAAAGCTTTGTTCTGAAGTTGCCGTTTCTTGTCTGCAACTGTCCGATGCAGAATTGCGAGCCTGCATTTTCGCCTTTGTGTTTAACCACAAAGTTTTTCACTTCGTTACTTGCAAAAAAATCTTTCAATATCATTTCAGCCTGGTTACGGCTGAAGTTGTCGCTCCTGTTGGGAAGTGAAATATCTACGCGGCTATCGAAGTATTTGGCCAGCTGACTGGCATTTCCGGCACGCAATGCCGCAAGAACTTCATCAATGTTATAGGCAACTGAAAAAGACGATAATAATATTCCCAGGGAAATTAAGAGGTAATGCAACCGAGAGAAAGATCGGATATTGATCATATATGCAAATTTGCGAAAAACATGCCAAACTGATACAACACAATACATTTACCTTTGCAGCTGTTAAAAACTGTTAATAAGTACCTGATTATGTCAAAAAAGACAATGTTGGTAATAATGGACGGCTGGGGACTCGGAAAAGTTGCATCTGCCGACGCAATCCAGAATGCCAATGTGCCATTTGTAACTTCTTTATATTCAAAATATCCTAATACTACTTTGATCACCTGCGGAGAAGCCGTGGGACTTCCCGAAGGTCAGATGGGAAATTCCGAAGTTGGCCACCTTAACCTTGGTGCCGGAAGAATAGTTTACCAGGAACTGCAACGTATAAACGTAGCTATAAAAGACGGAAGTTTTGCCACTAATGCAACACTGCTGAAAGCTATACGTACTGCCAAAGAAAATAACAGAACACTACACCTTCTTGGCCTCGTAAGCGATGGCGGTGTTCACTCACACATCGACCATCTCAAAGCAATACTCGACGTATGTAAAAACGAAGGATTGAGCAATGTTGCCATTCATGCATTTACCGATGGGCGCGACACAGATCCGAAAAGTGGCCTTGGCTTTATCCGCGATCTCGAGGAGCATACAAAAAAATCAGTTGGCAAAATCGCCACTGTAAGTGGAAGATATTTTGCGATGGACCGCGACAAAAGGTGGGAGAGAGTAAAGCTTGCCTACCAGGCATTGGCACAGGGTATTGGAGAACATTCAACGGATGCACAGAAAGCTATTGCAGATTCTTACCAGCATAACATAACAGACGAATTCATAAAGCCAACTGTTATTGCTAAAGAAGGTGAGACACCAACTTATATTAAAGACGGAGACTCGGTGATATCATTCAACTTCCGCACCGACAGGCCAAGGGAAATAACGCAGGTGCTTACGCAAACCGACATGCCGGAATTTGGTATGAAAAAACTTTCTGTTCATTACACTACAATGACGGAGTACGACAAAACATACAGTAATGTTGATGTGATCTTCGAAACAGATAATCTGAACAACACGCTGGGTGAAGTAATGCAGCGCAATAAGAAGAAACAAATACGCATTGCCGAAACAGAAAAATATCCTCATGTCACTTTCTTCTTTAGCGGCGGAAGAGAAGTTCCATTCGAAGGCGAAGAAAGAATTCTTATACCGTCTCCCAAAGTTGCCACCTATGACCTGCAGCCAGAAATGAGCGCAATTGAAATGACAGATGCAATTGTGCCGCAGATTGAAAACGAGACTGCAGATTTTATATGTCTTAATTACGCTAATGCCGACATGGTTGGTCACACAGGAGTATTTGCCGCGGCGATAAAAGCAGTTGAAACCGTTGACGCATGTGTTAACAGGCTTGTTACCGCAGCGCTTAACCACGGTTACACAGTTTTCCTTACCGCCGACCATGGTAACGCCGATTATATGATCAACGAAGACGGAACGCCTAATACAGCGCATACGCTGAACCCGGTTCCACTATTCATCATTGATAAAGAATGGAAAGGCACGGTAAAACCCGGCAAGCTCGGCGACATTGCTCCGACAATTCTCACGATGATGGGACTTCCGGCACCCCCTGAGATGACTGGAAATGTGCTCATCTGACCGGTATCTCATCCATAATATTTTATTATTTGTGCAGCTTTTGCTTAGGGAAATTGTCTAAATTACAGGGCAACCAACGGCGAATTCATGACGGAAGAAGCCATTTTATCCGGATGTTTACAAAACGATGCGGGGGCTCAAAGAGAACTATACACCAGGTATAGCCCTAAGATGCTGTCGGTTTGCTACAGGTTTGCGCACAACCGGGAAGATGCTGAAGACATGTTGCAGGAGGGGTTCATCAAGGTTTTTTCACAGGTGCATACCTTCCAGAACAAAGGAGCATTTGAAGGTTGGGTCAGGAGGATAATGGTGCACACGTGCATTAACCACCTGAAGAAAAATAAGAAGTTCAATGAAAGCGTGGACATTATCTACGCAAACGGGGTACAGATAAGGGAAGAGTCAGTTCCTTCAATTGTACAGGCAAAGCAGATAGTTGAGTGCATCAGGTTATTGCCTTTGGGATACAGAACGGTGCTGAACCTTTACGCAATTGAAGGTTACACACATAAAGAAATTTCTGAAATGCTCGATGTCGAAGAAAGCACAAGCCGGTCTCAGTACACGAGGGCCAAGCAAATGCTGGAAGATATTCTGATCAGAAAGAACATTATACAACCGCCCAGGATCAAAACCGGGTGGATCGGTTTCGCTGCCACAGGTCAATAACCCTAAAGAAATCAACTATCCCTTGAGTGAATTGTACCGTACAAATTAATGATTGATGGAGAGAAAATTCTACCATACTGACTTTGAGGAATTGATTAAAGAAAAAGCGGACCAGTATAAGATGTACCCTTCAGACCGCGTATGGAAAGGCATTGACCGCGCGATCCGCTCACGTAGAAAATGGTATTGGTCTGGTTTCGTTTTACTGCTTTCAGGCATCAGCTATCTCGCCATAACAGAACTTGTAACCCCATCTAAAGTAGTACCTCTTCAAAAGACTATTGCTCCTAAAGAAGAGAAACCCGGAGTTACCGCGCAGCAGCTTAATCCTTTCAGCACACCGGTTATACAACATGATGCCCCTGTTAATGACGAGTTGACTTCAGACTTTTCCATTGAAGACAACGGCAACGTTACTGCCGCTTTTGAAATACCCCTTAAGCTTTTACCTGGCACCGCAAATGCAAATACCGGCCAGAAAGCATCTGTGCTTATCAGCGGACTCGCACCTCTCATGGATCACGAACAATATAATTTCGAACTGAGCTGGCCCGAAGCCAACCAGCTTCAATTATCAGCTCCGATCCCACAAACCGAAAAAATAATTCTTCATCCGCAGGAACAACCCCAGGATGAAAAAGTGAGGATAAACTGGCTTCTCGAAAACGCTTCATTCAAAATGCCTGTAAGCTTTACAAAACGAATCAGCTGGCAGCTGGCCTTCTCTCCCACTGTCAATTACCGCAAGCTTACCGGAAATAAACTTTCAAAAAATTATTTCGCTTCTACATCTAATGTTCCTCTTGCCCTGCGCCTCGACGGAAACGTTGGCAATCTGGTAAATCACAAGCCTGCACTCGGTTTCGAGCTGGGTACACATGGTCACCTTGCGCTTAATAACAGGTTTACACTGAAAGCGGGCCTGCAATTCAATTATGCGAAATACGACATCAGGGCGTTCAGAACACCAGCTGAGTTGACCACAATAGCTCTCAACAGCCAAACCGGCAACAATACCATAGTAAGCGTGAGCGACCTGCGCAATTTTGCAGGCAGTTCTCCAACAGAGCTCAAGAACCAGTACTTCCAGCTTTCAATGCCTGTTGGATTTGAATTCAAGGTGATGGGCGACGACAGAATACAGCTGAACGTGGCAAGCACATTACAACCTACATACCTTCTTAACAGCAATACTTACCTGATAACGACTGATTTCAAGAATTACGCGAAAGAACCGTCGCTTGTTAGAAAATGGAACATGAATGCCGGCGCTGAGGCCTTTATAGCCTATGTACGGGGAGGCGTAAAATGGCAGGTGGGACCACAGTTCCGTTATCAGTTGCTCTCCAGTTACAAGAAAGAATATCCCATTAAAGAATACCTCATGGAATACGGTATTAAGGTTGGGATAACCAAGACTATCCGCTAATCAGTCATTGATCTTTCAAAGATTGATGCGAAGAGCCGCTGTAACTTACAGCGGCTTTTTATTGAGTGCTATAATAGTTAATTTTGCGGATGAACCGTCCAATCCTGATGTCCGCGACGATCGTCATAATCCTATGGTCGTGCGGTGAAAGAAACCGGTCCGCTGAATTTGTACCCGATTCCACTGCTACAGTGGCTGATGCTACATCGAAAGTTGAATCACCATATTTTCCAGTTTACGATTTTCTGAGTAATGAAATTGAATATGTTGATTCCACTCCCGTGGGCATCATGAAGTACATCACAGCAGGCAAAGTGAAAGATTCGGGCTACATACAGCTCGAGGAATTTCATAAGCTTACTGCGGAATTTCACTTGCCGGAAATGAGGGGTCCGATGTTCAGGCAGAAATTCCGGGAAACTTCTTTTGCAGACAAAAGCAATGGCAACGCCACTTTTTTCTATAAAGCCAATGATACTTCAACCACTATTAAACGTGTAGACATCGTAACCGCAAGAGGAGAAATATATGACGAAGTAAAAAGCCTGTACATTGAAAAGGCCGATAGCTCCGGGGTCAAAAAACTCATCTGGAAACCAAAACGTAATTTCCAGATAATTACAATAAGACCCTCAGGAAAGGATGAATTGATAAAAGTAGTGTGGGACAACAGGGAGTAAGAAAATGATACAATCAGAATTCCAGCAAATAGCTCATAAGATACCAACAGACCCGGGCATTTATAAATATTACGATGCCATAGACGAGTTGTTGTATGTTGGAAAAGCAAAGAACCTCCGTAAAAGGGTAAGTTCGTATTTCACCAAAACTTTCACCAACTATAAAACACACGAGCTTGTTCAGCGTATCAAACGCGTTGAATTTACCATCGTGAACTCCGAACAGGATGCATTTCTCCTCGAGAATTCTTTGATAAAGCAATTTCAGCCGCGGTTCAACATCGATCTTAAGGACGATAAGTCGTACCCGTACATGGTTTTCAAAAATGAACATTTCCCACGGATCTTCCTTACAAGAAAAAGAATAAATGATGGCTCTGAATACCTGGGACCATTTACTTCCGTAGCCAAAGTGCGCGAACTTCTCGACTTCATTAAAGCAACCATTCAGCTGCGTACGTGCAACCTCAATCTCAATCCGCGCAATATTCAGAGGGGCAAATTCAAAGTGTGCCTGGAATATCATCTGGGCAATTGCAAGGGACCGTGCGAAGGGAAACAAAGTGAAGAAGATTATGCTGAAAGTCTGGCACAGGTAAAAAACATTATGAAAGGAAATCTCACACCAGTGATCCAGCATTTCAGGGGTGAGATGAAAAGCTATGCCGCAAATTTAGATTTTGAGAAAGCAGAGATCACCAAAAAAAAGATCGACCATCTTGAAAATTACCAGGCACGCTCAGTGATCGTAAGCAGGCACGTGAACAATGCCGACGTTTTCTCGATGCTGCGCGAAGGAGATCTTGCTTATGTTAATTATCTCACGGTGCAGAATGGCACGATAGTTCAAACTCATACTTCGCAACTTGAAACACATCTTGACGAAACAGACGAAGAGATCCTGGCATTTGCAATAGCACAGCTCCGGTCAACATTCAATAGTATCTCAATTGAGATCATAGTTCCTTTTCCTGTTGAATATCCGGAAGAAGGCGTCACCATTACAGTGCCGAAGGGCGGAGATAAAAAGAAGCTGCTCGATCTTTCTGAAAAGAACGTAAACTATTTTCTCGATGAGCTTAGGAAGAAAAAAATTCTTCAACTCGAAGGAAAAGACGACATGGAAAGAAAGAAAGTGCTGTACCAGTTACAAGCCGACCTGCAACTGTTTGATGTGCCGGTGCACATAGAATGCTTTGACAATTCTAATTTCCAGGGCAGCTACCCGGTGTCGGCAATGGTATGTTTTAAAAATGGATTACCCAGTAAGAACGACTACCGGAAGTTCAATGTTAAGACTGTGGAAGGCATCAACGATTTTGCCACCATGCGGGAAGTTGTTTACAGGCGATATAAAAGGCTGAAGGAGGACGAAGCTCCTTTACCGCAACTTGTGATCATTGATGGAGGAAAGGGACAATTAAGTGCTGCTCTTGAAGCTGTACATGCGTTGGATCTACAAGGGAGGATGACAGTGGTTGGCCTTGCCAAGAATGAAGAAGAGATTTTTTTCGCGGGCGATAAAGAATCTGTAAAACTTCCTTACAATAGCGAAAGTCTTAACCTGATCAGAAGGATCAGGGACGAGGTACATCGATTTGGAATCACTTTTCACCGACAGAAGCGAAGCAAAGGAACATTTAAGAACGAGTTGGAAACTATAAAGGGAATCGGTAAGAACACCGCTGATGCTTTGCTGAAGGAATTCAAATCTGTTAAACGAATTCGTGAATTGCCTGAACAGGAACTGATCAATGTTGTAGGCGTTTCAAAAGCACGAATTATAAAAGAGCACTTTATGAAATAAAAAGATGGTCGAACAGAAGTATAAGGGCCATGACGAATCAAAAAAAGATCAGAATAAAAAAATAGAGACTAGTTAAAAGGAAAAAGGGGCCAGTTAAAAAACAAATAGAGGCTAGTTAAAAGCAAAAAAGGGCCCAGGTTAAAATAAAAAGAAGCCAGCATAAAAACAAAAAGGGGGCCAGTTAGAAACAAAAAGGGGCCAGGATAGAAATCCAGCCCCGTTTTTAAAATCCAATATCCTATGAAAAACCGTTGTAAAAATAGTAAATCGGTCTAATAAAACAACACCAGCAGTATGGTATTTTGAAAATATTTTAAAGAACGGGAAAACGCAATTGATGAAAGTTTCCACTCATTTTAATAGAGAGAAACATTTATTCTTTCCCAATTCGGGATAATAATATACGCAGCGTGAGAAATATTGATTAAATAAAAAGCGTCGTAAAATTACGACGCTTTAATTTTTTTATCAGAATGCGATCAGTACGACCAAAGGTCCTGCTCGTAGTTGAATATCTTTTCTTTTATATTTTCACCTTCAAGCAATGCAAGGATCGGATCCTTTACATATGAACTGATGAAAAAGTCATTCGGATTATTAATAGTTGACTTGATGATCCTGCTGCCAAACATTCTGCTTTCGAATAATTCTTCCCAGCTCATTTTCGCACCGAAGTTTCTTCCGTTATAAACGTCGAACTTGGCAAGCATGGGGCGAAGATCAGGATAGTACACCCAGAAAATCGGCGTTACCGCTCTGAAGGATCCGTCATCATTAAGAATAGTTTGAAGAGGTGCGATACCCAGAATGCGCGTATACATTCTTGATGACTCTTTATCGAATACTACATCTTCCTTGATCCAGTATCTTTCAACAAGATCAGGATTGAATTCGGCAGTGATAGTGGTGTCTTTCATCAAACCTTTAGAACCGTCGGGGTCATTTGCCCAGTCTGGTATCTGCTGTGTTTTTGGTTTTCCTACCATCAATTCAGCGATCTGGCTGAAAGGTAAAGGTGTAGTGAACCTATCATCGCCTCCAACAGCACTGAAGGCAGTGATGTCACCTTTCTTGATAGCATTCAGCAGGATCATGATGAACCTCTGGTTGCCATCGTCGCCTTCTGCTTTATATACGAATGGAATATTCAGTTTTTCGTGAACATCTATCTCGCGCCAAACACGCTGGATATAAGTAGCATCGTCTTCACGGATATGTTCATAATCGAGCGGAGTTCTGTCTTTCACCAGGTTCCTCTGAACAGCATTATCATTTCTTAATGACGGACGCGGATCTTCGATCTTCAAGTCTGCCACTGGTGCTTTAATAGTGTCTTTCGGAGGCGCAGTTGTCAGTGCTGCGTTTGACGTATTCTTGGCTTTGTTGGTTGTAGCTTTCTTAGTTGTGGATCTTTTCTTCGTTGGGCGCTTCTGCTGTGCATCAGCAGATTCTACCAGGAATCCGAAAGCCAGCATAAACAAACACAACCTGATAATGCGATTTTTCATCCTTCGTTTATTTTTTAAATTTCTATTATTTCATTTGGAACGACATCTGTGGAAGATCTCTTGTCCTTCCATCTGGTCCAACCACCTTAATGTTATCAAAAAAGATGCTGGTTCCCGGTGTCGCATTGTTAATAATTGTTGCAGCGCCGCCAGACCATCTGTTACCTGTATTCGGTGAAGTTTGATAAACCGGATACTTACCGCCGATAGCACCTACATTGTAGCTGATCACCCTGAATGCTGCTTCAAAATCTGAATCGAGCAATCTGGCGATCAAACCACCCTGCGCTTTGAGGTCGCCGGCAGGAATTGGTCCACCTCTTTTGTTTGCAACAAAAGATGCGGGGTCAGGAAGGTATTTCACGCGGTATTTCACCGGCGTTGTTTTTCCTTCAACAGTTACATTGATGTTATGCTCGCCTGGTTTTGTTGGTTTTGCTACCCACGATGCGCCTCGAACCCTGGAGATCGTACCACCTGAGAAGGAAGCACTCACTTTTTCTGAACCAACACCAGCAGTGATGGTAAGAGGGTTATCAACGCCAATATATAATACGTTCATCTTGTCTGCAGACACGGCTACACCAGAAGGTTGGCCGACTGTATAAGGCAATGATTCTTTGATTTCTCTTTCTATACCGTCCTGATCCTTATAACGGATCACAACATTAGCATTGCCTGTTCCTGACACAGGGAATTCAGTTTCTGCGATTCCATCTGCATTCAGTGGTACCGGCCTGCCATTTATAGAAATCTGTGGAGCAGCACCAGTAGATGTTGCACCAAGTGCAGCATACACTTTGAGTTTCTCGCCAGGCATCAGGTATTGTGAACTTAATCCACCCACGAAACCGAGCTTATCGAACCTTACTTCAACTTCGCCGATCTTGGTATGGCAGAAGGTCACAAGCTGGTTCTCAGAAGACTTGATGTCGTTCTGAAACTTGTTCAGGATTGTGATCGCTGCTATGGCAGGTGTCATGTGGAAATAGCTTATAGTCCAGCTATTCTTTTGATTGCCTGTTTTCGATTCAGGGTATGAAAGGTCAATTGGAAGTTTCGCAGCGAATTCTTTTTTGATCTCAGGATCGATGTTCAGCAGATCTTCTTTCAGTTTGCCAAGCTCCTTTTCAAGTTTGGGACCCTCACCCTCTGTATCCATAAGGCGGGTAGCAGCATCTAAATTACTTTCGTATCCGGTACTATCCTTCTTACCAGCCACATATCCACCATATTCTTTCACTCTGTTCTTAAGAACTTCTATTTTGTTATACGTAGCGGCGCACAGTTCCTTTACCTTATCTGCTTTGGGTTTCCAGATCTCCGCCTTGGCCTTCGACTCCGGCTTAGAGAGCTTATTCGCCAATGACGCGTAGAGATTATTATTGTTGGCATTCAACACGCCGTTAGCGTTGTCGATGCTTCTGTTTACAGTTTTGAAGGCATTCAGAATTTCAGCGGATACATTCAGTGCCAGTAATGCTGTAAGCACCAAATACATCATGTTGATCATCTTCTGCCGGGGCTCTTTAGGTAAAGCCATGGGAATTTAGGTTTTTCAGTTTTTTACAAATCTTTTCATCTGTTTCTTATAGGGTCGGATATGGATTGCCATTGCTTTCCCTTATGACCTGCCTTGCATTGCAGTCAGCATATTACCATAAATTGTATTCAGGTTGCTGAGGTTTCCTGCAAGCTTAGCGATCTGCTCATGTGCTTTCTTGGCGTCGCTCACACTGTTCTGCATAGTTTCAGAAGCAGCTGTAAGGTGACCATAGAAATTATTCATAGCCTTAAGGTGATTGTTTGTATCCTGAAGCTCCAGTTCATAAATAGCATTCAATGATCCGAGATTCTTTGTAAGAACCTGTACCTGCTCGTGGAAATGTTTTGTTCCTTCAGCAGCGGCATTGAAGTGACCTATTGTTTGAGTAGCGCCGTTATAAGCAGTTTTCATTGATTCAAGAGCAACTGTAGCTTCTTTTGTTTTAGCAGCGTAATCACTTGTGTTTTTCACTACATCGGAAACATCGGCGATCCTGTCGACCTGCGTACCGAGTTTCTGGAAGCTCTGGCTGAGACGGCCCAGATTTTCCGGTGTAATATCTGCCTCCTGGAGCATCTTGTCCATCTTGGCAAGAGCAGGATTTGCATTTGAATTCCCCGCCATTTTAGGAAGTGCTTCGGCGATAGCATGCATTTCCGAGCCCGGAGGCGGAAGGAACGCATATACAACGAATATGATAGCTTCAGTTATCAGACCTGCAGTTAAGAAGAAGTCTGCCAAAGCCTGGTGTGTAATTTTCTGCCACGCACCAAAGATTACGATTGCAGCACCCATACACACTATCACGTTTACAATTCTTTCTGTGGATTTTGAAACTCCAGCCATAGTTAAATTTTTTTAGGTTTAGGAACGGATTTTAAAATTTTGAAATGTTTCTGTTTATGTTTTTGCGCAAAGAGAGGCAGCCTTATTAAGGTGCCTGTTCTTTAACGGTAAATAGTTTACTAAAATTTTACTTATAGACGATTATTTCCTTTTCTGAGTTGGCGGTAAATCGATCACACAACGAAATCCGATATAGGATTTTGTAGTATCCTGGTATTCATAATTGCGTGTGCTTGTCTGAAGGTAGTAACCAACATCTTTCCAGCTACCACCACGGATAACCTTACGCTTCATCCTTGGAGGATCTGAATCCTTGGCTCCGTAACGGATATCGGGGTTCATGTCGTGCTGGAAATTGTAAGCACCTTCATAATATAAGGAAGAAGTCCACTCCGCAACATTACCGGCCATGCAATAAAGACCGAAGTCGTTAGGCCAGTAAGCATCGGCGCGAACGGTATAGAAACCGCCATCTTCCGGATAATTACCTCTCCCAGGTTTAAAGTTAGCCAGCAGACATCCTTTCTTATTCCTGAGATAATAGTTACCCCATGGGAACATAGATTGTGAGCGGCCACCACGTGCGGCGTACTCCCACTCTGCTTCTGTTGGCAGGCGGAAATCAGATTCAGTGGTTCTCTTCTTTGATTCGAGGTATGAGTTCAGATAATGTGTTCTCCATTCGCAGAACGAAGTTGCCTGTTTCCAGTTAACACCCACTACCGGGTAATTACCGAATGCAGGATGGGAGAAATATCTTTTTGTTGCCGGTTCGTTATAAGAGTAGCTGAAGTCACGTATCCAAACGAGTGTATCAGGATAGATCCTTTCATCGCGTTTGATCATGAACGCTGAACGTGGCTTGCTGGCATTTTCTCTTTTTGATGCTTCTTTCAGATCAAAAGTTTCTGAATGATAGATCAGCTTTGATGGATCAATATCTTTTTTACCGAATACTCTGTTTTCCGGCGTAAGGATCATTTGGTCAACTTTCTCAACAGTTGCTTTATCAGACCATTTGATTGTTTGAGCTTTTTTCCAGTCGATTGCAAAACGGCCGTCAACTTCTTTACCAAGTTGCATCAGTACAGCTGCAGTTGAATCGCGCACCCAGTTTACGAACTGACGGTATTCGTTATTCGTAATTTCGGTTGCGTCCATCCAAAAGCCGTTGATTGAAATTTGCTTGTTACGTGCAGTGTATGCATAGTTAACGTCTTCGTCGCTGGGACCCATGTGGAAAGTTCCGGGTGGAACATACACCATTCCGGGTGGCTTGCTTAGGTTGTATTTACTTCCCGGAGCTACGCCGTGAAGCTGACCGTCATTCGGCAGACCTTTCGATCCCTTCTTCAGAAGCTTGCCGCATCCTACTGTAGTAATTGCTACAGCCAGGAACAACATTACTGACAGGTTTTTCATTTTCATAGTTTTTTCGGATATGGGGCGAAAATAGTTTGTTACCGACTTCATCACAAGTTTAGAATTTAAAATTTAAAACTGCAAATCACAAGATCAGCCAAAGTACTAAACGGTCATGGTACTTATTATATTGTACTTCACTCGTATTAAAAGGTGATCAATTTTTAAACATCCCGGAAAGCATTTTTCTGAACACAGAAACCTCATTTACAGGAGTTTGACAGGAATAGTCTTTACATAGGTATATCATTGGAGTCGATGTGGCTGTTTTCCCGGATAATAAGGGAAAATCCTTAGTTGCCGCGGGTGTGGATTGTACGATGCGGAAGGGAATGAAAGTACGTAAAATTTCTTTTAGAATTGTATCAAGATTGCCGCCTATTACCGCAATTTCCGGAATTCCTTTCGATAACGATTGCATTAAAATGGCCCAAATCCCAAAGGATCCCGGATATTTTTTCACAACATCTTTTAATCCGGCACCCATTTTCACGCCTCTTTCGCGCCAGTCCGCATTATCAAATATTACCCCACTGTAATATAAGTTCCACGCCATCAGAGAATTACCGGACGGCACGGCACCATCATACAGCTCCTTCTTCCTCACTATCACATCATCCTGCTGATCATTTGTGAAATAAAAATAACCTGTTTCATCATCACTGAAATGGTTAAAACACCATTTTATCAAAGTTTTTAACATTTCGAGATATGACGGGTCGCCGGTAATTTCCTGGAGATGTATCAACGCATGCATCACCTGACTGTAATCGTCCAGGAACGCAGGGTACTTTGCCGTTCCGTTTTTGTACGTATGAAATAAACCGCCATCTGTTCCGTCGCTAAACTTTCGATACAAAAATTTCATATTGCTTACTGCGAGCAGCCGGTACTTTTCATTTCCCGTTGCTGAGAAAGCCTTGCAGTATGCGGTGTTCATCATTGCATTCCATCCCAGCAAAATTTTGTTGTCGGTCAGCGGTCTCTTTCTCTTTGACCGGTGCATCAGCAACATTTCCTTCGACCTTTCCAGCAGTGCATTTAGTTCTTCTACCTCAACATTAATATTACGCGCGAATTCATCCAAAGGCAGCGTTACATTTAAAATGTTCGCATGTTCCCAATTACCGTTCTCTGTTATATTATAATACAGGTTAAACACATACGCATCATCGCCCAGCACAGATTCTATCTCGGATTTTGTCCACACATAGAATTTACCTTCTACACCCTCGCTATCTGCGTCCAGTGCGGAATAAAAACCACCTTCGGGCGACATTAACTCCCTTTCCGCGAATGTGAGAGTTGCATCAATCGCCTTGCTATACTTTTCGTTACTCGTCAACTGGTATGCTTCGCTCAATGCCATCACCAGCAGAGCATTATCGTACAGCATTTTTTCGAAATGGGGCACAAGCCATATTTCGTCTGTTGAATATCTTGCCAGGCCCCCTCCTAGCTGATCATATATCCCGCCATCAATCATTTTATCGAGGCTGAGGCATGCCTGCTTCAACGCATCTTCATTACCTGTATAATAGTAATTATGAAGGAGGAATCTTAAAGTAAAAGTTTGCGGGAACTTTGGAGCGCGTCCGAATCCGCCATGAACCTTATCTGCTGTTCGCAGCACGTTTGCGGCCATTTCGTTCAACTCTTCGTTGGTAAATAGCTCGCTACCTGCACCCGTTCCTATTCCAAAATTATTCGACGCCTCGAGATGTTTGGTAAGATTATCGGCCTGGGCTTCTATATCGTTTCTTCTGTTCGCGAATGCGTCGGCAACACTTGTAAGAACATCTTTCCACGATGCCCTGTTATATATTGGCCGAGGAGGGAAATATGTTCCTCCATAAAAGGGCTTTCTTGCTGGAGTAAGAAATACGTTAAGGGGCCATCCACCGTTTCCGTCGATTGCCTGCACCGCATCCATGTAAATCTGATCAAGGTCGGGACGTTCTTCACGATCGATCTTAATGTTTACAAATTGTTCATTCATCAGCGCGGCCGTCGACTCGTCTTCGAAACTTTCTTTTTCCATCACATGGCACCAGTGGCACGCGGCATAGCCGATGCTAACGAGGATAGGCTTGTTTTCGCGTTCTGCTTTTTGCAGCGCCTCTTCGCCCCATGGGTACCAGTCGACCGGGTTATGTGCGTGCTGAAGTAAGTAAGGACTTGTTTCGTTTATCAGTTTGTTGGCCATAGAGCAATTGAATCACGGCAATGCCGTATCTGCCGGTGCAAATAAAGAGCCAACGGAAAAAGTGACCTGAACAGGGTATGCCCAATTATAAAGACTCCCGTTTTCGCAGGAACGACATGATGGTCATCGCTTCTTAATAATCGTGGAAAGATACTGCTCGAGCGCGGCAACCATTGAAGGAGCCTGTGGCTGTGGTGCCTTGATGTCGAGCGTTAATCCCGCCTGTTCTATTGCCTTTGATGTATTATTGCCAAATGCTCCAAGGCGCGTTCCGTTCTGCGCGAAACCGGGGAAGCTGTCGAGAAGGCTCTTTACTCCGCTGGGAGTGAAAAAGCAGATGATGTCGTAATTTTTGCTGCCGAGAATTTCGCGAACGTCGTTACTGATGGTGCGGTACATGAATGGCGTAGCAAATCCGCAGTTGTTCAGCTTAAGCCAGTTTACGATTTCATTATCCTGCTGATTTTCAGAGCAGGGATAAAGAAACCTTTCGTTCTCCTTGTGTTTGTTGATGACGTCGAACATGCTTTTGTTTGTTCCGTCGGCACCGTAGAAGACCTTTCTTTTGCGGTAAAGAATAAATTTCTGGAGATAAAGTGCTACGGACTCGGTGATGCAGAAATACTTAGTATCCTGCGAGATAGCGACCTTCATTTCTTCGCACATGCGAAAAAAATGATCGATTGCGTTCCGGCTGGTAAATATGACTGCTGTGTACCCTGAGATTTCAATTTTCTGCTTCCGGAATTCCTTGGCAGAAATCCCCTCGACACGAATAAATGGATGAAAATCAAGCGCTACGTCGTACTTTTTGGCAAGCTCAAAGTAGGGTGACTTTTCTGTATCCGGTCTAGGCTGAGTGATAAGGATGCTCTTAACCATAGACGTTGAAGTATTAGTGATAACCCCGTTTTTTACCATATTTATCAAGTATGGATTTTTCTTTTTTTTGGCTTCAATCAACGAAAGTCAATAACACCTTGTAAATCAGTAAAAGAGGTGCTATTTCGAAGGCGCAAAGGTAAAGAAAAAAATGTAATCGACTTACTTTTATTTCACTTCTCACCGGCCTGTAAGAGATTATAAACCGGTAGAACAACATTCCTCCTACCAAAATATAAGACAGCATTAACATTACAGGAAGCAGCGTTGGTGAAGGGAATGCCAGCAATGCAATTACCGGCAACAGAAAAATTCCGATCATTTTATTGATCAGAAACACTATAAATATATACGTATCGGTAACGTTCGATATGCCGAATATCCAACCCACGATATTCAAGAAGATAAATTTGACGAAATAGATGCATGCTATCAATATAATCGCATATAAAAGTGTTGTCCAGAAGTTGTCGGCAAAAGGCATTTTAAAGTGAACGGCCAGGAACGTGCAGTACGTTGCCAGGCTCACCACAAAAAACACGTTCATCAGCAATGCGGGCAGCGGTGCCTGCAATAGTTGCTCCCTCAATTGCTGCTGCCTAAGGGTTGCCCGGAAAAACAGCGTAAACATAGTGTTCATGTATTTGTAAAAGAACAACCGCATCAAGGCCAGGTACAGCACGAGGCCCACTATATAATAAAAGATGCCATCGTTGCTCTCAACAACTTTTAACCTGATCGTTTGCCGTTCGGGAGTGTTGTAGAATTTGAGGTAAGGGTGATCCTTCAGCACCTGTTGAAATGAAGCAAGCAGCATTTTTCTCCGTGCGATAACCACTTTCGTGATCGAATCTCTGGCATACTTAATCTCCTGTTGAACTTTGGCCAGCAGGCTATCCTTCGCCCTTTGAACTTTTAAAGTAGAATCACGAATTCTTGCGGAGTCGATGACCTGACCTGCGGAATCGGTTGATTGGGCAAATGAAACTCCAGATGCATGTATGAGAACAATCAGAGCAGCCAGGTACTTCAAAACAATAATTTGGTTGCGCAAAAATACTCAGAAATAATTGACGTAGCCCAGATGAATCTTTGATTGGCGAAGATTGAATTTCTGTTCGTCTCTTTTTCCGGCCGCATAAGTTATATTAAAGATGCCCGCCTTTGTTTCGAATGCCATTCCAACACCCGCTCCGAGAAATTTGTTGTTCACTTTATTTTCCAATGCGGTGTTCGTAGATACACCATAATCCACAAACGCCGAAAGGAATGAATTCTGCCCGAGCAGGTACCTATACTCCGCGGTGCCAACGCCGTATGCGGAACTAAAAATGCTTTCTTCATCAAATCCACGAAGCAATTTGTATCCGCCTATCTGGAACAATTCGTTCCTGAAAATATCCGGACTCTGGAACCATCCTCCATTGAATGCAGTTTTGAACGTGGCGCCTCTTCCCACCGGAAAATAATGAGCAGCTTTTACTTTCATCCTGAACTGATAGCTTTTCAACTGAAAGGTATCATACAGCCTGTTAAAGTCGAAAGACGGGTCCGACTGGTCGGATAATTTTACGATAACATTGTTTTTCCTGATATTCTTTGTTCCCGCAGAGGCTGTAACAAGGAACTCGTTGCCCTTGCGTGGATTGAAGCGGTAATCTGTAGTGAGCCACTCATAATTTACACCCAGGTTAACCGAGCTTACATCAGCTTCAGGAGGAAGTTTTCGGTTATTCTTCACCGAGAATGTATCAACGGTAAGAAGATTTGTGGCGAGCCGCTGTATAAACACGCTGCCGGTCTGTCTTGATGAAACCGCATAGGCTGCGCCCAGCAAAATCGCAATGTTTACGTATGATGAATCTTTCTTGAGCAGATCGAAGTTGAAGTTCATGCCAAACGGTGATCCGAAGAGGTATGGTTGCTGAAAAAGAATATTCAGCCTTGGCGATTTCACCTGTATCTGTTGCCAGTTCACGCCAATGGTTTCGCCACCTCCGAGCGAATTTTTCAGATTGATGTTGGCTTCGCCCGTAACAAGCATCTTATTGCTTACAAGCTGTTGATTTGCCGGAAGCAGTCCAAGCAACACATTTACTTCACTGCTTTTTCTCGTGTCGAGATACAGATTTAACACGGATCCTGTTCCGAGCAGCGACATGTTCCACGGTTGCTTTTCCTGGAGGTAAGGCAGTTCCCTCAGCCGTTCACTTATCTGCTGCATTTTTTCTTTCCTGTAGATACTTCCATTCCTGATCCCGAGATACTGCTGCAGAAAATTTGACGAAATGGAGCCGTTGCCAAAATTTCTTATGCTATCGATTTTATACAGCGGCCCTTTGTCGAGCTTGAGAACACCATACAGCGTGTCTTGCCTGAATTCTACGCTATCGACCATCACGCTTGCAAAGGGATAGCCGGTGTTCTCCATATGATTCAGAATCTTTTCCTGCACTTTCCTGAGATCGAGAATATCGGGCGGATGACGTTTGCTTATGCCGGCATGAGACAAGATCGACTGGTCGATTGAATCTGTATTTAACACACTATATTTTGCCGCATCGCCAACATACAACGTGCATGTTGCGCCGGTACTATCGTAAGTGGCGCTATCAATGGATGCGTTCGGATAGCCTTTCTTCTGTAACAACGCAGGTATTTTTTTTACATATGACATGCAATTCTGCATGTTTTGAAATGCCCGTTGCAGCTTCAAAGTATCGGTAATGAAAAGCGAATCGCGGTCAACCGGCTGGTAGCGAAGGGTATATTGAGCGCCTGCAAATAATGAAAGCGTTAGCATGGCAACAAGCAGCCCTGATATCTTATGATATGCGCTTAACTTTGCCATCTCCTACCAAATATACAGGTTGAATGGCCGGCATCTATATCCATATACCTTTTTGCAAACAGGCTTGCCATTACTGTAATTTTCATTTTTCAACCTCAATGAAGCTAAAAAACGATTTTTTAGACGCTTTATTGAAGGAGATCAGCTTACGCCGCGATTATCTTGATGGGGAAAAGGTAAATACAATTTATTTTGGCGGCGGTACACCATCCCTCTTGTCGTCCCATGAATTAAACATTATCATGGACGCCATTCATAGGTCGTTCGACATAGAAGTTGGTGCTGAGGTTACTCTTGAAGCCAATCCCGACGACATCAACGTACCGGTTCTGACAACCTGGAGCAAAAGCGGTATCAACAGGCTTAGCATAGGAATACAGTCGTTCCACAAAGAAGATCTTGTTTGGATGAACCGGGCACACAACGAAATTCAGGCGATGGAATGTATACGTCTTGCGCAGAATGCCGGTTTTTATAATATGAGCATAGACCTTATTTATGGTAC
>Ga0075421_100001326_pt1 | contig 28667 bp, 22 predicted proteins | sample SoiMetdeltSBSDD5_FD_75292 | JGI IMG/M metagenome (GOLD analysis project Ga0075421, IMG submission 75292) | Bulk soil microbial communities from a Populus tree surrounding site in Tennessee, USA - Soil MetaG P. deltoides SBSDD5 | ecosystem: Environmental > Terrestrial > Soil > Tree plantation... | reverse complement strand
AACATGGAAGTGATTCTGCTTGCTGGAAACCGGTTCGATCCGAATCAGAGCCCAGGCATAACCAATTATTATCCGGCTTCGCCAGACTTTGGCGGCGGCAACGTGGAGCTCACGACGGACGATTGGCCGTTTCTCTTTCTGGAAGACAGAGGTATTCCTTTTCACTATTTGTTGCCGCTCTTTGTCATCTTGGCACTGAGTTACATTCCGCTCCGCAAGTTCAAAGTCAAAGTCCGTGACTTTGACGGCCAATTGTTCTTCATGGGGGCTGCATTTCTTTTGGTGGAAACCAAAGCCGTCACCACGCTGGCGTTGATCTTCGGGTCCACGTGGATGGTCAATTCAATTGTCGTCGGCGCCATTTTACTGACCATTCTTCTCGCCAACCTCGTGGTGGGGCGAGTTTCGGGCCTCAGCGAGATGGTCTTGTACCTCGGATTGTTGGGATGCCTTTTGTTCAATTTCTTCTTCTCGTTCAATCGGCTCAATCAGTGGGGTTGGGAAACCCGCCTTGTGGTTAGCAGCGCCGTCGTCGCCTCACCTATTTTCTTTGCCGCCTTGATCTTCGCCAAAAGGTTTATGACCGTCAACTCTCCCAGCCTCGCCCTAGCCAGCAATCTTTTCGGAAGCCTGGTCGGGGGCCTATTAGAGTACCTCGATATGTGGACCGGACTGCGGGGTTTGAACCTAGTGGCTTTGCTTTTGTATCTGATTTCGTTTCTCTTCCTGATGAGCCTAAGGAAAGTAAGCCCTGTTAGTCCGGCTGTTTTCCAGCAGCGTTGACCTCCATCCCGCAGTGCCGAGGAACGGCGTCCGTCGACAGATCGCCCCTCACACGCCCTTTCGCCACGCTCATAGCGAGACCGGAGAGGGCGGATGGACTTTCACCAGTCTTGAGCTTCGGCCGCAGCCGAGCCAACCACCTGGGCATCCGGCAAGGTAATTTGTTGTCCCACTGGAGATCTTCGCACTCTGCTTGGCCAGAGCAGACTAAAGACCCGTTTTGTTTTCGTCGAATCTTAGCGCCATGAAGGAGAAAACCAGTCTGAGGTTTTTGTCGATTGCACTCATGCTTTCCGGGGCGGCTGGTCTAGTCAACCAGGTTGTATGGCAGAGGGCTCTCAAGGTTTTCTTGGGCGGTAGCGAGACGATCAGCTCGATGATCGTCGTATTAGTTTTTCTCGGGGGGCTTGGTTTAGGATCAAGTCTTGCCGCAAGGTCGAGTGCGAGCATTCTGTTCCCCTCTAAACTGCTAGCTTGGGTTGAGCTAGCGCTCGGCGCGGCAAACCTTATGGTTGCCTGGCTTCTCGAGTCCGATCTTGCGGAAAGTGTCTATCAGTTCCAAAGAGCTGCTCTAGCTTTCGGCATACCACTCAGAGTGTTGTACGCCTCGGGAGCAATCGCTATCCTCGGCATTCCATGCCTGTTGATGGGGACTGCGCTGCCTTTGGCTGCTCAGACCATGCAGGCTGAGCTTGGCTACTCGAAAAATCGTCTTGTCAACAAACTTTACTTTCTGAACACCCTGGGAGCTGTCTCGGGAGCTGTAACTGGCGTTAGCGTTCTGATGCCCCGTTTCGGACAAACGCTCACTCTGCTAACAGCGGCGGGACTGAATCTCGTTGCAGGGCTGGTTGTGGCTGTGGCAAATGTTTTGCCGGCTCGGGTGCCAGAGTTGACTTCGGCAAGAGAATCGGCGTGCAAAGCCCAGCCAAAAGTGAACGAGGCCTATGGCGGATTCTACATCCTAAGCTTCGGATTTGGCTTTTGCTCGCTCTGGTACGAGATGTTCTTGTATCGTGCCGTCGGTTTGAGGCATGAGCCTCTCCCTCTAGTCTTCTCGGCAGTTGTTACTGGGTTTCTGCTGTTCTGGAGTGTCGGGGCCTGGATAAGTTCCAAGACAATCTTCTCAGATCGTTTGAAGCTTGTTTTGATTCTTTGCAGTATCCTCATGCTGGGAGCTCTCATTTACTTTGGAGAGGATGTAAGTCCTTGTCCGCTCTCCAGTGCTTCAGATGCCTTGTTTTTTGCCTTCAGGAAACTGCCTTACTTCGTTCCTTGCCTGCTATTTGGGATGCTGTTTGGCTTGGCGCTGGCCAGATCAATTGCCATCTGGGGGCGTGATGTGGGTTGGTTCAGTGCCTGGAATACCCTTGGGGCCTGTCTGGGAGTTCTGACGGCACTTCTGGTCGGGTATGAGATGGACTTGATGTGGATGATCGTAGTCGGGGTCTTGCTCCTTCTTGCCATGGGCGGTGTTATCGACAGGATCAAGAAAATCCAGCTTGCAGGACGTATTCAGTCCTGCTCTGCGGCGCAGACCATCACCGGGTTCGCCAACCTACCGAGCCTCGTATTCCTGCTATTGGCCGCGTCGACAGCGATTTTTGGCCTTTCAGCGACACCCAGACCAAATGACTTCGGGACCACCAGTTTCTTTGGAAGAGACGGCGTGATCGTAGTGGACAAACACGGCAACCTGGCCTGGGACGGCCTTTGGCACTCGCGCCTAGTCCAGAACAATAATCAAGTCGGCACTTACAACTGGGCTCTGGCTGTTGACCCCATACTCGCCCATCCAACGGGTGACATTTCCGAAGCCCTCGTGATCGGCATGGGAAGCGGCGTCACTGCGGCGACCCTGGCAAAGTTGGAGTCCGTGAAACGTGTCGATGTGTATGACATTAACCAAACCCTACGGCGGGTCTTGGCAAGATTTCCTGTCGGGACCATGCACGTTGCCCAGAACCCTAAGATCCGGATCGTTTGGCAAGACGCTCGTAGCGGGTTGGCATTGAACGACAAGAAATATGACCTCATTACTCAGCAACCCTTGTACTTGAAGCAGGCTGGCTCCAGTATCCTCCTTTCAAAGGAGTATTTTTCACTGATCTCCAAGCGGCTCAAGGAAAATGGTGTGCTCTGCGTGTATGCCAATGGAACACCAGAGCAGGCCTTCATTGTTCGGCGTACAGCGTCCGAGATCTTCCCGAATGTGCTAGCCTTGCACAACGGGTACAGTCTCATCCTGTCATTTACACCTCTTAGCCTCAGCGATTCTCGACTTGCGGCTTTCAGTCAGACAGGAGAGCTTTGGGAGGAGGTTCGTTGGTTTGCCGAGCGGATCGGTCGTCGCAAATGGCAGGAATACATCAAAACCGTCGACTGTAGCTTCGTAGATTCCGGGGTTTTGATAAGGGACGACTTTCCGATCGTTGAGTATCCCCGGCAGCTGAAGGTCCTGTTGCTAGAGGCCGGGTACTCTGGGGGTTACCCTCAGCCCGAGTTCAACTGGGTGGGTCAGTAGGGCGGGCGCCGCAAGCTCCTGGTGAGGGACGAGCTGGTTTTCGTGCCACACTGCTCAAGAGAGGATCGACAAGTGGTGGGTGTCGACGAGGCGAATCTGCCGTGAGCCTCCTCTTGTACATCTGGCGCAGAGGGTATCGCGTGACTGATACGACGGTATGATGCTACTGGACACCTCGCAGAAGACGCTTTCAGTGAAATCGAGTTGGCGTGGGTATCTTCATTATCTTCTCAGCGGTATTCTGGTGGTGTTGCTTGTGCCCCTGTTTGGGTTGCGTCAGTTGCCGCTGCGATTCGACTGGTTGAACTTTCTCACAACTTACTGGATTAGTCTGGGAATCCAATCCATCTTTCTGGCCTCCCTCCTGGTATTGCTCTTGGATGGCCGCGAGGACCTATTCAAATCGATTTGGAATCGATACTGGAGCAAGAAACCTCGCCTTATTATTCTTTGCGTGACCTTTGCTGAGTCGGCCTGGCTGGTCGGATTGACGATGGCGCTTGTCTTTTTCGTCGTTGCCATGGCACTGATCGAATTTGCAGCTAGGCTGCGGAGTCGGCCCGAGAAGTGGGTCGAGGACTGCATTGCCATTTTGATCCCAGCGTTCTACTTCTTCTTTGGATTGATCCTGGTCTTCAGCTATAACGACGTCATCGCATCGTTTCGATTTTTTGGCAGCTTCGACCCGTTCTTCAACAATCTTGATGCGGTTTTGCTCGGAGGGCGGACTGTTGCTGAACTCGCCCACGCAGCCACTCGCTCCCTCCCGTTGGGAGTGTTGGAATGGGCGGAATTCGTCTACTTCCGCATGTTTGCTCAAATTGGAGCCACTCTGATTCTAATCGCAGTCTACTTGGGACGAAAGGCAGCTCTCCGGTTTGTCGGGACCATCCTGACGGCCTACTATCTAGCTCTGATTTGTTATCTGCTGTGGCCTAGCCTCGGTCCCTTCTATCTCTGCAAAACCCATTTCTCTGAATTTCCCAGCAGTCTTGGAGCGTACGCCATTCAGCGGCAGCTGTTGACGAATCTTGACATTCTCTGGTATCAGGGATTCAAAGACCAGGTTAGCATGGACTACTTTATTGCCTTCCCCTGCATGCACATCGCTCAGCCAATGATTGCACTCTGGTGGCTGCGTCAGCGGAAACCGATTCTAGTTGTGATGTCGATCGTCAACATCTTGCTGGTTATCTCAATTGTGTTGTTGGAATGGCACTACCTCGTTGACATTCTGGGTGGAGCACTCGTGGCACTTTGCGCGCTTTGGCTCATAGGTGGCACTGAGGAACGCAGACACTTACAAAGACCTGAGACCCAAGTGGCAAGTCAACCTGAGCCTCTTCTCACAGCGACAGAAGATCTAACCAAAAATCTCAGTTGAACGGCTGCCAATGCGAGCCCGACGAGTAAGAGGGTCACCGCCAGCAACAAGTCAGGAGATTTGTCAGTCAGTAGTTGACTCCACCAAAAATCAATCTCAGGGTCCCGCTGTGGTGTCTTGATGATACCTGCCAAGTCGGGATTTGAGTCTGTTTCGTGCGAATGTCCACACTGAAATGCGTCTCGGATTTCGTATATTCTCGCTATGATCGGCGAGTTTTCCATGCGAAAGTAAAAACTGTCGGGAATCGCGTAAGTCCTCCAGGCGAAATCGGGATTCAGAATGCCAGCCGTTTGAGCACGAAGAGAAAAGACATTCATATCGATAGCTACAGCCATCAGCTGGATAAGAAAGCTTAGTATGATCAAGCCCCAGATCATCGTTCTCCGCAACACACTTCGACACCAGCCTTCCTCGAAGAGCAACCCAAGGGGTAGTATCAGAAAAGGAAGCAAAACGGTAAGGTATCTGGGCCCCCAAGCGAAATCGCCATGCCACGCGATATATTTGCTAAGTAATATCAGATAAGGGAACACCAGCAAGACCAGAACCAGCGCCAAACCCTTCCTCCACACGAAGAATCTCTTATAGGCCGGGATGGTCATCACAAGTATCGGACAATACAGCAGTAGACCCTTTCCCGGACTGATCAGCAAACCCAGCAGGCCTTTCCACATCGGATAGCTGAACGGCTCTACGTGGTGAAACTGCGACCACCGGGCGTAACCTGTGGTTAAGACGGAACCGAATCGAAGGGAATTGTATCCGAGGGCCACTGCCAAGCCAGGCAATAACCCGAGAAGGAAAAGCCCGACCTTTTTCAGAATCCTGGCGGTTGTAGTCCCGCGCCCTGTCTCCCTAGCACCAGCGATGATAAGGGCACCGAGCGAAAACCCAATCAGGACAGAGGTCGTCCGGGTCATCAGTGCGAGCCCGACGAACAATCCGGACGCCATCAGACTCGAGTTCGTCCCCGTCTGACGGTGCTGGTAGGCTTTGTAGAAGGCCCCAAGGCAGAAGAGTGTTTCCAGCGAGTGGTCAAAGGGGCTCTTGGACTCGGGCCAGAGTTGTGTGCAAAGGGCCAGAACTAAAGTGAGTGTAACAGAAGTCGAGTGCGAGTAACCTACCGCCAAACTGAGTCGGTAGAAGACAACAGCGGCCAAGGCAAGAGCCAGGGGATTTAGCAGCGACAAGAAGAACTTGGGATTCCCTGCCTTTTGCCCCGCCATGTAAAACGGCACGGAAAACAGAGCATGTCCCAATTCATGAGGATCGAAAAACTTTCCATCAGCCCCACGAAGGGCAAATCCCGCTCCGAATTTCGCTGGAACGTCGAAGCGTAGTTCTGAGGTGAACTTCTTGACGACTTCAAGGCGAACCATTCCGTCCAGTGTGACAAAGGTCGTGGTCCCTGATGTCGTGAGCAGGTAGACTGAAAATACGAATATAACGAGATAGAGACTAATGCGTCGTTCCAGCATGAATCGCGCGTCTAAGTCCGAGATTTTCAGGAGAGCTCGACTTGAGACTTGCCGACCGAAGTCTGGTGTGATCGTCTTGCTTTTGGCCAGGAGAGCAAATCAGAACCCAAAACGAGCGGGAACCTCGCCCTTGAGGTGGCTAAGGGTTTTCGATGTTTCTCAAATCAGGCGGCTCGTTCATCCGCTTCCATGACCGCTTCGGCGGGATGCATCCTCAGAAGACTGTGACCGATTACCATCACCGGACCTAGCCAGACATAGGCGAAGTCTGGAGCTGCCAAGACGTTCATCGCCAGGCACAAGAAGTTGAGCGTACAGAAACAGACAACTCCGATCAGCCTTAGCCTTTGCGGCCAACGACGCAAGAGAATCGTAGACTGGATCAGCGCAGGCAAGAGCAGAATCAGGTCGTTTACCCAACTATAGAAGCACGTCCAGACCGAAACACCCAGCAGCAGTGGCGCTTCCCTTCTCCAGTCCCAATGCCAACGTTGATTTCTCCAATGCCAGAGCGACCACGCTATTGCGAAGCTCATGGGAACGAAACGGGCCCAGCGCTCTCCAGCGCCAAACAGCTTTTTCAACAATGTCCCAAGCGTCGGGGTGTCGTACTCAAAGACTGGTGTCTGGGCATGTTTCCAAACCGCAGAAGCTTGCACAATAAGATTTGGGTTGAGAACCATAGGGATCACAGTGGCTAATACTAACATCAACACTAGACCGGTGAGAATCTTCCAGTGCCGCTGCTGAACGATCCAAAGAATCAGACCGATCCAGAAGAGATAGGCCAAGTGGGGTTTGATGGTAGCCAGGAACAAGACGCATCCAGCCCACCAGTACCTTCTCTGTTGATGCAGGAGCAGAAAGGCAACTAGCCCAAACAGGACAACTAGACTCATCTGCCCGATCCGAAGCAAATAGAGGCTTGGATAGAAGAGAAAAGCGAGTCCCCAAGCCACCCACAGTAGTTTTGGAGGTCCATCGTAGAGCTTCCAAAGCAAGCTTGATGTAAGCGTCAGTAAAACCAGGTTGATCAACAGCCAGAAGAGACGTGCCGAAGCATAGTCCGCAATTCCCAAGGGCACAAGCAGGAGGAAGGCCCAGGGAGGATACAGCATTACATGAGGTCTTTCCTGCCAGCCAATTGACTCCTGTAGTTTCGAAAATAACTCGAACGAGTAGGGGTTTTGTCCCGTCCATTGCAAACGCCCGGCTGCCCAGTAAGCGATAAAATCATCCATGAGGGCAATCGAAGCTACATTTGCCTGTGAGACAAGCAAGTAAACCAGGAACCCGCAGACAGCAAGGAAAAGGAGGAATCTTGGCTTCATCTAAAGGTACCTTTTTGGAAACACGTCGTCTATATCGATCTCCTATCTCTTGGCGCTTAGTAAATTCACTGGGAAAATCGCAATCTATGGCCGATTGATCCTGTCCGCCTTCGTAGGCATGTCTGCCGGTGCCACCGACCCCGTTTACCAGTACCACTGGAGAGGCGAAAAAATTAGATGGGCCCAAGACGGCGGTATCACCTAGAGACCTGGGTTGTGAACTTTGGAGGGGGCGCTTATCATGGGGAGAACCAGCAACTGTTGGCAAGTCATCGGTCGCGGTTTTTGGCATTGGTTTGGCCACTAATCAGCAGGAGCTCAAATGGGCAGGGCGGTTTCTCCAACCAAGCGATATCTCCGGCTCGTCCTCCTGGGCGCACTGTCAGTGTTGTTGTTCCAGCAGTTGCAGAAATCGACTAGCATTCGAACCTGGCCAGTCGATGATTTTGTTGAGTATTGGGCGGCGGCGCGGCTGCAGTTAGCAGGGATGAATCCGTATTCGCCCGATGCGCTATTTCCCGTGCAGAAAGCTGTGGGATGGTCGGAATCCAGTCCCGTGATGATGTGGAATCCACCCTGGACCTTGGCTTTGGTTCTGCCTTTCGGAGCTTGGGACTATTCCAACGCGAGGCTGATTTGGCTTCTGCTCCATCTGGCGGTCCTTGTCGGCTGTGTTGCCGCCTGTTTGCGGAGCTATGAAGTTCCACCGCGAATCCGTTGGGTCGTCTGGATCTGCGTTTTAATTTTCTTTCCGTTTCTTTTTGTGCTACGGGCGGGCCAGATCACGCCAATGGTTGGGCTCGGCGTTTGCGGGTTTCTGATCTTCGAAGAAGGACACCGGTATCGCCGCGCCGCAGCCATAGCTGCACTGGTGACGATTAAGCCACATTTGCTTTATCTGTTGTGGGTTGCCTTCCTTCTATGGGTACTCGACCGCCGGTTGTGGCGAGTTCTTTCGGCCGGGGCCTTCACTGTCGTTGCTGCGACGCTCATCCCTCTAGCTTTCAACGGAAAAGTGCTTCAGCAGTACATGGAAGCTGCTACGATCCATTCGCCGTTGGATTGGGCGACTCCTACTCTGGGCGGTGTACTGCGAATGCTGCTGGGTACGGAGCGTGCGTGGCTTCAGTTTGTTCCTTCTGTTGTGGGATGCGTGTGGGGCGTGTTTCACTACAGACAACATCGCGGGAGCTGGACATGGCGCGAGCAGATGCCGCTTCTGCTTTTGACGTCGGTGCTGACGTCCAGCTATGGTGCCTGGACCTACGACCAGGTTGTATTGCTGCCTGCCTTAGTTGCTGCGATCCACAAAGCGGACCGCAATGCAAGCAAGACGCGTCGAAGGGTGCTCGTGTCTCTTTTCCTGGCTGCGAATGTGACTGCCTTTGTCATGAATCTGCGTGGGGTGAACGAGATTTGGTTTTTCTGGATGGCGCCGGTGTGGTTGAGCCTGTACTGGGCCGCGTCAAACGTGAAAACTTCTGTGCGGAACCAATCGACTGGTTGAGGACCCGGCCGCAGAAGGCGCGGCGCTGCCTCCAGATTAAGATCTATCAAGTGGGATAGTTCCTGGAACCATTTTCCGTGGTGTCGCCCGGAGCAAGACTGGCTCTCAAAGATTGGCAGGTATTAAGTCTTCCCGAATCTTGCCGATAAATGAGGGAGCGTCGGCAATTCGTTGAAGGCGGTTTTTTTCGTTTGATGAACAGTGTGAAGTCCAAACCAAAACCCATTTTGGCTCAGTGGCTCTTTCCTTCGATCAAGGATGTTTTCTTCCTGGCCTTCTTTCTAACTCCCTTTCTTGGGAGCGGCTCGAAGGCCCTGGGAGACAGCGACACGGGCTGGCATATCCGCAATGGCGAACAGATCCTGCGGACGATGAGTTTGCCTCGCACCGACTACTTCTCCTACACGGCTTATGGCGATCCTTGGTTCGCCTGGGAATGGCTTGCCGATGTGTTCATGGCTGTCGTTCACAAGTATGCCGGCATGAATGGGATTGTGCTGTGGGCGAGCACGACGTTTTCTCTGACCTTCACGCTACTCTTTATCTGCACTTTCAGGCAGGGTGGAAATGTTCTTCTTTGCGTTCTCCTCTCAGGCCTAGCTGGCTTTGCCGCTTCGATTCACTGGCTCGCACGACCGCACCTGTTCACCATGCTTCTCCTTCCACTGACGGTTATGATTCTGCAGAGGTTCGAAGCCACGGGAAACCGAAGATGGCTCTGGTTCTTGCCGCCGATGTTTCTTGTCTGGACGAACCTACACGGCGGCTTTGTCGCCGGCGTCATTGTCATTACCATCTACGCTCTCGGACACGGCCTGACCCGCCTTACCTCAAAGGATGAGGCTGCCCGAGCGGGGGCCTTGCAGCCTGCCAAGGAGTATGCCAAGATTGCGGCGATCTGTCTTGCAGTCACCTTGCTCAACCCTTACGGCGTTCATCTCTACACGCACATTTATCACTCCTATGTGGGTTCCGATTTTCTGCTAAACCGAATCAGCGAGTTTCGCTCACCCGATTTTCACATCGATGTCGTGAAGTATTTCGAATTTCTCATCTTGATCGTGCTGGTCATGGCTGCAGCGACGTATCGGCGGCTCAGTTTTGTGGAAATTGGCCTTGTGGTCTTTTGGACGCATATGGCGCTCGTTTCGGCACGCCATATTCCTCTTTACGTGCTCATGATGACTCCGATTCTGACGCGTCATTGGACTGGCTATGTCGAGGCCCTCTCGACAGACGACCGCCTCAGACCTTGGGTTCGTCGGCTGGTTGACCCTACCAAGCGATATTGCGCCAATCTTGGGGCAATGGAGACGCAGTTCAAAGGTGTCGTATATCCGGTGGTGATTGTCGGGCTTGTGTTGGTTATCTCTCTGAACCGCGGACAGCTGTTCGGGCATACGGTCCTGGACAAGGGGTTCGACAAGAAAGTCTTTCCTGTGAACGCGGCCAACTTTATCGAGCAGCAGAAAATTGAGGGAAAGCTGTTTTCCACTGACCAGTGGAGTGGGTATCTCATCTATCGCTTCTTCCCGCGCTATCCGGTCTTCTTTGATGGTCGCAGCGACATGTACGGCGAGGATCTGATGAACGAATATCTGAAACTCGCGTATCTTGAACACGACTGGCGAAAAGTGATCGAGAAATACCAGTTTGACTGGATGGTACTACCTTTCAACATTCCGCTACCTTCTCTGATGAAAGAGTTGCCAGGCTGGCGCGTTGTGTATGATGATCATTACGCCATCGTTTTCGTAAAAAGCGGCAAGCTTAATGGCTGGGTTCAACCGATGATCTGCCAACATGCTGCAGTTGGTCCAAAGCCAGCTTCTTGTCTTCTCGACGACAGCGAGGACGGAGATCACCACTAGTATTGCTTGCAGGGGATGACACCTACGGTTGGTGAAATTCGGACCAATCGAGTTTCCTCTGGTCCTCGTCGCCGGAGCCAGACTGCAGTAGCAGGCGGCAGTCTCCTTGGGCCTAAGATTAAGGACGCTGACTTTGAATTAGCCTATAATCTCACGTCTATGACTGGGCAAGCTGTTCCCACCGAAAGGATTATCGCTGGGGCCAGACTCGTCCTGGCGATCGCAGCCATTGGACTTGGATGGGTTTCTCAGAACGAGTCGGCGCTAAGCGTCAGTCCAGCCCACACTACGCTCTTCCTCTACTTTGCCTATGCGCTGATGGTTGTAGCTGTCGTGGATCGCGGTTTGATACGGCTCGAACGGCTCGCTTTTATCACCCAATTCGCCGATACGCTGTGGTTCCCGCTCATCCTGGTGCGAACTCAGGGAGACAACAGTCCGTTCTTTCTCTACTATGTCTTTTCCTTAATCACCGCAAGCTTCCGATGGGGTTTTCGCGGGACCCTATTCGTCAACACAGCCAACGTTGGGATATATCTCCTGGTCCACTTGGCTACCCTCAGTTCAGAATTCAGTTTCCACAGCTTCATGGTCCGTCCAACTTACCTCTATGTCCTGGCTTGCTTGATCGGCTATCTCGCCGAACATCAGAGAAGGAGTCAGAAGCAGCTTGTTTGGCTTGCAGAGATGTCTGGCAACCTGTCGGTAAGGTCCAGATTCCCGAGATTACTGGACGAATGCATGAATCGAGTGAGAACGCTCTTCCGTGCTGAGCAATGTGTTCTGGTGACGGAGGAGGAGAGAACACACAAGATTGTGGTCCGAAAGGTGGGAGAGGGAGCCCGTCGCGGGCCTTATCAGCTTTCAGGGATGTCTTCTCGAGAACTTGACTTCCTGTTGGCGCCGAGGGGGCAGATGGGCTATCTCGTTAACCCGCACAAGTGGGTCGCTCGTATCTTTGGTCTCAAAGATGTGATGAGCTACGACTTCGAGGCCCAAAGGATCGTGTGGGACGGCTTCCAACCAGAGCCCAGGCTCGCGATCCTGTTTGAAATGGAATCTCTGCTGAGTGTGCCAGTCTACCTAGGTGGGACGTTTCGAGGCAGACTATATTTGGTGAACCGTTCGCGCGAAAACTTCACGATTCGAGAGCTGCAGTTTCTTCGGCTAATCGTCTCTCAGTTGGCCCCCTTGCTAGATAACTTCCGGTTGCTACAACACATGCAGAAGCTCTCACTGTTGGAGGAAAAGAACCGGATAGCACGCGACCTCCACGACGGATTGCTTCAGTCTTTGGCAGGTTTAGATTTGCGACTCGCGGCGTGCCGTAAACTCTTTTCTGATGCGCCAGGAGAGATTCGACTTGAACTCGAGGCTCTTCAACGCCTTATCCGCGATGAGCACTTGAAGCTAAGAACCTATATGAAGCGCTTAAGGACTCCATCCTTCGCCGACGATGAACTACCGGATGCTCTCCGGGACTATGTTGCTGCTTTCGAGAGACAAAATGCCATTAGAGTTCAGCTGTTGATTCCTGGGGGAGGAGTTAGGATGTCGCGGAGTGCCAATCGAGAGCTCTATCAAATCATTCAAGAAGCCCTAACTAACGTTCGCAAGCACGCTGCAGCCAGCCAGGTTCGCATCAAGATCGAGCAGGATGATTCTGCCATCCGCGTGCAGGTTGAAGACAACGGTCGCGGTTTCTCCGCCGAGGCAAACGGAGCTGAGGAACCGCAGTTTAGAAAGCCCTGGTCCATTGCCGAGCGGACACGAACTCTAAACGGAAGCCTTGAGGTAGAGTCTAAGCCTGGCCGTGGAACAGTACTCAGCATCGCAATTCCAGCCGAGGACAAAACCAGGAAGGTGAGCTTCTAGGCGTGTGAGGTCGCTCGCTACGCCTTTGTTACACCGATTGGTTCAGGAAGTCAGCTATGGAACTTAGCGCTCAAAAAATCAAGGTGGCTATTGTTGACGACCATACCCTATTTCGCGAGGGCATGCGAAAAATTCTGTCTTTAGAAAAAGACATCGAAATCGTCGGCGAAGCTTACGATGGCGATGAAGTCATCAGTCTGCTCAATCGTTGCCTGCCTGACATCATGCTGCTCGACATCAAAATGGAGCGAGTGAATGGACTACAGATCCTGCCACAAATCGTGGAGTTGTTTCCTCAGCTCAGGGTCATCGTTTTGACAGCTCAGATTGCCCAGGGTGAAAGCATTCAGGCGATCAGAGGCGGAGCTCGTGGGATCATTTTGAAGCACGCAGCCAGCGAGTTCCTGATCAAAGGAATCCGGAAGGTCTACCAAGGAGAGTTATGGGCGGATAGCGTCACCATGACCCAGGTTGTCGATTCGCTGTCGAAGAGGTTCCGCGTTGACCAGAGGCCCGAGAAGAACCGCAAGGACTTGTCTGATCGGGAACTGGAGGTCGTGGCGCTGGTCGCTGTGGGGCACCGCAACAAGGAAATTGCCAACAAGCTATTCATAAGCGAGCAGACCGTGAAGACTCACCTCACTAACATTTTTCAGAAGCTGCAGGTTGCAGATCGCCTGGAATTGGCTCTCTATGCTATCCGCAACGGATTGGGTGGACAGCGCTGACCTAAAGGTGTCAGTCTAACTATTTTTTTATCAATATGATAAAGGTGTGCGTCATACTTCCGTAGCATTGTTTGAAGCGAAAAATCGTTCTTCCAGGGAATTGAATTTGCTGAAGCAGCCGCAGATAATGTCACTATCAGGATTGAGCTGCTAGGCCAAAGTAGAAACGGTAGTGGCCGAAAGGCATGATCAGAATGGCTATTGGCTAAGGCAGAAAATCTTGGGAGAGTGAAGCGCCAGGAAAGTTCAGGTAGTTACGGATTCGTGCTTGACGTGTTCCCAGTTTTGCTCAGACCAGGATTAGCCCTCCGCTGATCTTGAAGGTCTTTGAAGAGAAGGTGAACTCAGCACCGTGTCCAGAGAGATTTTGGATAGCAAGTTGCCCATTACCTGGAATCTAGTTGAATGGCATTCGGCTAATGGCCAACTTCCTACCCAAAACAAACCTTGGGCAGGGATAGGAAGATGAGGTCTTATCGGGGGATCAGAAAACCCTGATTCACACCAAAAAGGAGAATACAACCATGATGGAATTGATTAAGCGTTTTGTGCGGGAAGAAGAAGGTCAGGATCTGGTGGAATATGCTTTGTTGCTCGTGTTCATTGCCTTGATTGTGATCGCAGCTCTTCCAAACTTGGGAAAGACCGTGAGCAACGTCTTTTCGAATGCTACGAGCGTTCTGCAGTCAGGTTCATAGCATTTCGAAGTTCCGGTTCATCGGGTCCAGCGGAAAACCTCCGCTGGACTTTTTTTTTTCCGGACACTCGGGCCCCAATCAAGTAGGCATGAGAAAGAAGCCTTCCGGTTGGAGTGTGATTCTGCCTGCGACATTGCGGGGGGTGGTGTCGGCGCTTGGGCTCCAATCCGAAGGCTGGCAGTCGCAACAGTACCAGATCGTGGTGTGGCGGCTTCGATTTTTTGGAAGATTTAGATTACATTCCTGTAATATTTCGATGTTACTCTGCCGATATGTGAGCCGCTATCCAAGTGCTGGAGCGAGCGTATTTGTAATTTGTCGAAAGTGGGCACCGAACGACCTATATAGGTGTGAAATACTTGAGCACTCGCACCCCAGCCTTGGTTTCTTGAAGAGGCGATGAATCGAATCCTTCTAATCGGTGTTGTTTCCCTAGTCGTTTGGGCTGCCGTCATCGACGTCCGGACTCGCAAGATACCAAACTGGCTTACCTTGTCATCCTGCCTTATTGGCCTTGGCGCCAACCTTATCATCCATGGTGTGACCGGGTTACTGAGCAGCTTGTTGGGTCTGTTTACCGGTTTCAGCCTTTTGTTTTTTGTCTATCTGTTAGGCGGCATGGGAGCGGGCGACGTTAAGCTGCTGAGCGCGGTCGGGTCCTTCATTGGACCTCGCTTGGTATTTCACGCGTTCATTTGGATGGCCCTCTCGGGTGGAGTCATGGCCATTGTTTTGATTCTCTACAAAAGGGTCGCGGCCGACACCTTCCGCAACCTCAAGACCCTCCTCTTTGGTTGGTTGACCGAATCGGGAGGACGAGACATGAATCTGACGCTCGAGAATCAGTCCTTGCACAAGCTGACATACGGAGTGGCAATCGCTATCGGTACTCTTCTTGCCGTCTACTTTCAGCGATTACCAGGCCTCGTCATCGGAGACGGCGCAGTTCACTTCACTTGGTTGTAAGAGTTACTCTCTCAAAAGGAGTCGTTCATGAATAGGGCGAGAATTTTCATTGTTCTGTTGGTCGCTGTCTTGGTTGGTGGTGTCCTGAGCTATGCCGTTTACAACTTCCTTCAGAATCGACCGGTCACCGTCGTGAAGACGCCGGAAAAAACAGTTGTGGTCGCGGCAGGAAGTTTGACCTTGGGAACGCTGTTGAAAGATGAGCACTTGAAGTTTGTTTCTTGGCCGGCTAACAACGTACCGCCTGGCTACTTCGAGCGTAAGGAGGAGTTGGTTTCCCGTGGCTTGATTCAGCCCTTGGTCGAGAATGAGCCTATCCTCGAGTCGAAGCTCGCGCCAAAGGGCACAGGCGCTGGACTGCCACCTGCCATACCGAAAGGAATGAGGGCAGTATCGATTCGAGCCAACGAAATCATCGGGGTTGCCGGTTATGTTACCGTCGGGACACGAGTCGACGTCGTTCTGACGGCGACAACTCCTGGAGCTCAAGAACCCATCACCAAGATTGTCCTGCAAAACGTCGAAGTCGCCTCAGCAGGGCAGGTGATTCAGAAGGACCCGGAGGGTAAACCTCAGACGGTGACCGTCGTGACTCTGTTTGTCACTCCCGAGGATCTAGAGAAACTGACAAGCGCGACATCACAAAGTGGTCAATTCCAGCTGGCGCTGAGACATCCTCTGGATCTGGATGAAGCCAAAACCAAGGGAATCCAGTTGACCCAATTGATCCGTGGAGGTGCGCCACTTCCAGCACCTTCAGTGGTTCGCGCTCCACGTCGAGTCCCGCAGGTCGTCGCGGCTCCTCCACCTGTCGCTCCCGCAACAAATATTGAAGTGATCAAGGGTGAGCAGCGTTCCACAGTGAAGTTCTAGAGTGGGAGATTTTCATAAAGGTCTCTTTTGGAAATTACGAAGAATTGCCGAGAGCCAAGACAAGAAGGGTTTTCGGACGGACGGTTCTTAGCTTAATGCGAGCCAGTTCCCTGCGGCAGTCTTTGACGGTTCCACCCAGAGCTTGCTGCTGCTCACAATGATTCTGAACGCATCAGGAGGATAAATTCACATGTTGCCTGTAGCCTTTAAACTGTCAGCACTGCTGCGACAGGGTAAGGTTTGGATTCTCTCAGCAGTTTTCTTAGGGGTGGGGCTGACGACTTCGAATCTGGTGCTGGAAGCATACCAGGCGCAGCGCCCTCAGGTTTCGGATGTTCCCCAGTTAACGGTCATCGCTTCGAAGTCGATCATCGTAAACACGGCGGAACCGATCGAGCGAGTTGCGGTGACGAACACCGAGGTCGCCGATGCTCTAGTCATCTCTCCACAGCAGGTAATGATCAATGGGAAGGCTCCAGGCGTTGTCAGCTTGATTCTCTGGGACCGCACGGGAAAGAGCACGAGCTACGACCTAGTCGTTGAGATCGATCTTTCGCTCGTTCAGCGCCAGCTGGAGGAGCAATTCCCTACTGAGAATATTAACGTGAGCTCTGCGAAAGGGGCTCTGATTCTCTCTGGATCGGCAAGCGACCCCCGCGTTGTTGAAAAAGCGATTGAGGTCGCAGGCTCGTTCTCGCAAAAGGTGATCAATCTCCTTCAGTTGCCGCCTCCACCCGATACGGAACAGATCCTATTGCAGGTCAAGTTTGCCGATGTCGATCGGATTGCTCTTCAACAACTCGGCGTCAATCTGTTTAGCACTGGGGCGTTGAACACTCTGGGGTCGACGTCAACTCAGCAATTCGGACAGGGTTTGACGAACCAGACTCTTAACACAGTTTCGCCCGCGCAAGGGCCCGGTTTTACGTCAAGTCAGACACTGAATGATGTGCTGAATGTTTTCTTCTTTCGCTTTGATCTTAACTTTGGGGCCATGATCAAAGCTCTTCAACAGAAGAGCCTTTTGCAAATTCTGGCTGAACCAAACTTGCTGGCGTCGAACGGGAAGGAAGCCAGCTTCCTGGCGGGCGGCGAGTTCCCATTCCCGGTGGTACAGGGAGGCACAGGAATACAGACTGTCACGATACAGTTTAAGGAATTCGGTGTTAGACTTACTTTCACTCCCACGGTCACATCAAGCGGAAAGATTCGCCTGAAAGTCAGACCGGAAGTGAGTGCTCTGGACTTTACGAATGCTGTCACGATCGCAGGTTTCTTCGTTCCTGCGCTGAGTACGCGCCGCGCCGAGACTGAAATTGAACTAGCCGATGGACAGAGCTTTGCAATAGCCGGATTGATCGATAATCGTGTGACTGAGATCTACAGCAAGATTCCAGCAATCGGGGACATCCCCATTCTGGGGTACTTGTTTCGGAGCCGTAATCTTCAGAAGTCAAAGACTGAGCTTCTGGTGCTCGTTACACCAAAGTTCGTGAGGCCGCTAAACCCTGATCAAGTACCACAGCTACCCGAGAATCCCAAGCCATTTCTCGATCCAGATAAATTTGATGGAAAGAGCGGTCCGGTGGATGCACCCTCCCGACCTGCAGACAGTGGACCCGCCAGCCCGCGGTGAAGGCGTCATCGTCATTGAGGAATTGATCATTCATGTTGTCAGCCATCATCATCAGTCCCGAGGAGGCATTTCGGGAAAGCACACGGGAAATGCTGGAGGGCTCGGATCAGATTGAAGTTCGGGCCGAGCTCAACAACTTCTACTCCTCGCTCGACAGCTGGATTTTCAATGAGATCCGGACCATGGAAGCCGACGTCATCATTGTCGACGTCGCTCCGGACAAAGAGCAGGGAATTCTCACAGTCGATAAAATCATCGAGATCTCCAAGCACAGTCACGTTTTCGTAGCCGGCGACGGAACCGATGCCGATTTGATTCTCCGTTCAATGCGGGCGGGAGCCAAGGAGTTCCTTTCAACACCTCTCGACAGCAAGGCGCTGCTAACAGCGATCGAAAGGATCAGCAAAGCGCACGCCGCTGTAACGAAGGACAAGAAGCGTTTTGGTAAGCTGTTCGCTTTTTTCAGCGCCAAGGGCGGGACGGGATCTACTGTCATCTCAACCAACTTCGCAGTCAACCTGGCCGAGCAAACCAAGAAGGCAACAATCTTGGTGGATCTCGACATGCAGTTGGGCGAAGTTTCGCTCTTTCTAGGAATCAAGCCGGCGTTCAACATAGCGGACATGGCTGACAACATCCACAGAATGGATGAGGCTTTGCTGAAGGGCTTCATCAAGAAACATGCTTCGGGACTGGATGTTCTGGCCGCTCCTGATTCCCTGGAGAAGGTGGAGTCCGTTGGGCCATCTCAGGTTGCACAGATCCTACAGTTTTTGAAAAACACCTACGAATACGTCGTGGTTGATACATCCAACACTTTTGATGATCATACAGTGTCGGCGCTCGACCAATCGTCAATCGTATTCCTGATCTCGAATACTGACTTGCCCTCTCTGCGAAATGCTCAACGTTGTCTTTCCATTTTTGAGCGGATGGGGTACAAGAAGGAAAAGATCAAGCTGCTCATCAACCGATATCAGAAGAGTCTGGAAATCCGGTCGAAGGACATTGAGGAGACCTTGAGCTTTCCGGTCTACTGGTTCTTTCCCAACGACTGGCCAACCATCATGAACTCCGTCAACAGTGGCATGCCGCTTTCGACGATAAACCACAGCGAAATTGCTGGCTCTTTTGCATCATTCGTTCGGCAGGTGGCCGGCATCCAACCCCAAAAGCTGCCTGACAAGAAAAAAGGATTTCTGGGATTGTTCGGAAAGTCTTAAGGCCGAGAACGTCATACGACTTGGCTACGAAAGGTAATCACTATGGGTGATACACGGTTATTTACAAAGGAAGGGGCGCCGAACACGGATCGCTCATCCTGGAACGAGCGCCTAAGCAAAGGTGCAACTGCCACTCCGACACATCACTTTCAGATTCTCAAGCACAACATCCATCGCAAGTTGCTGGACAAGTTGGACTTGGAGAGCATTGCCTCGTTGAGCAAGCCAGTCCTCAGCAACGAGATTCGCAAAATCGTAGAAAACCTGCTGGTTGAAGAGACGACGCCGCTCAGCTTAATGGAGCGGGAGAAGCTGGTGAATGAGGTTCTGGATGAAGTACTGGGATTGGGGCCCCTCGAGCCGCTGCTGAAAGACCACACCATCTCGGATATTCTGGTGAATACTCACAAGAAGGTCTACATTGAAAGACGCGGCAAGCTAGAACCCACCGATGTCGTTTTCAAAGACGATGCCCACCTGATGCAGATCATCGATAAGATTGTCTCCGCCGTTGGTCGGCGCATTGATGAATCCTCTCCGATGGTCGATGCGCGCTTGCCCGATGGTTCCCGTGTGAACGCGATCATTCCGCCCCTGGCTCTTGATGGACCGATCGTATCGATTCGCCGTTTTGGTTCGTCACCCTTGACTGCTGATGACTTGCTCAACAATAACACCCTGACTCCGGCGATGCTGGAACTTCTGAAAGGCATCGTTAAGGCACGCCTAAACACGATCATTTCAGGCGGAACCGGCTCCGGCAAGACAACGCTGTTGAACTGCCTTTCCAGTTACATTCCCGAAGATGAACGCATTGTTACCATTGAAGATGCCGCCGAACTGCAGTTGCACCAGGAACACGTCGTCCGCCTGGAGACTCGTCCGCCGAATATCGAGGGTAAGGGTGCTGTTCGCCAGAGGCAATTGGTGATCAATTCTTTGCGTATGCGTCCGGACCGAATCGTCGTGGGCGAGGTCCGTGGTGAGGAGGCGCTGGACATGCTTCAGGCCATGAACACGGGTCACGATGGATCATTGACGACGATTCACGCCAACACTCCCAGAGATGCCCTTTCCCGGATGGAAACGATGATTTCTATGGCCAATCTGAACTTGCCAGACAAAGCGATGCGTCAGCAGATTTCTTCGGCTGTCGACTTGGTTATTCAGGTTTCCCGTTTGAGCGATGGTACTCGAAAAATCATGAGTATCTCCGAGGTGGTTGGCATGGAGGGAGACGTCGTGACGATGCAGGATATCTTTGTCTTCGAGCGCGTAGGCATCGGAGAGAAAGGGAAAGTGCTGGGGCGATTCCGTCCTACCGGCATACGTCCTAAGTTCTCTGAGCAGCTCAAGTATGCTGGCATCCATCTTCCCGCCAGCATGTTTGAAAACGTCAGCGAGTACAAGCGGTAGGCGCAGCTATTTCCGTAAAGCTAAACGTTCGCGGGGCAGACTATGAATCCGATTCTAATCTCTTCCATTATCTTCCTTATCGCAGTCGGTTTCGTTAGCGGAATCTATTTCCTGATCTGGGAACTGCCAGAGCGGGAGAAGCGAAAGAAGATTAAGGAACGTCTGGATTCGATTTCTGAGGCCGATCGACGCGCCCCCAGCCCAGAGTTGGACCTCATCAAGCGCGAGCTCTTGAGTGACGTGCCAGCCTTCAACAGGATTCTGATACGTTTCTCGCACACAGGTCGACTGAAGAAGCTGATTGGACAAGCGGACATGAAGATGAAGGTCAGTACGTTGCTTCTCCTCTCCCTTGTCACGTTTGCAGCTGGCGTGCTTCTTTCAAACCAACTCCTCGGGGTCTGGGCTGTGAGTATCTTGGTTGGTATTGGCTGTTCATTTCTGCCCTTGCTGCTGGTCCTTTTCAAGAGGAAGAGACGATTCAATAAGTTTGAGCAACTACTGCCGGAAGCTCTGGACCTGATGACGCGTGCTGTAAAGGCCGGGCACACTTTCAACACCGGGATGGAAATGATCGCGGACGAAATGGTCGACCCAATCGCAAAAGAGTTCCGGGTTACCTTTGACGAACAGAACTTCGGCTTGCCCCTGAAGCAAGCGCTCTTCAACTTGGTTGAGCGCGTCCCGTTGCTGGATCTTAAATTCTTCGTGACCGCCGTGCTCATGCAGAAAGAGACGGGTGGCAATCTGGCAGAGATCCTAACGAATTTGTCCCATCTGATTCGTGAGCGCTTCAAAATCATGGGTGAAGTGCGTACGCTTTCTGCTCAGGGCCGCCTCACAGGATATATCCTAACTGCTGTTCCAACTGCGATGTTAGTCATCCTGTCGGGCATGAATTGGGATTACATGAGTGCTCTATTCAGGGAGAAGATCGGGCACTACATGCTTGCCGGTGCTGTCTTTTGCCAGCTTCTCGGTTACATCATCATCCGGAAAATCGTGAACATCAAAGTCTGACGGGATTCTGGGGAGTTTCCGATGCTCATTCTAATTACTGTTTTGACGTTTATCCTAACAGCATCGCTCGCTTTCTACCTTCAGTATGCCTTCCTGAGAAAGAGAAATCCCTTGGTTGACCGGCTGGCGGACTTGGAGAAATCGAATCCGTTCAAGGCTTATGCGGAAGCGGCTCTCGCCATGCGGCAGGAGACGCCAATCGAGAGGGTCTTTGAACCGCTCAGCAAGCTGATGCCTAAGTCGCCAAGTGAGGTCGGCAATACTGCCAAGAAACTGATGCGGGCGGGATATCGAAGCAAGGGGGCCGTTACGATCTTTTACGGAATCAAGGCGGCCGTGATCCTCTTGGGAGTGCTGGTCTTGTTTGTCACTGGTCGATTCGTCTCGTTTAGTACACAAGATCTCCTGCTGTCTCTGGCAGCGTGCGTCGTGGCTGGCTTTATTATTCCGGATTTCATTCTGTCGACCAGAGTCACAAGCCGACAAGAGAGGATCCAGCTGGCTTTGCCCGATGCGTTGGATTTGTTGGTGGTTTGTGTCGAGGCGGGTCTAGGACTGGATCAGGCTATCCTGAAGACAAGTGAAGAATTGCGCGTCACTCATCCGGATATCTGTGAAGAGCTGAATCTAGTCACTCTTGAGCTGCGCGCAGGAAAACCTCGCAAGGAAGCTCTCAAGAATTTGGCGGACCGAACCGGCGTAGAGGACATTAACGGGCTGGTCTCCATGCTGATTCAAACTGATCGCTTCGGCACGAGCATCGCGCAGTCTCTGCGAGTGCATTCTGATGCTCTACGAACCAAGAGACGGCAGCGGGCAGAAGAGAGAGCTCACAAAGTTTCCGTGAAACTTGTCTTTCCTCTTGTTTTCCTGATTTTTCCTTCAATGTTTGTAGTCATCCTGGGGCCTGGCGTCATTAAGATCATTCAGGAGCTTTTTCCTGCGCTTGCCAGTCAATAGTTGGAATTCCGCCTAGTTCTCGGCACTTGGAAAGAGAAAGGAGCTGCTGATGGAACCGATGACTTTGATTCGATGGGTCTTGATCCTGGCGTTTGTGATCCTCCTGGTGATTGTCATTAAGCGGCGTACTGGAAAATCGTAAGCCCAATCTTCGAAGACTGGTGTACAAGCAACAGCCGTTGTTCTGTCGAATCGATTGGTAAGACGGTGCGCTTGCACTTTGCTCGTTGCCGATGACGCCGCACAAGGTCTGTGTGAGCCTGCGGCATGCGCAGCTTCTGCCTACCTATGATGCAGGCGACCAATCTCACAAGAAGGACGGTGTTAGCCAAAGACCTAGCGGTGGCGGACACGTTCTGGAGTAGTCTCGTTGGACTGATGGGTCGGCGCGCTTTGGAGGCAGAGGCTGGTCTCTGGATTGTTCCTTGCCAGAGCGTTCACACATTTTGGATGCGGTTTCCTATTGATGTTGTTTTCGTCGACCAACGGAAGACGGTGGTTCACGTGGTTGAGAACATGAAACCGTTTCGCATTTCACGGCATGTGTCGAAAGCCCGCAGCGTCATCGAGCTTCCGGCAAACGTCATTAGAATCACCATGACGTCTGTGGGCGATCAAATCGATATCTCATAGCGATGAGTCAAAACGGGGTTCACCCACGACATTCTCCACTTGATGCCAGGCGAAAACGGTACCCGTCCTTTGTTTTGGGGGTACGTGGAAGCAGGCTTTTTTGTAACTTCGTTGTCGCAGTGGCAACACTGACTGGTGGCGGCTGCGTCAAGCGACTGGGCCGCATCCAGGACGACAATTTCTATGTGGTCAAACGGAGCAAGAATGAGTCGGCCAAGAGAGGGCATGAGTCGCTCCTGGGGCCAAGCCCAGGCGCCCTTTCCACTTCCATCACCGGGACGTTGAAGGCCCAGGCCAACAGTTCTCCGCGGGGCACGAAGTCACTGTCCAATGCTGCGATTCTGGAGAAAGAGAACCCCGAGATATCGTCCCTGCTCAATGAAGCTCGAAAACGCCCAACTGATGCTGAAATCCATTCTCGTCTGGCCGAGATTTACTACCAGCTTCGCCTATACGAAGAGGCTCAGCAGCACTGTCAAAGGGCAATCCAGATTGAACCGAATAGTCCGGTTTACTATGAGCTGGCTGCGAGACTCTGGAGAGACTGGGGCGTTCCAGATTCCGGCATCAATGCGGCACAGAAAGCATTGCAGCTGAAAGCTGATTTCGTCGAGGCTTGGAATACACTGGGTACTTTGTACGACAAGACAGGGAACCGTAAGCGAGCCCAGGAATCTTTTCTGAAGGCGCTGTCGTTCAACAGCACGCTAGACTATGTCCACAGCAACCTTTGCTACAGTTACCTTAACGAAGAGGATTTCGTGCAAGCCATTGATCACGGTGAACAGGCAGTGAGGCTGAATCCATCGTCGACGGTCGCCCGCAATAATCTGGGCATAGCCTACGGCATGCATGGTGAGTTCAACCAAGCGCTTCGCGAATTCCAGCAGGCGGGCGACGAGGCAACCGCTAGAAACAACCTGGGACTGGTCCTGCTGAAGAAAGGCCGAGTCAACGAATCGATGGAACAGTTCAGGCTGGCCAGTCGGTTGAAACCATTTTATCGGATCGCAGCTGAGAACTACTACAAAGCTCGTACCATCGGATTCAAGCAAGAACGAGAGACGAAACGCCTAGCCCGAGAGCGGTCTAAGCAACCCGAGATGGGAGCGCCCGAGACCTTCGAACCAGCTGAACTCAACCTTCCGCAGCTGTCGCTGGGAGGCGCCCTTTGGGATCTCTTGAATGGTCCACTTGGGCTTGTTTCCCAGGAATTCAGCCCGGTCCCATCCTGGCTTGGTAGCTCCGAGCCTATCGTGAAGTTCGCAATTGAACGCCCGGCACTGACCAGGGAGGGGAAAATCCTCGGCGAGTTTCTTCAAAACGGACGCTATCAATTGAGTGGCATTCAGGAGATCCAAGGAGGCCGTTCGAAAACCATCGTCTACTATCAGCCTGGCTACTCCGGCGCCGGCGTTGGAACTCGCCCATCGAATTCCCGGAAGCCCGACGATCCTGGAGGCGATGGAACGAGATAGAGACCCTGCCGTAAGAGTGGTCTTAGGAGCCGATATTCTGCCTGGGGTGGCAAAGCTCTACGCGAAAGCTCAGCAACAGTAGGCTCTACTTGGAGAAGAAAAGGAACCCAATATGGATTCACAACAACTAGTTACGGATGTCAAGATCGTTGACGAAAGCATTCAGAAACCGACGGTAAGTTATACGCCTCCGACACCAACCAGTTTGAAAGAGGTCGGAATTAATCGGGACCCATTGATACATTTGATCGTGAAAGTTCTTTACTACGCCGGTGAAGTGACTGGATCGTATCTGGCCTCGCGACTAAAGCTGTCCTACACAATCGTTGATGAACTCATCGAGTTCATTAAAGGGGAAAAGCTGTGCGAAGTAAAGGGGATGGCCGGCATCGGAAAGACTGCCTATAGGTATGCAATTACTTCGCTGGGAAGAGACCGGGCTCGAGAGTTTCTCGAAATCAATCAGTACACGGGGCCGGCGCCAGTGCCACTGTCGCAGTATGTCGAGATGATCCAGAATCAGGCGGCCGCCCGTTCCTATATCACAAAAGAAACCATCGCCAAGAATTTCTCGCATCTTGTCCTGAGTAAGCAGATGTTGGACACCCTCGGACCAGCGATCAATTCGGGTAAATCAATGTTCGTTTATGGGGCACCCGGCAATGGGAAATCGGTTGTTTCCGAGTCCATTGGTCATATGCTGGGAGGTGAAGTCTACATCCCTTATGCGATTGACGTGGACGGCGTGATTATCACAGTTTATGACCCAATCAATCACCGCCGCGATGGCGAGAGAATTCCGGAAGCGAGCGGCTATCGCTCTCCGATTTTCAACGATATTGAAGAGTTCGATCAGCGCTGGGTGCGTTGTAAGCGCCCATTTGTTTTCGCTGGTGGAGAGCTGACTTTGGACATGCTCGATCTCTCCTTCAACGAGATTTCAAAGTTCTACGAGGCTCCCTTCCAGGTTAAGGCAAACGGAGGAGTGTTCCTGATCGATGACTTCGGCCGGCAATTGGTTCGTCCCAAGGATTTGTTGAACCGCTGGATTGTTCCCTTGGAGAAGCGCGTCGATTACCTGACCTTGCACACGGGGAAAAAATTCGAGTTGCCTTTCGACGCGCTAATTATTTTTTCCACAAACCTCAAACCTCAGGAACTGGTGGATGAAGCGTTCTTCCGGCGTATTCGCTACAAGATTCACTTCGATAATCCATCGATGGACGAATACAAGGAGATTTTCAAGAACTACTGCCGTGCCAAAAACATCGTCTACAACCCGATCATCGTGGACTACATGCAAACGGAGTTCTATCAGAAGTATAACGTCGAGATCCGCCGCTGTCATCCGCGGGACGTTATTGAACAGGTGGTCGACATTGCGCGTTACCTTAACACGCCTGCTGCCTTGACGAAAGAGTTGGTCGACGCTGCTTGCCACAGCTACTTCGTCAAGTGAGAAATCCCTTGCATTCCCATCCGGGGAGGGCTCTCGGAGAATGTTCGAGAAATTGAAGTATCCTTTCAGTCATTTCGAGAGCACCGAGATCTTGATCGTCTTCCTATTGCTGGTGGCCTACCCATCTCGTCCTTATTGGAGTCATTCGCGTTTCCGTTAGAGCTTCAGCATCCGCGCGCGGCCGGATTGTGGCCGAAAGAGATAAATTCAAGCAAGCCTTGGAAAGTCGGGAAGCAGCCTGGAGAGATCGGGAGGACGAGCTGCGAAGAATACTGACCCTTGAGAAAGAAAGGGAAGTCCTGCAACTGAAGGCCGAATACGATTCTTACGTCAATCTTCTCGAAGAAAAACTAATGACCTCCAAGTCTCGGGAACAGTGCACTTCTTGAGTCAGATGTTTTGGCATAGGGATCCAGGATGCAGGAGTTGTTCGCGGGTTGTTCGATGGATAGCCGACTTACTGCTTCATTGATTGTTGCCAGGACAATTCGAACGCTGCCACGTTCTGGCGCAGTGCGGTCTTGAAGGCGCTTTCAAAGTTATGGTTCTGGGCCATCAAGTCGAATATGTTCTTAATCGCGGATCGTCCGAACTGGGAGACTAGATATTCCACCGCCGATAACCCCTCGATGTAAGCCAGTCCTGCCGCTTCCGAAGAAAGTCCGACGAAGGGCCCCTTCAGGCTACTGAGTGGTACCAGCCGGTTCTCTTTCTGCAGCTGCACCAACCATTTCTGGTAGCTGGAGGCAGACTTTCCTTCTTGAAATTGCGCAACTCCCTCGTTAAACCATGACGGACAACCACGTCCGGGCAGCGACGCAATGAAGGAATGCGTGAGTTCGTGGGTCAGGGTGGCGGTGAGCTCAGGTGTAATGCTGCTGAGACCCTTGGTCGGCACGCGGATCTTACCGTCAAATAAGGCACCCGTCCAACTCGGAGCCTGCGTAATGTCGAAATATGTCTGATTGGGATAGAGGACCACTGCGACCGTGGCAGGCGGTCGTGAAGTCAGTTCGCTGCTAAGCTGACGATACAGGTTCTCAAGCGTCGTGAGGATCTGCTGGCCAAGTTGATAGTCCGAAACCATCCGGTCGTACCGCAGAATGAAGTGGGCGCTCTGCAAGACACCCAGTTCACTGTGAGTTCCTGCTTCCTGACTAGCCTTCTCAAGCCGCTCTGAGATGCTTTTGTTAGGGCCCAGCCGCAAGGCGACATTCCATTGGCTAATCGCCTGAGAGATCTTGTCTTGGGCGTAGTAAGCTTCACCCAACAGGTAGTGGATCGTCTGATTGTTTGGGTCCACTTCAAGGCACGTCAACAAAAGGTCTTCGGCAGCGCGGTAGTCACCCTGCCGGAAATTTACAATGGCAAGATTCGATAGTGAAACGGGGTTTCGCTTATCGAGATGGAGGGCCTCTTCGAGGCTGGCTTGCGCGGAGGGAAGATCTCCCTGAGTCGATTGTAGCGAAGCCATTGAATTGAGCGCCTGAACAAGTTCGCTCTTAGCATAAGCATCTGTGGGATCGGCCTTTACGTTTTCCCTCAGACGCGTCAGGACCTCTCTGGAGACAGGCTTTGAACTACCCACGACTGCCGCGGGCTTGGGGAACGAGTCGTTCCCCTCTTCCACTGCGATTCCATACTTCCTTGGGAAAGTGGAAGGGGGCTGCGTTGGTTTTTGCTCTTGAATTTTGCGAACGCTCGATTTAGGTAGGCTGTACACTTCCTGGGCTGTTCGATACCTAATCTCTCCGCCCTCTTCCCAGGCTTTCTCAACCACCATTACGTTCCCATTGTTCAGATAGATGACGTCAGCGTGCAGTCCAGGGGAGATCGTCAAGAGGGAGAACGCGAAGCCGAGGGATCCCGGACGCCGCGCAGGTCCTAAAACGAATCGCATTTTGGAGCGTCCTGATACCTTGATTTCCTCATCTGACCCGCTCATCTGCTGGGTTCCACCGTTTGGGCAATCTTCTGGGAAACAGTGTAGTTTCCATTCACATCACGAATCTTGACGATCCGCTCAATGCTGACCTTTCCGTTAGGTAGGGGCCGGGTGATTTCTGTCACCATCTCCGTTACGCGAAGACCCTTGGACTGGTCGAATGGATCAAGCGTTTCTACGCGTGTGATGCTTTCGATACTCCCGTCCTGATGCCGGCGCTCTTCGCCAGTCACCCTTTGCGACAAAATCAGACTTGTGCTGTTCAGATTTCGCAGATATGGGTTGATGTTCCGAGATTCCAAAAGGCGTTGATACTCGCGAGTACCGTCCGGGCGCTCCGTCTGAGTCTCGGTAACTTTGTCTGTCAACGTCAGACGCCCGTTTTCGCCGGCCTGATGAACAATCATTTCCCTCTTAAATGATTTGTCACTTTGCTTTGTGGTTGTCTCCTTCAAGCTCTCGACAACAGGCATGCGGCCGCCGGCTTCCTTGAGCTTTCTTTTGCTCTCCTTGATGGTGAGTGTGTCTGAGACTCTGAGCTCACTTGCTTCTTCGAGCTCTTCCAGCGAAAACTTGCCTTCGATATCGGGCCGGTACAGCGAGCGGGTGGTCTGGGTTTCCCTGGCGTTAGGCTTTGCGATGGTCTCGTTTTCGACTGCTTGGGCGGCCAGCTTCCCGTTAATATCTGATCGGTAGTAGGACCGGTGGATTTCCTCCGTCTTATCCTTGAGCTGGTGATCCTCTTTGACCATTTCATGAGTGGCCAATCGTCCACTGGAATTGGGAGTCCGGATGACCCGCTCCACTTGGAACTGGGTATCGCTCACCTTTTGGCTTCGTTCGCTGACTTCGCGGTCGATCGTCTCGCCACCGTTG
>Ga0075421_100001325_pt1 | contig 28668 bp, 27 predicted proteins | sample SoiMetdeltSBSDD5_FD_75292 | JGI IMG/M metagenome (GOLD analysis project Ga0075421, IMG submission 75292) | Bulk soil microbial communities from a Populus tree surrounding site in Tennessee, USA - Soil MetaG P. deltoides SBSDD5 | ecosystem: Environmental > Terrestrial > Soil > Tree plantation... | reverse complement strand
GTCGATCAGGAGCCCGGGCAGGATGCCGGCGATCACGCACAGGGCGAGGCAGGTGGCCATGGCCGCCAGCGAGAAGCGATCGGTCTCGGCAGCCCGCCCGGCCGCCGGCGTGCGCGGCCGACCGAGGAAGGCGATGCCGTAGGCACGCACGAAGCAGGCGGCCGACAGGGCCGCCGCCAGCGCCAGCATGGCCCCGGCTGCGGGCGCCAACAGCTTCAGGCCCCACTGCGGCAGCTGCGGGCTCAGCAGGATCGCCTGGAAGGTGAGCCATTCCGACACGAAGCCGTTGAGCGGCGGCAGCGCCGAGATGGCAAGGCAGCCGCCGAGCATCAGGAACGCGGTGAGCGGCATGCCCTTGATCAGGCCGCCCATCTTCTCGATGTCGCGCTCGCCCGTGGCCGTGAGCAGCGCACCGGAGCCGAAGAACAGGAGGCTCTTGAACAGCGAATGGTTGAAGGCGTGCAGCAGCGCCGCCGTCAGCGCCAGCGCCGCCACGGCGGCCATGCCGTTGGCCTTGAAGGCGAGCGCGAGGCCGAGGCCGATGAAGACAATGCCGACGTTCTCGATGGTGCTGAAGGCGAGCAGCCGCTTAAGGTCGCGCTGCAGAAGTGCGCTCAGCACGCCCAGCACGGCGCTGACGCCGCCGACGGCCAGCACGACCATGCTCCACCACCAGGACGGCTCGCCCACGAGGTCGAAGGCCACGCGCACGAATGCGTAGATCGCGACCTTGGTCATCACGCCGCTCATCAAGGCGGAGACGTGGCTGGGGGCAGCGGGATGGGCGAGCGGGAGCCACACGTGCAGAGGGGCCAGGCCCGCCTTGGAGCCCGCGCCGAGCAGGACGAGGAGCAGCACCAGGCCGGGCATGACCGGATCGGCGCGCCGCATCGCATCGAAGGTGTAGCCGCCGTCGGGACCGGCGAGCAGGCCGAACGCCAGGAGCAGTGTCAGCGTGCCGAACGAGGCCATCAGGATGTAGATGTAGCCGGCGCGTGTGTTATCGGGCTCGTGATGGTGCGCCACCACCAGCGCCCACGACGCGAGCGACATGAGCTCCCAGGTCAGCAGGAAGCTGAAGGCATCGTGGGCGAGGAGCACCAGGCTCATGCCGGCGAGGAACACGGGATAGAACGGCAGCACGCGTCCCGGCGCGGGCTCGTGGCTGCCGTAGCCGATGGCGAACAGGCTGGCCGTGGCGCCGCCCAGGTTCACCAGCACCAGGAAGAAGGCGGAGAGCGCATCGAGGCGGAAGTAGGCGCCGGTCCATGGCAGGCCGACGGGCAGCTGCGCGGTCTGCGGCGCGTCCGAGGCGAGAAGGAGGTGGTAGCTGGCCGTGCCGAGAATGGTGAGGCAGCCGACGAGGCAGACCCCGTAGACAATGCGCGTGGCGGCGCCCGCCCGCTGCAGGAGCGCACCGAGAACGGCCGCCCCCAGCAGGACGGCCACGCCCCACAGCGCCATCCCAACCTGCATTACGCCCCACCCGTCTCCCCGCGCCGCCGCCCCCGCGATGGCCCGGGCTCCACTGTTCGATCGGCCGCGCCAGGTATCACGTCACTCAATCATGCTACGGGCGCTCCACCGTCCGTCCCTTCCTGGAGCGGGACGACGCTGCCGCGTTGATGCGCAAAGCGGGTGCCGACGGCTCCCGCAGGCGCACGCCGCGTCCGGCGCCCTCGCTCCTGGCGTTGTCGCCGAGCAGCTCGATGCCCGCCGCGTTCAGCGCCTCGACCACCTTGATCAGCGTGTCGATGACGCCGCGCACGTTGCCCTGGCTCGCCTCCATGCGCTGGATGGTGGGCAGCGATACAGCGGCCATGTCGGCCAGCGTCTGCTGGTCGATGCCGAGGAGTGCGCGGGCGGCCCGCAATTGTGCAGCGGTGATCATCGTCTTTTCAGGGACTCAGCACAACAGTTCTTGTCTCTGCGGTCAAGAGTGATGCCTGGAACATCAGAGCTGAGCTGCGAAACATGGGTCCTGCGACAGCATGGTGCAAAGCCCGATCCAGCGAGGCCGGCCAAAGAGCGCCCCTCCCAGCGGCTGTCCCACAGCCCCTGCGGACTCTTCCGACCGGCCGATGCATGGTGGGCGGGGGAGAGGTCAAGGACCTCGCACGCACGGAGGGGGACGACCAAGTCGAGCCCTGCCTCGGCCGTGGAGCATGCTCCGACACACTCCTGGCACCGGGGCCTCTGCCGATCGCCCGATGGTCGGGGCCGGCCCGAGAGCCGCTCAGTGCCCGGCAGCGTCAGCGTCGGCGGCGAGAGTGCCGAAAAGCCCTGCCCGCAGATCGCAGGCGACGAGCCGCAGCTCGACCTCAGCTTCAGCGTCGAGGTGGAGGTGGACCTCGTTGGCGCCGGCCTGGGCGCCTTTCTGACGCACTGCGGCCAGATTGAGGGTGGGCGCGTCGCTCCCGGCCACGCCGACGCGCAGCGCCTGGCACCGCCCGCTGTCATCGCTCCGCACCAGGACGTAGCTCGCCTTGGGCAGCGGCGGGCACTCGATCAGGCTGTAGATCTCGTGGGCGTATGCGCGGCCCGACGCTCCCTGCCAGATGTGCCGGCGGCGCGCCGGCGCCTTCTCGGGGCGGCGGCCGCGGACGGCCGGAGCGAGAGGCTGACGGCCCAGACTGACGACGCGGACACCCATGAGTGGCGGTGCGGACGGCTCGGTTGGTGGGACTCTACTGAACAAGGATGGATAACCCATCTTTTCAGCCGAAATGTGGCTGGAGCTCAGGCTTTGCAACGCTTCGCCGGTCTGAGCGTGTGCGGCGCCTTGTCGCCCGCAGGCACGAGACGCGGGACGAAGGTCGATAGGCGACGACCGGCTTGGCGCCCCGCTCGATAGCCGAACTCCATTCGCCAGACGTCCTCGATCTGTCCGGTAACCTTACTTGGCGCACCCGGCTGGTCCGGGGGCCGGCGCTGGTGCCGCGCAACCGTGCAATCCCGACGCCGGCTCAGCCGCACCTCGAGTAGCCGCACGCATCGCAGACCCAGCAACCCTCCCAGCGGTGCAGCGAGGGCGAGTTGCAGCGCGGGCAGATGCGCCCGCCAGCGGCGCGCCGCGGCTCCGCCTCCGCCGGGGGCCGCGGGGCGCCGCCGCCGGAGAGGGCGACCCGCTCGGCGCCGCCATCGGGTGCGGCAGCGGAGGGTAGAAAGCCGATGCGGATCATGTGGCTCTCGATTACCTGGCCGATGGCGGCAATGAGGCTCGGCACGTAGCGCCCGCCCATCCACTGGCCGCCCTGCGGATCGAAGATGGCCTTCAGCTCCTCGACCACGAACGTCACGTCGCCGCCGCGGCGGAAGATGGCGCTGATCATGCGGGTGAGCGCCACCGTCCAGGCGTAGTGCTCCAGGTTCTTGGTGTTGATGAACACCTCGAACGGCCGCCTTCGTCCGTCACGCTCGATGTCGTTGATGGTGATGTAGAGGGCGTTGTCGCTGCCGGGCCAGCGCAGCTTGTAGGTGGCGCCCTCCAGCATAGGCGCGCGCTCCAGCGGCTTCGAAATATAGACGACATCGCCCTGGCGGTCGGGAAGGCTCAACGCGGAGGGGCGCAGAGCCTCCGCCTGGGTCCCGGTCTGGGACGGCGGCGTGGCTGACGGGAGCGGGCTCGCGGCCGTTTGCGTGGGCCCAGCCTCCACCGTCTGCACCGTCCGCAGTTGGGCTTCCGCCTGCTCGGTCGCCGCCGGCGTAGCCGCCACCGACCGGCTCAGCACAGCGCCGGTGACGGCGTTGGGGCGATAGGTGGTACAGCCCTTCAGCCCCAGGTCGTAGGCTTCGAGATAGACGTCCTCGAAGGCCGCAAAGCTCAGATCCGCTGGGCAGTTGATGGTCTTGGAGATGGAGCTGTCGACGTGCGCCTGCACGGCGGCCTGCATCTCGAGATGGGCCCCGGGGGTGAGTTCCTCGGCCGTGACGAAAGCGTCGGTGAGAGGCGCCGTGGGGCCCAATCTTTCCCGGTAGAGGGCGTGCGCATAGTCCTCGACCTGCTCGATACGGGTGCCGCCGTCCCGCTCAAGCACGCGCCGCTCGTAGCGGAAGTCGAACACCGGCTCGATACCACTCGACACGTTGCCGGCCAGCAGCGAGATGGTGCCGGTTGGGGCGATCGAGGTAAGGAGCCCGTTGCGGATGCCGTTGGTGGCGATGGCGGTGCGCACCTCCTCCGGCAAGCGCCGGACGTTCGGGGCGGCCAGGAAGCGCTCCGCGTCGTAGAGGGGAAAGGCGCCCTTCTCGCCTGCCAGCCCGGCGCTGGCGAGGTAGGCCGCGCGCTCGATCCTCCCCATCCAGCGCTTGGCAAGCGCTGCCGCCTCGGGCGTGCCGTAGCGCGCTCCGCACAGGATCAGCGCATCGGCGAGCCCCGTCACACCAAGTCCGATGCGGCGTTTGGCCTTGGCCTCCTGCCGCTGCGCATCGAGCGGGTAGTTGGAGACATCGATGGCATTGTCGAGAAAGCGCACGGCGGTGGCCGTGAGCGCCTCCAGCCGCGTCTCGTCGAGCCGGGCTTCGGGCGTGAACGGCGCTTCGATCAGGCGGGCAAGGTTGATGGAACCGAGGAGGCAGGCGCCGTAGGGGGGCAACGGCTGCTCGCCGCACGGATTGGTGGCACTGATCGTCTCGCAATAGCCGAGGTTGTTCTCAGCATTGATCCTGTCGACGAACACCACGCCCGGCTCGGCGTAGTCGTAGGTGGCGCGCATAACGCGGTCCCACAAGGCGCGCGCGTCGACGGTGCGATAGACCTTGCCCTCAAACACGAGGTCCCAGGGCGCGCCACTCCGAACCGCGGCGATGAACGCGTCCGTCACCAGCACCGACAGGTTGAAATTGCGCAGCCGCGCCGCATCCGCCTTCGCGTCGACAAAGGCCTCGATGTCGGGGTGATCGCACCTCAAGGTGGCCATCATGGCGCCACGCCGCGCGCCAGCCGACATGATGGTGCGGCACATGGCGTCCCACACGTCCATGAAGCTCACCGGCCCGGACGCGTCGGCGCCGATGCTCCGTACCGGCGCGCCCTTGGGGCGGAGGGTGGAGAAATCGTGACCGATGCCGCCGCCCTGCTGCATGGTGAGGGCGGCCTCCTTCACGTTAGTGAAGATCGAGGACAGATCGTCCTCGATGCGGCCCATCACGAAGCAGTTGAAGAGCGTCACCGAGCGGCCCGCGCCCGCTCCGGCCAGGATGCGCCCTGCCGGCAGGAAGGCGAAATCGGCCAGCGCGCCGGCGAACGCCTCGGCCCAGCGCCCGCGCATTGCCTCCGGCTCTGCGGCGGCGATGGCGTTCGCGACCCTCGCCCAGGTATCGGCGAGCGCACGATCAACCGGGATCCCGTCCGCGGTCTTGAGGCGGTACTTGGAGTCCCAGATCTGTTCAGAGATCCTGGGGAGGTTGGGCACGGGCTCGTTCACGATGCGAGGAGTTGGATACGTTGGGTTTCATACATGGGGTTTCGTGGTCGAGAAGCCAGCGAGTCCGCCATTTTTGTTCTATTTTTGTTCCGGCGTCAACAGTCCTTTGGCCAAAAGAAAGATCTTCTGCACGCCACACGTCCCTGGTCCGGGTCCGGCACAGACGAGAAACCCCGGCTCGTGAGAGCCGGGGTCGGTGCCGGGTTCGAGGCGATCGGTGCTTGCCCGATCGTCGCCGCCGCTCGGCAGGTTAGTTCTGGGGATCGAAGGCGTCGCGCGCCCATCCCGGGTAGTCGCTGTAGTACTGCGATTGCGACGCCTGAGCGCCCACCGCCGTTGAGAGCAAGCCCAGGGCGACGAAGGCGGCGGCAAAGAGAGCTTTCATGGTCATCTCCTTATGTCTTCAAACTTCCAGTTTCTGCTTGAGCATGCGGCGATGGATGATCGCCGAGAGCAACCAGATGCGAGCAGGAGGCCGTAAGGTTAAGGGGCGCTCGCGCAGACGTGAGGTGATGTGCGCTTGCGGTCGCGCCCGGTCCCGAGAAGCGCCATGCATCCTGGTCGGGAATGGAGCGGCTGCAGTCAGGGCCGTACGCTCCGCGATCAGGAGCGCCAGGCCGCCGCGTGTCGATGCGGACAGGGACGCCTCGGGGCAAAAGAAAACCCCGGCAGTGACGCCGGGGTCCATGCCAACCCTAAGGGCCAGCCGGCGGGGCTGGTGCGACCGCCGGCCCGGCGGGTTAGTTCTTGGGCTGCTCGAAGGCCGTGCGAGCCCAGTCGGGGTACTCGCCGGCGGCCTGGGCAGCGACAACACCCGTCAGCACGCTCAGGGCGACGAGGGCGGTGGCGATAAGCGTCTTCATGGTCATCTCCTAATGCTTGGTTTTTCGTGTCTGGTGAGGTGAGGCGAGCCGAGCAGGCGGCTCGGGCCTGATCGTCGGCTCAGCCGTTCTTCGGCTGCTCGAACGCGGTGCGAGCCCAGTCGGGGTATTCGTCGGCGGCCTGGGCGCCGGCAACGCCGGACAGCAGACTCAGGGCGACGAGAGCAGTGGCGATAAGGGTCTTCATGGTCATCTCCGTATGCCTGGTTTTTTTCCATGTTCGCGGCGGTCATTGCCGCGCAGGAGAGAGATATGGAGCGGTCCCGTTAAGGTTAAGAGGGCTCGCGCAGACGTGACGCAGCGTGAGCTGGGGCGAGCCGGGCAAGCGGCATCCGGCCGGGCCTTGCAGGCGGGGTTGGTGCCGCGCGCGGACCGCTGCTATGGGCGCGGCGGCGGGTTGGGCGCGGCCAGCGCCTCGGCGATCAGGGCGGCGCAGGCGGCCTCGATGTGCTGCTGGATCAGGGCGCGCGCCTCAGCGCGGGGCAGGCCGGCAGGAATAGGATCGAGGATCTCGATGACGATGGTGCCGGGGTAGCGCATGAAGCTGCGGCGCGGCCAAAACAGGCCCGAGTTGAGCGCCAGGGGCACACAGGGCAGGCCCAGGCCCTCGTACAGGGCGAGGAAGCCCGGCTTGTAGTCGGGCGGCGCGCCCGGCGGACGGCGCGTGCCCTCCGGGAAAATGACGATCTCGCGGCCCTGCCCGGCGCGATGGCGGGCGTCCCGCAGCATGGCCTTCAGGGCGCTGGGGCCCCTGTCCCGCCTGACGAAGATGTGCTGGAACTTGTGGCTGAACCAGCCGTACAGCGGAATGAGACCGAGTTCCGCCTTCATGACCATGGCCGGGTCGCGGAGCACCGGGATCAGGGCGAAGGTGTCCCACGCCGACTGATGCTTGGCCGCCACCATGCAGGCGCCCTCCGGCAGCTTCTCCCGGCCCCGCACCTCAAGACGTGTGCCGCAAATCAGCTTCAGCCACCACAGGCTGGCGAGGCCGTGCAGCCTGAGCCCCTCCATGGCCCAGCGCCGCGGCGCCAGCAGGAGCCAGCTCCCCAGCACCAGGAAGACGGCAGTGTTGACATAGAACACGACCAGGAAAGCAAACGACCGGATGACCAGCATGGCGATACTTATCCGCGTGCGGCCTGTGCCTTGGCGGCGACGGCGCTGTCCTCCCAGCGCAGCAGCCGCGCCGCACCATAGCGCGCGGCGGAGGGCAGCAGCTTCATATACTCGGCGAGCAGCACGCGCGCGGTGAACGGGTCGCTCCACCAGCGCGCGGCATGGATCTTACTCGACACCACAGGATGCGGCACCAGCGTGATGCCGGGCATCGTGCGGCGCAGTTCGATGAGGCTGCGCGGCATATGATAGCTGGAGGTGACAACAATCAGCTTGGTGTAGCCCCGCGATCTCGCCCACGCCTTGGTCTCGTCTGCATTGCCGCTCGTTGTATGTGCGGCGTAGTCCACGTCCACACGCGAGGAGAACAGCCGCGGGGGAAGGCCGCTCAAGCGCCGCAGGTCCTCTCGGCTGGTCTGGGCGTTGACACCGGAGATCAGCAGCCGGGCACCGCGGCCCTCCTTGAGCAGGCGAGCGCCGGCCATGAGCCGGAGCTCGCCTCCCGTCAGCACCACGATGGCATCGGCGCGCGACGGCGGCTCCGGAACATAGCTCGCCACGGTGCGGGCGAACACCACGAAGCCCGCGCCGAACACGAGCAGCGCCGTAGCCGCTGCTGCGACGACCCATGCGACACGCCGTGTCACGATACCTCTTGCGCCCTCTCCCCCCTCGGCCCGGCAATTCTGGGACAGAACAGGGCGCGACTCTAGCGGATTTAGGCAACGCGGTTTCAGGATCAGGGATTAGGTTGCAGCAGCAGGCATTCCCTAGTCCCTAGTCCGTGAAACCCAATTCCCGACTAGTGCTGGCTGTTCAGGATGCGAAACACGCCGATGCGGGACGTCACCATGCACAGAGAGGCGATCACCAGCACCACGATGCCGAGCAGCAGGTAGCCCCACAGGTCGAGGCTGGTGAAGCCGACCAGCCGGCGCAGCTCCGCCATGGCGACCGAGCCGCCGCTCAGCAGCTCCATCAGGGCCGGGATCCCGAGGAACACAAGAACGGCCAGGACCGCCCCGACAATGCCGGCGCGGACACCGAGCCGCAGGAAGTGGCGCTCGAACTCGCGGGCAATGAAGCGGTCGGTGGCACCGACGAAATGCAGGACCTCCACGATGTCGCGGTTGGAGGCCATCGCACTCTTGGTGGCGGAGACGATGATGGCGGTGGTGGCGGCGGCCACGAGCAGCAGGATGGCGAAGCCACCGATAGCGAATGAACGCGTGACCGTTCGCAGATGCCGTTGCCAGCGCCGGTGGTCGTCGAGCATGGCGCCCGGGAAATTGTTGGCGAGTGCGGCGCGCAGCACCTCGAAGTTGGCGGGCGGGTTGATCCGGTCCAGCTCCACCGCGATCAGCCTCGGCACCGGCAGTGCGCTCAAGGCGTCGGTTTTGCCGAGCCACGGCTCCAGGAGTTTGGAGGAATCGGCCAGGCTGAGCGCGCGCGCTTGAGTCACGCCCTGCTGGCGCGAGAGGAAGCCGACGACATCGGTGACAAACCTTTCGACGTCGCCTTTGTCGCGCTCCCTGATCTCGACCTGGACCGTGACCTCGCTGGCCATTTCGCGCAGCCATTGGTTGGCCGATTGGCTCATCATGTAGACCGCCCCCGCCGTCAGCGAGGCGAGGAAGCACATGATGGTGATGACCAGCGTCAGCGAGCGGCCCGTGACGGAGCCGGCCGGCACGATGGGCGCCGATGGCGTATTGCGGGCCGAGCGGCGTGTGCGCGGCTCGGCACCCGCATCGGGCCTGGTGCTCCCCAGGAAACCCGTGCGGGCCTGGGGCTGTGCGCGCAGCGCCTGGAACCGCTCGGCCGCCAACCGCACGCGCGGGCCGCTGGAGTCGGGCCACCCTGTCGGCTTGTCAAACGATCCGGACATGGCCCTCGTGCAACTCCAGGCGTGGCGCCTTGGTTTGACGCATGAGCTGGTGATCGTGCGTGGCGATCAAGACCGAGGTGCCGAGCCGGTTGAGCTCGATGAACAGGCGCAGGAGGCGGCGACCCATCTGCGGGTCGACGTTGCCGGTGGGCTCGTCGGCGAGCAGCAGCTCGGGCTTGTTGATGACGGCGCGCGCTATGGCTGCGCGCTGCTTCTCGCCGCCCGAGAGCATCGAGGGAGCGGAATGCATGCGGTCGCCCAGGCCCACCCACTGCAGCAGGTCGGTCACATCCTCCTTGTAGTCCGACTGCTTCTTCCCGGTCACCCTGAGCGGCATGGCGACGTTCTCCCACGTCGTCATGTGCTCGAGCAGGCGGAAATCCTGGAACACGATGCCGATGCGGCGGCGCAGCTGGGCGCGCCGGGCGGGGGTAACGCGGCTGATGTCCTGGCCGAACAGGGTGAGGGCCCCGCGCGTCGGCTGGATCGACATGAACAGCAGCCGCAGGAGCGAGGTCTTTCCGGACCCGGACGGACCGGTGAGAAAGTGAAACGAGCCCGGGCGCAGATGGAACGTGATGTCCTGAAGGACATCGCTGCCGCGGACATACCGCAAACCGACACCGTTCAGCCTGACCACGAGAAAACGCGTCCCCCTCCAGAAGCACGGGCTCCATAGCCCGAAATCGATGCGCCGGGAAAGTGGGAACAATGGTCAGGATTGTGGCGGACTGATGGGACGACCTTTCGTGCCGGCGCTTCCCCCAAGGGCCAAGGCTTGCGGGCGAGCACGTGGCGACGCCGCGGTTCGCAAACGCAATGCGGCCGTCGAGCGCGGAGGGAGTTCATGCTAAGGTGCCGGCAACCGACGCTCGGGGGCAGGAAGCTCGCGGCCGGTTGAGAGGCCAGCCGATCGCAGGTTGGGTTTTGGCCGCCAGGCGGCGTCACCCAACATGTCCTTTGTTGAGAGGGAGAGGGAGATGGCACGCATCCTCCTGGCCGACGACGACGCCGCCGCGCGTGACCTGGTGCAGCGCGCCCTTGCCGGCGACGGCCACGCCGTCACCTGCACCCAGGACGGCGCCGAGGCGCTGGAGCAGATCCAATCCTCCTCGCCATTCGACGTGCTGATCGCCGACGTGCAGATGCCGGGCGTTGACGGCATAGCGCTGGCGGAGAAGAGCCTCAAGCTGCGGCCCACGCTGCGCGTGATCCTGATGTCGGGCTTCGCCGACGAGCTGGACCGAGCAGAGCACCTGAAATCCAAGGTCGCCCGCGTGGTCGCCAAGCCGATCACGCTCGAAGGCATCAGGGCGGCAGTGCGGGCGGTGCTCGCATGACGGAGCCGGGGTCAGACCCCTTGCCTCCGAGTCGAGGCCAAGACCTCAACGGTGATGCAAGGGGTCTGACCCCGGTTCTCGGAATCTAAGCACGGCCCTCGGTCTCGAACATGGACGAGGCCAGGGCCTCGCGGCTCTCCTTGCCGGCCCAGACCACGAACTGGAAGGCCTGGAAGTAGCGCTCGCAGGCCTCGAGCGCCATCTTGAACAGCGCCTCACACTGGCCCTCGGTGGCCACGGCGCCGTTCAGCATCAGGCCGTGGCGGTACATGATAAGCCCCTCGTGCAACCACACGTCGAAATGACCGAGCCACAGCTGCTCGTTGATCTGGGCGACCAGCCGGTAAACCTCGTTCAGCCGGTTCTCGGGGATCTTGGCATCGAAGGCGCAGGCGGCGTGCAGGGTCTCCAGGTCGCCCCTCCAGTTGAGCGACATGTGGTAGTCGGTCCACTGCCCGGAGACGGTCAGCGTCAGCTCGTCGTCCCCCGCACGGTCCATCACCCACCCGTGCTTGCCGGCAATGTGCTCGATGAGATCGAGAGGATTGTTGCGGGTCTGGCCTGACTCGGCGCGCGCCATGTGTCTGCTGCTCCCTATCGCCCGACCCTATCGCCGCCCCTATCGCCTGCGATGTGCTCGGCGCTTCTTCTCAGTTCTGTCGGCGTCCCAGTCTGTCGGCAGCCGGCTACATCCGCTATATCCGCCGTCAGTTATTGACGAGTCATGACGTAAGCGAACGCCGTCAGTGCTGGCAAGCGCACCACCCCATTCTCCCACGACCAAAATGGCAGCAGATCGGCGAGAGCTGTGCAAAAGGCTAACGGTGCCCAACCGATGCCTGCCCGCCCAACTACTGGCGCAGACGGGCCAGCTCGCTCTCGAGCTCGGCCACGCGGGCGCTCAGGCGCTCGTTCTCGTCGCGCGCCTTGGCGGCCATCTCCTTGACGGCCTCGAACTCCTCGCGCTGCACCACGTCCATGTCGCGCAGGATGCGCTCGCCCTGCGCCTTCATCAGAGTTTCAACCTCACGGCGCATACCCTGGGCCGCGCCGGCGGCGTCGGTCAGCAGCTTGGACAGCTCGTCGAGGAAGCGGTTGGTCGTCTGTGTCACGGGAGCGCACCTTGCGCGGCATGTTGCGCGACCGGGCCCCATGCCCGAATGCAGACCCGATGCCGGGGCAGACTGCCCGCCTACTATGGGGATTGATCCAGACCCGATCAAGCCGCGCATCTTGACAAACGGACAACCGCTGCTGGAAACCTGGGCCCATGAATTTCCTCGCCATCCCCTTCCCCAACATCGATCCCGTCGCGGTTCCCCTGGGGCCGCTCTCGATCAAGTGGTATGGCCTCGCCTACGTGGCGGGCCTTCTGCTGGGGTGGCTTTATATCAGGCGGTTGCTGGCCCAGGGCGACCTGTGGCCGCGCGCCACGGCACCCTTCGCCCAGCGCGACACCGATGACCTGCTGATTTATGTGGCGGCCGGCGTCCTGCTGGGCGGCCGTCTCGGCCACGTTCTGTTCTACCAGCCGCTCCAATACCTCCAGCAGCCACTCGACATTCTGGCGGTGTGGAGGGGCGGCATGTCTTTCCACGGGGGCTTGATTGGCTCCATCGTCGGCATCGTGCTGTTCGCCCGCCGGGTCAATGCCAACCGCTGGAGCGCCCTCGACGCCTGCGCGGCGGCCGTTCCGATCGGCCTGTTCTTCGGGCGGATCGCCAACTTCATCAACGGTGAGCTGTGGGGTCGCGCGACCACGATGCCCTGGGCGATGGTGTTTCCGGCAAAGGAGGCCGGCGGCCTGGAGCGGCACCCGAGCCAGCTCTACGAGGCGTTCTTGGAGGGTTTGGTGCTGTTTGGGCTGCTGTGGTGGATGAGCCACCGCATGGCGGCGCTGCGGCGGCCGGGCATGGTCGCCGGCACCTTCCTGATCGGCTACGGCCTTGCCCGCTCGTTCTGCGAGCTGTTCCGCGAGCCGGAGCCTGGCCATTTCCTCAACGTTGGCCCCCTGACGGCGGGCATCCTCTACTCCATCCCCATGGTCGTGGCCGGCGCCATCATCCTGCGCGAGGCCGCCAGGCGCACGCCGGCGATCGCCGATGCCCAGTCCCATGCCAAGTCTTCGAGCTGAAGGCGCACCGGACGGCCTCCTCGCCGAGCTCAGCGAGCGCATCCGCCGCGACGGGCCAATGCGGGTGGATGAGTACATGCAGGCCTGCCACGCCCATCCGCTCTACGGCTACCGTCACAAGCTCGATTCCATTGGCTCTGCCGGCGATTTCGTCACGGCGCCCGAGATCAGCCAGGTGTTCGGCGAGTTGATCGGCCTGTGGAGCGCGGTGGTCTGGGAGACCATGGGCAGGCCCGCGCCGCTCCGCCTTGTCGAGCTGGGACCGGGCCGAGGCACGCTGATGCGGGATGCGCTGAGGGCCGGCAGGGCGATGCCAGCGTTCGTTGCCGCCGTCTCGGTGCATCTCGTCGAGGTGAGCGAGCCGATGCGGCGGCTGCAGCGCGCTGCCCTGCTGGGCAGCGCCGCCCCGACATGGCACGATACGCTGGCCGAGGTGCCGGCCGGTCCCTCCATCGTCATCGCCAACGAGCTTCTCGACGCTCTCCCGATCCGCCAACTCGTCCGCGACGGCCAGGCTTGGCGCGAGCGCGTGGTTGCGCTCGACCCACGCGGGGGTCTGACATTCGCCGCTGGAGATGCGGTCGAGTTCAAAAGCGCGGTGCCAGTATCGGAGGGAGCAATCGTCGAGCTGCGGGCCGGCGAGGATGAGCTGCTGGCGGCACTCGCCGCCCGCGCGGTGCCATGCGCGGCCCTGCTCATCGACTACGGCCCCGCTGCGCCCGCCATTGGCGACACCCTCCAAGCCGTCCGGGACCACGCCTACACCGATCCGCTAGCCGACCCCGGCACCGCCGACCTGACGGCGCACGTGCAATTCGCAGCGCTGGCCGGGAAGGCGCGCGCCGCGGGCCTGGCGGCCGACGGGCCGATCACCCAGGCCGAATTTCTGGGCGGGCTCGGCATCGTCGAGCGCACGGCCCGGCTGATGGCCGCCAACCCTTCGCGCGCCGCCGAGATCGAGACCGCAACCCAGCGGCTCCTGTCGCCCGGCGGGATGGGGCAGCTGTTCAAGGCGATGGTGGTGCGCTCGCCGGCCCTACCCGCGCCGCCGCCCTTCGGCTAGGAGCCGCTCATGCCGCCACCTGTTCTGATCCCCGAGCTGTCCGCGCTGCCTGGCATCGCCCACGGCTTCTTCACCCGCCGGGGCGGCGTCTCGGAAGGCATCTACGCCAGCCTCAACTGTGGCGTCGGCTCCAAGGACAGCCCGGAGGCGGTGCAGGAGAACCGCGCTCGCGTCGCCGGCCATCTCGGCGCGCGCAGGCTCGTGTCGGCCTGGCAGGTGCACGGCACCACGGCCGTGGTCATGGACGACAACTCCCCGCCAGGGCGCCCCAAGGCCGATGCCATGGTCACAATCACGCGCGGCCTTGCCTTGGGCGTGCTCACGGCGGACTGTGCACCGATCCTTCTGGCCGATGCCCGTGCGGGTGTGGTCGGGGCGGCGCACGCGGGCTGGCGCGGCGCGCTCGCGGGCATCGCCGAGGCCACCTTGGAGGCCATGGAAGACCTGGGCGCGGTGCGCCCGCACATCCATGCCGCCGTCGGCCCCTGCATCGGGCCGAGCGTCTACGAGGTGAGCCTTGAGTTCGAGGCCGATTTCCTGAAGCACGACCCGGCCAACGCGCGCTTTTTCGCCCGCGAGGAGGGAAACACCGACGCCCGCCCCACCTTCGATCTGCCTGGCTATGTCATCCATCGCCTGCGCGCGGCCGGCGTTGGTGTGGTCGCGACCGTCGATATTTGCAACTATACAGCGCATAACGATTTTTTTAGCTACCGCAGGTCGCAGAAGCGTGGAGAAGATGACTACGGTCGGCAGATTTCCGCCATTGTGTTGCGCTAAGCACTTGCCCGTCCGCCAGCTTGCGGCCCTCGACGGCAAACGCGCAGTCTGGGGAGGCTTAAGCTTTTTCCCTGTTTTGTCGGGGTAGGGATATTGTCAGGGTTGAGGGAGTCTGCTGGGGTGTAGGCCGTAGAATCACCCGCCGCAGGGGTTGGTCAGTCGGCAGCCGGGATTCAGCTGGGCTTCAAAGATCAAAGGGGGACGTCACGGTGACGACCAGGGACGCTGCTGCGGCGCGGCGCCATTGCATGGCGGTGGCGCTGGCCGCTGTAATGGGGATCAGCCTCGCGGGGTGCAGCGGCGGCTCGTATTCCCTGCCTTCGCTGTTCCAGCAGGCTCCAGCCGCCTCACAGGACGCCCCGCCGCAGGCCGTGGCGCAGGCGCCAATGGCGAAGGTGGCGATCAACTCCATCGTCGGCCCCCCGGATGCCCTCGGCCGCCAGCTGCAGCAGCAGTTCACCTCCGCCCTCGAGCGCCAGCGCGTCAGCGTCGCGAGCAAGGACGACCGTGCCGACTTCAACCTCCGTCCCTACATCCTGGCGGCGAAGGAGAAGGGCGGCACGAAGGTCTCCTACGTTCTGGATGTCTCCGAGCCGTCGGGCAAGCGCGTGAACCGCTTCGCCGGCGAGGAGATCGTGCCCGCCAACCCCTCACAGGACCCGTGGGCCGCCATCACGCCGGCCGTCGCCGAGGCGATCGCCGCCAAGGCTACGGGGTCGTTTGTCTCTTGGCTGCCCAGCGCGAGTCCATCGGGCTCGTCGGCCGCCGTGGCCGACGCGGGATCGTCCTCCTCGGCGAGCGCGCCCACAAGGTCGGCGGATGCCGCGCGGCCCGCCGGCAAGAAAGGCCCGGCGCTGGCGTCAACGCAGACCACCACCGGTAGCATCGCCAGGGACGGCGCCTTGACGGCCGTGGTGCCCTCCGTGAAGGGCGCTCCCGGCGACGGCAGCACCTCGCTCACGACCGCCATCCAGCGCGAGTTGCAGAACAAGGGCGTCTCTTTGCTTGACCGGGCCACCCCCGCCTCCTACCGCGTCGAGGGCAATGTCACCTTGGGAGCCAGCCGCGAGGGCAAGCAGCCGATCCAGATCGAGTGGGTGGTGCGCGACCCGAACGGCAAGAAGCTCGGCACCGTGTCGCAGAAGAACGACATCCCCGAGGGCTCGCTCGACGGCTCCTGGGGCCGGGTGGCCGACCAGGCCGCCGGCGCCGCGGTGCAAGGCATCTTGAAGCTGCTGCCCTCTCCCAGCGCGGTTAACTGAGCCCAGGTCAGGGTCCGACGTGGGGTCAGACCCCTTTCCTCGCAGCTGGAGTTCTCACACCAGCGCCTGGGAAAGGGGTCTGACCCCCACCTCTGGCACGGCTCCGTTTGCATGGCGCGGCGGCGCTTGCTAGAACGCCGCCGGATGCGAACGGAGTCGTCTGCCGAGATGCCCTTCGACACCCGAGAGGCGAACCGCAATCGGGGAGCGACGCGCATGAAGCTCGTTGCCGGCAACAGCAACCGCCCCCTGGCGGAGGCGATCTCAGGCATCCTCAACCTGACGCTCACCAAGAGCGTCGTCCGCCGCTTCGCCGACATGGAGGTGTTCGTCGAGGTGCAGGAGAACATGCGCGGCGAGGATGTTTACGTCCTGCAGTCCACCTCGTTCCCCGCCAACGACAACCTCATGGAGCTGCTGATCCTGGTGGATGCGCTGAAGCGCTCCATGGCCCGGCGCATCACCGCTGTCATGCCCTACTTCGGCTACGCCCGGCAGGACCGCCGCCCCGGCCCGCGCACGCCCATCTCCGCCAAGCTGGTGGCCAACCTGATCGAGCGCGCCGGCGTCGACCGGGTGATGACGGTGGACCTGCACGCCGGCCAGATCCAGGGCTTTTTCGATATCCCCACCGACAACCTGTTCGCCGCCCCCACCATGGTGCGCGACATCCAGGAGCAGTACGGCGTCAACAACCTCGTCGTGGTCTCCCCCGACGTCGGCGGCGTGGTGCGCGCCCGCGGCCTCGCCAAGCGCATCGGCGTGCCCATCGCCATCTGCGACAAGCGCCGCGAGCGCCCCGGCGAGTCCGAGGTCTTGAACGTGATCGGCGAGGTGGACGGCAAGCGCTGCGTCCTCATCGACGACATCGTCGATTCCGGCGGGACCCTGGTCAACGCCGCCAATGCCCTCCTGGAGAAGGGTGCCACCGAGGTCGTCGCCTACATCACCCACGGCGTGCTCACGGGCGGCGCCGTCGCCAAGATCTCCGCCTCCAACCTCAAGACGCTCGTCATCACCGACTCGATCCAGCCCACCGACGCCGCCAGGTCCGCCCCCAACATCCGCGTCCTCTCCATCGCCCCGCTCCTCTCCGAGGCCATCGCCCGCACCGCGCGGGAGGAGAGCGTGTCGAGCCTGTTCTACTGAGGCGAACGGCGCCGCGAGGGAGCGCGCGTATGCCGCGGTCCCCGGGGTCAGACCCCTCGCCTCACCCTACGAGCTCAATATGACCGGCGACGCGAGGGGCCTGACCCCGCCTTCGAGGTCCCAATCTCACGCGGTACGCCATTCGAGCTCGCCCGAGGTGGAATACGGTCGGAGTGTGCGTGTATGTCGAGTTGTCGTCCGACTGCAATTGGATAAAAGACTCTCGGTGGAATCGCGCATCTGAGGCTCCCTTCACCCACCCCGAGGTGCTTCAAGTGCGGTCGGCCGGCGTGAACGTGATTGCAAGGACGGCAGGACCATGCCCTCGACCCGCGTGCTGCATCGCTCCATTGCGCAGAGCTACCCCGTCGCTGCGGGGGCCAAAGGCATACACATCTACGACACCGCCGGCAGGGAATATATCGACGCCTCAGGCGGGGCAGCCGTGTCGTGCCTCGGCCACGGCCATCCAGACGTGCTGGCCGCCATGCACGCCCAGCTCGACAAGCTCGCCTACGCGCACACGAGCTTCTTCACGACCGAGGCTGCCGAGGAGCTGGGCGAGGACCTGATAGCACACGCCCCGGCTGGCATCAGTCACGCGTATTTTGTGAGCGGCGGCTCGGAGGCGATCGAGGCCGCCCTCAAGATGGCCCGGCAGTACTTCGTCGAGAAGGGCCAGCCGCAGCGGCGCCACTTCATCGCTCGGCGGCAGAGCTATCACGGTAACACGCTGGGCGCACTGGCCGTGGGCGGCAACGCGTGGCGCCGCCAGCAGTTCGCGCCGCTGCTGATCGAGGCGCACCATGTCTCACCGTGCTACGAATATCGCGGCCGCCTGCCCGACGAGACCGCCGAGCAGTACGGCGAGCGCCTGGTGCGCGAGCTCGACGGCAAAATCAACGAACTCGGGCCCGAGACCATCATCGCCTTCGTTGCGGAGACGGTGGGCGGTGCGACCTCCGGGGCCATCCCGCCTGTCGCCGGCTATTTCAAGGGCATCCGCGACCTGTGCGACCGGCACGGCATTCTCCTCATCCTCGACGAGGTCATGTGCGGCATGGGGCGCACGGGAACGCTCTATGCCTGCGAGCAGGACGGCATTGCGCCGGACCTGATCGCGGTCGCCAAGGGCCTGGGCGGCGGCTACGCGCCCATCGGGGCTGTCCTGGTTGGCGCCAGGATTTTCGACGCCTTCGACAAGGGCTCCGGCCTGTTTCAGCACGGCCACACCTATATTGGCCATCCGCTGGCCTGCGCGGCGGCGCTGGCGGTCCAGCGCGTGATCCGGCGTGACGGCCTGCTGCTCAACGTGAGGCAGCAGGGCGAGCATCTGGCACGGCGCCTGGCGGAGCGCTTCGGCAACCACCACCATGTGGGTGACGTGCGCGGCCGTGGGCTGTTCCAGGCCGTCGAGCTGGTGCTCGATCGCAACAGCAAGGAGCCGTTCGATCCAAAGCACAAGCTCCATGCCCGCATCAAGCGGGAGGCCATGGCGCGCGGCCTGATGGTCTATCCCATGGGCGGAACCATCGACGGCATCCGGGGCGACCACGTTCTGCTGGCACCGCCCTTCATCGTGGATGCAGCCGCCGTCGATACCATCGTCGCCCGGCTCGGCGATGCCGTGGACGCGGCTGTTGCATCGGCGGCCTGAGCATCCTACCAAACATGACCCGCAGAGGAGGAGGTGATCAATGAGGACTCTCGTACTTTCGACCGGGCGACCTTTCCTGTCGCTGCTGGCCGGCATCGCGCTGCTCGGCTCGACGGGGGCTGCACACGCCCAGCAACAGCAGTTCGTAACGATCGGTACCGGTGGCGTGACTGGCGTCTACTACGCGGTCGGGGGCGCCGTCTGCCGCCTGCTCAACAAGGACCGCAAGGCGCACGGCATCCGCTGCTCGGTGGAATCGACCGGCGGCTCCGCGTTCAACATCAACACCATCAAGTCGGGCGAGCTCGACTTCGGACTTTCCCAGTCGGATGTCCAGTACAACGCCCTGAAGGGCCTGGCGCAGTTCAAGGAGGCGGGAGCCTACGGTGACCTGCGGGCGGTCTATTCCGTGCACCCCGAGCCATTCACAGTCCTGGCCCGCAAGGAGCTCAACGCCAAGACCTTCACCGATCTGAAGGGCAAGCGCGTCAACGTCGGCAACCCCGGCTCGGGCACGCGCGCCTCCATGGAGGAGCTGCTGTCGGCGCTGGGCTGGAAGCTGTCCGACTTTTCCCTGGCTTCAGAGCTGAGAGCCGACGAGCACGGCCCCGCGCTGTGCGACAACAAGATCGATGCCTTCTTCTACGGCGTCGGCCACCCGTCGGCCAACATCCAGGACCCGACCACCAGCTGCGGGGCCAAACTGGTATCAATCACCGGGCCGGCCGTCGACAAGCTCGTCGGCAGCAACCCATACTATGCGAAGGCGACGATCCCCGGCGGCATGTACGCCAACAATACCGAGGGTGCCCAGACCTACGGCGTGCTGGCAACGATGGTCACATCGGCCAAGACCCCGGACAACGTGGTCTATCAGCTGGTGAAGGCGACCTTCGACAACCTGGAGGAGTTCAAGAAGCTGCATCCGGCCTTTGCCAACCTGAAGGCAGAGGAGATGGTCAAGAACGGCCTCTCCGCGCCGCTGCATGCGGGCGCAGAGAAGTACTACAAGGAGAAGGGCTGGCTGAAATGACCGCCTGATCTGCCTGAAGCCTGCGCGGGGCGCCGGAGACGGTGCCCCGTGGTGTATGCAAGACCGGACCAGCGCGAGACGCCAAAGCGACAGGGGTCAGACCCCTCGCATCTGCGTTGATCATTTCTTCTGCAACGCTTGAAGGCGAGGGGTCTGACCCCCTCGAGGCGCCATGACGGACAAGACGGCGGCGACTGTGGGCGGCAAGCCCGTCGACCTGGATGAACTGGTCGCCGAGGACGTCGGCGGGCGCAGGCCGGGCGGCCTTGCCGCCAAGGCCATCGTGGCGATCGCCATTGCCTGGTCACTGTTCCAGCTCTGGTACGCCTCGCCGCTACCCTTCATGCTGGGCTTCGGCATCTTCGGCGACGAGCAGGCCCGTGCCTTTCACCTCTCCTTCGCCCTGGCTCTCGCCTTCGCCTGCTATCCCGCCTTCAAGTCCTCCCCGCGCAACCGCATCCCGATCGTCGATCTCGCCCTGGCCGCGGCCGCCATCGCCTGCGTGCTCTATCTGGTGGTGTTCTACCGCGAGCTGGCACAGCGCCCGGGGCTGCCGACCTTCGCCGACGTTGTCGTCTCCGTGGTCGGGGTCGCGTTGCTGATCGAGGCCTCGCGGCGCGCAGAGGGCCCGTGGATGCCGGTGATCTCCATCACCATGCTCGTCTACGTGTTCGCCGGGCCATATCTGGGAGGCCTCCTGGCGCACAAGGGCGCGTCGCTCAACCGCGCCGCCTCGCATTTCTGGCTGACCTCGGAGGGCGTGTTCGGCGTCGCGCTCGGGGTGTCTACGAGCTTCATCTTCCTGTTCGTGCTGTTCGGCGCGCTGCTCGACAAGGCGGGTGCCGGCAACTTCTTCATCCAGGTGGCATTCTCGCTGCTCGGCCGCTTTCGCGGCGGCCCCGCCAAGGCCGGCGTCGTGTCGTCAGCGATGACCGGCATGATCTCCGGCTCGTCGGTGGCCAATGTCGTGACGGCAGGCACCTTCACCATTCCCCTCATGAAGCGGGTCGGCTACACGCCCACACAAGCCGGAGCGATCGAATGCGCGGCGGGGGTGAACGGCCAGCTCATGCCACCGGTCATGGGCGCAGCCGCGTTCCTGATGGCCGAGTATGTGGGCATCACCTATGCCGATGTGGTCAGGCACGCGATCCTGCCCGCGCTGCTCACCTATGGCGCGCTTTTCTATGTGGTCGACCTGGAGGCCGTGAAGGCCGGCATGACCGGCCTGCCCGGCGCCCGGCTCCGCACGTGGCAGCACGGCCTGATCAAGGCGGTGTTCACCATCTGCTCCGTCATCATCCTGAGCGGTGCCATCTATTGGGGCCTCGGCTGGACGCGCGAGGCTTTCGGCGATGCAGCCAGCTGGGGCGCGCTCGCCTTCCTCCTCATCGCCTATCTCCTGCTCCTCGCCAACAAGGCGCGGCACCCGGATCTGCCCCATGACGATCCGAGCCGCGCGCTGGTCGTGGTGCCGGACTTCTACGAGACCGTGCGCACCGGCCTGCACTATCTGTTGCCGGTCTCGGTCCTCATCTGGTGCCTGATGGTGGAGGAGATGTCGCCCGGGCTGGCCGCCTTCTGGGGCGTGGTTGCCATGGGCGGGGTGGTGCTCACACAGAAGCCGCTGACGGCCCTGTTCCGACGCCAGGGCGAGATTGCCCGGTGCTTCCGTGACGGCTGCCGCGACTTCGTTGGCGGCCTCGAGCTGGGGGCGCGCAACATGGCGGCTGTCGGCATCGCCACGGCAACCGCCGGCATCATGGTCGGCACCGTGACGCTCACCGGCATTGGCCTCGTCATGACGGAGATCGTCGAGTTCCTGTCCGCCGGCAACATCGTCATCATGCTGCTGCTGGTCGGCGTGATCTGCATCGTGCTGGGTACCGGCCTGCCCACCACCGCCAGCTACGTTGTGGTTGCGACCTTGATGGCGCCGGTGGTGGTGGAGCTGGCGGCCCAGAACGATCTCGCCGTGCCGCTCATCGCTGTGCACATGTTCGTGTTCTACTTCGGGCTGATGGCGGACGTGTCGCCGCCCGTCGGGCTTGCTGCCTATGCCGCCGCCGCCATCGCCGGTGCCGATCCCATGCGGGTCGGCTGGCAGGGCACGTGGTACGAGTTCCGCACGGTGCTGCTGCCCTTCATCTTCATCTTCAACCCCGAGCTGCTCCTGATCGACATCAGCGGGGTCTGGCATTTCATCGTCGTGGTCGGCTGCGCCGCGCTGGCGATGATGGCTTTCGTGGCCGCCCTGCAGGGCTATTTCCTCGTTCGCAACCGCTGGTGGGAGACGGCGCTGCTGCTGGTGATCTGCTTCACCCTGTTCCGCCCCAACTTCTGGATGGACTACATCGTGCCGCCCCTGCGCGACCTTCCTCCCTCGCAGGTCATGCATGTGATCGAGCAGACCCAAGGAGCAGGGACGCTCAGAGTGCGCGTCACCACCCAGGACTTTTCCGGCGACGACGTGACCAAAGCCATCCGCCTCAGCTTCGGCGGAACGGGCGATGCCCGGGCGCGCCTTGCCGAATCCGGCATCGCGCTCTCGCCGGGCGAGCAGCCCACGATCACGTCCGTGCGGCCGGGCTCGGAGGCCGCACGCCAGCGCCTGCGGCCCGGCGACCGGATCGAGGCGGTCAGGGTGCCCAACGAACGGCCCAGCCCATTCCTGTTTGCGATTCCAGCCATCGCCGCCCTCTTCGGGATGGCGCTGGTGCAACGGCACCGGCGCACCGTCAGCTTCGCGTAAGGCTCCGCTGCCCAGGGTCGGCTCGACACCCGACTTTCTGCAGAAACCCGGGGTCAAACCGCCGGTGTCACCATGAATGCACCTCGGGAGAGTCGGGGGTCTGATACCACCCCAGCTGAGTTTCGACCCCCCCGGCAGTCGGGTGTCTCTGCTTTTGCGACTGCCGGATGCTCTGAGTCAGAATTTCCGCGGAACGGCATGACCAATTGCGGGTCCTACGGATTGCGCCCCGCCACCATCTCCACAAAAGCCTGCGCCGCCTTTGTCGCGTACCTCTCCCGGTGCTGAACCAGGAAGAAATGCCGGCGCGGCAGGGCCAGTCTCACCGCAGCCAGCGTGCCCGCCTTCAACGCATTCGCCACCACCAGGCGCGAGATGGCGGTGACACCGGTGCCGGCCTCGACGGCGGCGCGCACCGCCTCGTTTGAGGGCACCTCCAAGGCCACCGCCAGGTCCCCCGGCGCCAGCCCGAGCTTGGGCAGGGCGGCCTCGAAGATGGCGCGGGTGCCGGAGCCGGGTTCGCGCAGCACCCAGGGTCCGGCGGCGATCTCCTCGGGCGACTGCGGCGCCCGGCGCGCCCACGGGTGCCGCTTCGGCACCACCAGCACCAGCTCGTCCTCGGCGACGGGCGTGGCGAGGAGCGCAGGACCGTCGATCATCTCGCCTTCAGCGAAGCCCAGGTCTGCCAGACCGTCGCGCACCCGGCCGGCCACGTACTCGGTGTTGCCGATGCTCTGGACGATGGCGATGCCGGGATAGCGCTTGCGGTATCGCTCCACCACCTGGGGCAGCCAGTAGCTCGCCACCGTCTGGCTCGCGGCAATCGACAGCGAGCCCCGCTTCAGGCCGGCGAGATCGACCAGCACCCGCTCGGCCGCGGCCGCCCGCGCCAGCACCGCGCGCGCCTCCACCAGGAACAGGCGTCCGGCCTCTGTGAGGGCGATGCGGCGACCGATGCGGTCGAACAGCCGGGTGGCGTAGCGGCTCTCCAGGGCCGTGATGGCCGCGCTGGTGGCGGACTGCGTGATGTGGAGCGCGCGGGCGGCCTGCGTGACGTGCTCGCGTTCGGCCACCGCCACGAAGATGCGCAGCTGCTCCAGGGTCATATGATCAGGGTCTTCACCAGCACCAGGCTGAAGCCCGCGATGAACAGCGTCGCCAGCCCGCCTAGGAGGAGCGGCCTGGCCCCCTTCGCCCGCAGCCTGGCGATGCTGGCCTCCAGCCCAAGGGACGCCAGCGCCATCGACAGCAGCACCGTGGTCGCGAGACCGGCCGCGGCCCTCGCCTCCGCCGGCACGGGCACGACGCTGTTGAGGATCACGACGGCCACGAAGCCCAGCACGAACCACGGCACCGGCGCCTTCGCATGGGGCCTTCCCGTTCCGGCGCCGGCCCCGTGGCGGCGCGCGGCAATCAGCCCGAGCGCCATCACCGTCGGCGCCAGCATCATCACCCGCGACAGCTTGGCGACCGTCCCCGCTTCGCCGGCCTGCTGGCCGGTCTGGAAGGTCGCGCCCACGACCTGCGCGACCTCATGGATGGAGGCGCCGGCCCACAGGCCGTAGCTCGATGGGGAAAGCTCCAGCAGCCCCGGCAGCAGCGGATAGACGAACATGGCGATGGAGCCGAACAGCGTGATCGAGGCCAGCGCGTAGGCCACGTCCTCCTCGGGTGCCTCCGTCACCGTGTTGGTGGCGATGATCGCGGAGGCCCCGCAGATCGACGTGCCGCCGGCGATCAGCTCGGCAAGCCTCGCCTCGACGCCGAGAAGGCGCCCCAGCCAGACCGTGACAGCGAAGGTGCCGACCACGCAGAGGGCAAGGATGGCAAGGCCCGCGGCCCCCACCTCCATGACCTCGGAAGCGGTAAGCTGCAGCCCGAGCAGCACGATGCCGAGCCGCAGCAGCCGGCGGGCCGAGAACGCCACGCCCGCTTTGGCACCGGCGGGCGTGCCGAGCGTGTTGTGAACGGCAATGCCGAGGATGATGGACAGGATCATGGGGCTGAGCACACCCATGCCAGGCAGCCGGCGCAAGGCAAATGCGGCGGCCACAATCGCCGCCGCCAGCAGTACGCCCGGCAGGAGCGCCTGCAGGCGCGCTCCGACCTCGGCAAGATACGTCGAGCCGGCATGGCGACGCCTCGTCTGTGCCGTGCTGCCACGCTGCGCGTCCAACCAAAACGCCATTGCCGAGCCTCTCTGAGTCCCGGCCGGCATCGCAGCAGCTCGCCTTCATGCGATCCAACGCATAAAATTTATCAGAATGTTCGGCAAAGTAGAACGATCATGCGTCAAGATCGCCCCATCTTGGTAACGCGCACCCGAAGAGCGCCTCGACGGCGAAGCAGTTTTCAGCGAGCCGGAGGCACGGCCGGCTCCCACTGCGCCAAGTACACCGCGGCTGCGACACAGAGGCCAAAGGCAGCCATGGACCCGCCGACCAGCGCAAACAGGGCCCACGCGGGCGCCGCGCTCGCCGCCAGCCACAAGCCGCCCGCCAGGATCACCCACAGCCTGATGGTGCCCGCAAGAACGGGGGGCAGCACGTGGCCGGACCCCTGGGAGGCAAAATAGAGGCTCAAGCCCAGCCCTAGGAAGGTGAAGGCCCATCCGGCCCAGCGCAGGTAGAGGTTGGCGGCCGCCCGCACGGCGGCATCGCCGGTGAAGAGTCCCGACCACAGGTCGGGTGCCACGGTCACCACCAGCCCGATGCCGCCCAGCACGGCCATCGACACGCCGGCGGCGGTCCACGCCACCTGCCGCGCCCGCTGCACCTGCCGCGCCCCCATGGCCATGCCCACCATGGGCACGCTGGCGACACCGATGGCGAACACGATCGGGATGAGCAGGAACTCCAGGCGTGCGCCGATGCCGTAGCCGGCCAGCGCCTCGGTGCCGAATTCGGCCATCAGGCGGGTCAGGACCAGCACGGTGAGCACAGACTGGAGGGGACTGAGGGCGGAGACAGCGCCCACCTTGAGGATGTCGCGAAACATTTCGCGATCGAGCGCGGCGACATCGAGCCTCAGCGTGAGGCGCCCGCGGCCGCTGCGGAGAAACCAGAGCAGGAACAGGGTGGCCGCGGCGTAGGCGACGACGAGCCCCGCGGCGATTCCGGCGAGGCCGAGGCGTGGGATCGGACCGATGCCGAGGCCGAGCGAGCCGCCAAGCACGATCTGCAGACCCGAGGCTGCCAGCAGGGTGAGGGACGGCACCCGCATGTTGCCGGTGCCGCGCACGATCGAGGCGAAGGTGTTGAGGAGCCAGGTGAGGATGGCGCCGGTGAGGGCAATGTTGGCGTAGGCCAGGGCCCCGTCGAGCACCGCCCCGGAGCCGCCGAGCGTACGGAAGATCGGCGCGCCGAATGCCAGAAAGACGGCGCTGAAGAAGAGGCCCGCCCCCGCCCCGATCACCACCGCGTGGAACGCCAGCGCATTGGCGCGCTCGACATCGCCGGCCCCCAGCGCCCGGCTGATCGCGGAGGAGACGCCCCCGCCCATGGCCCCGGCGGACAGCGTCTGCATCAGCATGATCATGGGAAACACCAGGGCGATGGCCGCCAGCGGCGCGGTGCCGAGGATGCCCACGTAGGCCGTCTCGCAGATCGCCACCAGGGCAACCACAAGCATCGCCGCCAGGTTCGGCACGGCAAGGCGCAGCAGCGTGGGCAGGATCGGCGCCTGCAGCAGCGCGTTCGCGCCCTGCTGCACAGTCGCCTCCGCCAGCTTGCGGTCCGACGCCATCACCGCCCCTCCGCAGCGGATCTGCCGCGCGCTCCGCGGATGAGCAGCGCGGCAATGCCGATCGAGGCAAGGATCGCGCTGCGAATTGTGGGTGGCCAGGGCACGGCGCCCCCGCCGCTGACACCCACCAGCGACAGCGACAGGGCGACCGCGAGCGAGCCGATCACGACGACGGTCGCCGCCCGCAAGATCCGCGCCCGTGCCCTCGCCGACCAGGGCGCGAGCCTCGAGCCGAGGCGCAGGGCGGCCACCCCGACGGTGCCGGCACTCCGCAGCAAGGTTGAATGACTAGCCGCTTGTGGCATGGCGCACCGCCTAACCTCTGACGCACCTCACTGTCATGTTGCTATCTGATTGATAGTCACTTGTCAATTGCTAGTGACTTGCCAAACGATAGGAACGGGGCTAGTGTACACGGCATGGCAAGCGGCTATGGACAGAGCTGCCCGGTCGCGCGGGCGTTGGATGTGGTCGGCGAGAAGTGGTCGCTGCTGATCCTGCGCGACCTCTTCCGGCACGGCCCCCTGCGCTTCCAGGAGCTGGAGCAGCGTCTGCCCGGCCTTGCGCCCAACACGCTCTCGGCCCGCCTCAAGCGGCTGGAGGCGCAGGGCGTGGTCGCCACCCGCCTCTACGAGAAGCACCCCCCGCGCTACGAGTACCTCCTGACCGAGAAGGGCAAGGCCCTGGCGCCCGTCATCAAGGCGCTCTACGCGTGGGGCGAGCGCCACGGCTGAGGCGGTCGCGGCGCTGACACGGGGTCAGACCCCTCGAGCCAACGTCAATATTGAAACTCGACGACAGAGACGAGGGGTCTGACCCCATCACCTGTTGCCTCCGCGTCCCCAGCCCGTGCTAGGCTCGCCTCGGGCTGGAAACGGGGAGGACACAAAGCCAAGATGGCGACGTTTCTCATCTGCCACGGGGCCTGGTCGGCCGGCTGGGCATGGAAGAAGGTGCGCCCCCTGCTGCGAGCCGCCGGGCACGAGGTCTTCACCCCGACCTACACAGGCCTTGGCGAGCGCGCGCATCTGACGAGCCGCGCGGTCACCCTCGATACCCACATCGCCGACGTCCTGGGCGTGATCGAGTGCGAGGACCTCAACGACATCGTGCTGGTGGGGCACAGCTACGGCGGCATGGTCGCCACCGGTGTGGCCGACCGGGCGCGCGACCGCATCGCCAAGCTGGTCTACCTTGATGCGTTCGTGCCCGAGAACGGCCAGAGCCTGTTCGACCTGCTGCCCGCGCAGGCGCGCTCCGGCCGTCAGGACGCGACCGCAACCCAGGGAGACGGCTGGCTGCTGCCGCCCAATCCGTCGCCGCCCGACACCTCGCCCGAGGACATGGCCTGGATCACGCCGCGGCGGCGCTGGCAGCCCATCGGCTGCTTCACGCAGCCTCTCACGCTCCGGAGCGCCGCCTCCGCGCCGCCGCGCACCTACATCTACTGCACGCGCATCGCGCCCGACGACACCTTCGGCCAGTTCGCGCGGCGCTTCCGGTCCGATCCGGCGTGGCACTTCTTCCAGATCGACGCCAGCCACAGCCCCAACGTCACGGCGCCCGAGGCGCTGGTCGCCATTCTCGACAGGATCGCCCAATGAGCAGCGACTCGAGGCGGCGCACCCGGCCCCAGGGCACGTCGGGTGAGGGCATCGCCGCACCCGAGCCGGGGCTGACGCCAAAAGAGCTGATCGACCGCGCCGCCGCCCTGCGCGAGCGGGTGCGGGCCGAGCAGGACGCCTCGGAGGCACGCGGCCACCATTCGCCCGACCTGCAGGAGGCGTTCGTCAAGGCCGGCTTCTACCGCGCGCTGCAGCCCAGGCGCTTCGGCGGCTACGAGTTCGACTACCCGACCTTCTACAAGGCGATGATCGAGATCTCACGCGGCGACCCTGCGGTCGGCTGGTGCGTGATCCTGGGCGCTACGCACGGCGCCCAGGTTGCCGCGCACTGGCCGGAGCAGGCGCAGGTGGAGCTGTTCGGCGCGCACGGGCACTTCATCGCCCCGCATCGCGCCCAGGGCCCGGCCGGCACGTGCCGCCGCGTGGACGGCGGCTATCAGGTCGAGGGGGTATGGAACTACGCCTCCGGCGTGCCCTACTCCACCCATTTCATCGGTAACGTCATGCTGGAGGGCACGGGCGAACAGATCGTGTTCATCGTGCCACGCGGCAGCTACGAGATCCTGGGCGACTGGGGCGGCGACGCCACCCTCGGCATGCGCGCCAGTGGCTCCAACAGCGTGCGGATCGCCGGGGCGTTCGTGCCGGCCCACTGGGTGGTGCCGATGGGACGCGGACTGTGGTCGGCCGACGACCTGCCCGACGGCACCTACGGCACGCGGCTGCACGGCAACCCCATGTACCTCGGACGCATGATGGGGCCGTACCACGCCTCGCTGGTGACCACCGTGGTGGGTGCCGCCAGGGCCGCCCTC
>Ga0075421_100001323_pt1 | contig 28679 bp, 21 predicted proteins | sample SoiMetdeltSBSDD5_FD_75292 | JGI IMG/M metagenome (GOLD analysis project Ga0075421, IMG submission 75292) | Bulk soil microbial communities from a Populus tree surrounding site in Tennessee, USA - Soil MetaG P. deltoides SBSDD5 | ecosystem: Environmental > Terrestrial > Soil > Tree plantation... | reverse complement strand
CACCCCCGCCACCTCCGGACGCCGGTTCGCCACCGCCGTCCCCACCACCACGTCCCACACCCCCGTCCACCGCCCCAACACCACCGACAACGCCGTCACCATCACCATGAACAGCGACGCCTGTTCACGATGAACCAGATCGCGCAGCGCCTGGGTCAGGTTGGACGGCAGTCGCCAGTGCAGGGTGTGACCGTTGTAGGTGGTCTCCGGGCCGCGGCGGCGGTCCGCCGGGAATGTCGTGATCGGCGCGCCGTCGAGGCGGCGTCGCCAGTCGGCCGCGGCAGCGACAAGCGCCGCGGCGTCGATTCGCTCACGCTCCCATTCGGCGTAATCGGCGTACTGGAGCTCGGGATCCGGAAGCTCTGGATCGCACGCCGAGCCACCATCCACGTACGCCGCGTACAGCGTTTCGAGCTCACCGATCAACACGGCCATCGACCAGCCGTCGAAGACGATGTGGTGCGTCGTGATGAGGACAACGTGTGCGTCCGAGCCACTGCTGCCGATGCTGACCCGCAGCAACGGGGCGCGGGCAAGATCGAAAGGCCGGGCGTACTCGGCTTCGACCAACGCCTCACAGCGGCTGTGTAGTTCACTGGCATCCATCCTCGGCAGATCGACGAACGTGCAGGCAAAGCAGTCCGGCGGCGCGACCGTCTGATACAACGTATCGCCGTCGCGCACGAATGCGCTGCGCAGTACCTCATGGCGATCGACGATCTTCGTTGCCGCGCGGGCCAGCGCGCCGCGATCGAGGCGGCCGTGCACGAGCAGACCGGCCACACCGTGATACATGCGATTGGTGGGGTCTCGCGACTGCTGCAGCCACATCGCTTCCTGGATGAAAGATGCACGGGCGCGGCGGCGACGTGGACCTCGGGGGATCCGCGATGGCGTTGTGACCGGCTCGGTTTCGAGCAGTCGGCGCAGCAGCTCGCGCTTCTTCGGGCCGAGGGCGTCGACGCGATGATCGACGTTGTTCATGGGGACGAGCAGGTCAGACGTTCATGGGGGACGAGCAGGTCAGACGCCGAGGTCAGCTCGCCGCAGTTCGCTGGCGGCCTCCAGCAGCGCCGGCCACGCAGCCATCAGCTGACCGAAGCGAAGCGTGAGCCGTTGCATGAGCGCTCCCGCCTCCGCGCCGGCACGATGCAGCTCCAGCGGCACGGCGACATCGGCGCGCGTCATCGTCGTGCGTAAGCGGGCGAGGAAGGCTTCGAGATCGTCTGCCCAGAATCTCGGCGCCGCGGCTCGCTGGTCGAGCTGGGCCTGAAGATCCGCGAGCCAGAAGCCGAGCTCCTCGCGAACGGCAGTTCGGGCGGCTGCGGCAAACGAGTCCGGGCTCCCCGCCGCCAGTGTAGCGAGCTCGCCGCCGATCGTCTGCAGGCGGGCCTCCGTCGTTGCGGCATCACAGTGCGCAGCGGCTCTCTTCATCAGCGCACCGAGCACCGTCGAGACGTCGACGCCAGTGCTGCTGCGCAACACCTCGCCGGGCCAGAACGACCGGCTCTCGACGGGCAGATGGCAGATCATCCACGGTGCAAAGCCGAAGAGCGCGCCTTGACCGCAGGTCGAGACCGTCGTGCCGTACAACACGTCGCAGCCTCTGGACACGGAAATGAACGGGCCGAGGCAGACGCGGTTGTCGAGACCGAAGAACGTCCCCATCATGTTCCAGAGACGCGGCATCACGGTCCACGTCGGAACCGCTTTGACCTGTCCGCGACCGAGGCACGCATCGCGGTACCGGTGCTCGGACATGACGATCCGGTCCAGCGATGCACCGGTCAGCAGCAGATAGAACGACGGCGATCCCCAGCCGGAGTCGCCGAACAAACCCGTGAAGCTCACCCGCACTGTCCCTGCGCCGGCATCCCCGCCGCCGACGAATCGCCGGCCGAGCAGGGTTTCGTGGATCCCGAGAAAGTCAGCATCTTCGCGGACGACGCCGGCGCAGGCGCGATCGCGATCCGCATAGCACCACAGCTCGCTCGGGTGCGACGCGGACCGCAACTCTGGCGTACACCAGCGCACGGTCGTGTCGATCGCGTCGAGCCGAGCCGTGTCGCAAATGGTGTCGTCATCGACTGAGACAATCGGGGCACCCGCCGTTGCCAGCAGCAAGGCGTTGTAGTTGGCACCGACGCAGTACAGTCCCGTCCGCTCGCTGTCGAACAGGCCGAACTGCAGCGTGGCCATCGGCACGTCCGGTACCCGACGGTGGAGGCGCCTGATCAGCAGTTGCTTCTCCTCCGCGCCGACGTAGCGCGTCGGCACGCCCGCGGCGGCGTAGCCAGCCACCAGGCTTCGATACTCCCGGCGTACCTCGCGCCGCATGGAGTTGTCGCCGACAATGAACTCGGCGCTCCTGCCGAAGCGACGCATGTTCCCGAGATACGACTCCATCGCCCGGCCGAGCGCGCCGACACGATCGCAGGTCGGACAGACCACGTACTGGATCGCGGCGGCCGTGTCGTCAGCGGGACTGGCGGTCACCGATGGCATCGGCGATACCGTCCCGGTCCCGAGCAAGGAGGTGGGGCCGGTCATTGCGTACCGCGTCGCGCCAACTCGGCCTCGAGCTCTTCGTCGGACATCTCGTCAAGGGCGGTGAGGATCCCGTCCAGCGTCTCAGGGTCGGCTACCGCCGCCTTGGCCGTAACCGCGGCCGCGGCAAGCCCCGCCACCGTTGGCGCCTGGAAGAACGACTCCATCTTGATGTGGACGTCGAGTCGCTCACGCAGACGTAACATCACCTGCGTCATCAGCAGCGAGTGCCCCCCGAGCTCGAAGAAGTTGTCGTAGACCCCGATCGTCGGCACGTTGAGCAGCTCGGACCAGATGGTCGCGATCGTTCGCTCGGTGTCGGTTCGCGGCTGCACGCACGGCGCCTCGACGTCCCGCGGCACCGACTCGATCGGCGGCAGCGCCAGCCGGTCCAGCTTCCCGGACGGTGTCAGCGGCAATGCGTCGAGGAGCACGAAATGTGACGGCACAGCGAAGGCCGGCAGGCGCTCGAGCAGATGACGGCGCAGCACGGTCGCCGGCGGGGTCATGCCCGGTGTCGCGACCAGGTATGCAACCAGCATCGGCTCAGTCCCGCCCGTGACGTGGACGACGGCCGCCTGCGCGACTCCGCGATGCTCCACCAGGATGGCTTCGATCTCGGCAGGCTCCAGCCGGACGCCACGGACTTTCACCTGATCGTCAGATCTGCCGAGGAACTCCAGGACGCCGTCCTCGCGGACCCGGGCCCGATCACCGCTGCGGTACATCCTCGATCCTGGACGCGACCACGGATCGGGCACGAATCGCGCGGCGGTCAGCGCCGGTCTCCGGTGATAGCCGCGAGCGACGCCTTCGCCGCCGACGAACAGCTCGCCCTCGCCCCCCCCGGGTATGGCCGCCGCCAGGCTCTCATCGAGGACGTAGGTGCGCATGTGCGGAAGCGGACGGCCAATGATGCTCGCGCTGGGTGACAGTGGCGGCTGGTCCGTGACCATCCACGAGGTGACGTGCACTGTCGTCTCCGTGATGCCGTACATGTTGACGAGGCCAATCGCACCGTCGGATACCGTGCGCCACCGTCGGATCGTTGTATCGTCGAGCGCCTCGCCGCCGAATACGATGTGTGACAGGCGCAGCTCGCGCTGCCGCCGCGCGAGGCTGCCGTCGGCGAGGAGGGCACGAAACGCGGACGGCGTCTGGTTCAGGACAGTGACGCCGAAGCGTACGAGCAGATCGACGAGAGCCACTGGCGACCGGCGTGTCGGCGGCGCGACGATGACCAGCTCGCCGCCGTGGCACAGCGGCACCCACATCTCCCAGACGGAGAAGTCGAAGGCGTGGCTGTGACAGAGGCACCAGACCTGCTCCGGTCCGGCCCACCCGAAGTTGCGCGCGGCGCCAACGACCGCGACGAGATTGGCGTGCGTGACCACGACGCCTTTGGGCCGCCCGGTCGAGCCGGACGTGTAGATCATGTAGGCCGCGCGTGAGCCGTCGATGGGTCCGACGGACGTCGCTGGCGGATCGGCAGCGAGTTGCGTCAGATCGATCCGCAGCGCCCGGATCGCCACCGTGGATTCGTCGATGACGAGACCAAAGTGCACCACTGCCACGCACTCGGCGTCGGCGATCGTCTGAGCGACACGGTGCGGCGGATACTCTGGATCCAGGGGCACGTAGACGCCTCCCGCCATCGCGACGGCAAGACACGCCACCACCAGCTCGATGGAGGGAGGCGCATAGACCGCAACGCGTGACTCCGCACAAACCCCGGCGGCGCGGAGCCGCACCGCCAGCGCGCCGGCCGCGTGCTGCAACGCGCCGTAGGTCATGACACGCTCCGCGTCACGAACGGCGGTGGCCTGCGGACGGACAGCCGCTCGCTCCGCGATCAGGTCGGCGAGCGTTCCACGGTTCATCGGCACTCCTCCAACTGGATACCGCATTGCAGCGGCTCGAGGCATGACTGATCGGGGCGAGTGGCAAGTTCCGCTGCAACCGGCAGCAGCCATTGCTGCAGCGACTTGCCGAGTCGGCCGTCGTGTTTCTCGTTCGACTGGATCTTGAGAATCGTGTCGCCACTAGACAGGTCACCGGCGGTGATCACCACATCCCAGTGCGCCGCTTCGGCTCCCAGCGCAATTGGCTCGAGCGCAAAACCGCCAACCGCAATCGGGCCATCGCCGGCGCCGACTGCCAGTTCGGCGAACTCGGCGCCCGCGGCATGCACGCTCTGATAGCTGAAGAGAACGGGCGCCAGCGTCGCCCCCTGGCCCTGCGGCGACGGCGCCGCCGCGCGCAGCAGCGACTCATAGGGAACGCGCTCGAACCGTGCGGCCCGCCGCACGCTCACCGCCACGCGCCGCACCACCTCGCGAAAGCTCGACGCTCCCTCGATGTTGGTGATGACCGGGATCGGATTCGCGAACAGCCCAACCGTGTGACGCCAGCGGGACTCCCGCGCCGAGAACATCGTGCAGAGCACGATCTCCGTCGCTCCCAGCAGGCGCCCCTGCAGGACGGTCACAACCGCAAGCCAGACCACGAACGTGGTCGTTGCCTCACTGGCGGCGAGACGCTGCATGGCGACAACGTCCGTTCGGGCAAATCGTTGGACCTGCGGCCGCGACAGGACCGGCGTCGCCGCCCAGGCGCGGTGACCGGATCCGCGCCCGGGCGCGCGGCGCCGCTGCCAGAAGCGCCTGGCCACCGCCGCGCGTGCCCCGTGCTCGTACCGGCGCTGCTCCTGCAGGAACAACCGGAAGTCACCGGCCTCCGGCAGGGAGACCGCCGGATCCGCGTACAACTTCACCAACTCCGTGACGATCACCGACAGGGACCACAGGTCCGCGATGATGTGGTGGCACGCGAGGAGCAATACGTCTCCCCCCGCCGCATTTGCGAACACGACCAGGCGCAGCAGCGGTGCCCGGTCGAGCGCGAACGGGCGATACCCTTCGCGATGCAGCGCCCTCGCCAGCGCCGCCTGCGTCAAATCGCGGGCGTCGATCACTCGGTACCAGTCACGAGCGACCTCCCCGAGTCGCTGTACGAGACAGCCGCCGCTGGCGCGGAACGTGAGCTGCAGTCCCGGATGACGCGCAACAACCTGCGCGGCCGCCTCCCCGAGCCGGACGGCGTCGACGGTCGTCCGCAACCTGGCCGCGCGCACGATATGCGTCCCTGCGCGATGCGCGTCGAGCTGATAAAGGAAGTACATCGCCTGCTGGCCAGCCGTCAGTTCCAAATCGGCAGTCGGCGGCAGCGGGTCCTCGGGAGCGGAAGAGGGTCGTCGCCTCCGTTCCGCCATGCGGATCAACCGGCGCGGCGTCGCCTGCATCAGTCTGTGCGGCGCGACATCGATGCCGAAGGCATCCCGGAGATCGAACGACATGGCCGCGGCGCCGAACGAATCGAGCCCAAGCGCGCTGAGCCGCACGTTGTCCGAGAGGCCTTCGAGTCCACCGCCGAGACGCCCGTTCAAGTAGCGTTGGAGTTGCGCGCCGATGTCCGGGGCGAGACGTTCACCACGAGGCGTCAAGACCTGCGACGTCCAGCGCCACAGCACGTCGAGCGCACCGCCCTCGAGCAGGCGGCGGAGCTCTGCCCGCCGCATCTTGCCGCTCGAGGTCCGCGGGATCGCGCCTTTGCTGACGAACACGATCTCGGCCGGCTCGAACTGACAGGCGTCGACCACCGCGGTCCTGACGACACCCGCGAGCCGCTCGCCGTCGCGTGCGTCGCGGCATTCCTGCACCACGACGGGCATCCGTTGCGCCGCGGTCTCGACCACGGCGCAAGCCCCCGCCGTGATCCCCTGCATCGCCTCGTGGACCGCGCCCTCGACATCCTCCGCCGGCACGTTCCGGCCGCCGACGATGAGCACGTTCTTGAGACGGCCGATGACGTAGAGATAGCGGTCGAGCAGGCAGCCAAGGTCGCCGGTCCGCAGGTACGTCGCGGCCTCCAGTTCCCCAGCGGGCCGAGCCGCGAAGATCGGCTCGCTCTCGTCCGACGGACCCCAATACCCACGTCCGACGCTGGCCGAGCGCACCCAGATTTCGCCAGAACCCGCGCATCGCTGGTGCGTCACGGGATCGACAATTGCGACTTCCGGATCATCTTCGAGGAGGCGCAGGCCGACGTAGGCGACCGACGGCTGGTCGGGCCCGGGCTTCAGTTCACGCACCCGTGGCGGCGTAGCCTCGATCCCGCCAGCAACGTAGAGCGTCGCTTCGGCCAGACCATAGCAGGCACAGAACGCCGACGGCGCGAATCCGTACTCCGCGAACGCCGTGGTGAACCGCTCGATTGTGGCCGCTCGCACCGGCTCTGATCCGTCGTACGCCACGCGCCAACTGCTTAGGTCGAGCCCCGCGCGATCGGCCGGCGTGGTTCGCGAGACGCACATCTCGTAGGCGAGGTCCGGGCCGCCGCTGGCGGTGCCCCTGAACGTCGAGATCGCGCGTAGCCATAACCGCGGGTCAGCGGCGACGTGCGACGGCGTCAACATGACGCACCGGCACCCGACGTACACCGCGTGCAGGACATTGCCGATCAACCCCATATCGTGGAAGAGTGGAGTCCACGCCACGATCGTCGAGTGCTCGTCCTGCTGAAACGCGCGGCGGAGCAGCTCCTGGTTGTGATGCAGATTGGCGTGAGTAATCATCACGCCTCGCGGCGCGCTCGTCGATCCCGACGTGTACTGCAGGAGCGCGAGATCGTCGCCAGCGGGCGACGCAGGCTCCCAGCCAGCGGCCGCTCCCGTCACACATTCTTCAAGCGCGAGCCACTCCACCGGCGCTTCACTGGTGCGCTCGGCGACGGCGGCCAGTGCGTCGCGCGGTGCCAACCCGAACCGCGCCGCCGCGCTTCGGCCGATCTCGATCAGCCGTTCCAAGCGGCGGCGGCCGCCGAGTGGCGGCAGCGGCACGACGACCGCACCAGCGTACAAGCACCCGAGCAGCGCGGCGACGAAGTCGACCGTCGTCGACGACGGCAGCAGTACTCGTTCGCCGCGGGCGCCTGCCGCAGACAGCATTCCGCCGATTGCGCGCGCGCGTGTGTCCAGCTCTCCGTAGGACAGCTCGCCGGCGATCCGTCCCTGATTGTCGAGCGTCACGAACGCCTGGCGGTCAGGACGACGGCGCGCCTGCGCCGCCACGGTGCCAACGAATGAGTGGGCCGCCAACTGCTGCATCATCCGCCTCAGCTCGCCGAACGCGTCTGTGACACCGTGGCTGCGGCCCTCGCCCAGGTGCGCCGGATCGCCGAGCGTTGCCAGTGGTAGGTGCTCGCGACGAGCGTGGTCAGCTCGCTGTGCCGCGGCACCCACCCGACCGCCGCGCGAATCCGCTCGCAGCACGCAACGAGCGATGCTGGGTCGCCGTCACGCCGCGGACGCAGGGGCGTCACGACCCGGACACCGGTGATCTGCCTCACCGCGGCGATGACCTCGCGGACGGAGTCGCCACGGCCGCTGGCGACGTTGAACACGGCGGTCGTTGCGGCTGCGGTCTCATGAGCGAGCGGCAGCCATTCGATGCAGCGCACGAACGCAGAGGCCACGTCGCACACGTGGACGTAGTCACGAACACAGGTGCCGTCACGCGTCGGGTAGTCGTCGCCGTAGATGTCGCACGGCGCGCCGGTCTCGGCGGCCGCAACCAACTCCGGCAGCAGGTGCGTCTCCGGGTCGTGCACCTCGCCAATCTCCCCTGTCGGATCGGCTCCGGCAACATTGAACAGCCGCAGCGCCGCACTCCGAATGCCGTGAATGGCAGCGAAGTAAGCGAGCGCCCGCTCGACGACGAGCTTGGTCTCGCCGTACACGTTCACAGGACGGGGCACATCGTCTTCACGGAACGGGCGGCCGACGCCTTCACCGTAGACCGCGCCCGAGGACGCGACAACGACGTCCGGCACGTCCGCGGCGACTGCCGCATCCAGCACGGCGATCGAGCCGCCAACGTTGGTCCGGTAATAGTGCGCGGGCACCCGCATCGACTCGGGCACAGAGAGCGCCGCGGCCAGGTGGATGATCGTGCGCACGCCGAAATCTCGGCACGCCCGAACGAGCGCCGCTCGATCCTGCACGTCACCCAGCACCAGCGGCACGTCGGGAACGGCCTCGCGATTGCCGGTCGAGAGATCGTCGTACACCACCGCTGTGTAACCGCCACGGCGAAGCGCCTGGACGACATGGCTGCCGATAAACCCCGCGCCGCCGGTCACCAGGACCGTGCGCCGCTCATCAACGACGTCAGCGCACTGTGAGGTCATCGTATCGGCTTCAGCGGATCACTCACGCGCAGCGCACCGGAGGCGAGCTATACTGCGCGCATGTCGCAGCGTCCGATCGTTGCGTTGATTGCGGCATACAACGAACGCCGCTTTCTCGCTCGCTGCCTCGAGCACTTGTTCCGACACGGAATCGCCGTCTACATCGTCGACAACGAATCCACCGACAACACACGCGAGATCGCCGAAGCGGCGTCCACGCATCCGCTGTTCGTCGGCATGCGCACGCTGCCGCGCGATCGCGTCTACGACGAACACTCCGTGCTTCACACGAAGGAAGCGCTGGCGCTCGAGCTCGACGCACGCTGGTTCATTCACGTCGACCCAGACGAGATCCATCTGCCACCGGTGGGGTTCGATACTCTGGCCAGCGCCATCGACGCGGCCAGCGACGCCGGCTACACCGCGATCGAATCGCTCGAGTTCACGTTCGTTCCCACCGAGGAAGCCCGGGATCATGACCACGCCGCGTATATCGAGACGATGCGTCACTATTACCCGTTCGGGCCGCGACAGCCGCACCTGATCCGCGCGTGGCGCAACCTGCACACCCCCGTCGATCTCGTCTCGACGGGCGGTCACGAGGCGCGTTTCGCCGGACGCGCGGTTTCGCCACAGCCGTTTCGAATGAAGCACTACCTGTTTCTCAGCGCCCCGCACGCGGTAGAGAAGTACGTGAAGCGGCGCTACTCGCAGCAAGAGGTAGCCGCCGGCTGGCACGGCTGGAGGGCCCGCCTTACGCCGGAGTCGATCCAGCTACCCAGCCAACGGGAGCTGCGTCTGACCGCCAGCGACGACGACCTGGATTTTTCTGCGCCGCGCACTCGCCACGTCCTCGATTGATGGACATGCCGCGGCTGATCGTCAACGCTGATGACTTCGGGCTCTCGGTGGCAATCAACCGTGGCATCGCCTTCGCGCACCGCTGTGGCACCGTCACGTCGACGACCCTCCTGATCAATGGCCCCGCCGTGGCGCACGCCATGGCACTCGCCCGCCGCCATCGATCTCTGAGCGTCGGCCTCCACCTGAATCTCACCGAAGGAGCCTGCATCGCCGGACGACACAACGTACGGAGCCTCGTCGACGACAGCGGTTGCTTCAGGACGCCCGTCATCCGCGCTGACTCGTCGCCTGCGGACGTGGTCCGCCGCGCCGAGGAGGAGTTCGACGCCAGGGTCGACGCCGACGACGTCAGACGGGAATTCGCCGCACAGCTGCGGGGATTTCAAGAGGTGTTCGATCACCTTCCCACGCATCTCGATTCCCATCAGCACGTCCACCGCCGACCCGCCGTGATCGAGCCGTTCATGGAGCTCGCCGTCCGGCACCACCTTCCGGTCCGAAGCATCGATGAAACGACGCGGGCGCGGGCCAGGCAGGCTGCCGTTCCCACGCCAGCGACGCTGCTGCGGTGCCGGGCCGCGGTCGATCCCGAGCGCGGCGTCGTTGGTCTGCTCGACATGTTGGCGACGCTCTCCGAAGACACCGCCGAACTCATGTGTCATCCGGGCTTCCGCGAGCGGAGTCAGGAGAAGGAGCCCGCCATGGGTACGATGCACCGAGCCGCAGAGCTCCGCGTCCTGACCGATGCGCGCGTGATGGCACGGCTGCGGCCGATCGTCCTGTCGTACGCGGCGCTCACACGCGCGGATGCCGCGCCGCCTCACGCGTAGCCGAACAGCGCGCGATCATCGGCCGACATCGCGCTCTCGAGGCGCTGACGATACTCGTCCGGCACCAGCCGCCACAGCCGCGACAGCGCCGACCATACCTTCAGGTACTCTCGTGCCATCGGTCGGACGTCGATGCCGAGCGGAACCTCCGCGTTGTCGAGGAGCACGCCCGCGTGCTCGCGCACGCTCTCGTACCACGACATCAGTCCGCGTTCCAGCTCGTTGGACGGCATCGCATCATTCGAGTCAAAGTGCCAGAGATCACGCTGAACCTCCGCGCTCGCCTCGTCTGCGGTCATCGATCCGCTTCGGCCGGCGAAGTCGCCGAGCCTGCCCCATAAGCGGGCACAGGCGCCCGCCGGATCCCCCAGCAGTTGATCCGCGTCGACGATCACCCGCCGCTCTGTCCGGGTGTGCTCGAGCGCCAGCCGCATCGTCGACGCCCAGAGGAGCAGTCCGGCCGAGAGCGGCATGTGATCGCGCCTCAGCAGCGATCGTGCGACGGCGATCGGATGGCGCAGGACGATGAGGTAGAGCGCGTCGGGCCAGAACGGCCGCCAGAACGGCGCCACGAACGAGAACCGCGGGTCCTTCAGGAACCACACGTCCACTCCGTTCACCGGCCGCTGGCGCATCAGCGCCGCCGCCTGATCGGCGTAGTCGGAAGCCGCCGCGAGTTGACGCAGCATCGCCTCGGCTCCCGGTGGCGGCGGCACGAACCACTCTTCGCCTAACCGGGCGAGGATCTCGTCGTTGAGCGCGACCACCTCCCGGGCCTCCCAGTAGCCGCGCTCGTTCCACCGGTTCGGCGGAAAAAACACCTCCGCGGGGTCGCCACCCGGACACGCGCCCCATCGCGACACCAAGCTCGCCACGAGCGAGGTCCCGCCCCGATGCATGCCCATCACGACGATGCCTCTCGCCATCGGTCTTCAAAGCCCAGCGTCGCCCGCCCCGCAGCGCCCGTCGCTTACCATTCGCCCTCGATGAGGCCGACGATGTTGTTGTCGGGATCGGCAATGCGCGCGAACCTGATGCGCCCGGGAATCCGAGTCACCGGCAGCACCAGCCGGGCGCCGAGCTCGATGGCGCGGGCGACCGCCTGCTCGACGTCCGCTACTTGGATGTAGATGACCACCGCCGGCGGCCGCTCGAGGTCTTCCCACAGTCCACCCGGAATGGAATCCTCGCCGCCGGCCTCGACAAAGCCATAGCCGATGGCGTTGTCCGAGCGAACCGTCCAGTTGAACAGACCTTCGTAGAAGGCGCGGCTGCGCCGCAGATCGGAGCATCCGATCTCGAACCGCGCGACCGCCGACAGCGGCGTCCGGCTCATGCCGGGTGCCCCGCCTCGACGACGCGCGACGCCACGCCGGACCGATGGATCATGTCGCTGAGGATGTCGGCGCACGTGTGGCTGGCACGACGCGCTTCGATCGCGGACCGCATGCGATCCATCGCGGCGCGGTACCGGGCGTCGTGCAGCACGATGTCGATGAGCTGCTCGATGCGGTGTGATGACAGGTCGCGCGGCGAGACGACAACGCCAAGGCCATGGTAGGACACGCGCGCGGCGTTGCCTGGCTGGTCGTTGACCATCGGACACACGACCATCGGTACAGCGTGGAGCAACGCCTCTTTGACGCTGCCGAGACCGCCGTGCGTGATGAACACGCTTGCGCGGCGCAGGAGGGCGAGCTGCGGCGCATGGCGAACCACGATTGTTCCAGCGGGACGCGTGCCGATGACGTGGTCGTAGCAGGCACCCGCCGCGACCACTACTTGCAAGTCGCGACGGCGGCCCCCGAGGCGCAGCACCGCATCGACGAGCGCGAGGCCGCGCCGCCCGTAGAGGGTCGACTGACTGCCGAGGGCGCAATAGATCATCGGCCGGCCTTCCTCGATGTCGCCCCAGGGGAAGCCGCCATCATCCTCGTCCTCGTGCACGTAGGGGCCGATGTAGCACCGGCTCGGCGTCAGTGCCTCAGGGAACTCCAGCTCCGGCGGACACAGCACGACTTCCGGAACAGCCGTCAGCATGTGGAACGGATGCCGATTGGCGGCGATCGCGTGCAGCGGGTAGCCTGAGGCGCGCGCCAGCTCGCGCACGCGCAACACGAGCGGAACCTGCAGGCCGCGAGGCTGCAGGATGTAGCGGCGGTACGCATAGGCGAGCCAGTTCCCGGTCACCGCCAGCTGCCGCCGGCAACGATACTGCCAGCCGGGCACCGGAATCAGCGTCGTGTTCGTCGGGGGCAGCCCCCGCGTGTCATCCGGCGGTACGGACGTATGCACGATCGCCGTGGCGATGCCCTCGGCCAGCGATGACAGCGATAGATAGAAGAACAGGGCGTCCACCAGGCACAGTTGCGGACCCAGCGCCCGAAGCTTGACTCGGAGCGCGCCGTCACAGAGCGAGCGCATGAATGTGTTCATCCTCTGACTCTGCCAACGGCGCTCGGCAGCTGACGTTCCCCGCAGGAAGCGCGCGAGGGTTCCGGGCGGGAAGATCTCTTCGAAGAGGCAGGCGAAGTCGAGGCCCGATCGCCGCACCATCGGCTCGGCGTCGGCAACGCTGGCCACGACAACCTCGTGGCCGCTCTCCCGAATCTCATGGCCGAGCGACAGCAGCGGCCGCAAGTGCCCGGTCTCGGGATGCGCCAGAATCAGCACACGAGCCACGTCGTGGTTCCGATTGGTCGCTGCCGCCTACTGCGCGGCCGCGGCCTGGGCCGCGAGCGCCGTCCGATCGACCTTGCCGTGAGCGGTCAGCGGAAACGCCGCGAGGATCACGCAGGCCGATGGCACCATGGTCGCCGGCAGCTGTTGCCGCGCGAACGCCAGCAGCTCGGCGCCGGTCACAGTGGCGCGGGTTTCGACGTAGACCTGCACTCCCTGCAGCGCGTGCGCCGGCCCGACCGCCACCGCCACGCAGCGCTCCACCGCGGGATGCCGCGCGACCGCTGCCTCGATCTCACCCAGCTCGATCCGCACGCCGCGCACCTTCACCTGAAAGTCGAGGCGGCCCAGGAACTCGATGTCTCCGCTGTCGTGGTATCGCGCGGCGTCGCCGGTACGATACAGTCGCGCGCCGGGCACCGACGAGAGCGCATCGGGAACGAAGCGCTGCGCCGTCAGCGCCGGCCGTTTGTGGTATCCATCGGCGACGCCGACGCCACCGAAGTACAGTTCACCGCTGACGCCGACCGCCGCCCGCGTGAACAGGTCGTCGAGCACATAGGCCCGCTGTCCGGTCATCGCCACGCCGCAGGGAATGCTCACCCACGACGGATCGACGGCATCGACCTCGTAGATCGTCGAGTCCATGGACACCTCTGTGACACCGCCCAGGCTGATGAACCGGCTGCGCGGAAACGTGCGGCGCACGGCAGGCACGAGCGACAGCGGAATCCAGTCGCCCCCGAGGAGCACGACACGGAGACTCTCGAGGCTCCGGCCACCAAGGTACTGGACGACCACGTTCAGCAACGACGGCACGGAGTGCCAGATGGTGACCCCGTGCAACCCCAGCAGCGACGCCCACTCGCTGATGTCGCCGTCGCGCGACTGGGGAAACACCAGCGTCGCGCCCGACATCAATGTGCCGAAGATGTCGTAGGCCGACATGTCGAACCCAACCGACGACACCGAGAGCAGGCTATCGCCCGGACCAACGCCAAACCGCGCGTTGAAATCGCGGAAGTTGTTGATGCGACCGCGATGGTTCAACCGCACGCCCTTCGGCCGGCCGGTGCTGCCCGAGGTGTAGATGATGCAGGCAAGCGCGGCCGGACCCGCCGACTCATCCAGGTCGTCGGCATCACCGTGCTCGGACGGCGTCTCCGTCCGCAGGCCAGCGTCGGTCCGCACGACCGGCACCGCCACACCGGAGAGGTCCGTCATGTCGTCGTCAGCCACGGCGCACACCGCCCCGCAATCCGCGATGATGAAGTCGCGGCGAGCGGCCGGATACGCGGGATCGATGGGAACGTAGGCTGCACCCGTTTTCATGACCCCCAGGAGGACCGCCGGTAGCGCCGCACATCGCGGCATGCAAACGACCACCGTGTCGCCGCGACGCACGCCGGCGCCGCGCAGACGGCGGGCCATGTCGTTGGCGCGCGCGTTCAGCTCGCCGTAGCTGACACGCCGATCGCCCGAAATGACCGCCGTCAGCTCCGGCCTGCGGCGGCTCGTGCGGGCGATCGCCGCATGCAGCGTCGTTTCGATCTCGGCGTCCGTAGTGGCTGGTTGTGTATGGCGCATGAGGTCGGCTCCTCGACGAAGCGCGTCGTCAGCGATAGGCGGCGCCGCTTGTGCGTCCGTAGGCATCCGCGGCATGGGTCCGAATGTCAGAAGATCCGTTCGATGCCTGCGACGATCGATCCGTCGATGATGCCATTGGCCATCGGAATCGCCGCCGCACGCCCGGCGCGGCCAAACAGCTCCGCCGGGATGCCGGGGCGCTGCTCGAAGACTTGGACCATGGGACGTGCATCAGCCGGGAAGACCAGTGCCACGTCGATGCCGTCGACGGGTGCGCCAGCGAAGCGCAGGCCCCACTGATTCTGGCGGTTGAGGCCGCGGCGAATCTGTGCAGACGAGAGCGCCACACCATCGATGGTGGCGGCGAGGGGTTGCGTCGAGTAGAGATAGAAGAGGGCACCCCGCGACTCTGGGCGGAGCCGAAGCCGAATGTGGTGCTGGTCGCCCTGACGACTGTCGGATACGACGTGCAGGCCGGGGGCACTGACCGGCCACGGTGGTGCGGTCGCCGCATAGTAACCCTGGCGCGAGATCCATGACCGCGCGAACGTCCCCGGCAGGTCGCCGCGATTGGCGAACAGCGCCGAGTCCCACGGCGGCAACGACTGCTGATTGGTCATCCACCTGCCCTGCCCGGTCGCGGCATCGTAGCCGTACGAGACGTGGGAGACCGGCGTCTTCGGCTCGCGCGGCAGTATCGGCACCGTCAACACCGTGAGGCCGAAGACCAGCGCCGCCGCGCGGCTGTCGCGCCGCAGCGGCGGTGACAGCAGCGACGCGCTCGCCGCAACGAGCGCCGCAGCCATCATGCCGAGACGAGCGTCGGCGATGGCAAGCCAGTAGACGACCGGCCCGGCGACGATCGCCACGACTCCGGCGCCGAGAGCGACCGAGACCAGAGCCCGCCAGCGCTCGCCGAGCGGAACGGCGCGGCTGAGGGCGGCAGCCAGCAACACGCCGGCAAGCGCCCAGAGCGGGAGGTAGGCAGCTTCCGGCAACTGCACGCTCAGGACCAGAGTCAATCCCGCCCAGAGCACCGCCGCCGCCGGCATGACGTCCTCAGCGGATCGTCGAAGCTGGCTCAGGAGCGCCATGACGGTGATCGAGGCCGCCGCCGTCACCAGAGAGTAGCTGGGCTCTGCTGCGTCGAAGATGACGCCCAACAGCGCGGGCAGGGCCAGACCCGCCACGACAATGGCGCCCACCCAGACCGCCAGGTCGAAGGCGAGATCGCCGAATCCGCGGCGACTGATGAGCGCGCGGCCAGCCATCAGCACCGTCGCCACGAACAAGAGCGTCGCCAGAACCTGTTGTGTGCGCGCGCTGTAGTGCACGAACCAGAGGCCCAGGAGATCGAAGAACACCATTTCATCGGCCTCGCCGCCGCTTCCCGCTGACGCGATCCCGATACCGGCAGCAAGCGCCTGCGTCGCCGAGACGACGGTCTCCACGTAATGCGACACCGTCGAGAGACTCAGCGCGGCGGCGGTGTCGGTGGCGAGGTGGTAGCCGCCCGCCTGGCTGATGTTGGCGAAGTTGAGCCCGCCGATGCCGGCCTCCCGCACCGGCGTGAAGTCGGTGTCGTATGGCAGCAGCCCGTACAACAGCGGATAGATCGAACTGACTCGCGGGTCGCGCAGCGTGTCCGCCACCGCCCGGATGATCGCGGCCGATCCTGGCCCGACTTCGAACAACAGCGCCGGTCCAGCACTGCCCCGAGACTCCATGTTGATTGCCGCGGTCACGGCAAGGTGCGGTAAGAGATCCCGCACGAACGCCTGGATGCCGAGCAGGCCGGCTTCCTCGCCATCCGTGAACAATCCGACGACGCGGGCGCGCGCCGGCGGCCGCATCTTCACGGCCCGCAGCGCCTCGATCAGCACGCCAACGCCAACCGCATCATCACCCGCTCCGGGTGAGCCGAGGACGGAATCGTAGTGGGCAATCAGCAGGACGACGCCTTGCGGCTTTGGCACATCAATCGTGGCGATGATGTTCTCGACACGTCCCGTGAAATAGCTATTCCCGGCCACGGTCGTGCGCTGGATCTCGGTGTCGATGCCGGCGGCGGCGAGCGTCGCGACGATGTAGTCGCGCGCGACATCGTGCGCCGGCGAGCCGACCGGGCGGGGCTCGCGCGCCAGCTGCACCACGTGGCCGGCGGCCGCGCGGCCGCGTTCGCCGTCGCTCCCGACGCGTACCTGTGCGAACAGACTCAGCGCGACGATCGCGGAGAGCAGCACGACGGGTGACGCTCGCAGGCCAGTGAGGCTGGTCCAGCGCCGCGGCTCGGCATCGGCTGCCGGGATCGGCGTGGTAAGTGCCGCAGGTGACATGGGAGGTGGCCGGCTCACCCGGCGGCCTCGCTGCCGCCCTCCCGTTCGGCCGCCTCCATACGCTCCACCAGACTGCGCGGGCGCATGTCCGTCCAGTTCTCCTCAATCCACTGCAGGCATTCGGGCCGCTTGCGCGCTTCGCCTACTGTCGTCCATCCATCCGGCACCGGGCGGAACACCGGCCAAATCGAGTACTGCCTTTCGTCGTTCACGACGACGAAGAAGTCGGCGGAGTCATCGTCAAATGGGTTGCTCATGGGTGTCCTCCGGACAGGTGCTACTGAACGGCGAGGAGGCGGGGAGCCAGGACAGCGACGGCCGCGCGATCAGGTGCACGTCGACCAGTCATACGGGATCGTCGCCGTATCGGGTGGCAGACGGTCCGCTTCGGCCGGGTCGTGCGGCAGCGTCGAGCAGTTGCACACCAGAGCCGGCTCGTCGCCAAGCGCGGCGAACCCGTTCCAGATGCCCGGGGCGACCGTGATCAAGACGTAGTTCGAGTCCCCCACTTCGATATCGACGAGACAGCCCCGCGTGTCCGAATCATGGCGATCATCGAAGGCGACGAACCGGATGCGGCCATGGGGAACGGCGAGATTGGTGATGGCGCGGCTGTGGCGCCGCCACGCTTTCACCTTTCGTGGCGCCACCTCGCTGAAATAGATCTCGCCGAACCCGGCGAAGCCGGCCGCGTCAGACCGCAGCATGTGAAGGACAGCGCCCCGCTCGTCGCGAATGATCGTGAGCGGGCGGACCTCGACGCCGGCGATCCTGTGTTCACGCCGCGCCGACATGTTCTTTCCGGCCGGCATAGGCGCTGATCTGGGCGATCGTGTGCTCGGTCATGTCCTCGCCGGCGTAATAGGCTCGGTACCACTCCACCGTGTGCTCGACGGTCTCGGCCAGACGCCACCGTGGCCGCCACGGCAGCAGTGCCTGCGCCTTATCGATCGACAACCGTAGCAGCGTCGTCTCGGGCAGTTGTGGCCCAGGCGCCACCTGCACGTCGCCGCCGCCCCAGCAGCGCACCAGCGCCGCAACGACGTGATCGACGTTGGCGATGTTGTCGGCAGCGGGACCGAAGTTCCATGCTGTCCGCACCGACATCGACTCCTGATCGCGGCGCTGCAGTCCCGCGCCGAGGGTCAAGTAGCCGGACAGCGCTTCGAGTACGTGCTGCCACGGCCGCACCGCGGCGGGATGTCGCAGCGCAATCGGCTTCGCCGCGGCCAACGCGCGCACGCAGTCCGGAACGAGTCGATCCGGAGACCAGTCACCGCCGCCGATGACATTGCCGGCACGGGCGCTCGCCACTCCCGGGCACTCGAGTGCCGTGAAGAAGCTCCGTCGGTAGCTGTGGATGATCATCTCGGCCGCAGCCTTGCTGCCGCTGTACACGTCGTCGCCGCCGAGCCGATCGGTCTCCCGATATCCGTACACCGACTCAACGTTCTCGTAGCACTTGTCGCTGGTCACGCAGACGATCGATATCGGCCATGTCGACTGACGCGCCAGTTCCATGACGTGGGTGGTACCGAGCACATTGGTGCTCACGGTCTCGAGCGGCACGGCGAAGCTCCGGCTGACAATCGCCTGCGCCGCAAGATGGAAGACCACCTCAGGCCGGCACGCGTGCCAGATCGCGCGCAGCGAGGCGAAGTCACGCACATCTCCTTCGACATGCCGCACTCGCCGATGGAGTCCCAACGCGTCGAACAGCGATGGCCGGGTAGGCGGCGGCAAGGCGTAGCCGGTGACCTTGGCGCCCAGTTCCGCCAGCCACGATGCCAGCCACCCTCCCTTGAACCCGGTGTGACCAGTGATCAGTACAGAGCGTCCCCGATAGACCTCGCCGATCTCATCAAGGCGTGGTCCTGGCAACGCGACCGGAATAGACATGCGCATCTCGGATTCAGAGAGGACGGCGCCACGGGTAGCGCTCGTCACGACGCCCGCACGCACCCACTTGGCAGTGTCGCTAACTGACGGCTCGCGACGCGGCCGATTCGCGCCACCAGCGCACCGTTCGAGCGATCCCCGTGCGCAGCGGCGTTGCGGGAACGTAGCCAAGCTCGCGCCGCGCGGCCGAGATATCGCCGCAGACCGCCAGACCGTCGTCGTCGGTCGGCCGCGCGCTGAAGTGCAGCCGGTCGGACGCCGCCGTGCCGATACATTCCGCCACCGCCTCGACCACCTCGCGGAGCAGGCGCGGCACACCTCCTCCGATGTTGTAGACGGACCAGCCCGGGCGCAGGGGTACCGTCGCGGCAAGCAGGAACGCCATGACGTGATCGTCGATGTATGCGAAGTCGTACTGCTGCGACCCTGATGACAACGGCACGGGCTTGCCGGCCAGCAGTTGCGCGATCGTGAATGGAATGACTCGCGCCGATGTGTCGCCAGGGCCGTAGGGGCCGAACAACCTGAGCACCGTTACTGCTCGCTGCTCTCGCGCGGCCAGCGCGCGCAGCAGCGTGATGCCGGCATGCTTGGTCGCGGAATAGAGCGTGACCGGGCCGCATGGATACGTCTCCTCGACAGCGCGAGTGGCCTTGGCGTACTCACGCGACGTGCCCGCGACGATCATGCGGCTCACCGATGGCGGCAACGACTGCCACAGGGTGACCGGCGCGTGGACGTTGACCGCCACCATGCGGTCCAGATCTCGCTCAGCAGGCCGCGCTCCGTACGCCGCCAGGTGGAAGACAGTGTCGGGCGACACGTCGTGCAGCGTATGCATCATCGCCGCGCGATCGAGCACGTCCACGTCGTGCCACACCGGCGCCGGCCTGCGGGTGACGTGCGGCGTCACGAGGTCCACTGCTCCGCCGTGACGGCGCAACGCATGTACCTCGCTTCCCGCCTCGACCAGCGCCTGCAGCAGATGGGCGCCGATGAACCCCGTGGCGCCGGTCACGAGGACGCGACGCCCCGCCATCGACACATCGATGCGCCAGCGCGTATCAACTGATGGCAACGGCATTGTCGTGTCGTGCGACGTCCGGCAACTCGCGAAGGCAGGACAGAATCGCTTCGAGCTCACCGCGACAGAACGCCGCCCGGCTCGAGAGCACGCCGCGCAGGCACGCACCGTCGTCATGGAGGCGGAGCCCGAGCGCCGAGCGATTCCACGCTCGCTCGGGCAGCACGGTGACTTCACGGGACACCGTTCCGGGAATCGCCAGCGCGGCACTCGGCGTCCGATAGGTGAAGTTGAACACGTATGGATAGCTGCCGAGCCGACCGGCCGAGTCGGCGGAGCGCTGGACCATGTAGCCGTAGGGCGTGCGTAGATCCGCATACGCCTGCTCGACCGCGTCGATGACGCAATCCAGCACCTGACCGAACCGCCCGCCGACGATGTCGCGCACGCGCACGACCGCAACGTTGGCGAACAGGCCGACGACGGCGTCGAATTCCGGCCGCGCGCGATCCGAGACGGGAATGCCGACGACCAGATCGACGAGACCCGTACACTTTGCCACTGCGGCGCAGAATGCAGCCAGCATCACTGTCGCGAGGGTGATGTGACGCCCGCGCGCGAGTTGCCGCAACTCCGCCGTGGCCCGATCATCCAAAACGAACGGACAGTGACGTCGTTCGCCTGACGACGCCGGTGCCACTGCCGGATCCTCGGCGCCGGGCCATGGCGGTGCACCGCGCAGGCGCGTACACCACGTCGCCAGCGGCCCATCCCCTCCCGATGCGAGTCTGCGGACGTTGGCCTGCTGCCGACGCACGTAGTCGCCATAGCTCGCCGTCATTGCGGGCAAGTCCGGCGCCGCGCCGCCGGCGAACGCGGCGTAGAGCTGCTGCAACTCACGCGCGACGATGCTCCGCGACCAGGCATCGAAGGCGATGTGATTGATCGTGAGCAGCAGCACCCGGTCGTCGGCAGCCACGGTGATGATGGACGCACGGAACAGCGGCCCGGTCGCCACAGCCATAGGCGTGTCGACAAGCGAGGCGAGCAACGTGGCGAGGCGGTCATCGACATCCGGCGATCCGTGAGCGAGGTCGAACCGTTCGATCGCGACCGGCGCCGGAGGTGCGACGAAACGCCACCACGTCTCGCCCTCGGTCACATAGGTCGACCGGAGCGTGTCATGCCTGGCGGTCAATGCGGTGAGGCTCCGCGCCAGCGCGGCCTCATCCAACTCGCCGCTCACGCGTGTCGCCATCCAGAGGTTGGACGGACATTCGAGGAACGGCAGTGCGCTGTCGCCCTGCTGATCCATCGAGCACATCAGCGCCTCGCTGAACGACACCGCCTCGCGACGCCCGTCATCAGCCGCGACAGCGACGAGCGAGCCAGGCACGAGTGGAGCGTCCAATTGCCGCCTCAGGCGATCTGACCGTTGATCACGTGATCGATCATGCGGGAGCGATTCGCAAACCACCGCTGAATGGTTGAAAGCACCTGGACTTCGACCGGTGTGAGGTCTGGGTGCCAGACGTCGAGGAGCAGGACGACCCGTATCCGATCACTGAGATTCCAGGCTTCATGGAGGAAGCTGTCGTCGAAGACCAGGCATTCGCCGGCCCGCCACTCGCGCGCTTCTCCGCCGACGCGAATCCCGGTCTGCGACGGAACGATCAGGCCGAGATGAATCGTCAAGCGGCAATTCCACAGACCGCAGTGCGGCTTGAGATGCACGCCCGGCTTCAATTCGGAAAAGATCGCGGTCTCGGAAAGGTTCGGAATGCGATCGAGCACCGCGGCCGTCCTCGGGCACAGACGTCGGTTCGGCTCGATCGGCTGACCGCCGACGGCGAAGTACATCGCCATCCACTCGTTGCCCGGTGCCAGCGCCGCTTCGGCATGATGCTCGTAGGGCTGAAAGCCCGCGCGCCGCTGCAACATCGACTCGAGCTCATCGGCGATCTCCCGCCACGACGCCTCGAGGAGCGCGACCGCATCCAACGTCTGCGGCACATGCCAGGGCTGCGCGGTGAGCCCCGGCACGTAGAGCACCGGCCGCTGGAGCGGGTGTGCGCCCGGCCACGTCTGCTTGCCGGCAACGAACATCGCGAGCGCAGAGTCGAGCCGATCGAGCGCCTTGGGCGGCGCGTCGGCACGCACACGGTCGAGGAAGGACTCGATGTCGCGGCGTTGTTCCGGTGTCAGCGTCCACGCCATACGCGACTATCCGAGGACAAGGGACGACGGTGTGATCGCTCGCGATGCAGTTGCGCCAGGCGTCCCGCGTAGCACAGCTTCGCCCCGTCAGTCACAATTCGCATTGGTGACGGCGCGGAGGATAGCAACGCCGTGATCGTCGCCGCGGCCAGGATTTGCCGATCCCTTAGGTGGAATATCCAGCGGAGCGCGAATTCGAATGTGTGGATGGAACGGAGGCGAGAGATCAGGTGGAGCGCAGCCCGCTCACCGCGCCGGGTTGTGTCCGCGCGGCCTGGGGGAAGCCGTGTTTGCATCGCGCAGTGCGAGGTATGTCTTGATAACCCGAGCGACCTCGCCGACCGCCGGCTCCCAGAACATGTCTGCGTGGGTAGCGGGAACAGTGATCGACTCGAGCTCTCGGGAGACTGCACGCCAACGCGCGATCGACGATTCCTGGTAGGCGATGTGAGGCGACGACTCCGCGGCGGCCGCGCACCGGCACATCAGCACTGGGCCGTCGTAGAAGGACGGCCGGTAGCCGGCCACGGCGCGTGTGAATTCCTGGACCCACTGCAGCCACTGACGGCCGCGGTCAAGCGTATCGGGCGGCATCACCGCGCGCGCCGCGTGCACCAGCACGTCGAGGCGGTTTTTGGGTGCCACCTTGCTGAGCATGTCGTTGTCGATCGGCACGCCGGCCAGCTGCGCGTGGCCAACGAGGAGATCGACCTCCTCACTGTCCGAGATGGCGTCGCCGCGCGGGAACACCGAGTCGAACAGTATCAGAAGGTCGACGGCGCGGCCCTGCTGGCGAAGTTGCTGGGCCATCTCGAAGGCAATCACGCCCCCGTGCGAGTAACCGCCAAGCCTGAACGTCCCTTCAGGAAGTGCGAGCTGCACGGCGGCAATGTACTGGGATGCTATCGCCGCGACGGTGTCGCGATTTCGCAACTCCGCTGCCTGGAGGCTATAAACCGGTTGCTCGTCTCCGAGATGCTGCGCCAGCCCTGCGAAGTACTGCCCATAGCCGCCGGCCCCGGCTGCCAGCACCAGCGGCACGCGATGACCACTCGTCTGGATCGGAATCAACGCCGAGCGCTCAGGTGCGCACTTCGCCTTGATCGCGCCCGCCAGGGCGTGAATCGTGCGCGCCCGAAACAGCGCGCTCACCGGCAGGTCGAGCTCGAACCGATCGCAGGCAATCGCCATGATCCGGGCGGCGGCCAGCGAATTGCCGTCCAGATCGAAGAAGTCGGTCGAGATGCCGATCGGACGTGTGGCGAGTACCGACTCCCAGATGGAGAGCAATTCGACTTCGACGGCGTCGAATGGCTGATCGAGCAGTTGCTGCCAATCCATCATCGCCTCAGGTGCCCGCGCCCGGCGGGATCGTCTAGGCAGTGCTGCGACATCGGCGACGCTGGTCCGGCCCCGGCCCGCGGGCGCCGCTACTCCCCCTTCAGCAGGAGGACCGGATCCACACGTGCCGCGCGCAGCGCCGGCATGAACGACCCGACCATCACGACCACGCCGATGACGGCGATTACGGCCGCGTAGGTAGCCACGTCCAGCGTCGATACCTCGAACAGCATGCTGCGGATGACGCGGGAGCCGGGGAGCGCGATGGCGACGCCGCTGACGATACCGATCAGGGCACTGCGGCCGGCACTCCGCGCGGCGAGCACGAGAATGTGCCGTGGATCGGCGCCGACGGCGAGACGCAGCGCGAACTCACGGCTGCGCTGCGTCGCGTGCAGCGACACGAGCCCGAACAAACCGATCACGGCCAACAGCGACGCCACGACCGCGAATACGCCGAACAGGCGGACTGTGAATCGCCATGGCGCCGTCACTCGTGAGACCACGCTGTCCATCGTCATGATTCCATCGACGACGGCGTCGGGATCGACCGCGTTGATCTCGGCACGGATCGACCGCGCGAGCGCCTCCGGATCGCGAGACGTCCGCACCACGAAATTGTTGGCGGCCACTGTCGTCTGCGCCGCCGCATCGTAGACGTCGAGCCTGACGTCGGCCAGGTCGCGATAGCGAACATCACCGACGACGCCGACGACCGTGCGCCACTTGTCAGTCCGATCGCGAGGATCTTGGCTGGGCAGCAAGAGGCGCCGGCCGATGGGGTCGCGGCCCGGCCACAACACGCGCGCCGTCGTCTCGCTGACCAGCGCGACACGCGGCGCCCGGAGGTCGTCGCGCTCGGTGAAAAGACGCCCGCGGACGAGTTTGATCGACATCGTCGGGAAGTAGCCCGGCGTCGCGACCTGGTAGTTCAGACTCGGATTCTGCCGCCTGACCTCTTGAGTATCCTGTTGCTCTTCGAGCACCACCCAGCTGTCCGCACCGATCGGCCCGAGCCGAAACGGAGTCTCGAAGATGCCCCCGACCGATTCCACGCCAGGCATGGCGGCGACGCGCTCGAGTATCGGCGCCAGCCATTGGTTCACCGTCGGCGTGTCGTGGGCACGCGAGATGACGTTCATCGTGAGCACGCGATCCGATGAGAAACCGAAATCGAGCCGCTGCACGTTGATGACGCTGCGCACCACCAACCCCGCCGCCACCAAGAGGATCACAGCCAGGCAGATTTGCACCGTGACCAGCGCGGAACGCATGCGCGAGCCATGGCCCGCGACGCCACGCCCCGAGTCCCGGAGCGCATCGCTGACGTTCAACGATCGCAACTCGCGCATGGGCCAGGCGGCACAGATCAGGGCAGCGGCGGTGACGGAGCCGAGTGTGAAGAGCGCCGCGGCACCGTTGAACGCCAGCTCCGGCGGCGCCGCCAGGTCGATTGGTGCCAGCGCCATGATGGTGGCGCCGAAATACTGGGCAACGATCAGCCCGATGCCACCGCCGACCACCGCCAGCAACAGGGTTTCGATGAACCAGATGCGGCTCAGCGGCATCATCGAAGACCCGAGACTGAGACGCACGGCAGATTCACGCTGGCGCGCAGCCGCCCGCCTGAGCAGGAGGCCGGAGATGTTGGCGCATGCCATGATCAGCAGCAAGACCACGGCACCAAACAGCGCCCAGACCGCCTGGCGTACCGGACCAAGCAGGTAATCGACCAGCGGGATGACCGTGACGCCGGTGCCCGGCCGACGGCCGCGGTCGCGCTTCACCTGGGCGGCGACCGCGTCGAGCTCTTCGGAGGCGACCTTGACGGTGATCCCCTCGCGCATCCGTCCGATGAAGAACAGCACCCCCACGTTGGTCAGCGCATCTACCTTCCAGCGCGAGGATTGCTCCGCCAGGATCGGGGCCACCGGAGCCCACATCTCCGCGCCTCGCGGAAAATCGAATCGCTCCGGCATCACACCGATGACGAGGTGCGGGTGATCGAGCTGGATGACCCGACCGATGACTGCTGGATCACCGCCGAACAGCCGCTGCCACAGGCGGTAGCTCAGGACCACGACGCGCTGGGCATTCGGCGCTTCGTCCTCAGGACGGAACGTCCGGCCGAGAATCGGCCGCACTTCCAGAACGTCGAAGAATGATGCCGATACCGCACCGAACGGCAGGCGCGTCGGCTTGTCTACGCCGCGCAGGACCGACGGCCACGTCGAGGCCGCCAATGCCGCAACGCTCGTGAAGCTGCGGCTGTTCCGCGCCCAGTCCTGGAAGTCGCGGAACGAGATCTCCACGATTGACACGTTCTTGGCAGCGTCATTGCCCCACCCCACGACCAGCTCGTTGGGGGCGCGCGCGGGAATTGGACGCAGCAGGAACTGGGCAGCACTGAAAATGGCGGTATTGGCGCCCAGTACCAGCGCGAGCGTACCTATCACAGCGATGCTGTAGCCGGGGCTCGCCCGCAGGCGACGGAGAACGAGCCGCAGATCCGAGTAGAGATTCATCGCGCTCACTGCTCCTGCGTGTTGCTGCACGCGTTGAGGGGCGCCCACGCCACCCGGCAATCATCGAGGCGGCATTGGGTGCACCACGACCGACGTCGCATCGGCTTGCAAACGCTAGCCTATGCTTTCAGCAACGTGCGAGCAAGGCCGTCGCGTCACTCACTGCGCAACGTGCACAACCTCACGCAGCCCAGCTGCTGCGCGGCTTTTCCAGACGGCCCATGGTGCGCAGCCGCTCGCCCAACGCTGCGTAAGCTGCTCGTAGTCGCGCGGCGTGTCGACACAGAGCCAGAAGCCGTGATGAAAGTACGCCATCAATTGCCCGTCCGCCGCCAGGCTCTGAAGGGGCTCGTGCTCGAGCACCAGGCCAGGGTCGTCCGACAGGCGATCGAGCACGCGGCGTGAGAACACGAAGAACCCACCACTGATCCACCTGTCTTCCGCCTGCGGCTTCTCGTTGAACTGCCGCACGGCACCACGCGCATCCACGCCGAGCTCGCCGAACCGTCCTGGCGGACGCACCGCCGTTACCGTTGCCAGCCGCCCGTGCGATCGATGGAAGTCCACCACCTGCTGGAAGTCGAGATCGGTGACGCCGTCGCCATAGGTGACACCGAACAGTTCATCGTCCTCCAGATAGTGGGCGACACAGCGAATACGGTGAGCCGTCATCGCGTAGAGTCCCGTATCGGCCAGGACGACACGCCAGTCGTGCTCCTCGCCTTGCGCATGGGTGATCCGCGCGTTGTCGCCGCGGTACTCGATCGTGACGTCGCGCAGCATCGCCGGCAAGTTCAGGAAGTAGTGGCGGAACATGTCCGACCGGTAGCCGAGGCACAAGACGAAATCGCTGAAGCCCCAGTGCGCAAGGCCCTTCATGATGTGCCAGACGATCGGCCGCTCGCCGACGGGAATCATCGGCTTCGGCAGTTCGCCCGCAGCACCGGTCAGGCGTGTCCCAAACCCACCACACAGGATGAGGACCTTCACGGCGTGTCCCCTGCCTGGCCGTAGGCGCCTGCCGGGACCCTGCCAGCACTGCGCGAGCGCCCAGACGCTGCAACAACCAGTCGTTCGAGCGCCTGGCAGGCGCCATTCGTGCGCTCCTCCTGCTCGAATTCGCTTCGCATCCGCGTCGCCGCACGGCGTACATCGTCGGAGACGACCGCATCGATCAGATTTCCGATTGACGCGGCGGTCACCGACCCGCCGCGTCCGGCCACACCCAGCCCGTGCCGCACGATGCGGGCGGCATTGCCCGGCTGATCGGCCAGCATCGGAAACGCGATCATCGGAACCCCGGCCATGATGGCTTCCTTCACGCTGCCGAGGCCGGCATGGGTCACGAACACGCTGGCTCGCCGCAACAGTGCCTGCTGCGGTGCCGCCGCCACCGCGGTAACTCCGGGCTGGTTGTACCAATCGCGGGAGGTCGGGCAGGCGCCGGTCGCCACGACCACCTGCATGCCACGGTCGCGTGACGCACGGACCACCGCCTGGAACAGACGTTCGGCGTGCGGGTAGGGTGGAACGCGGCTGCCCAGCGCACAATAGACGAGGGGAGCGTCCGCCGACAGTCGCTCCCACGGAAACCCGCTGTCGGCGGGATGGTCGCGCAGCGTCGGGCCGACATAAACGCGGTTGGGCCGCGCGCGCCGCGGCACGTCGAACGCTCGCGGACAGAGCACGATCTCCGGCAGGTCCAGAATCATATGGACGGCGTGTCCGCGACGGGTCGTGCGCACGTGTGGGGTCCGCCGCGCCGCCATGCGCGAGACGCGCCCCTTCAGATCGAGTGTCCAGCCGATGGCATCGAGCCAACGCTCACGCGCGTCCCGGTAGGCCGAGTGCAGGATGAGCCCGGCGCGACGGACCGCGTACCACGATGACACCTGATGATCGAGCCCGCTGGTCAGCGGCGGCACCCGATACGAGGTGTCCCAGGGCAAGGTGACATGCAGCCCGGCCGCCGGGACGCCCTGCTCGAACGCCGGAATGCTGAGAAAGAAGAACAACGCATCGAGCACGACCAGGTCAGGACGCACGCGTTGCAACGTCTCCACGAATGCGCCGGCATCCACGGCGCAAATCACCTGTCGCAGTTGCGCGATGTGCCAGCGGCGGCGCCCCTCGGTCTTGCCGGGCTCGAACTGCGCCAGCCTGCCACGCGGAAAGATGTCGGCGAACAGCGGCAGACACGGATGTCCCGTTGCTTCGAGCACCGGCTGCACGTCCGGCAGCGCGGCGAAGGTCACGTCGTGACCGCGACGTGCCAGCAACTGCGCGACCGCCATGGCCGGCTCCATGTGGCCGCGTTCGGGATACGGAACGATCAGGAAATGCATCGGCGTTGCTGCGGCGAGATAAAGACACACGCGCGGCAGGCGGAGGTACCGCCGTCCGGATCGACGGCGCATCATACGCGACGCCTAGACACTGGCCGCGCATCAACCCATGTAGAAACTGGTGAGAGATTCACCGGACGCCGACGACTCCGTCGGTACCGGCCGACGAGCACACACACGGCCACACTGCCGGTGTCAACGACCTGCCTGGCCACGGCAGCCACTCTCTGACGATGTGT
>Ga0075421_100001321_pt1 | contig 28691 bp, 19 predicted proteins | sample SoiMetdeltSBSDD5_FD_75292 | JGI IMG/M metagenome (GOLD analysis project Ga0075421, IMG submission 75292) | Bulk soil microbial communities from a Populus tree surrounding site in Tennessee, USA - Soil MetaG P. deltoides SBSDD5 | ecosystem: Environmental > Terrestrial > Soil > Tree plantation... | reverse complement strand
CGGAGAGATGTATCGCGGTTACGCGAGAGCATTGGGGTCAAACTCCGGGCAATTGGCAAGAAGTGAAAGAACCTGTGTGAATCAGAACCTGGCGAGGTCTTCCTCCTCGCGGAGGCTCCCTAAGAGGTGAGCTGTATTGGGTTCGCGTGGTGAAGTAATGTCATTGATTTATTCCGTTCTTTCTGGTCGACATGCTGGCGTGCGACGAAAGTGTCTGAATGCGTCCAAGGATTGGATTGTCTGAGAAATTTGGGCTCCTGCCGCTCGTTTGCCCTGCGACGCCACGGGACCAGCGTTCTCACGACTGGGTCAGCACGGGCCGTCCCCCGGTGTCATCCCTCATCCCCTAAATCCTTGCTCCCCTTCAATAACCTGGAATCTGTTGCGGTTCAATGCGTTCGTCCCGCCTCGGATGCGGCGGCCCGGCATCACCCTGGGTGGGCGACGGAAAGGCCGCGCACCCTACGCCTGTCGATTGGGCTCTGCACGCCCCATGACGCAAAAACGCGAGGGACAAGTCCTGCGCGACAGCACGCGACGCCAGGGCGCGGCCACTCCCGACCATTGCCCGATCACGGTCAGAACCGCTTGAGCAGCCTCTCCAGGTACTCCAGCTCGATCGGCGGGCGGGTGCTCTCGCCCAGGCGGCGGCGCAGTTCCTCCAGGATCTCGCGCGCCCGCTGCACGTCGATCTCGTCGGGCACCTTCACGCCGGAAGAGGGATCGGGACCATCCGTCCGCTGCGGTGGCCGGCCCATGGGGTCGAGCTCGCCGCGGCTGCCGTTGCGGCCGTAGCGCGAGGGCATCTGGCGCAGCATCTGCTGGGCCATGTCGCGGGCACCCTGGCGCAGCTGCTCCAGCGCCCGGGTCTCCTGATCGGCGCCCCTGGGGAGGTCGCCGTCGCGCAAGGCACGCTCGGCGCGATCCATGGAGCCTTCGGCGCCGTCGAGCTGCCCCGGAGGCTGCAGCCCCAGCTCCTTGAGGCCCCGCTGCAGCCGGCCCAGGCGCTCGCGCAGCTCGCGCTGGCGGTCGCTGAGGCCGCCCTGCTCGTCCTCGCCGCCCTCGCCCTGCTGACCCTTCTGGCCCTGCTGACCCTTCTGGCCTTGCTGACCCTTCTGGCCGCGCTGCCCGTCGCGCTGGCCGTCTCGCTGCCCCTGCTGCCGGCGGAAGGTCTCGTCCAGCAGCTTCTGCTGCTCGCCGATGATGTCGCCGAATTCCTGCATCATCTTGCCAAACTGCTGGTTTTGCTGCTGGCCGCCGGCCATGCGGCCCGATTGCAGGCGGTCGAGCAGGTCGCGCAGCTCGCTCAGCATCTGCTGGGCCATCTCGCGGTTGCCCGAGCGGGCCATATCCTCGAGATTGCGCAGCATCTGCTCCAGGTCCTGCTGCGTCATCATCTGCATGTTCTGGTCCATGCCCTGCATGGGGGGCTGGTTCTCGGCCTGCCGGGACAGCTGCTCCATGTACTGCGCCAGGGCCTGCCGCAGCTCCTGCATGAGGCGCTGCAGCTCCTCGTCGCTGGCGCCGTCGCGCAGCGCCTGCTGCAGGGCATCCTGGGCGGCGCGCAAGGCGCGCTCGGCATCCGACAGGTCGCCGTCCTCGATGCGCAGAGCCACATGCCAGAGCTGGGCCATCACGCTGTTGCGGTTGGCGCGCGTGTCCTCGCCCTGCAGACGGTGATAGGCCGAGCGGAGCCCCAGAAACACCTGCAGGTCGTCGATGAAGCCCGCCGGCTCCGTCGTCACCGCATCGAGCGCCTTGGCCACCATCGTCCGGTTGCGCGAATCCTCCATCAGCCGCCGGCGCTGCTCCACCACGGCCCGCGCCAGCGGTTTGGTGAAGCGCCGCTCGGGCAGCGTCACCTCGATGGTCTCGCTCCTGCCGACCTGGCCGGCAAGGTCGCGCGCCACCAGGGTCAGCTCCACCTTCATGCCAGCCCAGGGATGGTCGGCCATCTCATGCAGACTTTGGCCCTCCGCTTGCTTGGGGTAGGCGCGGGACAGATTGAGCGCCAGGACTGGCGGGCGCTCGTAGGGCAGCCGCGCCCCGTCCGGAGCGGGCCGCGCCCAGGCCGTCGACGAGGTGTCGGGCTTGGGCAGGATGCGGCGGACGCGGGCCTCGGCGGAGACGACGCCATAGTCGTCCTCGACCTTGTAGAACAGCTTGAGACTGCCCCGGGCAGAGCGCTCCGGCGGCTTGGTCAGCGCGATCTTGGGGAGGTGGTCCGGTGTAACCGCGAACGTCCAGGCGGCGATCTCGGTGCCGCTGCTGAAGGCCTTGATCGTGCCGGAATGCCGCACCTCCAGCTTCAGCTCGGCAACATCGGCCGGGTTGGCCGGCGCCGGCGCCTCGAGCCGTTGCGGCGCCCCGCCCTCGCCCGGCACCTCGAGCACGAGCCCGCGCAGCCCGGCGCCGCCAGCGCGCACGATCAGCACGCTCTTGTCGGGCACCTCGACCGCGCCGGCGGGCCGCATCTCCAGCATCCGCGCCATCGAAAGCCCGCCGTCGGCCAGCATGACCGGCGGCTTGCCGGTATAGGCCGGTGGCGTGATCCAGGCGTCGAGGCGCGCCTCCGCGCCCTTCGACAGCGGGCTCAGCCGGAACGCCGACCACAGCCGGTCGGCGGCGCTGTCGCCCACGACGATGGTGAGCAGAAAAACGCTGAGAAGGAGGACAACGCGCAGGGCGAAGGGGTCGCGGCGGTCGGTGCGGGGGGTCGGAGCGCCCACCCGCATCCCGGCCAGCGACTCGGCGAGACGCCGGCGGTGGACCTTCCACAGCGCGGCCGTGCGCTGATCCTCGGCTCCGTGGCTCAGCGTGTCCTCGTAGGACGAGGCCGGCCGGTGCGGGACCCCGGAGACGCGCTCCACGCGGCGGATGGCCTCGGCCCGGGTCGGCCAGCGCACACCGAGGAGCGCAATGACAGCGCCGGCCAGGGCCAGCCCGAACAGGCCCAGCACGATCTTGTGGGGCAGCTCCGGCAGCCGCGGCCAGAGTCCGGCCAGGGAAACCAGGATGAACAGCCCGGCAATGCCGAGCAGCAGCCAGGCGCGCGGCCAGATCTGCTCGAACAGCAGCGCCAGCTTGCTGAGCAGGACTTTGCGCTCGAACGCGCTTTCCGGACCCCGGGAAACCGTGTGGCGTGCTGACATGGCCTGCACTCTATCACGCCGGACACGGCGCGGTTGAGAGATTATGCGGAACTCAACGGCATTTGACAGCCGTCATCTCCGGTGATTCAGCTCAAAGCAAGGCTGCGCAAGCCAGGTGCCAAGCGGACGGCTGTCTGCCAATAAAACAGGGTCGCATCAGCACCTTGCGTCGTGATTGCGCATCTCTGTAGGAATCTCTTCGTTGTTCCTAATTTGTTCTTGACCGTCAGCAGTCATCGCAATAGGCTTGCGTCAGCAAGCTGGGATGGGCAGCTGGGGCACTCTCATGTACGGCCAAATCTCTACCGTTGCGTTCGTGGGCATCGAGGCCAGGCCCGTGGAGGTGCAGGTCCGCATCAGCGGCGGCCAGCACGCCTTCGCCATCGTGGGCCTGCCGGACAAAGCGGTGGCCGAGAGCCGGGAGCGGGTGCGCAATGCTCTGCATGCCGTCGGGCTTGGGCTGCCCTTCAAGCACATCACCGTCAACCTGGCGCCGGCCGACCTGCCCAAGGAGGGCAGCCATTTCGACTTGCCGATCGCGCTCGCCATGATGGTGGCCATGGGGGCGATCTCGCCCGACGCCATCGAGGGCTTCGCCGCCATCGGCGAGCTGACGCTGGATGCCTCGATCCGCGAGGTGCCAGGGGCACTGCCGGCGGCGATCGGCGCCAATGCCCTGCGCAAGGGGCTGATCTGCCCGGCGGCGTGCGGGCCCGAGGCGGCCTGGGCGGACGAGGACATGGCCGTGCTGGCGCCGCCACACCTGTTGTCGCTCGTGAACCATTTCAAGGGCCTGCAGACGCTGGCCCGCCCCAAGCCGAGCGTGGAGACCGACAAGGAGGGCCAGCCCGACCTGGCCGACGTGAAGGGCCAGGAGAGCGCCAAGCGGGTGCTGGAGGTGGCCGCCGCCGGCGGACACAACCTGCTGATGGTCGGCGCTCCCGGGTCCGGCAAGTCGATGCTGGCGGCGCGGCTGCCCTCCATCCTGCCGCCGCTGACACCGGAGGAGATGCTGGAGGTCTCCATGGTGCACTCGCTGGCGGGCGAGCTGATGGGCGGCAAGATCGCCACCCGGCGGCCGTTCCGGGCGCCGCACCACTCGGCCAGCATGGCGGCGCTGGTGGGCGGTGGCTCCAAGCCGCGGCCCGGCGAGGTGTCGCTGGCGCATCTGGGGGTGCTGTTCCTGGACGAGCTGCCGGAGTTCCTGCCCAACGTGCTCGACGCCTTGCGCCAGCCGCTGGAGGCGGGCGAGACGGTGATCGCGCGCGCCAACCATCGCATCGCCTACCCCTCGCGCATCCAGCTTGTGGCCGCCATGAACCCCTGCAAATGCGGCGGCAGCGCGCCGGGGCAGTCGTGCCGGCGCGGCCCGCGCTGCGCGGACGATTATCAGGCGCGCATCTCGGGGCCGCTGCTCGACCGCATCGACCTGCAGATCGAGGTGCCCGCCGTTTCCGCCGCGGACCTGGTGCTGCCGGCGCCGACTGAGGGCAGCGCCGAGGTGCGCGCCCGCGTGATCGCCGCCCGCGAACGCCAGCGGGCACGGTTCGCCGCATTCGGCGCCAAGGGCGTGCGCACCAATGCCGAGTGCTCGGGCAAGATCCTGGAGGAGGTGGCCATGCCGGAGGAAACGGGCGTGGCCCTGCTGCGCCAGGCCTCGGAGGCGCTTGCACTCTCCGCCCGGGGCTTCCACCGCACCCTGCGTGTCGCCCGCACGCTGGCCGATCTCGACGGGGTGGACAAGGTGGCCCGCGTCCACGTCGCCGAGGCGCTCAGCTACCGCGGCGAGACGCTGCGCCAGCAGCGGGCGGCGTGAAGGCGGAGCGTCAGCCTCCTGCCGGGCGGATCATTGCCGACTCGCCGACGCGAGAGAGCAGGCGCCCCGCGAGCAAGTGCGTCGCCTTCTTCGCGTCCGCAATCCTGCAACGGGAAGGAGGGGAGCACGATCAGCGCGCACCTTCAGCCCGGTTGCACACGCGGCGGCGTCAGGCTCTCTACGACGGTCCACCGGGCAGGAGAGCGATTCACTCAATGTCCTCGGCGTCCTAGGCGCCTTGTCCACCGATCCCACCGGCGGCCCAATACCGACCTTGACGATCGCGCGCAAAGTCTGGATTGATGTGGCCGCACGCAACAACCCTGGACGGACGACGCATATTCTCAGCTTGAGAGCACGGGGGGCTCGATGGCCGCTGCGGGTCGCGAGACGGCCGATCCGGTACCACCGGACATGGACGTGGGCGCCGCGGGCAGTCGCACCGGGGCCGACGCCAAGCTGCGCGTCTACATCTCCTACAGCCGCGACGATCTCGACTTCGCCGACCAGTTGTGCACGGCGCTGGAGGCCTACGGCTTCGCCCCCGAGCTCGACCGCCAGAGCAGCCTGAGCGGAGAGCATTGGCAGGCGCGCCTGGGCGGCCTGATCGGCGAGGCCGACACTGTGCTGCTCGTGTTGTCGCCCTCCTCCGCGCTCTCCAAGGTGTGCGCGTGGGAGGTGGAGGAGGCGGGCAGTCTCGGCAAGCGCATCATCCCGGTGGTCTGCCGCCCGCTCGTTGGCGCCATGCCGCCGCGCCGCCTGCGCGACCTCGGCTCGATCCTGTTCTATCCTGAGCCGAGCGTGCCGGGCAGCGGCTTCGGCTCCGGCCTGGGGCGGCTGGTGCAGACGCTCAAGGCCGACAGCACCTGGCTGCGCGCGCACACCTGGCTCGCCCGCCGCGCGGCCCACTGGGAAGCCGGTGGGCGGCCTGCCAGCCGCCTCCTCTCGGGCAGCGACCTCGCGGATGCGAAAGCCTGGCTCACGAGCAGGCCCAACGACGCGCCGCAGCCGACCGCCGTGCAGCTCGATTTCATCCGCTCCAGCGAGGGCCAGGACGAGGCTCGCCTCCAGGCCAAGCGCCAGGAGGTCGAGACCCTGGCGGCGGCCCAGGCCGAGCAAGCCGCGGCGCTGAAGGCCGCCGAGGACGCCGCCGGACGCAGGAAGCGGCTCCGCGTTACGCTGCTGGCGACACTGACGGTGGCCTTGATCGCCACCGGCTGGCGGGCGTTTCAGGCCTTCCAGGAGAGCGCGCAGCACGAGGCTGCCCGGCGCGAGGTGGTGGCGGCGCTCAGCAAGGCGGAGGCCGAGGCCAAGCGCGTCGAGAGCGCGCTCACCCAGACCGAGCAGGACAAGCAGCGCACCGAGGCGAGGCTCGACGAGGTGTTTCTGGCCCAGTCGCGCGTGCTGGCCGCCAGGGCACGGGAGGCGGTCGAGGCGCAGGACTACACCAAGGCCGTGCTGCTCGCCCTGGAGGCTCTGCCCGAGCCCGGGGTGGAGCCGCGGCGTCCCGTGCTCCCGGCCGCCGCCTCCATCCTGCACGACGCGCTGCGCGGGCTGCGCGAGCGGTCCGTGCTCGTCCGGCACAGCGGGCCGGTGCTGAGCGCGGCGTTCAGCGCCGACGGCCGGCGCGTGGTCACGGCGTCGGCCGATGGCAGCGCGCGGCTGTGGGACGCCGCCGACGGCAAGGAGATCGCCCTGCTCAAGGGCCACGGCGGCCCGGTACGCGGCGCGGCCTTCAGCCCCAATGGCAGGGCGGTGGTGACGGCCTCGGCGGACGGGACGGCGCGCCTGTGGGACGCCGGCAGCGGCCGCGAGGTTGCGGTGCTGCAGGGCCATGCCGGCCCGGTGCTGGGCGCGGCCTTCAGCGCCGACGGCACGCGGGTGGTGACCGCGTCGGAGGATGGTACCGGCCGCCTGTGGGACACGGCCGAGGGCCGGGAGGCCGCCCTGCTGAAGGGCCACACCGGCCCGGCCCGCAGCGCGGCGTTCAGCCCGGACGGCACGCGCGTGGTCACGGCGTCGGAGGACAACACGGCGCGGGTGTGGGACACCGCGGGCAAGCCGGTGGCGGTCATGAAGGGGCACGGCCGCCGCCTGCTCGGCGCAGCTTTCAGCCCGGACGGCCGGCGCGTGGTGACGGCCTCCGACGACGCCACCGCGCGGGTCTGGGACGCCGGCAGCGGCAAGGAGCTCGTGGTCCTCAAGGGCCACGGCGGCCCGGTGTGGAGCGCGGCGTTCAGCCCCGACGGTCGCGCGGTGGTGACCGCATCTGTGGACGGCATGGCGCGCATCTGGGACGCCGCCAACGGCAAGGAGGTGACCGCGCTCACGGGCCACGCCAGCGCCATCCGCCTGGCCGCCTTCAGCCCCGACGGACAGCGCGTGCTGACGGCCTCGGAGGACAAGACGGCGCGCGTGTGGGAGGCCGCCGACGGCAAGGTGGTGGCCGTCCTCAAGGGGCACGCCGGCGTGGTGGAGAGCGCGGCCTTCAGCCCCGACGGCAAGCGCGTGGTGACGGCCTCGCGCGACAGCAGCGCCAGCCTGTGGGACCTCACCGGCGGCCTGACGCCCACCGTTCTCTCCGCTGGTGGCGGCGCCATGGAGGGGGCCGCGCTGAGCCCGGACGGCAAGCGCGTCGCCACCGCCGCCGACGACAAGACCGTGCGCCTCTGGGACACCGCCGACGGCCGGGAGGTGGCCGTGCTCGAGGGCCAGGGCGCGGCGTTCAGCCCCGACGGCCGCTGGGTGGTGACGGGTGCCGGCAACAATTCGGTGCGCGTGTGGGCCGCCGCCGACGGCCAGGCGTACGGCGTCCTGCTGGGCCACGTCGGCCAGGCGGAGACGGTGGCTTTCAGCCCCGACGGCGAGCGCGCCGCCACCTTCGAGGAGTTCGAGGCGCGCCTGTGGCATCTGGGCGAGCGCCGGCAGATCGCCGTGCTCAAGGGCCACACCGACGCGGTATGGAGCGTGGCTTTCAGCCCCGACGGCAAACGGCTCGTCACGGCCTCGGAGGACAACACCGCGCGCATCTGGGACAGCGCCGACGGCCGGGAGGTCATGGTGCTGAAGGGCCATGCCCGCGTGGTGGTGAGCGCCGCCTTCAGCCCCGACGGCAAGCAGGTGGTGACGGCCTCCAACGACCGCACCGCCCGCCTGTGGAACGTCACCGACGGCGACGAGATGGCCGACCTCAAGGGCCACGCCGAGGAGGTGCGCGCCGCGCTCTACAGCCCCGACGGCCGGCGTGTGCTGACGATTTCCGGCGACCTCGGCGCACGCCTGTGGAATGCCGCCGACGGCCGCCAGATCGCTGCCTTCAAGCGCCTCGGCCGCCCGTTCGGCGGGGCCGTGTTCAGCCCGGACGGCAAGCGCCTGGCGACCGCGGACGATACCGTGGTGCGCCTTTGGGACGCGGGCGACGGCCGGGAGACCGGCCTCCTGAAGGGCCACACCAAGGAGGTGGTGGGCGTGGCCTTCAGCCCCGACGGCCGATGGGCCCTCACGGCCTCGGAGGACGACACCGCCCGCCTCTGGGACGCCGCCGACGGCCGGGAGCTGGCCGTGCTCAAGGGCCACACGGCGGCGGTGGAGAAGGCGATGTTCAGCCCCGACGGCAGGCTGGTCGCGACGATCTCCGCCGACAACACGGTGCGCCTGTGGCCGTTCCCGTGGACCTCGCTGGCGGAGTTGATCGACACCGGCATCGCCCGGGTGCCGCGCTGCCTGTTCGAGTGGGAGCGCAAGAGCCTGTTCGTGGCCGAGGAGGTGCCGGCCTGGTGCTACAATCTGGCCAAGCCGCCCTATCGCCCCCGGCGCTACGGCTTCTCCTACGACACGATCGATGCGGCGCGCGCCAAGCGGCTCGGCCTGGCGAGCACGGACGGCCTGGCCGTTGACCGCATCATCCGTGGGCTGCCGGCTGACCTGGCCGGCCTCAAGTTGGACGACGTGCTGCTGCAGGCCGACGGGGCCCCGGTGGCCGATCGCAGGGCCTTCACCGAGGCACTGGATCGCGTGCCCCCCCGCGGCAGCATGCGCCTCACCGTGCTGCGCGCGGGACAGCGGCTACAGATCGAGCTGAAGGCAGGGTTCTGAGGCGGTGTCAGAGGATCCCAACGCGGCGATGACCGACGTCTTCCGGCTCGTGGAATCCCGGCGCTCGCGCCTCGGCCGCTGGGCCGTGGCGGCGGTAGTCGTGTGCGCGCTGCATGCCGGCGGCGCAGCGCTGGCGATGATGCTCTGGCACGAGGACGACGAGTCGGACGAGGCGGCCGGCCCCATGACGGTGGACCTGGCCCCACTCCCGGCGGCGGTGCCGGTGGATTCGCCCATTCTCCCTTTCGGCCCTGACCAGCAGGACGAGAAGCTGACACGGCAGGCCGCCAAGCCGGTCGTCGAGGAGGTGGAGAAGGACATTCCGCGCGTCGAGCCGTCGCCCGCGCCGGACCCGGAGGTGGTGCTGCCGAAACCGCAGCCGGAGAAGAAGGAGACGCCGAAGGAAGAGGAACCGCGGGAGGCCGTCGCCGAGAACGAGCGCCCCCAGCAGGACAAAGAGGCGCTCGCCACCGCCCCGCCGCGCGTGGACGCCCAGCCCGCGCCCGCTTCGGCGCTCTCGCCGGCACAGTCGGCGAGCCTCGCGCGCGCTCGGGCGAGGTGGGAGAATGCGATGTTCCGGCAGATCGAGCGCTACAGCCGCGGGCAATATTCGACGGAGCTGGAACGGCGCGGTGTGAAGGGTGTGGCCGTGTTGAAGTTCAGGGTTGACCGATCGGGTCGGCTCGTCAGCGCAGAGATCGCGAAGAGCTCCGGGTGGCCGGTGCTCGACGAGAAAGCGCTGGCCAGCATCAAGCGCGCCAAAACGCTACCGGTCCCGCCTGAGCAAATGGAGGACCGGTTTCTCGAGGGCTTCATGCAGCTCGGGTTCGGCATGAAGCCGGAGCGCTGACCGATGTTTCGGCCTGCCCCGATGTTGAGGCGGCCCAGCTGTGGCTGTTTCAAATCAATGACTTGTCCTGACGCCGATCCGGCGACGCAAGGCGTCCCCGCCGAGCTGGCGCTTGCAAACCGGTCGAAACCTACCTAAAAACTGGCCAACGAACTGACCACTAGAGCGTGTACACCTTTTAGTAAATGCTGGTGTACATTGATATTTTAGGAAAAGCATGACTGGAAAACTGGCCAAAAAACTGGCCAAGAAACCGACCAGCAAGCCCGCACCCCTGCCGACTCTCGCGGACCGAGGAGAGACCATCTCCATGATGGAGCCTCTGCTGATCTCGGAGGGCTCCAGGCACCGCCCGCGCCTGAACGAATTGGTCTTCGAGCTGACGAGCGCGGCGACATCGCTCAGAACCAGCCTGCCGGAGGGCATGGTAGAGGCTCTCTGCGATCTGGTCCGCTCGATGAACTGCTATTACAGCAACAAGATCGAAGGCCACGACACACTGCCCATAGAGATCGAGCAGGCACTCGTCCACGACTACAGCCAAGACAAGAAACGCCGAGACCTGCAATACGAGGCTAAGGCCCATATCGCAACCCAGCGCTGGATCGATGAAGGTGGCCTGGTCGGTCGAAGTGCAACGGTCGATGGTGTCCTGGAAACCCATCACCGGTTCGAAAGCGCACTACCAGAGGACATGCTCTGGGTTGAAAATCCACAGACCGGCCAGAAAGAGCGCATTGTCCCGGGTGCAACGCGAAACGGCGATGTCCAGGTGGGGCGACACATTCCCGTCAGCCCCGCGGCGATCCCCCGCTTCATGCGGCGCTGGCAGCAGGTCTTTGCAGGACTTGGAAAGTTTGAAACTGTCTTGCAGTCGGCTGCCGCGCACCATCGATTGCTTTGGATACATCCGTTCTCTGACGGCAACGGTCGCGTCGCGCGTCTGATCTCGTACTCAATGCTGCTGGAAGCGCTCAACACCGGCGGCATATGGTCGATCGCCCGCGGGTTGTCCCGCAACGAGGCCAAGTACAAGGGGCACCTTCAGGCCTGCGATCTGCAGCGCAGGAATGACCTCGATGGTCGGGGAAACCTCAGTGAGGAGACACTTGCCGAGTTCAGCATTTTCTTCCTGCAGGTGTGCCTTGACCAGGTACAATTCATGTCCCAGCTCATGCAGCCTAACGCCCTCCGCAAGAGGATCATGAGCTGGGTGAAGGAGGAGGAAAGGGTGGGAGCGCTGCTGCCGGGCTCCAACCTCGTCCTGGCCCACATTTTGACGCATCGCGAGCTGGAGCGCAAAGATGCTCCGGAGGTGCTTGGGCTCGATGAACGAAAAGCGCGGCGCGTGACCGCTCAGTTGCATAGGCGCGGCATCATAGCTGCGCGAACGCACAAGGCGCCGTTTCGCATATCATTGGCGATACCAGCCGCAATCGCGCCCAGCATCATGCCGGGCCTCTACCCCAGCAATGCAATGCCGGATAGACCGCCTGAAATCAACGTCAGGCCGTCATCGTAGGTTGGGTCGAGCGGAGCGAGACCCAACACAGCGCTTACGCCCGTGCATGTTGGGTCTCGCTTGTGCTCGGCCCAACCTACGCCTCCCCGTGCCAAAATGGCCGCTTGGCAAAGCCTCCGATCGCCCTAGAAAAATGGTCGCGGCCCCTCGTGGCCGGCCCCTCATCGGCGGCGGTCCTCGCCAGCATCGGAGACTTCATGCGCAATTTCCACGTTCCCGGGCGCTCGCTGGTCTACGGGCGCCGGGCCATGTGCGCCACGTCGCACCCCATGGCGAGCCTGACCGCTGTCTCGATCCTGAAGGAGGGGGGCAACGCCGTCGATGCCGCCATCGCCACAGCGGCGGTGCTGGCCGTGGTGGAGCCGCACATGACGGGGATCGGGGGCGACTGCTTCGCGCTGATCGCCAAGCCGGGGCTCGGCAGGCCGGTGGCGCTGAGCGGTTCCGGCCGCGCCCCCGCCGGGGCGACCGCGGAGTGGCTGGCCCAATCGGGGCTCGCCAAGATCGACATCACCAGCCCGCATGCCGTGACGGTGCCGGGCGCCATCGACGGCTGGACCCGGCTGGTCGCCGACTACGGCACCATGACGCTGGCGCGCCTGCTGGAGCCGGCCATCGAGCTGGCCGAGCAGGGCTTTGTGGTGGCGCCGCGGGTGGCGGCCGACTGGGCGCTGACGGAGCGCATCTCCCACCACGCCGGCGGCCGGATGCACCTCCACAAGGACGGCCGGGTGCCCCGGGTCGGCGAGCTCGTGCGCTTTCCGGCGCTGGCCGAGACGCTCAGGATCATCGCCCGCGAGGGGCGCGAGGGGTTCTATGCCGGCGTGGTGGCCGAGGACATCGTGGCCGAGCTCAACGCGCTGGGCGGCCTGCACACCCTGGACGACCTCGCGGCCCAGCGGGCGAGCTACGTGACGCCCATCTCGGTGGCCTACCGGGGCGTGGAGCTCTGGGAGCTGCCGCCCAGCAACCAGGGCATCGTGGCGCTGATGGTCCTCAAGATGCTGGAGCGGATCGGCCTGCCGGCCGACCCGGTGTCGACGGAACGCTACCACGTGCAGCTGGAGGCGGCCCGGCTGGCGTTCGCCATGCGCGATGCCTTCGTCGCCGATCCGGACATGGCCGACGTGCCGGTGACGCACCTTCTGTCGGACGCCGTGCTCGACGGTCTGGCTGCCCGTGTCGACCGGAAGCGCCGGTGCGACGACATCGGACCGCTGCCGCAGCCGGTGGGCTCAGACACGGTCTACTTCGCAATTGTGGACGAGAACGGCATGGCGGTGTCGTTCATCAACTCGCTCTACGACGACTTCGGCTCCGGCATCGTCACGCGCAAGACCGGCGTGGTGTTGCACAGCCGCGGGCGAGGCTTCGTGTGCGACCCTGCACACCGCAACTGCATCGCCCCGCGCAAGCGGCCCATGCACACGCTGGTGCCGGCCATGGTGCTGAAGGATGGCGAGCCGCACATGGTGCTGGGCGTCATGGGCGCGCATTTCCAGCCCATGGGGCACGTCTACATCATGACCAACGTGTTCCACTACGGCATGGATCCGCAGACCGCCGTGGACACGCCGCGCGTGTTCTTCGACGGCGATGCGGTGCTGGTGGAAGAGTCGGTGCCCCAGACGGTGGTCGCCGGGCTGAAGCAGCTCGGGCACCAGGTGGCCGCGCGGCGGATGCCCTGGGGCGGCGCCCAGGTCGTCCAGATCGACCGCGACAGCGGCATACTGGCCGGCGCCTCCGACCCGCGCAAGGACGGCCAGGCGCTCGGCTATTGAGCTCTCGCCGCTTTCCCCCCGGCCGATGCCAAGGCTGATATGGGGCCGCGACGAAAGTTGACGGCTCGACGAGGGCGACCGTAGTCTGGCCGGCTGAAACTTCTGGGCTCGGCGGCGAGAATCGCCCCGGGGGCGGCGGAGGCTTGGCCGCGGCGGGCCCAAGCGGTGCAGCCAAGAGGCGAGATGGGAAAGCACGTCATAGCAAGCGTCGGGGAGATTGCGCCGGGCGGGCGCAAGCTTGTGGAGGTGGAAGGGCGCCCGATCGTCGTCTTTAACCTTGCCGGGGAATACTTCGCGCTGCTCAACCGTTGTCCGCACCAGGGGGGCAGCCTATATCACGGCAAGCTCACCGGCCTCGTCCAGTCGGACCAACCCGGCTGCTACAGCTATTCCAGGCGTGGCGAGATCGTGCGCTGTCCGTGGCACGCCTGGGAGTTCGACATCCGAACCGGCAAGTCCTGGTGCGAGCCGCGAAAGGTGCGTGTCAAGAATTATCCGGTCAGCGTGGAGCCAGGCGCCCAGCTGGTAGAGGGTCCTTACACGGCAGAAACCTTTCCGGTGAGCGTCGAGAACAGCTATGTCGTCGTAGAGATATTATGATGTATAGTGACGGGGTGTGACGCCCCGCCGCTTGCCCGACCCCGCGGAAATCCGCTATCTGAGGCCCTTTCCCCCTTCTCCGAGGAGCAGCAGCCCCGCGATGCCGCGGTCAAGCAAGACGCGCCCTACGGCAGCCACCGTACCAAGCGGGCCGGTCCTCGACCTCAACGATCACATCGCCACCAGGGTGGCCATCTTCGCCAACCGGCTGTCGCGGGCGGCATCGCGCTTCTACCGCCGGACCTACGGCATCGGCGTCGTCGAGTGGCGGCTCATGATGTATATCGGCCGCACCCGGGAGACGCGCGCCAACCGCATCTGCAAGGAGACCGATCTCGACAAGGGAGCGGTCAGCCGCAGCCTCGCAACGCTGCAGCGGATGGGGATCGTCAGTATCAAGGCGGACGGCGCCGACAACCGGCGCCACAACGTCGCCCTGACGGCCAAGGGCCGCGCCCTGCACGATGAGATCGTTCCCACCGCCTTCGCGCGCCAGACCAATCTGGTGGTCGACCTGACGCCGGACGAGATTCGGCTTTTCCTGAGCCTGATCGAGCGGATGCAGGCCAAGGTGGCCGGCGGCGAGCCCGGTGCGGATGCGCCGGTGCCCACGCTGCGCCCGATGGCCCCGCCGAAGCTCAAGCGCGCCGTGCGTCGGGACGAAGCACCCAGGCGCCGTGCGTCGGCACGGAGAGGGTAAGGGCGTCGCCTTCCCGCACCGACAGCAGCGCCGGCGATTCCACGTTGAGCCTCTGGGCCGGCGTCTGGCCAGCCGTCTCGACGGCGAGCGACACCCGTGCGCCGCGGAACGTGAGCTGCTTCACCTGGCCCGCCCAGGAAATGCCGCCGCTACCGCCCTTGGCCTCGCCCGCGGCACGCGCCGCATCGCCGATCCGTATGTTCTCCGGCCGCACCAGGACGGTCACAGGCTCGCCCTCGGCGAACGCCTCGCCGGCGCGGCACTCGCCCTCCCAGCCGGCGCCGCGCACGCTGAGCACAAACCCGCCGCTGCCGTCGGCCCGGCACCCGGCTACCTGGCCCGCGAGCAGGTTGGGCGAGCCGAAGAAGGCCGCCACCGCCCGCGAGCGCGGCCGCTGGTAGATCTCCTCCGGCGCACCGGTCTGCAGGATGCGCCCGTCCTGCATGACCACCACCCGGTCGGACAGCGCCATCGCCTCCTCCTGGTCGTGCGTGACGTAGAGGCTGGTGATGTTGAGCCGCCGCTGCAGGGCTCGGAACTCGTCGCCCATCTGGGTGCGCAGCCGGGTGTCGAGGTTGCTCAGCGGCTCGTCGAGCAGCAGCACCTCGGGCTCGAACACCAGCGCACGCGCGATCGCCACCCGCTGCTGCTGGCCGCCCGACAGGGCGGGCGCTGGCCGCTCGGCGTAAGGCTCCATCTCCACCAGCCGCAACGTCTGCAGGACGCGCTTGGCGATCTCCTCCTTGGGGCGGCGGCGGATCTGCAGAGGGTAGGCCACGTTGTCGAACACCGTCATATGCGGCCAGATGGCGTAGGACTGGAACACCATGCCGAGCTGGCGCCGATCGGGCGGGACGAAGAAGCCGGCCGCAGCATCGCTAACAACCCGCTCGCCGATGCTGATCCTGCCGGCGGTGTTCTGCTCCAACCCCGCCACCATGCGCAGCGTCGTGGTCTTGCCGCAGCCGGACGGCCCCAGCAGCGTGACGAACTCGCCGGGCTCGACCGACAGATCGATGCCGTCGACCGCGACGACGCTCCCGAAATGTCGGCTGACGCCTTCGATCAGCACTCCCGACATTGGCTCTCCTCACCGGGGGTCAGACCCCTCGCCTCCAATCCTGGAGCAGAGCACCAGGGCCGGCGCGAGGGGTCTGACCCCCTTAAAGCGCGCTGATGCGTTCACCGATCACGCGCAGCTGCACCCAGCGGAAAAAGATGACGAGCAGCATCATCATCAGGCCGATGACGCTCACCTGCTCGGCCTCGCCGTTCATCCACATCTTGAGCATCGCCACCGACAGCACCTCCGATCCCGCCGAGAACAGCAGGATCGAGGCGCTCAGCTCGCGCATGATGCCGAAGAAGGTGAGAATCCACCCCACCGCGAACGACGGCCAGGCCAGCGCCACCATGATGCGCCACAGGGTCTGCCACCAGCTCGCTCCGTGCACGCGCGAGCACTCCTCCAGGTCATAGGAGAGCTGCTGGTAGGCGCCCGACATCACCCGCACCGCCACCGGCGTGCCGAGCGCGATGTAGGCGAGCATCAGCGCCCAGATGGTGCCGTAGATCGGCACGAAGCCCGGCAGCAGGGCGAACGCCCACAGGAAGCCGATGCCCAGCACCATGCCCGGCATCATCCATGGCAGCCAGGCCAGCGCATCGATGAGCCGCCGCCCGCGCCAGGTCGTACGGGCCGTCACGTAGGCGACGATGCCGCCGAGCGCCATGGTGGCCGTGGAGCCGAGCAGCCCGAGCTTCAGGGTGTTCCACACCGCGCGCGCGAGTTCGCCGTTCTCGAGCACCTTCCTGTAGTTGTCGAGCGTCAGCATGTCGTACGTGTAGAACCCGAAGAACCTGAAGAACGAGCCGAGCAGCAGCTGGCCCACCGGCAGCGCCACCGCAATCACGAAGAACAGGATGCAAACGCCGAAGGTGACCCAGCGCCAGGCCCCGAGCCTCGTCACGTTAGGCGCATAGCCCTTGCCGGTGACGGTGTGGAACGACCGTCCGTGCAGCAGCCGCCACTGCCAGATCACCAGCAGCAGCATAAGACCGAGGACGGCGAAGCTGAGCGCGGTCGCGTACTGGTAGTCCGGGTTCGCCCGGTGATTGATGGCGTTGTAGAGCTCGGTCGTGAACACCGTGATGCCGGCCGGCGTGCCGAAGAACAGGGGCGACTCGAACGACTCGATGCCGCGGATGAAGCTCAGCAGGAACGAGCTCGCGATCACGGGCAGCATCAGCATCAACGTAATGCGCCGGAAGGTGGTCCAGCGCGAAGCGCCGCACATGCGGCTCGACTCCTCCAGCGCCGGGTCCATGGCGCGGAACGCCTCGACGATGAACAGGAACAGGAACGGCGTGGAATACTGCATCATGTGCCAGACCACCCCGCCCCAGGAATAGACGTTGACGATATGGGTCTCGGAGCCGGTGAGCCACTTCCAGGCGAGATTGATCGCCCCCACCTGCGGATTGCCCAGCATGCCCCAGGCCATGGCGGTGAGGAGCGGCGGGATGAAGAACGGCAGCGTGATCAGGATCTCGAGTGAGCGCCGCGCGGGCGTATCGGTGCGGGCGACGATCCAGGCCAGCAGGATGGCAGTGAGCAGCGACGGGATGGTCTTGGCCAGCGAGATCGCCACCGTGTTGAGGAGAATGCCGAGGTTCTGCGCGGTCAGGATCGCCTGATAGCCCCGGAGATTGAACTCCCCCGCCGTCCCCGGCGGCGCGGAGTGCAGACTGCCGTAGAGCAGCATCGAGACTGGATAGACGGTGAGGAATCCAAGCACGGCGATCAGCGCCAGCACGCCGAGGTGGCGACCGAGATTGCGCCCGGCCAGCCCCGCGAGGATGCCGCCTGCTCGGCTGCCCGCACCTCCCTTCGCCGGCGCCGCCGCCTGTTCCACCGCAATGCTCACGCCAAGGCCTTGCCGCTTAGGACGCCCAGAACAATCGGCGCGTCGCCTTCGTGATACCGCCAGTCCTCAGGCCCGGGGCGGGAGGAAGGAGATGGGCGTGCACCGCCCCCTCTCCCCTCGGGGGAGAGGATGTGAGGCCATGACTTACGGCCGCGCACGCTGCGCGACCCACAGGCACAGACCTTGAGGGAGCGGCCGTAAGTCATTTGGCCGAACTGGTGAGGGGCCACTTTCTCAACTCCGCGCGCACCAAAGGCCCCCTCATCCGGCCCTTCGGGCCACCTTCTCCCCAAGGGGAGAAGGGCCTCGGCGCGGTTGGGAGCTTTCCAACAGACCGCACAGTAGGAGACCAGTAGCTTCAAGCGATTCACTTCGCTGTCCCTATTGCGCCGCCGCCCCTGCGGCGCTCGCCGTCCAGCCATAGAGCGCCCGCGCGTTCTCCGAGTAGATCATCCGCCGCCGCTCCGCGCCGAGGAACGACGGGATGGCGATGACGGGGTCGTCGAAGTCCCAGTGCGGGTAGTCGCTGGCGTAGAGGACACGGTCCCAGCCCGTCCACTCCAGGATGTCGAGCAGGTGGCGCGGCTCCTCGGGCTCCTCCATGGGCTGCGTGGAGGCCCACACGTTGCGGCGCAGATATTCGGACGGCGCCAGCTTCAGGTGCGGCACCTCGCCCTTGAGCCGCTTCCAGATCTTGTCGAGCCGCCACCCCAGCGCCGGCAGCCAGGCAAAGCCGGCCTCGATCATCACGATCTTGAGGTCAGGCAGGCGCTCGAACAGGCCCTCCATGATCATGCTGGCGAGCAGCGCCGAGCAGGCCGTCTCGTGCTCGGTCATCTCCTCGATGTAGAAGGAGGGCCAGCCGCTGTTGCTGATGGGGTGGCCCGAGTAGCCGAACACGTGGATGCCCACGGGCAGCCCATGCTCCACCGCCGCCTCGTAGATCGGCCAGTAGCGCGGCCGCCCCAGCGCCTCGGCGGTGCGCGACAGCAAAAGCACGTGCGCGAAACGCGGATCGCCGGCGCGCCTGTTGATCTCGGCGCGCGAGGCCTCGCCGTCCTCGTAGGGCACGACGATGGAAGCCTTGAGACGTGGCTCCGGCCGCACCCAGTCCTCCAGCTGCCAGTCGTTGGTGGCCGAGGCGAGCGCCGCGGACAGCTCGCGGTTCTGCTCGCCCTGCCCTGACGGGCCCAGCGGGTTCATGATGCCGATCTCGACGCCGTACGGATCGAGGTACTGCTCACGCATGAAGTCCAGGTCCGCGCCGGGCATCAGCCCGCTCGGTGGCCAGGAGTCGCGCCGCATGCCGTCGCCGGGCTGCATCTTCGGGTAAGGGTGGCCCTTGGCAAAGCCGTGCCGGCGGCGAACGCCGTAGGTCTGCAGGTAGTCCCACCAGCGCGAGGCCATGTAGGGCTTCAGGTCGGTGATGGCCTTGACGCGGGGATGGATGTCGAGATCGACGAGACCGAGGTTCACCTGCTGCTGGCGATGCAGGGCTTGGGCGGCGACGTTCATTGCAGGGCCTCCTGCAGGCGGCTGTAGGTCGAGAGCGGATTGTCCACCATGATCTTCTGCCTCAGCGTCTCCGGCAATCCCGGCGGCATCACCTCGTCGCCGTCGAACTGCCAGTGCGGGTAGTCGGAGGAATAGAGCAGAAGCTCGTCCGACTTGAGGTGGTTGACGAAGCGGCCCACCACGTCCGCGGTATCAGGCGCGTCGAGCGGCTGGATGGTCAGGCGGAAGTGCTGGCGGAAGATCTCGGCTGGAGAGCGGTCGACCCAGGGCACCTCGGGGCGGCAGCCGCGCCAGAACTTGGAGAGTCGCCACAGGAACGCCGGCACCCAGGTCACGCCTGACTCGATGAGCACCACCTTGAGGTTCGGGTGCTTGGCGAACACGCCCTCGCAGATCAGGCTCGCCACCTGCGACTGGAAGCCCTGCGACTGGCTGGCGTAGTCCTCGATGTAGAAATTGTTCCAACCCAGCGACGTGGGCGGATGCTTGTAGGCGCTGCCCGCGTGGATGCCGATGGGGAGCCCATGCTTCTCCGCGGCGGCATAGATCGGCCACAGGTGGCGGCGGCCGAGCGGTACCTCGTCCATGGCCAGCGTCAGCACCTGCACGAAGCGGCGGTCGGCGGCGCAACGCTCGATCTCCTCCACGGCGAACTCGACGTTCATGGTCGGCACCACGATGGAGGCGCGCAGGCGTGGATCGTGGTCCAGCCATTCCTTGGCCATCCAGTCGTTCACCGCCCGCGCCAGGGCACGCGCCATGTCCTCGTTGAAGACCAGCTGCACCCCGGCCAGGCAGTTGCAGATGGCGTAGCTCGACTGCCAGCGGTCGAGCGCGTGCGCCTGCAGTGCGGCAAGGTCGGTGCCGCCGCGCCCGTTCTGGCCGCGCCAGTCGGCGCGCGCGGTGAGCGGCGCACCCGGCGGATAGTTGATGGTGTCGAGGGATTCGATGCCGCGATCGGGGATCGTCTCGCGCCAGTGGTCGTCGAGATAGGGCAGCAGCGGCTTGATGCCTTGCAGATCCGGGTGGATGTCGCAGTCGATGGCCCTGACGCTCGCGGGCAAGGTCTTTCTCCCAATCCTGGCTCGTTGCCGGGCCGCGTCTCGCTCTGCCGGCGGCGGCCTCGGGGGATGTTACCAGCCAACGACGCCCGAGGACCAGGGGTCAGACCCCTCGCCTCGACCGCCTCGGCTTCTCTGATACGCTGGTGGCGAGGGGTCTGACCCCTTCACGACTTGCGCCGCGGCGGCCGCGCGCGCACGGCCTCCTCGTTCACGTCGGCGCCCCAGCCCGGCCGCGTCGGCACCACCAGCTGGCCGTTCGCCACCACCGGCGGATGCGTGACAAGCTCGCCGCGCCAGGGCACATCGTCCACCTCGTACTCCATGATGCGGAAGTTGGGCACCGCGGCGCAGAAATGCGCGCTCATCAGGGTCGCCAGGTCGCCGTAGTAGTTGTGCGGCGCCACGTCCACCTCGAAAGCGTCGGCCAGCGTGGCGATGCGGATCGACTCCCACAGCCCGTTCCAGGGCACGTCCACCACCGCCACATCCACCGCGTACTGCTGCAGGAACGGGCGATACTGCTTGAGACCGTAGAGCGACTCCAGGGAGGCGATGGGCGTGCGCGTGGAGCGCCGCACCAGGGCGAGGGCCTCGGCGTCGTGGATATCCACCTCCAGCCACGCCAGCCTGAACGGCTCCACCGCTTCGGCAATGCGCAGAAACCCGTCCGTGCGCTGGCTGAAGTTGAGGTCGAGCATGATCCCCATGTCCGGACCGGCCCCCTCGCGAAAGGCCGCCAGCACGTCGCCGATCTGGCCGAGCCAGCGCGCGTCGGTCTTGCGGTCGAGGAAGCCCGGAGCGATGCGGAAGCCGGCGTTGAAGGGCCGGGCGCCTTCGCCGATCTGCAGCGGGTTGGCCTTGAGCGCCCGGTAGCCGCGCTGCGCGGCCTCGCGACCCAGCTCCTTCAGGTCGTCGAGGGTGCGGATGGGCGCCAGCCCCAGCTCCTTCTCGAAGAAGTCGCGCTGCCAGACGCGGAAGCTGCCGCAATGCGACCAGTAGAGATCGAGCCTGTCGCGCATGGCGCCGCCGAACAGGGCATAGACCGGCACGCCCAGCGCCTTGGCCTTCACGTCGAGGCAGGCGTTCTCGATGGCGGCGATGGCCTGGTGGTTCATGCCGCCCGCCGCCATGCGCGAGATGGCGTGCAAGGAGGTGCTGATGCGGCCCACATCGCGCGGGTCCATGCCCTTCACGATCGCCGCGAAGCGCCGGATCAGGTCGCTGACCCCGCCCGCGCCGAAGCCTTCGTAGAACTCCGCCCAGCCGACCAGCCCCTCGTCCGTGGTGAGCTTCAGGAACGAGATGGTGCGCCAGCCGCCATCCGCATGCAGGTCCTCGATGTTGGCGATGCGCATGGCCGGCTATCCTCCGAGGCGGGGTCAGACCCCTGACCACAAACGCTTGCTTTTTAGCCGTAGCGTACCGGTCAGGGGTCTGACCCCGTATGCGACCCCATAACCACGTGCGCCAGCGGCACGCCCGCCAGGAAGCGCTCCGCGTTCTTGGCCGCCACCTCCGCCAACCGGTCGAAACCGGCCTTCCCCGCCGCGCCCGCCACATGCGGCGAGATGAGCAGGTTCGGCGCCGCCCACAGGGGATGGCCCGCCGGCAGCGGCTCCGGATCGGTCACGTCGAGGCCGGCGCCGGCAATGGCGCCGCTGCGCAGCGCCTCCACCAGGGCGGCCGTATCGACGATGCCGCCGCGGGAGATGTTCACCAGCACCGCCGTCTTGCGGCACAGCACGAGCTCTCTGGCGCCGATCAGATGCCGCGTCGAAGCCTCCAGCGGCAGCGCCAGCACCACCGCGTCGGCGCGTGGCAGCACCTGATGCAACTGCCCGATCGGCAGCGACTCGTCGGCCAGCGCATGCGGCCTGGCACTGCGCGTGAGCGCGACCACACTCGCGCCTAACGCCCGCACCAGCCGTGCGATCTCCTGGCCGATGCTCCCGAAGCCGCAAACGGCTACCGTGGCTCCGGCCGGCGCGGTCATGGCCACGCTCATGCTGCGGTCCCACTCGCCCTTCAGCTGGTTCGCCAGCATGGGCGGAAATCGCCTCTGCACCGCCAGCAAAAGGGCCACCGCGTGCATGGCGACCGCCGGCGAGTAGGCATCGCCTGCGTTGGTGACGGTGACACCGGCCGGCACACCATGGGCCTGGACGTTCTCGAAGCCCTGGGTGAGCAGCTGCAGCCAGCGCAGGCGCCCGGCCCGCGTCCGCACCGTTTCCGCCAGCTGCGCGCCATACAGGAAATCCGGGCACAGCAACGCCTCCGCCTCGCCGAGCGCAGCACCGAACTCGTCGGGGTTGGCAACCACAACAAGGTTGTTCCCGACGATCGGCTTGAGGCGCCCGATCAGCTCCGCCTTGGCGTAAGTTGCCCAAAGAACGATGCGCATGGACTTGTGGGCAGCTCCCGTTCCGACTGGGTGGCATCAGGCGTCGTAGTGGTGTCCCCGCAGCGGTACCGCCTGTGGTTGACTTATCAATGATGCGAGCTTACCCGTTTTGCAACACGCAACTCACGATGCTGGCGCTGCCCCTGGAGGCCTGCGGATTGGCGAGCCGCGACCAAGACGACAGCCCTGGAGACGGCCGGCCTGCCCCCCATAATCGACAAGATGACCGACAAGGGTCCGATGACCGGCGACAGCCCCGCCACAGCCCCGGGCGGGAGCGCCGTCGGCGCTCCGTTCGCCGTCGCGCCTATTGACTGCGACATCCATCCCGCCGTGCCCGGCATCGGCGCGCTGCTGCCCTATTTCGACGAATTCTGGCGCGAGATGATCGTCCTGCGCGGGATCGACAAGCTCGCGCTCGGTCTCGCCAGCTATCCCGCCAGCGCGCCGGCCACCGTGCGGCCCGATTGGCGTCCCCCCAGCGGGTTGCCCGGCAGCGACCTCGCGCTCCTGCAGCACCAGGCGCTCGATGCCTTCGGGTCTGAGCTCGCCATCTGCAACGTGCTGCACGGCGGCCAGCTCCTGCACAGCGAGGACATGGCGGCGGCCTTCTGCTCGGCCATCAACCAGTGGATCGCCCGCGAGTTGCTGGACCGCGACCCGCGCCTGCGCGCCTCGATCCTCATCCCGGTCGAAAATCCGGCCATGGCCGTGGAGGAGATCGAGCGCTGCGCCGCCGATCCTCGATTCGTTCAGGTGCTCCTCTACGTCATGGGCGAGATGCCGCTCGGCCGCCGCCGCCTCTGGCCCATCTACGAGGCCGCCGTGAAGCACGGCCTGCCCGTCGGCGTGCACGCGGGCAGCGGCTATCGCCACCCGCCCACCACTATCGGCTGGCCCTCCTACTTCATGGAGGACTACGTCGCTCAGTCGGCCGCCTTCGAGACGCAGCTCTTGAGCCTCATCACCGAAGGCGCGTTCGCGAAGTTCCCGGCGCTGAAGGTGGTGTTCATCGAGTCAGGCTTCACCTGGCTTCCGGCCTTCATGTGGCGTGCCAACAAGACCTGGCGCGGCGTCCGCGCCGAGGTGCCCTGGGTCAAACAGGCGCCGCCCGATCTCGTCCGCCACCACCTGCGGCTCACCCTGCAGCCCGTCGATCCGCCCGACGATCCACGTGCGTTCGAGCGCGTCCTCGAACAGCTCGGCTCGGAGGAGATGCTGCTGTTCTCCACCGACTATCCGCACGGCCATTTCGAGGGTACCGCTGCTCTTCCCCACGCCTTGTCCGGCAGCGTCGCGGCGAAGGTGCTCGCCGGCAACGCGCTGGCCACCTATCCTCGTCTTCGACCGCAGCAATCAGTCCGGGAGATTGCACCATGAACGTCGCCGTTCGCGAGCCTCGCACCGAGGCGGCCCAGCGCCTGATGATCGTCGATTGCGACATCCATCCCAATCCGCGCTCGCCACACGAGGTGCGGCAGTTCCTGCCGCGGCGCTGGCAGCGGCATGCGGTCGTGTTCGGCAGTCAGTCGCGTGAGATGTACTCCGACACCATCGGCTATCCGCGCATGGCGCCGGCCATCGCGCGTGGCGACGCCTGGCCGCCCGGCGGCGGACCACCGGGCTCCGATCTGGAGTTCATGCGCCAGCAGCACCTCGATGCCAACGGCGTCGAGATCGGCAACCTCATCCCGCTCACCACGCGCGGGCCGGACCAGCGCAATCTCGACTACGCCGCCGCCCTCTGCACGGCGCTCAACGACTGGCAGCTCGAATACTGGCTCAGAAAGGAGCCGCGCCTGCGCGGCTCCGTGATGGTGCCCGCCGAGGACCCGGCAGCAGCTGTTGCCGAGATCGAGCGCCGCGCCGACGATCCGCTGTTCGTCCAGGTGCTGCTGCCGCCGCGCACCGGCGAGCCGCTGGGCCGGCGCCGCTACCGCCCGACGCTGGCGGCCGCGGCGGCCGCGAAACGCCCGGTGGCGATCCACGTCGGCGGCCAGGGCGGACACTGCGTCACCAGCACGGGCTGGCCCTCCTACTACATCGAGGAGCACCACTCCAACGTGCAGACCATGCAGTCGCTGCTGACGAGCCTGGTGGTGGAGGGCGTGTTCGAGGAGATCCCCGACCTGCGCATCATCCTGATCGAGAGCGGCTTCGCATGGGTGCCGCCGCTGTGCTGGCGCCTCGACGGCCAGTGGAAGCGGTTCCGCGAGGAGGTCCCGCATCTCAAGCTGCTCCCCTCGGAGTACGTGCGCCGCAACGTGTGGTTCACCACCCAGCCCATCGACGAGCCCGAGCGCCCGCGCGACCTGATCGACGTGGTCTCCTGGCTCGGCCTCGACCGGCTGATGCTCTCCACCGACTATCCGCACTGGGACTACGACGACCCGCGCCAGGTGTTCGGCGGCATCCTCAACGCCCGCGAGAAGGCCCAGGTCTACCGCGACAACGCCAAGGCGTTCTACGGCTACTGAGGTGTCACCGTGTCAGATCCGGAGGGTCTGACACCCCACGAGAAGGTGAACGCGCGTCAACCGATCGATTGACGTAGAGGCATGGGGGACCATGCCACTTCGGGCGGCATCGATAACGCCTTCCCGAACGGAGAAGCTCCCCCATGCGTCCGATCCGCCCCGCACTTGTCCTCGCCACCCTGATCCTGCCGCTCGCCGGCGCCGGAGCCGAGGCGCCCGCCGCCGTCGCCGCCCCCGGCCAGCCCCTGGTTGCCACCGTTCACGCGGAGGGCGCCCAGGTCTACGAGTGCAAGGCCGACGCCTCCGGCAAGCTCGCGTGGCAGTTCCGCGAGCCGATCGCCACATTGCTGATCGACGGCAAGACCGTCGGCCGGCACTATGCCGGTCCCAACTGGGAGATGGCTGACGGCAGCGCCGTCGTGGCCAAGGTCGCCGGCCGGGCTCCGGGCGCCACGAGCCAGGACATCCCGCTCCTTAAGCTGGAGGTCACCTCGCAGCGCGGCAGCGGCCAGCTCAGCGGCGTCGCCACGGTACAGCGCCTCAACACCAAGGGCGGCGTCGCCGAAGGCAGCTGCGGCCGCGCCGGCACGCTCCTCAGCGTCCCCTATTCGGCCGACTACGTCTTCCTCAGGAAGGCGCCATTGCTCTGACCGTTTGAGCGGCGCCTCCACCGACCTCGTGGCGATACCCAGACCTACGCGCGATTCGACGGAGGAGTCGCGCTTGCGCCTGGGGGTGCGGGATCGTCCAATGCCCCGGGGGCGCCGTTTGCGAACCCTCCGGCCTCGGTCATTGGCACCGAGTGGGTAGGTCCGCCGCCTGCTTGGTCTCGAGAGGCGGCGTGCTCAGGTCGCCAGGACTCTCGGCGTCAGGACGCCAGGGCGCGCTCGACGAAGCCGGCGTCGGCGGCGATCACTTTGAGGTAGGCTCTGGCCGCCCGATCCGGCTCGGTGCGGTGCTGCTCCCAATCCCGCAACGTTCCCAACGGAATATGGAACCTCGCGGCGAACTCGACCTGTGAGAGGCCCAGCTTCCAGCGCAGATGCTTGGCCGGCGAGATGCGGCGCATACGCTTGAGCTGGGCGTCCGTCAATGGCTGGGCGTCGGGGTCGGAACGGGCAGCAGCCAGCTTTTCCTCCTCGGTCATGGCGTCGAGCCGCGACCAATCGGGCCTTCGCTCCGGCAGAAGCCGCTCCTTGCCGTCGGAGTCGATGGAATACCAACGGCCGTCCTTAAGGCGACGTCTGACCATAGTAGCGTCTTTCTTCACGCTTGTTGGCTTCGCGTGCCGAGATGATGCGGATGACATCGGCCTCCGGTTCCGTGAACACCACGAAGAGGAGCTTGCCGCCGGCACGCCCGACAATGCGCCAGCGCTCCTCCTCGGGATTGCTGTCGTCGATATCGATGACACTGACTCGGTCGAGAAACACGTCCTTGGCAAACTCGAAGTCAATGCCGTGCTTGGCCAGATTCGTTCTTGCCTTGGCCGGGTCCCATTCGAATGACGCCGTGGACACGCATACTATACGGGCCTTCCGTATCGATCAAGGCCGAGAGGCTGCCGACGCTGATCTATCCGGGGCCCGCTCCCAAAGGCGGCTTTGGTATGTGTCGAGAAGATCAGCCGGCATTTTCATCAACCGGAGGCCGTCTGTCCACAGGATTGCGGCCTCGATCCGCATGGCGGGGAAGATCTGCGACACGCCGAGGCGGTAGGCGGAGAGCTGGAACAGGTAGGCATCGGCCACCGACTGTGGATCGGCCGGCGGCGGGCGGTTGGTCTTGTAGTCGAGGATCAGCACCGACTTGTCGGTCTTGACCAGCCGGTCGATCTTGCCGGTCAGGCGCAGCGCCGGGCCGGTACCGTCCGGATGGGGGAACTCCGCAGCGATGGGCACCTCGGCGCGGCTGTCCGGGCCGAACAGGCTCGCCAGTGCCGGGTCCTGCAGGATGGCCAGGGTCTCCGCGGCCACCTCCCGACGCGCCTTTGCCGTGAGCTGGGCGCCGTGCCGCACCAGGAACGCCTCAGCTGCGGCAGCCCAGCCGCGCGGCGGCACGGCGGGCAGATGCTCCAGCAGGGCGTGGGTGAGGTTGCCGCGCACGAAGCGGCTGTCGTCGGCCATCTGCGAGGGCGAGAGCACCGCGGGCTCAAGGGAGCGGCGGCGCCCGGGCGACGACGGTGCGGCGGGCTCGTCTGCAGCCGCCGCCGCTTCGAGCGGCGCGAGGCGCGAGGGGATCAACGGCTGCGTGATCAGGGGCTCGGGCGGGGCCGGCGCGGTGGCCCAGGCCGGCGGCGGGCCGGCATCGGCCGTCGCTTCCGCACGGGCCCTGGCGGCGGCAGGCGGGATGACCTGGGGGCTGCGCATCTGCCAGACGGTGCGGCCACCCGCGTCCGTCACCTGCTCGAGCCGCCCGTCCAATCCGTCCTTGATGAGGTTGTACCAGCAGTTGGGCCGCGGCGCCTGCGCGCCTTCGAAGCCTGCCACGTAGAGCCGGTCGCGGGCGCGCGTGAGGGCGACGTAGAGCAGGCGGTTGCGCTCCTCTGTCTCGGCCGCGTCGACCAGGGCTTTGGCGGCCCGCACGGCATCAACTCTGGCGGTGCCCTTGACGGGCCACAGGAACGGCGGCGGCACGCCGCTGGGCAGCTCCACGCCCTCCACGGACAGCAGCGAGTTGGCCTGGCGCGCGGAGCGGGTGGAACAGGTGTCGGGCAGGAACACGATGGGCGCCTCCAGGCCTTTGGCGCCGTGCACGGTCATCACCCGCACCTCGTCGCGGCCCTGCTCCATGTCGCGCTTGATCTCGCGCTGCCCCTGGCGCAGCCGACACAGGAACCCCTGCAGCGAGGGCGGCGCGCTGTCGTCGTGGGCCAGTGCCAGGTTCAGGAGCTCGTCGATTGCGTCGGCTGCCTCGGTGCCGAGGCGCGCCAGCATCCGTGCACGGCCGCCTTCGCGGTCGAGCAGGCCGGCATAGAACTCGAACGGCGGCTCGCGCTCGGCCGCCAGCCGCCAGCGCCGCAGCGTCGCCGCCGCTTGCGCGAAGCGATCGCCCCTCCCGCCCTGCCGGCGGGCCTGCAATTGCTCCCACAACGAGCCCTCGCGGCCGTACCCCAGCGCCATCAGGTCGGCATCGTCGAGACCGAGCAGGGGCGACTTGAGCACGGCGGCCAGCGCCAGGTCGTCCGCGGGCAGGGTGAGGGCGTCGCCCAGCGCCATCAGGTCCTGCACGGCGATCTGCTCGGTGAGCATCAGCCGGTCGGCGCCGGCCACGGGCACGCCGCGCGTCTTCAGCGCCGAGACCAGGGCGGGGGCGAACGGCTGGCGCTTGCGCACCAGCACGAGAATGTCGCCCGCCCGCACCGGCCGGTTCTCCGACGCCAGCATCTCACCCGATCGCAGCCAGGCGGCGATGGTGTCGGCGATGCGGTCGGCGAGGCGCACCACCGCCGGGGTGGCGCTCGTCTCGTCGAGAGGCGACCACGTCTCGGCGGGGGTGGGCGCCTCGTACTTCTCGGTGGGCCAGATCTCGACGAGGCCGGCATGGCCGGCGCGGTTGGCGACATGACGCACCGGCGACGAGCCCACGCCGGGCGTGCGGTCGGATTGTGCGAAGACGGCGTCCACCGCGGCCAGCAGCGGCGTCACCGAGCGGAACGAGAGCGTGAGAGGCACGCGCCTCCAGGGCAGCCCGGCCCTTTCGGCGCGGGCGCGGAGGATCTCGCCTTGGGCGGCGAACATCTTGGGCGCGGCGCCCTGGAAGCTGTAGATCGACTGCTTCTCGTCGCCCAC
>Ga0075421_100001320_pt1 | contig 28702 bp, 28 predicted proteins | sample SoiMetdeltSBSDD5_FD_75292 | JGI IMG/M metagenome (GOLD analysis project Ga0075421, IMG submission 75292) | Bulk soil microbial communities from a Populus tree surrounding site in Tennessee, USA - Soil MetaG P. deltoides SBSDD5 | ecosystem: Environmental > Terrestrial > Soil > Tree plantation... | reverse complement strand
GGTAGAAGACCCGCGCCATGTGCAGGAAGACCGACAGCACCATGAGGTGCGCGGCCCATCTGTGCATGTTCCTCACCAGCAGGCCGAAGGTCACCGAGGTCTGCAGCGTGTAGATGTCGTTCCACGCCTGGGCCGCGGTCGGGCGGTAGAAGAACATCAGGAAGATGCCGGTGATCGTCAGCACGATGAAGAGGAAGAAGCTGAGGCCACCGAGGCACAGCGTGTAGCTGACCTTGACTGCGTGCCGCTTCACCTTCACCGGGTGCAGGTGGTACAGCACGCTGTTCATGATCACGTACGAGCGGTTCCGGGGGCTGTCGGCGTAACCCTTCCGGAAGATGGAGCCCGGACGGAAGATCGAGTTCCACGCCTGCGAGCCCTGGATGTTGCTGGGAAGGTCGCGCATCGCCTTCTCGGCCCGCTCGCGCAGGGGCGGCTTCGTGTCCATGGTCTTGGCCATTACTTCACAGCACCCTCGTTGGTGATGGTCCCAGTGCCACGGGTCGCCGTCATCCCAGACGCATCCCGTAGCCGTAGCCGTGCGTGTTGGTTCGCTGGTGCGCGTCGCCCGTCGCCACTGGGTCGCCGACCTTACCGAGGATGATCACCCCGGTCGGGCACCGGTCGACGCACAGCGCGCAGCGCGTGCAGACGTCGTCGTCGATGATGAAGACGACGTGATCTGAAGGGTCTTCGCCCGGCAGCTCGGTCCCGACGGCCTCGTGGATGGCTTCGGGGGAGACCATGTAGATGCACTTCCACGGACAGATGTCCACGCAGCCCTCGCACATGATGCACTCGGACTGGTCGATGTGGATGAACTGCTTCGGCTTGACCGCCTTGGAGAGCCACTGCGCGTCGACTTCCTGGAGGACGTAGTCCTCCCGGAACTCCGGCATCGGCGGGTTGGCGTCGGTCTTGGCCATGGCGGGTGCCCCCGATCAGCCCTTCCGCACCAGCGGTCGGCCGTAGCGGGAGGCCGGCACGACGGCGGGCTTCTCCTTGGCCCGGTCCTGCCAGTAGGCCCACATGGCGATGTGGAGGGTGATGCCCACGCCGTAGACGAGCAGGACGATGAGGTCCTGGATGACGGCCATGGTGATGTCGAGCGGCCACCAGTTGAGCCACTCCTGGCCGAACAGGGCCTGGCCGGCGTGGGCGAGGAACTTGTCCTTGCGCCAGCCCAGCTCGTTGTTGGCGTAGAGGATCCACGTGTTGGGCACGACGCCGTACCACCAGAACCCCATGAAGAAGGCGAACGTGGCTGCGGCCATGGCCTGGCCCCAGGAGAGCGGCGCGCCAACGGGGCGGCGCTTGCCGTAGAGCACGACCGCGAGCGCACCCAGCAGGCCGATCAAGCTCGATGTAACAAAGGCGACCACGTCGTGCGACTCCTCGTGAAATCGCTCACATTGCTCGTCGCTGTCCCGGGCTGGGAAGCAACTCTTTCGGCTGGTTTAGCACGGCCGCTCAGCGGCGTTCACATTCCAGAGCCTGCCGACACGATCCGGTCAGAGTCGTACATGATCCGTTGGTCATCGGGCTCCCGTGGCGCCGGGACGGTCTTGGTACCGGACGGCGGCACCTGCCTAGAGTGGCCCGCCGAGGACCGTCCGCGGAGGCTTCGTTGACCGAAATTCCCGAGCATCTTCTGCAGCGCTCGCGTGAGCGGCGTGCCGCCCTGGGTTTGGGTGGCGACGCGCCGGCACCCGCGTCCGGGGGCGAAGCTGCCTCGCCCGCCCCTGCAGCCGCAGCCGCGACGCCCGCCACCGGCGGTGGCGCGCAGCCCCCGGCCACGCCCACGCCGGCCGCTCCGGCCGAGGCCAAGCCCGAGCCGCCCAAGCCGGTGCCCGAGTACGTGCAGGCCGCTTACCGTCGGCGCCGCATCCCCTACTGGGCCATGCCGGTGCTGGCCGCCCTGCCGCTGTGGGGCTACGTCTACGTCCGCACCCTCAGCCCGCCGCCCGTCGAGAACGACCCGGTCGAGCTCGGCGGCGAGCTGTACTCCGCCAACTGCTCCCGCTGCCACGGCGGCACCGGTGGCGGCGTTCCCGGCGGCGCCCCCCAGCTGTCCGACGGCGCCGTGCAGAAGACGTGGGGGGACTACCGGGACCACATGATGTGGGTGCGCCTCGGTGAGGCCGACTGGCCCGGCGCCGTCTTCGGCGACAACGACACCGACAAGCAGACCAACGGCGGCGTCATGCCGGGCTTCGCCAACCTGACCGACCAGGAGCTGGCCCAGGTCGTCCTCTACGAGCGGCGGGTCCTCTCCGACGAGGAAGCCCCGGCGGAGGCCGACGACGAGCTGCTGCAGATCGCCAACGGCGAGAAGACCTTCGCGGAGGCCGAGCTCGGCCCGACCTCGGAGAAGGACGGCGTTCCCGAGGACGAGCTGGGTTAGGGGCTGAGCGCCCGCCTATGACGTCCCCGCACCGCTACGACGTCCTCGTCGTCGGTGGGGGGCCGGCAGGCGCAGCCGCGGGCTACTGGCTGGCCTCGGCCGGTCGCGACGTCTGCATCGTCGAGCGCAAGACCTTCCCCCGCGACAAGACCTGCGGTGACGGCCTGACCCCTCGGGCCGTCAAGCAGCTGGCCGACATGGGCCTCGAGCCCGCCATCGCCGCGGCCCACCACCGGCACGACGGCCTCCGGGCCCTCGCCCACGGCATCACGCTCGAGCTGAAGTGGCCCGAGCACCCCGTCTTCCCGTCGTACGGCTACGTCGTGCGACGTCGCGACCTCGACGGCCTGGTGGCCGACCACGCCGCGGCCGCCGGCGCCACCCTGCGGACGGGCGTCGAGGCGCTCGGCCCGCTGCTGCGCGACGGCTTGGTCACCGGGGCCAGGGTCAAGGACAAGGCGTCGGGCGAGACCGAGGAGATCCACGCCCGCTACGTCGTGGTGGCCGACGGCTCGCTGTCCCGCTTCGGCCGGGCGCTCGGCACCTCCCGCAACAAGCGCTACCCCCAGGGCATCGCCATCCGGGGCTACTTCGAGAGCCCGCTGTCGAAGGACCCGTGGATCGAGTCGGCCCTCGACGTGCGCGACCGCGACGGCCGCAGCATGCCGGGCTACGGCTGGATATTCCCGCTCGGCGACGGGACCATCAACGTCGGCATCGGCCTGCTGTCGACGTTCAAGGGCTACCGCGAGGTCAACACCACCCACCTCATGCAGGAGTGGGCGGCCACCGCCCCGGAGCACTGGGGCATCGACGCCGACGCCATCCTCGCCCCGGCCACCGGCGGCCGCCTGCCGATGGCCGGCTCGGTCAACCCCAAGGTCGGCCCCAACTGGGTGGTCATCGGCGACGCCGCAGGGTCGATCAACCCGTTCAACGGCGAAGGCATCGACTACGCCTACGAGACCGCTCGGATGGCGGCCGGGCTGCTCGACGAGTCGCTGACCGAGGGCACCGCCCTGCCGCTGCAGCGCTACCCCGAGCTGCTCGCGGACGAGTACGGCCTCTACTTCAAGGTGGCCCGGGCGTTCGCCACGGTCATCGGCCAGCCCGCGCTGATGAAGGAGCTGACCCGGGTCGGCATGCGCTCCCGCACCCTCATGGAGTGGGTGCTGCGGATCATGGCGAACCTCCTCCGGGAGGACGAGCTCGGCCCGGCCGAAGCCGCCTACCGCTCGGTCGCCCGCATCGCCCGCCTGGTCCCCGAACCGGTGTAGCTCACTCCTCCTGCAAGGCGATCAGCCCGGCCTTGGTCGGCGTGAAGCCGCAGGCGTCGACGTAGAAGGTCTCGAGGTCGTCGTCGAAGTCGACGTGGAGCCACTCGCAGCCGGCGGCCCGGGCCTGGTCGCGGGCGACCGCCACCAGCTGGACGCCCACCCCACGGCGCCGGGCCGACCGGGCGACCATCGTGTCCTGCAGCCAGGCGTGGACGACGCCGTCCCAGATCACGTTGACGAAGCCGACCAGGCCGGTGCCGGCCCGGGCGACGACCCAGCCGAGGCTGTGCTGTTCGACCTGGTCGCGCCAGTTCCACTCGGACTCGTCGTAGACCCGGGTCTCGAAGGCCTCGGCGTGGAGCTCGTTGACCTCGGCGGTGGTGAAGTCGCCGCGCCACTCGTAGGTGACGCCGGCGGTCACGCTGGTTCGGAGCCGCTCTCGACGGGCTCGGGCTCGGCGTCCTTCTCGTCCTCGTCCGTGCCGTCGACCGTGTCCTCGGAAGCCTCGGATCCCTCGATGTCGGCTTCCTCGGCCTCGACCTCAGCCGCGACCGGCTCGGCTTCCTCGTCCTCGGGCTGCTCGTCCTCGACGTCGGCCTCGGCCTCGGCCGGCTCAGGCTCCTCGGCGTCCTCCGACTCCTCGGCACCGACCTCGGCGTCCTCGTCCGAGTCCTCCGGGGCTTCCAGCTCGTCGGGGGCCTCGGGCTCCTCGCCGTCGGACGAGTCGTCCTCGGTCGACGCCAGGAGGCTGCCGTCCTCGGGGACAGGGAGGTCGAGGGGCAGGCCGTTGGGGCCGACCAGCTTCGACACCTCGGGCCGCACCTTCAGCCACACCCAGATGCCGTAGGGCACCATGACCAGGCTCATCCACTGGGCGCCGGTCATGTGCAGCAACCGCTCGTCGTTGACCCGCAGCGTGTCCAGCAGGAACCGCTCGATGCCGCCGTACACCATGAACAGCGCCACCAGAGTGCCCGGCTTCACCTCGGTGCCCTTGCGGCGGGCCCACAGGATCATCCCGGTCATGACCACGAACAGGGCGCCGAGCGTGATCATCTCGTAGAGCGACGTGTTGTGGAACGTCATGCCCTTGACCAGCTGCACGTCGCCCAGGGTCGGCTCCCGCACCTTGCCGCCGTCGTAGCGGGTGGCGAGGAAGAAGTCGCTCTGCCGGCCGAAGTGCTCGCCCACCGAGTAGCAGCCGACGCGCCCGAGCGCGATGCCCGCGGTCAACCCCCAGGCGTAGCCGTTGAGCACGTTCCAGCGCTGGGCCTTGGTCCACTTGCGGAACATGGGGTACCCGACCGCGAGCGCGGCGATGAACCCGCCCGAGAACTGGATGCCGCCTTGCCAGATCGCGATGACGTCGACCGGGTTCTTCACCTGGTCGGTGTGGGTGGCGACCCATGTCAGCCGGGAGCCGATGATCCCGGCCAGCACCATGAGGGTGCCCGTGCGGTAGCTGTCCTCCCGCAGCACCCCGAAGCGCTCGCCGTAGGAACCCCCGAGGCGTGCGCCCACCAGGACGCCCGCGGCGACCATGAGCCCGAAGACGCGCAGCGTCAGGGGCCCGACGTTGATCTCCGGGAACGTCGTATACGGAATTGCCGCAATCACAGCCGCTTATCCTGACCGCCCACGCCGGGAGATGCTAGGCGGGCCGACGGGCGTACCCGGCCCGCATCCGAGACCCGACAAGGCTAGGCGCTGACGCCCCCGGGGCCTCAGGCGAGGGGCTCGATCCAGCCCCCGACCGGCGCCGCGATCGACTCCGCCCGGGACGGTCCCCAGGTGCCCTTGTGGTACAGCTCGACCTCGGGCGGGTCGTCCAGCACGTCCTGCACGACGCGCCACTGCTCCTCGACGCCGTCGGCCCGGCCGAAGCGCCGGTGGTCGCCGTCCATGGCGTCCTCCAGCAGCCGTTGGTAGGCCTCCTGGCGGTGTGGGAAGACCGACTCGTAGTCGACCTCGAGGTCGACGCCCCGGGTCACCAGGTTCTCCCCGGGGGTCTTGGCCTGCATGTGGAGGGTCACGCCGTCGTCGTGGCCGAGCCGGAAGCGCAGCCGGTTGGGCGACGGCCGCGACGCCTTGGACCCGGTGAACAGCAGCCGGGGCGGCTGGTTGAAGGTGATGATCGCCTCGGTGGCGGTGACGGCCAGGTCCTTGCCGGCCCGCACCAGCCAGGGCACCCCGGCCCAGCGCCACGACTCGATGCCCAGCTTCAGCGCCACGAACGTCTCGGTGTCGCTGCCGCCGTCGACGCCGGGCTCGTCGACGTAGCCGCGGTACTGGCCCCGCACCACGTCGTTGGGGTCGATGGCCTTGATCTGCCGCCACAGCCGCACCTTCTCGTCGCGCAGCGCGGCCTCGTCCGACGAGACCGGCGGCTCCATGGCCAGCAGCGCCACGATCTGCAGCAGGTGGTTCTGGAAGACGTCGCGCAGGGCGCCGACGGACTCGTAGAAGCGGCCCCGACCCTCGACGCCGAACGACTCGGCCATGGTGATCTGCACGTGCGAGACGTAGTTGCGGTTCCACACCGGCTCGAGCATCGAGTTGGCGAACCGGAACACCAGGAGGTTCTCGACCGGCTCCTTGCCGAGGAAGTGGTCGATCCGGAAGATGGCCTCCTCGGGGAACACCTTGTGGAGGACGTCGTTGAGCTCGCGGGCCGACTCGAGGTCGCGCCCGAACGGCTTCTCGACCACCACCCGGCTGCCGACCCCGTTGAGCCCGACGCCCGCGAGGCCCTGCACCACGTCGTCGAACAGCGACGGGGGGATGGCCAGGTAGAACAGTGGGCGCTCGCAGCCCGACAGGTGCTGGGCCAGCCGCTCGTAGGTCGAGGCTTCGCGATAGTCGCCGCTGACGTAGCTCAGCCGGGTGGCGAGGCTCTTCCACGCCACCTCGTCGACCGGGCCCTTGTCGGTGATCGCGGTGCGGGCGTGCTCCCGCAGCTCGTCGTCGTCCCACTCGGACGACGCCACGCCGACCACCGGGACACCCTTGCAGGCCCCCGACAGCTCCATGGCGTAGACGGCCGGGAAGATCTTCTTGTGGGCCAAGTCGCCCGTCGCGCCGAACAGCACCAGCGCATCGCTGCGCGGCGCACCGTTGCCTGTCATCAACCGGGTTCCTTCCCGCCAGGTTCGGACACCACACCGTGCCCGCCGAACTGGTTCCGCAGCGCGGCGACCGCCTTCATCGCCACCGAGTCGTCGACCTGGGAAACGAACCGGGCGTACAGGGCCGCGCTGATGGCGGGTGTGGCGACCCCGCGGTCGATGGCTTCGAGCACCGTCCACCGCCCCTCGCCCGAGTCCTTGGCGACGCCGGCGATGCCCTCCAGGTCGGGGGCCTCCTGCAGCGCCCGCACCAGCAGGTCGAGCAGCCACGACCGCACCACCGACCCGTGCTGCCAGGCTTCCAGCGCGGCCGGCACGTCGATGCCGAGTCCGGAGCGCACCAGCAGCTCGTAGCCCTCGGCATAGGACTGCATGAGCCCGTACTCGATGCCGTTGTGGACCATCTTGGTGAAGTGCCCGGTGCCCACGGGACCGACGTGGGCGTAGCCGCCCTCGGCCGGGCGCAGGGCGTCGAACAGCGGCTGGACCGTGGTGACGTGGGCGTCGTCGCCCCCGACCATCAGCGAGTAGCCGTTCTCCTTGCCCCAGACGCCGCCGCTGGTGCCGCAGTCGACGAAGCCGATGCCCGCCTCGGCCAGCGCGGTGCCCCGGCGCACCGAGTCGCGCCAGTTGGAGTTGCCGCCGTCGATGACGATGTCGCCGGTCGACAGCAGCTTGGCCAGCTCGTCGACCGACGACTGGGTGGGGTCGCCCGACGGCACCATCAGCCAGACCACACGCGGGGCCTCGAGCGCGGCGACGAGGTCGGCCAGCGACGCGACCTGGGACGCCTCCGTGTTGAACGCGTCGTAGCCCACAACTTCGTGCCCGGCAGCGCCGAGCCGGGCGGCCATGTTGGCGCCCATCTTCCCCAGGCCGACCATGCCGAGCTTCACTTGGCCACCTCCAGCAGCTCGGCCAGCGACACCCGCGCGGCGCGGCGGTCGCGCTGGCGGAGCGTGATGAGGTCGCCCGCCGCCTGGGCCTGGATCAGCGTGCCGAAGTCGAACGGCTGGCCGGGGATCGGCACGGCGGTCGTGTCGTCCCCGACGACCTGGATGAACACGCCGCTGTTCGGCCCGCCCTTGTGGAGCTGGCCGGTCGAGTGCAGGAACCGCGGCCCGAGGCCGACGGTCGTCGCCACCTTCAGCCGGTCGCGCAGCACCACCCGGACGACGTCGAGGTCCGCGACCGCGGGCGCTCCCGGGTCGACGAACGCCTGGATCGCCACGTAGTCACCGGGCTTGACCTGGTCGAGCAGGTACGAGACCTCCACGACCGGCTCGTCGGGCAGCCCTTCCTCCAGCACCTGCTTGGTCGCGGCCTTGGCGGCCGCGACATCGGGCTGGTCGAACGGATGGATCTGCAGCAGCGCGCCGCACAGCGCCGTCGCCACCTCCCACAGCAGCACCTGTGCGCCCAGCTCGTGGACCCCGGCGAACGGCACGACGTGCACCGGGTGCCCGGCCGCGGCGAGCGCGGCGAGCGCCGGGCTGGCCGTGCCGTCGGACAGCGCCACGAAGACCCGGTCGTCGCCGTAGAAGGTGGGGTCGGCGAGCGGCTCGCCGACGATCGGCACCACGCCGGTGCCGTCCTTGCCGGTCGACTCGGCCAACAGCTGCTCCAGCCACAACCCGAAGCTGGCGACCTCGGACGGCAGGACGACGGTGACCTTGTCGCGGCCGGCCCGCACGCCGGCGGCCATGACGGCGGCCAGCTCGGCGCCGGGGTTGATCGAGACCGCGCCACGCAAGCGCTCGGCCATCATCGACGCCGAGGTCAGCAGCACGCCGGCCTCCATCCCGGACAGCAGCGCCGGGACGATGCCGAAGTGCGAGAGCGCCGAGTAGCGGCCGCCGATGTCGGGCCGGTTCTCGAAGACCCGGGCGAAGCCCCGCTCGGCGGCGAGGCCGGCCAGCTCCGAGCCGGGATCGGTGATCACCGCGAAGCGGGCGGGGTCGGGGTGCCGCTCCCACGCCCAGTCGAGGTGGCTACGGGTCTCCAGCGTCGTGCCCGACTTGGACGATGCGATGTGCAGCGTCCGCTCGGGGATCAGGTCCTCGGCCAGCCGGGCCAGCGCAGTCGGGTCGGTCGTGTCGACGACCTCGAGCAACGGTGCACCGGGCTGGCGCCCGAACGAGCGAGCGAGCACCTCGGGGAAGAGGCTGGAGCCGCCCATGCCCATGACGAGCACGGTGTCGACGTCGGCGGCGAGCTTGGTGCACTCGGCGGTGAGCGTGTCGAGGTGCACGAGCATCTCGGGGACCACGGTCAGCCAGCCGAGCCGGTCGCTGATCTCGGTCGGGTCCTCCCGCCAGAGGGTGTGATCGCCGGCCCAGAGCCGGGAGATCGCGTCGCGTTCGGACAGTTCGGCTTGGGCTGCTGCGATGTCGGGGATCACGCCCCCTCTTGCTATCAGCCTCCGGGCTGAATGGCTGACATGGCGTCCGCGAGCTGCTGCAGGACGGCGTCGTCGTGGGCCAGGCCGGGGAAGAGGACCTCGTACGCCCCCGGCGCGAGCGCCACGCCTTGGTCCAGCAGCGCATGGAACAACCGGGCGTACGCCACCTCGTCGGTCCGCTTTGCCGACTCGTAGTCGACCGGCGCCTCGTCGCCGAGGTAGAGCCCGACGAGCGAGGCGACGACCGGCACCTGCGCCGGGAGCCCGAGCTTGTCGAGCCCAGCCCGCAGGACATCGGCCAGCGCCTCGGCCTGGGTGCGCAGCCGGGCGTAGGCGTCGTCGTCGAGCAGCTCCAGCGCGGCCAGCCCGGCCGCGGTGGCCAGTGGGTTCCCCGACAGGGTCCCGGCCTGGTACACGGGCCCGAGCGGGGCGATGACATCCATCACGTCGCCCCGGCCGCCGTAGGCGCCCACGTTCAGGCCACCGCCGATGACCTTGCCCATGGTCGTGAGGTCGGGCCGGATCCCGTACAGCTCCTGGGCGCCACCCCGACCCACCCGGAAGCCGGTGATGACCTCGTCGAACACGAGCAGCGCGCCGACCCGGTCGCACTCGGCCCGCAAGCCCTCGAGGAACCCGGCCGCCGGGGCGACCAGCCCCATGTTGGCGGCCACCGGCTCGACGATGACGCACGCCACCCGGTCGTCCAGGGCCGGCACCACGTTGTAGGGCACCACCACGGTGTCGGCGACCGCCCCGCCGGTGACCCCCGCCGAGCCCGGCAGCCCGAGCGCGGCCAGGCCGGAGCCGGCCTCGGCCAGCAGCAGGTCGCCGTGGCCGTGGTAGTTGCCGGCGAACTTCACGACCAGCGGTCGGCCGGTGAAGCCCCGAGCCACCCGGATGGCGGACATCGTGGCCTCGGTCCCGCTCGACACCAGCCGCACCCGCTCGCACGACGGCACCCGGTCCCGGATGGCCTCGGCGAGCAGGACCTCGCGCTCGGTGGGGGCGCCGTAGCTGGTGCCGTCGGTGGCGGCCCGCTGGACCGCCTCGACGATGGCGGGGTGGGCGTGCCCGGCGATGATCGCCCCATAGGACTGCACCAGGTCGACGTAGCGCCGCCCCTCGACGTCCCACACGTAGGCGCCCTCGCCCCGGGCCACGAAGTACGGCACCCCGCCGACCGCCCGGAACGCCCGCACGGGGCTGTTGACGCCACCGGGGATCACGTCACAGGCGCGCTCGAAGAGCTCTTCGTTGCTGGTCATCCCTAGCGCTGGGCCTCGGCCACCGTGCGGGCGGCGTAGGTGAGGATCATGTCGGCGCCGGCCCGCTTGATCGACGTGAGGTGCTCCTGCATGACCGCGGGGCCGTCGATCCAGCCCTTCTCGGCCGCCGCCATGACCATGGCGTATTCGCCGGAGACGTGGTAGGCGGCCAGCGGCACCTCGAACTCGGCACGGGCCCGGGCGATGACGTCGAGGTAGGCCAGCGCGGGCTTGACCATGAGCATGTCGGCGCCCTCGGCAAGGTCGCTGCGCAGCTCGGCGAGGGCCTCCCGGGCGTTGCGGGGGTCCTGCTGGTAGGCCTTGCGGTCGCCGCCGCCCACGATCGTGACGTCGACTGCATCCCGGAACGGGCCGTACAGCGCCGACGCGTACTTGGCGGCGTAGGCGAGGATCGGCGTGTCCGCGAACCCGGCCGCGTCGAGCCCCTTCCGGATGGCGGCCACCTGGCCGTCCATCATCCCGGAGGGCGCCACCACGTGGGCGCCGGCCGTGGCCTGAGCCTGGGCGACGCGGGCGTACAGCTCGATGGTGGCGTCGTTGTCGACTTCGCCGGCGGCGGTCAGCACCCCGCAGTGGCCGTGTGACGTGTACTCGTCGAGGCAGAGGTCGGCGATGAGGACGATGTCGTCACCCAGGTCGCTGCGCAGGTCGGAGAGCGCGACCTGGACGATGCCCTCGGGGTCCCAGGCGCCCGAGCCCTCGGCGTCCTTGTGGGCCGGTACCCCGAAGAGGACGACAGCCGGCACGCCCAGCGAAGCCAGCTCGTTGACCTCCTTGCGCAGCGACTCCCGCGTGTGCTGCACGACCCCCGGCAGCGACGCGATGGGCTGCGGGCTGGAGATGCCCTCCCGCACGAAGAGCGGGGCGATGAGGTCGTCGACCGACAGCGTGGTCTCGGCGACCAGTCGCCGGAGGGCAGGGGTCCGGCGGAGGCGGCGCAGACGCCGCTGAGGGAAGGTCACGGCGCCATGCTAAGCCGCCGACCTAAGAGGATCCGAAGAGAGAACGGAAGGAGACCGAAGTGGCTGGTAGAGCCACCTCGGTCTCCCCGTTCACGGATCAGTTGCCGTTGACGAGCTCCTCGGGGGTGAGCTCAGCGGTCTTGCCCTCGTAGTCGTAGGCGTCGACGACCTTGAAGTGGTTCTTGGCGTTGGCGCCCTGGAACTCGTACTGGACCAGGTTGAAGCGCTCGCCCATGTACGGGTCGGCCTCGCCGTCGGTCAGCACGCCGGTGCCCTTGGACAGCAGGCCGACGTCGTCGCCCAGGTCCAGGGCACGGACGGCCTCCATGATGGCGAGCCGGTTGGCCCCGTCGGCCTCCTCCAGGGCCTTCACGAAGACGGCGCCCTGGGTCCAGCCGTAGGCGACGATGCCGTTCTCGATGTCGGCATCGGGCGCGTACTTCTTGACCTGCTCCTTGTAGAGCGACATCGCCTCGTCGCTGTCGTACTGCGGGTCGAGCGGGTCCTTGATGTTGCTGATGCTGTAGACGCCCTGGGCGGCCTCACCGGCCAGGCCCATGAGCGTCTTGGAGATGCAGGTGCCCGACACCCAGGTGATGTCCCGCTTCCAGCCGGCCTGCGACGCCTTGGTCAGCGCGTCCGGGCACGGCAGCAGGGTGGCGCCGTCGAAGAACACGTCGGCCCCCGAGGCGGCGAGGCTGGTGACCTGGGTCGACACGTCGGACGTGGCGCCCGGCGCGTACCGCTCGACCTTCGTCAGCTTGATGTCGGTGCCCTCGATCGCCCGCTTGAAACTGTCCTCGTAGCCGGCCCCGAAGTCGTCATCCTGCACCAGCATGGCGACCTTGGCGTTGGGCTTCTCCTTCTTCAGGAGGTCGGCGAAGACGTAGCTCTCCAGGCTGTAGGGCGGCAGCGTGCTGCCGATCAGCCACGGGTAGTCGGGGTTGCCCCACGCGGGGGAGCCGGTGGCGGCGAACATGTTGGGCACGCAGGCGGCGGCGAGCTTGTCCCGGATGGCCAGGTTGTTGGACGTGCCGACAACGCTGAAGGCCCCGAGGCCCTTGTCGTAGCTGGTGCCGAGCAGCTCGTCGACGTTCGCCACGGTCTTGGCCGCGTCGTAGGTGTCGTCCTTGTCCTTCCAGGCGAGCTTGTAGCTCTTGTCGCCGATCTTGACGCCACCTTCGGCGTTGACCATCTCGAAGTACGACTGCCAGCCCTTGGCGATCTCGGCGAACGCCGCGGTCAAGCCCGACTGCGGGTAGCTCGAGACCAGCGTGATCGTGTCGCCCGAGATCTCCTCGGACGGATCGGACGAGCAGTTCGAGGTGTCGATGCTGCTGTCGGCGCTGCCGTTGTCGTCGTTGTTGCCGCTCGTCCCGGCATCGTCATCGTCGTCGCGCTGACTGCAGGCCGCCGCGAACAGGGCGGGCACCAGCACGAGCGACAGCAGACGGAGTGCACGGATACGTCTCATCTAAGCGCTCCTCAAGTTGTGTCGGTTGCTACCTCGTATGACGTCCGACGCTGGCCCACGCGGGCGAACAGCCGCCGGATTCCACCCACCACTCCGTCGGGCAACAGGTAAACGAGTGCGATCAGCGCCGCGCCGAAGATGGCCGGCGAGAGCACTTCCTTGCCCTCGATCAGATCGCTCGTGTTGCGCCGCAGGATCACCACGATGAACGCGCCGACCACCGGTCCCAGGATGGTGGCCGTCCCCCCGATGACGAGGGCGACCAGGAACTCGATGGACAGCTGGAAGTAGGCCGCCGGGTTGGTGGCGCTGGCGAGGCCGTCGATCATGACCGACAGCGACCCGGCGACCCCGGCGTAGGCAGCACTGATGGCGAACGTGGCCACCTTGGTCACGGAGAGGTTGACGCCCTGCGTCGCCGCCGCCAGCTCCTGCTCCCGCACCGCCACCATCGCCCGACCGGGCCTCGCCCGGGTCAAGTTCCAGGCGGCGACGAACAGCACCACGAGCACCACCAGACACACGTAGTACTTCCACTGATCGTCGTCCAGGCCGTCGATCAGCGACTCGAAGCCGCTGGGCTTGGGCTGCACGAGCGCGATGGCTCGGTCGCCCTTCAGCAGCGGCTTGTTGGCCACCTGGGGGAACAGCACCGCCAGGCCGAGCGTGACCAACGCCAGGTAGAGGCCCCGCACCCGCAGCGCAGGGAAGCCCACCAGCAGGCCGAAGACCCCGGTGAGCACGGCGACCAGCGGGATGGTGGCCTCGAAGGTCCAGTTGTAATCGGCCATCAGCCGGGCCGAGGTGAAGGCGCCGAGCCCGAAGAAGGCACCGTGGCCGATCGACACCTGCCCGTTGAACCCGGTCAGCAGGTTGAGGCCCATGGCGGCGATGGCCAGGTAGAGGGCCTGCGAGATGATCTTGTTGTTGGTCTCGTCGAAGTAGAAGGGGGCGTAGAGCGCCACCGCGGTGATGACGACGGCCAGCGCGATCCGGATGTTGCGGATCTCCGCCGGCATCGGGGGGAACAGCGGGGTCTTGGTCTCCGTCGCTTCCGCCATCACACCCGCTCCACCGTGCGCCGGCCGAAGAGGCCGTTGGGTCGGACCAGCAGCACTGCCAGGATCAGGCCCAGCGGCAGGACCGTCTCGATGCCGTCGAGGGCGGTGACGTACTCGGTGGTCAGCGACTGGGCGACGCCGACGAGCAGGCCGCCCACCACCGCCCCGATGAGGCTGTCGAAGCCCCCGAGCGCCGCAGCGGCGAAGGCGTACACCAGGATGATCTGCATGAGGCTGGCGTCGAAGCCGGTCCGGGTGCTGGCCACCATCGAGCCGGCCAGGGCGCCGAGCACGGCGGCGAACCCCCAGCCGAGCATCAGCATGAGGCCGGTGTTGATGCCGACCAGGCGGCTCGACTCGGCGTTGGACGCCACGCCCCGCAGCCGCAGGCCCAGCTTGGTCTTCTGCAAGAGCGCCCAGAGCACCGCGCACTCGCCGACCAGCATCGCCAGCAGGCCCAGCGTCTCCTTCTGGAGCGCCGCGCCCCCGATGTCGTAGCTGTCCTTGGGGAACACGTTGGGCATCTGCTCCTGTTCGGTGCCGAAGATCAGCAGCGCCAGCGAGTTGATGGCCAGGAACATGCCCAACGTGACGATGACGACGTTGAGCGGGTTGTGGGTGCTGCCCTCGACCGGCCGGATCAGGATCCGTTCGATCGCTGCGCCGGCCACGAAGGCGAAGGCGCACGACAGGACGATGGCCGGCACGATGTCGATGTCCTTCTCGGCCGCCAGCCACCACGTGACGTACGTCGAGAAGAGGGCCATCTCGCCCTGGGCGAAGTTCAGGAGCCCGGTCGACTTGTAGATCAGCACGAGGGCCAGCGCCACCGAGGCGTACACCGCGCCGGCGCCGATCCCGTTGAAGACCTGTTCCAGGAAGAGCTGCATGCTGTCGTCCCTCGCCCTGCCTAGAACCCGAGGTAGGCCTTGCGCACGGCCTCGTCGTCGTGGAGCTGCTCGGCCGGGCCCTGCACGGCGATGCGGCCGGCCTCCAGCACGTAGCCCCAATGGCCGATGTCGAGCGCGAGGTTGGCGTTCTGCTCGACCACCACCACGGTCAGGCCCTCCTCCTTGTTGAGCTCGCCCAGGCGGGCGAACAGCTCCCGGGTGACGAGCGGGGCGAGGCCCAGCGACGGCTCGTCGAGCAGCAGCAGGCGGGGCCGGGACATCATCGCCCGGGCCAGGGCGAGCATCTGCTGCTCGCCGCCGCTCATCGAGCCGGCCTCCTGCTTGCGGCGGTCCTTGAGCCGGGGGAACACGTCGTACCAGCGGGCCAGGTCGTCCTCGACCCCGTTGCCCCGCCGGGCGGTGGCCCCGAGCCGCAGGTTGTCCTCGACGCTGAGCTCGGCGAACGTGCCCCGGCCCTGGGGCACGTGGGCGATGCCGAGGCGGGCGATGGCCTCGGGCCGCTTCCCGACGAGCGACTGGCCGGCGAACCGCAGCTCACCCCGGACCTTCACGATGCCGCTGATGGCCCGCAGCGTGGTGGTCTTGCCGGCGCCGTTGGCTCCCAGCACCACCACGACCTTGCCGGGGTGCACGGTCAGGTCGAGACCGTGGAGGACCTGCACCTGCCCGTAGCCGCCGCTGACGCCGCGCAGCTCCAGCAGCGGCTCCTCGGGATCGATCTCCACCTGCTCGCTCATGCCGGCGCTCCCAGGTAGGCCTCGATCACCACGGGATCGTTGCGGACGGCGTCGGGCGGGCCCTCGGCGATCTTGCGGCCGAAATCGAGGACGACGATGTTCTCGGACAGCGCCATGACCATCGACATGTGGTGCTCGACCAGCAGCAGCGTCAGCTCGAACTGGTCGCGGATGCTGCGGAGGGTCTCGACCAGCTCGTCGACCTCGCCGTGGGTCAGACCGTTGGCGGGTTCGTCGAGCATGAGCAGCTTGGGCTCGGCGGCCAGCGCCCGGGCCAGCTCGATCCGCTTGAGGGTGCCGAACGGCAGCCCCGCCGTCCGCCGGTGGGCCAGGTGGGCGAGCGACAGCCGTTCGAGCAGGTCGACGCCCTGCTGGCGCAGCCGGCGCTCCTCACGGCCGGCGCCCAGGCGGAAGATGGCGCGGCTGAAGCCGACGTGGCCCCCGGAGTGCGCGCCGGTCATGACGTTCTCGAGCACCGTCAGCGACGGGAACAGGGCCACGTTCTGGAAGGTGCGGGCGACGCCGACCTGGACGATCCGGTGGGCGGGCACGCGGAGCAGGTCACGGCCATCGAAGGTGACGCTGCCGGTGTCGGGCTCGTAGAGGCGGCTGATGACGTTGAACAGCGTCGTCTTCCCGGCCCCGTTGGGGCCGATCAGCGCGCAGATCTGGCCCTTCTCGACCGCGAACGAGAGGCCGTCGAGCGCGACGACGCCGCCGAATCGGACCCCGATCTCTTCGACACTCAGCAATGGCATAGTCACCCACCCCCGGGGTCTCGACAGTCAAGCACACAGTGACTGCAGTCACCTACATGGTGTGCTCAAAGGCGTCGAAGGTGGTCAGGAACGCGGCGGTTCACTGGCCATCCAGGCCACGATGGCGTCCACGAGGCCGTCGATCGTGTGCACCGGAGCCTCGATGTCGACCCGGAGACCCTGCTCGCGAGCGGTCGCCGCGGTCACGGGGCCGATGGCGGCGACCACGGGTGGTACGCCTGCAGGGCCGGCCGCGTCGAGGAACCGGGTCACGGTCGACGACGAGGTGAACGTGATGAGGTCGGCGTCGGCCAGCCGGGTCCGCCGGTCCTCGTCGAGGGGGGCAGGCACCGTGCGGTAGGCCTCGACCACCTCGACCTCCCAGCCCAGCGCCGCCAGCCCGCGGGGCAGCACGTCGCGGGCCACCGCCGCCCGGGCCAGCAGGACCCGCCCGCCCTCGGGCGGGGCGTCGGGGAACGCGTCGACCAGCGACTCGGCCACGAACTGGGGCGGGACCAGGTCGACCAGCAGGTTGCCGGCGGCGAGCGCCTCGGCGGTGCCCGGCCCGATGGCGGCCACCTTGCAGTCGCCGAACGCCCGGGTGTCGAGCCCGAGGGTGCGCAGCGTCACCAGCAGGGCCCGGGCCCCGTTGGGCGACGTGACCACCACCCAGTCGTACTCCCGCAGGCGGCCGACGGCCATGCGCAGGCCGGCGCCGCCGTCGACGGCGTCGTGGACCTCGATGGACGGCACCTCGATGGCCTCGGCGCCCAGCGCGGTCAGCTTGGCGACCAGCTCGGACGCCTGCTCCCGGGCCCTGGTCACCACGATCTTGCGGCCGAAGAGCGGGCGCTGCTCGTACCAGGCCAGGTCGCAGGCCGCGACCTCGCCGATGACGATCACCGCCGGCGACCCCAGCTTCTCGTTGGCGATGGTGCCGAGCGTGGCCCGCACGGTGTGCTGCTCGGGCCGGGTGCCCCACTGCACCGCGGCGACCGGCGTGTCGGGCGAGCGGCCCCCGGCCATGAGGGCCTTGGCGATGCGGCCGATCCGGGCGACGCCCATGAGCACCACGATCGTGCCGCCGACCTGGGCGACGGCCCGCCAGTCGACGGTGCCGTCCTCGCCGGAACCCGGCTCCTCGTGCCCGGTCACGATCGTCACGCTGGTCGACGAGTGCCGCAGGGTCACCGGGATGCCGGCGTAGGCGGGCACCGCGATGGCCGACGTGATGCCCGGCACCACCTCGAACGGCACGCCGGCCTCCTTCAGGGCCGCGGCCTCCTCGCCGCCCCGGGCGAACACGAACGGATCGCCACCCTTCAGGCGCACCACCGTGCCGGGGCCCTTGCCCCGCTCGACCAGGAGGGCGTTGATCTCCTCCTGGCTGAGGCGGGCGTGGCCGGGCGCCTTGCCGACGTCGATGCGCTCGGCGTGCGGGGGCGCGAGGTCGAGCAGCGACTCCTGGGACAGGCGGTCGTAGACGACGACGTCGGCCCGTTCGAGCACGTCGAGGGCACGCACGGTGAGCAGCCCCGGGTCGCCGGGGCCGCCTCCGACGAGGTACACGGTCACCCGTCGGAGGATAGGTGTGGCCGGGCGCGCCCCCGAAGATCCTCCGCGTCCTCAGACCCCGAACGAGGTCAGGAAGGACCCGTCCATCGTCGACAGCAGGTGCCCGCTGGAAAGGACCACGTCACGGCCCAGGCCGGTGTACGGGGAGGGCTGGACGACCCGGTGGAGCTCACCGCAGGTCGCGGCGCCGCAGCCCCTGGCGTCTACCGCCACCAGCGCAGCCGACGGCCCGTCGACCACGTAGACGACGTTGCCGCCGACCGCGGGGTCCATCTCCCGGAGGCCCACCGTGCCGAACGGGACCGTCCACGAGGGCGCGCAGGTCGCCGCTCCACAGCCCCCGATCGGGTACAGGGCCAGGCGGTCCGTGGTGGCGCCGCCCTCGTTGACGTAGATCTTGTCGTAGCCCACGGACACGCCCTGGACGTTGTCGTGGGCCGGGTCCGACGACTGGGTCGACCAGAGGACCGTGCCGTTGGCGGCCGCGACCGATCGCACGTGGGGCGCGTTGGCAGCCGTCGCCGACGTGGCGTAGCGGACCAGGAGCGTGCCCGCCGACGTCGCGACGGTGCGGCCCCGGAACTGGCCGGCCTCGGCCGATGTGGCCCAGTCCGGCTGGCACGTGGCCTGGCCGCAGCCGCCGGCCAGGAAGCTGTAGAGGTGTGCGCCCGCGGACACGAAGATCCGCCCGCCGGCGATGGTCGGCACCGTCGGCGAGTCCCCGGCGGGGAAGGTGAACGTCCACTGCACCTGGCGCGTGGTCGCGTCCCGGACGACCAGCGCCGGGGTGCTGCTGCAACCGTCCCGGCCCAGGTGGACGACGACGTTGGACTCGTTGACGACGTGGCTGGTGACCTCAGGGGTCAGCTCGGAGCTGAGGACGTCGCCAGTGCCGGGGTCGAGCCGCACCAGGTGGCTGGTGCACGACGGCGTGTCGGCGTCGCGGTAGGACACCCACAGCGCGCCGTCGACGTAGACCACCGGGGTGGCGTAGGCGTCGGTCGTGCCGTTGGCCCCCGTCAAGAGCTGATGGCTCCACAGCCCGTTGCCGGTGCTGACCGACAGGGCATCGACGGTGACCGGGCCCGGGTCGAAGTAGGTGGTCCGGGTGGAGAACATCCGGTTGCCCCACACGACCGGCGGTGAGTAGGTGTCGTAGCGCGAGCCGAGCATCCAGCGCTGGTGCAGGCCGGTCACGTTGTCGGCGGTCAGGGAGCTCTCGTGGTCGTTGAAGTGGGTGTTCCCCGACCCGCTCCCGAGCTGTGGCCAGCAGCCCGTGGCCGTCAACGTCAGCAGCGCCGCGGCCGCGGCAAGTCCCCGTCTGATGCGCATCGCCTCTCCCCAGCTCCCCCCGGGTCCCAGTGTGTACGTCTCCGTACGGCCGCCACTGTGGCACGCCGGTCAAGCGGAGGTCAGCGCGGTCAGGCGGTGTGGGGGAGGAGCTCCGCGCCGCCGCGGTCGTGCAGCAGCAGGTTGGCCAGGGAGCGGCCGAGGGCGGCGCCGGCCGAGGCGGGACCGGTCATCTCCTCGCGCAGCAACGTACGGCCGTCGGGGCTGGAGATCATGCCCTCGATCTTGAGGCCCTCGCCGGCGAGCGTGGCGTGGGCCGCCGCCGGCAGCGAGCAGTCGCCGCCCAGCTCGCTGAGGAACCCCCGCTCGGCGTCGAGGCAGTGCCGGGTGGCGCTGTGCTCGATGCGCTCGACCAGCGGGCGGATGTCGTAGTCGTCGGGTCGGCACTCGACGGCGATGGCGGCCTGCCCCACCTGGGGCAGCATCACGTCGGTCTCGAGGCGCTCGGTGATGTGCTCGGCCAGCCCGAGGCGATCGAGCCCGGCGCAGGCCAGGCAGATGGCGTCGAAGCGCTCGGCCTGGGCGATGCGGGTCGGCACGTTGCCCCGCAGGCCCTCGAAGCGCAGGTCGGGTCGGGCGTGGGCGAGCTGCGCCTGGCGGCGCAGCGACCCGGTGGCCACCACCCCGCCCTCGGGCAGGTCGGCCAGCGCCGTGCCGATGAGGCAGTCCCGGGGATCCCAGCGCGGCGGCACGGAGGCGAGCACCAGGCCGTCGGGGGTCACGGTGGGCAGGTCCTTGGCCGAGTGGACGGTGATGTCGGCCCGGCCCTCCAGCACGGCCTGCTGGATCTCCTTGGCGAAGATCCCCTTGCCGCCCAGCTGGTCGATGGGGGTCGTCTTGTCCCGGTCGCCGTGGCTCTCGACGACGACGGTCTCGACCACCAACGAAGGTTCCACCGCCTGCAACATGCCGATGACGTGCTCGGCCTGCCACAGCGCTAGGGCAGAACCACGGGTCGCAACCCGGAGCGGTTGGGGCACTAAGACTCCGTACTGGTTTTCGTCTCTATGGAGAAGAGCTCGCGTAGCGCGGCGACGAGGCGATCCCCCCGCGGGCTGCCCGCGGCGTCCTTGAGGACGACCGTCGGCTCATGCAGCAGCTTGGCGACCAGGCTCTTGGTGAAGGCCTCGACGGCCTCCAGCTCCGCGGCGTCCAGCGTAGTGAACCGGCTACGGAAGCGCCCGAGCTCGGTGACCCGGATGGCCTCGGCCCGACCCCGCAGCGCCACGACCATGGGCGCCACCTCGCGGGCGGAGGTCTCGACGAGGTACCCCTGCAGCTCGTCGTCCAGGATGTCCTCGACCCGGGCGACCTCGCGCTGGCGCTCGGCGATGCCCTGCTGGGCGAAGGCCCGCAGGTCGTCCATGTCCAGCAACGTGACGCCCTCGATGCCGGCGACCGCGGCATCGACGTCCCGGGGCACGGCGATGTCGACGATCAGCAGCGGCCGGTCCGGTCGGTCGGCCATGGCTCGGTCGACGTCGGCGACGCCGATCATCGGCAGCTCCGAACCGGTCGACGTGAGCACCAGGTCGGCGTCGGCGAGGTGCGTCGGCAGCTCGACCAGCGACACGGCCTTGCCCCCGACCCGCTCGGCCAGCGCCTGGGCGCGGGAGCGGGTGCGGTTGGCGACCCGGACCTCGGCGACGCCGGCCTGGGCCAGCGCGGCGGTCATGCCTTCGCCCATGTCGCCGGCCCCGACCACCAGGACCGCCTTGTCCTGGAGGGCGCCGAGGCGCTCGGTGGCCATGGCCACCGCGGCCTGCGATACCGACGCGATGTTGCGGGCGATGCCGGTCTCGGTGCGGGCCCGCTTGCCGGCGTGGAGGGCGTGGCGGAAGAGCAGGTTGAGGGTGGTGCCGGAAGCCCCCTCGTTGCGGGCGCACTCCCAGGCGTGCTTGACCTGGCCCTGGATCTCGCTCTCGCCGAGCACGGCCGAGTCGAGGCCGGCGGTGACCTCGAGGAGGTGGCGCACGGCGGGCACGTCGTAGTGCAGGTAGAGGTGGTCGGCGAACGCCTCGGGCGGCAGGTACGACAGATCGCCGAGGAAGTTGCGGATGTCGGCGAACGCCCCGTGGAACTTCTCGGCGACCGCGTAGACCTCGGTGCGGTTGCAGGTCGAGAGGACCACGGCCTCGCTGAGGTTCTCGCGCGAGATGAGGTCGTGCAGCGCCTTGGGTAGCTGACCATCGGCAATGGCCATCCGCTCGAGGAGATCGAGGGGTGCGGTGCGGTGGTTCAACCCGATGACGACGACAGACACGCGCGCAAGCGCTCCTTGGCTTCTTCAGGCCGCCCGGCCCGAACGAGGTCCAGAATTCCCGAATCGAGCGCCGCTCGCCAATCGAGCGACTCGGTCCCGCGGCCTGAGGCCTGGATTTCAGTGCGTACCTCGGCCAACACCCCGATGAGCTGGTCGTATTCCGGGCCCAGCTCCTCGTCCAACCGCTGCCGCAACCAGGCCGCGACGGCGGGGCTGTGGCCCCCGGTCGAGACCGTGACCATCAGCCGGCCCTGCCGGACCCGGGCCGGCAGCGTGAAGCTGCAGCGAGCCGGGTCGTCGGCGCTGTTGACCCACACGCCGGCCGCGTCGCCGTCGTCGTAGACCTGCTGGTTGACGGCCGGGTCGCCGGTGGCGGCGAAGACCAGGCGGTAGCCGGCGGCCTCGTTCGCTTCGTACTCACGGATCTCCGTACGCACGCCGAGCGCCCGCAGTTCATCGTTGATCTCGGGCGCCACCACCGTGATGTCCTCGGGGTCGGCCGCGGCGTCGAGCAGCCCGCGCACCTTCTGCAGGGCCACGGGCCCGCCCCCGACGACGAGGCAGCGTCGTCCGACGACGACGAGGTTGACCGGGTAGAGGGGCTCGTCGACCGGCATCGCTCCGTCAGCCCGACGACGCGGAGCCGGTCGCCTCGACGGACACGACCGGGCGCTGGCCGTCGGCGACCTTGCGTCGCTGGTAGAAGCTGAGGATCTGCAGCTCGACCGCGAGGTCGACCTTGCGCAGCGAGACCTCCTCGGGCACCGAGAGGATCGTCGGCGCGAAGTTGAGGACGCTGCTGATGCCCGCGGCGATGAGCCGGTCGGCCACCTCCTGGGCGGCGTGCGCCGGGGTGGCGATGATGCCGATCGCGATGCCCTGGTCCTGCGCAATGGCGGGCAGGTCGTCGATGTGGCGCACCTCGAGGCCGTTGATCGAGGTGCCGACCACCCGCTCGTCGGCGTCGACCAGCGCCGCCACCGGGAAGCCCCGCTCCCCGAAGCCGCCGTAGTTGGCGAGGGCGTGGCCCAGGTTGCCGAGCCCGACGATGACGACGGGCCAGTCGTTGGTGAGGCCGAGCTCCCGGCTCATCTGGAAGAGCAGGTACTCGACGTCGTAGCCGACGCCCCGGGTGCCGTAGCTGCCGAGGTAGCTGAGGTCCTTGCGCACCTTGGCGGCGTTCACGCCCGACAGCTCGGCGAGGCGCTCCGACGAGATGGTCGGGGTGTCGTGGTCGGCGAGCTCCAGCAGGCTGCGCAAGTACAACGGGAGGCGAGCGACCGTCGCTTCCGGGATCTTCCGCTTCGGCCTCTTCGGTCGCTCGGCCATATCGCCGGTCACTGTAACTCGGCCTTGTTCCATTTCTCACAAGCGCCTGTCACTGGCCTGCTCCGGTGGCCTTCGCGCTCAGCCGACGGCGCGGCGGAGGACCTTGCCGGCGGGCGTGTGGGGCAGCTCGGCCACGATCGTCACCTCGATCGGGCACTTGTAGTGGGCCAGGTTGTCGCCGCAGTACGCGACGATCTCGTCCTGGTCGAGCTGCGCGCCGTCCACCGGCACGACGTACGCGGCCACCGCCTCGCCGGTGCGGGGATCGGGCACCCCCACCACCGCGGCCTCGGCGACCTGGGGGTGCGCGGCGATGACCTCCTCGACCTCGGCCGGGTACACGTTGAACCCGGAGACGATGACGATGTCCTTGACCCGGTCGACGACGAAGAGGAACCCGTCGTCGTCGACCACGGCGATGTCGCCGGTGCGCAGCCAGCCGTCCGGGGTCAGCGCCGCGGCGGTCGCCTCTTGGTCCTGCCAGTAACCCGTGAAGACGTTGGGGCCGCGGACCCAGATCTCACCCGGGTCGCCGACCAGGACGTCCGCCTCGTCGGCGTCCACCAGCCGCATGCTGACGTGGGCGAGGGGACGGCCGATGCTGCCGTCCGGGGCGTCGACCCCGAGCCCCGACGTCACGGCGGGCGACGCCTCGGTGAGGCCGTAGCCCTCGACCACCTTCACGCCGAAGCGCTCGCGGAGCCTGCGCCGGACGGTGGGGTCGAGGGGCGCCGCGCCCGAAGTCGCGAGGCGGACGCCGGAGAAGGCCTCGGCGCCACCGATCTCGAGGTCGGCCCAGGCGGACCACATGGTGGGGACGCCGGGCACGACGGTGACCTCGGCCCGGCGGATGAGGTCGAGGGTGAGCGCGGCGTCGAACCGCTCGGCCAGGACCACTGCGGCTCCGGCGGCGAGCGCCGTGCCGAGGACGGCGTTCAGGCCGTAGATGTGGAACAACGGGAGGACGCCGAGGACCCGGTCCTGTGCCGTCTGCGCCTCGGGGACCGAGAGGATCTGGTCGATGTTGGCGAGCAGGTTGGCGTGGCTGAGCATCGCCGGGCGGGGCGGGCCGCCGGTGCCGCTGGTGAAGACGAGGACCGCCAGGTCGTCGGGGTCGAGGTCGACGACCGGCGGTTGCTGTTGCTGCTCGGCAGTGCGGAGCTCGCCCACGACGGCTTCGTCGACGACGGTCCCGGCTTCGACCGCGGCCAGCTCCCGCTGGAGCTCGGGCTGCGGGCTGAGCGGGTTGAGCGGGACGGCGACGGCGCCGACCCCCAGGATCGCCAGGTAGACGGCCACGAAGTCCGGGGTGTTGGGGAGGACGATGGCGACCCGGTCGCCCCGCCGCACGCCCCGCGCGGCCAGACCGCCGCGGAGCCTCGCGACGTCGTCCCGCAGCTGCCCGTAGGTGATCTCCCGATCCGGATCGGCTCGTAGGGCGATCGCCCCGTCCGGATGGGGCCCCACCACCGACGCCAGGTTCACGCCAACAGTCAACCATCCACCCCGATCACGTGTCGGCTCACTAGAGGAACATGAGCAGCTGGATGGTCCCGGCCAGCAGGATCAGCGCCAGCAGGACGGCCAGGGCGATGGTGGTGCCCGGTCTCACGGCTTCCTCCCGAGGGTGACGGGGGTTGTAACGCCCTCGGCGCCCTGGGCGTCGGGCCCCTCGGGCTCGTCGCCGTCGAGCGGCACGAGGACGACCTCGTCCCCAGTGGTCAGGCCGAGGGTCTCGGCGGCTGAGCCCCGGGCGAGCGCGACGGTCAGCAGCCCGTAGCTGTCGGTGACCAGGCCGACCTCCCCGCTGGCGAGGTCGTCGAAGGCCCGGGCCCGACGGGCGGTGCGGACGCCGGGTCGGGGCTGCGTCCAGCGGAGCTGCACCCGGTCGCTCCAACCGGCGACCTGCTCGGGGTCGATGTTGAGCTGGCAGTTGCCGTAGCGGTCGACCCAGAAGACCTGGCCGACGATGGTGCCTTCCTCGTCCCGGGAGAGGGGGATGACGCCGGGGGTCAGCGCGTGGGGGTCGACCGGCTCGCCGAGGTCGCGGAGGGGCACGCCGTTGCAGAGGTGGGCGGCGGCGGGGCCGAAGATGTCGCGGCCGGCGAAGGTCGCGCCGGGGGCGGCGAGCTGGTACTCGGGGTTGGTGAGCTCGACGGCGTCGGTGGCGCCGCCGACCAGGCCGACCGCCGCGGCCAGGAGCCCGTTGTCCGGGCCGACGAGGTACGACTGGCCGCCGCCGACTTCGATGGCGACCGCCCGCCGGCTCGTGCCGACGCCGGGGTCGACCACCGCCAGGACGACGCCGGGGCAGAGGTAGGGGACGCTGCGGGCGAGCGTGAGCGAGCCGGTGCGGACGTCGTAGGGCGGCACCTCGTGGGTGATGTCGAGCACCGTGACGCCCGGCGCCAACGACCGGATCACCGACTTCACGACCCCGACGAACTCGTCGGCCGTCCCGAAGTCGGAGAGAAAGGAAACCGTCTCAAACCGCGCATCCATGTCCCCCCGACGCTAACCGCCCCCTCCACACCCTCCCCAAAGCCCCCGCCTCGGTTGCCTGCCCCCGCCCACCGACTCCCGCCCCCAGGCCCGGCCACCGCCCGACCCGCTCCCCGCCCTCCGACGCCCAACCGCTCACCCGCTGCCCCGGCCGCCCAGGACCCGACCCCCGACCGGCGACCCACCACCACCCGCGCTCCCGACCGCGGCACCACCCGGCCCGCTCCCCGCGTGGTGTCTGTCGGCCCTGGCGGCGGCCGGTCTGCTACGACTGGCCGAGGGCGCGGCTGCGGTCGGTGGCGGCCATGACGGCGTCAAGGAAGGCGGCGCGGACACCGGCTTGTTCGAGGGCGCGGAGGCCGGCGGCGGTGGTGCCGCCGGGGGAGGTCACGGCGGCCCGCAGCTGCTCGGGCGTCTCATGGGTCCTCGCCAGCATCTGCCCGGCGCCCACCAGGGTCTGCGTGGCCAGCTCGGCGCTGATCGGCCGGGGCAGCCCGGCCAGGACGCCACCCTCGATCATCGCCTCGAGCACCAGGTACACGTAGGCCGGCCCCGACCCCGACAGCCCGGTCACAGCGTCGAGCAGGTGTTCCTCGACCCGCACGACGGTCCCGACCGCGCCCAGGATCCGCTCGGCCCAGACCAGGTGCTCGGCCGTGGCCGCCGAACCGGGGGCGATGGCCGCCGCGCCGGTGCTCACCAGCGCGGGAGTGTTCGGCATGGCCCGGATGACAGGGGTCTTCGGAGCCAACGCCGCCTCCATGGTGGCGATGGTGACCCCGGCGGCGATCGACAGCACCGGCGCCGTCGACCCCGTGGCGGCGATGGCCCCGCAGACGCTCGGGACGTCCGGCGGCTTCACCGCGACGACATGGCCCTCGGCCATGACGGGGGCGTCCACCACCTGGACCTTCGGGAACGCGGCCCGGAGTGCCTCCGCCCGATCGCGGGCGGTCTCGACGACGCACAGCTCGTCCGGCGAGATCGTTTCGTTGAGGAGCAACCCTGCGAACAGGGCCTCCCCCATCTTCCCGCCGCCGATCACCTGCAGTCGTGGTCCAACCATTCCGCAGAAACTACGGCCCGGGAGCGCTGCCGCACCGCGAGGCACCTCCGAGCCATGCACGCCGCCGGCACACGCTTCCCGAGCCGCAGCTCCAGATTAACCTAAAAACATATGGAACGCTGTCAAAACATCCGTTAATGTTTGAACCGTGACGCATACCCGATACGCAGCGCAGGGCGGAAGAACTGCTCCACCCACACATAGAGCGAGCCGAGCACCCGGTCGAGCTCGTCGTCGTCGATGGCCTCGTTGCCCAACTGGCCCACCAGGAAGACAGCGTCTTCGTCTCCGATGGCGAAGGCCGCGCCGTGCAGCTTCAGGTTGCGGCGGAGGAGGTGCTCGTAGAACAGCGCGTGGTTCTCCTCCGGCGCCGGCATGACGTAGGTCTCGTAGTGGAGGGTCCGCTGGCCGAGGTGGAACCAGATGGTGAAGACGTCCTTCTCTTCACCCTTCACCCGGACGAACCAGCGACGCTCCCCGGATTCCTCGTCACGTTCGACGGCCGCCACCACCGGGTTCTCGGCTTGTTGCCGGGCAAGCCAGGCCTCGATGGTCGCGGACAGCTGGTCGAGCTCGGCGTCGGAGTAGTGGCGCTGCACCATGGCGATCGACCCTAGAGGTGCGCTCGCAGGGTCACCGAACCATCCGTGACAGGGGTTGGCTCGGGCCCGCAGGCGCTAGGACCGGGACATCTCCTGAGCGACGGCCTTGGCCAAGGTGGTGGCTTCGGCAGCGTCCTTGGTGGGATCGCCGGTGGCGCGGACAGCCACGATGGCCGCGTCGTCGCCCGAGGTGAAGCCGACCGACCCGCCGTCGGCCGAGCCGCGGCCGACGCCGACGAGGCCCGGGAACGACATCGCCTGGTCACCGAGCCCCTTCACCGGAGCCGACACCGTCAGCTGCTCGGCGTAGTCGCTGCGGAAGTCGTCGGCGGGCAAGGTCGACACCAACACCATCGATCCGTCGCTGCTCCACTCGCACTCGGCGAACCCGGTGCCCAGCGAGGTGCCCGAGGGCTCGGGGACGTCGTCGGGGAAGAGCTTGCGCAACGCGGCATCGTCCAGGAGACCGCAGGCGTCGCCTTGGCTGGTCTTGCCGGTCGGCTCCACCTTGGTGGCCTGGTCCGAGTCGTCGCCCTTGCTGCAGCCGGCTGCCAGGCCCAGCACCACGAGCGAAGCGCATGCTCTCCGTGACCAACGTCGTAGGTCATGCATGAGCGTCCTCCGCCTATCCGGGAGCATGCCCACCCCCGACTGGCGACGTTACCGGGCGCGGTGCACCGCGACCACGAGCGTCCGCCCGGGCGTCAGGCCGGGACGCGGCAGACGATCTCGCCGTGCAGTATCACGAGGACGGCGTCGGGCGTGGCTCCCCAGGTGCGCCAGGCCGCTGCGATGTCGGCGAGCTCCGCCTCGCTGGCGATGCCGTAGCGCACGGCTTGCTCGGCGAAGGCCGAGGAGACCGAGCGCTCGGCCCAGAGGTCGCTCCACCAGGCGCGGTCGGCGGCGGAGGCGAAGGTCCACGTGGAGGTGGTGAAGGACACGTCCTCGAAGCCGGCGGCGTGGGCCCAGGCCAGCAGGTGGCGGCCGGCGTTGGCCTCGGCCCGGTTTTGGCGGGTCACGGCGAGGTACGCGGCGAGCCACCGGTCGAGCCCTTCGTTGTCGGGGGCCCAGGTGAAGGCGGTGTAGTCACTGTCGCGGGCGGCGACGATGCCGCCGGGTCGAACCAGCTTCCCCATGTCGACGAGCGCGCCGACCGGGTCCTCCAGGTGCTGGAGCACCTGGTGGGCGTGGGCCACGTCGAACGACCCCCGCGCCAGGTCCAGCGCCCGGAAGTCGCCGACGTGGAAGTCGACGTTGGCGCAGCCCTGGGCCTCGGCGTAGGCGACGGCTTCGGCGATCACGTCGCCGGCGACGTCGACGCCCACCACCCCGCCAGGCGCCACCCGGCTCGCCAGGTCGACGGTCAGCGTGCCCGGTCCGCAGCCGACGTCGAGCAGCCGCAGGCCCGGGGTCAGCTCGTCGAGCAGGTAGGCGGCTGAGTTCTCGGCCGTCCGCCAGCGATGCGAGCGCAGCACCGAGTCGTGATGGCCGTGCGTGTAGACGTCAGGCATGCCCGGAAGCTACTGACGTGTCCCACCCCCGCCCCCTGGGATTTAAGCGCAGGTGACCAGCGAGCCGGCGGTGATGTCGGAGTAGAGGCGGCGGAGGCGGGCGGC
>Ga0075421_100001319_pt1 | contig 28703 bp, 16 predicted proteins | sample SoiMetdeltSBSDD5_FD_75292 | JGI IMG/M metagenome (GOLD analysis project Ga0075421, IMG submission 75292) | Bulk soil microbial communities from a Populus tree surrounding site in Tennessee, USA - Soil MetaG P. deltoides SBSDD5 | ecosystem: Environmental > Terrestrial > Soil > Tree plantation... | reverse complement strand
CGGCATTCCGTATCTGCGGGAAGCGGGCGGCGGATCCATCATCAACGTGGCCAGCTTCGTGGCGAGCGTGGGCGCGGCCACGCCGCAGATCGCCTATACGGCGTCGAAGGGGGCGGTGCTCGCGATGACGCGGGAGATCGCGGTGATCCACGCGCGGGAGAACATCCGCGCCAACGCCCTGTCACCCGGTCCCGTGCGGACCGCGCTGCTCGAGAAGTTCCTCTCGACCGAAGAGAAACGGCAGCGCCGCCTGGTACACATCCCCATGGGCCGGTTCGGCGAGGCCCGGGAGATCGCGCAGGCGGCGCTGTTTCTCGCGTCCGACGAGTCGTCCTTCATCACGGGGGCGGACTTCCGCGTGGACGGCGGGATTACGGCGGCGTATGTGACGCCGGAGGGCGAGGCAAAACGATAATGATGAGTGATGAATGCAGAATGCAGAGTGTTTCTATTCAGCACTCTGCATTCATCACTCTGCATTCTCTCAAGCTGCCAAGACCCTCAACCTGTCCTTCGCCGGTCGTTCAACTGGCATCTGACGCACCTCCCACGGCATCCCGGCCAGGGGCAGACGGTCGAGGAACGGATCCGGGTCGAACTGCTCCGGCGACATGACACCGGCGCCCCGCCACTCCCCCTCCGCGATCAGCTCGGCGGCCACGACCGGGGGAATCCCCGTCTGGTACGCCGTCGCCTGGACGCCCATCTCGTCGTAGGCCCGCTCGTGGTCGGCGATCGAGTAGACGTAGAAGGCTTTCAGCTCGTCGTTCTGGTATCCCTTGCCCAGCGTCCCGACGCAGCTGCGGCCGCGCAGCTTGCCGGCCAGGTCGGCGGGCTTGGGCATCAGCGCCACTACGAGGTTCCGTGGCACGATCTCCAGTCCGTCGACTTTGATGGCGGACTTCCGCGACAGCCCGAGCTGGTGAAGGACTCTCAGGGTCGCGACCGTGTCTTCTCCCAACGTGAACTTGAAGTCGGCGTTTCTCACTGATCCAAAGAAACGGGGCAGCGTCGTGGTTTCCTCGTGATCCACATTGAAGCATGTCAGCTTGCCGATCTGCGGAAAATCGAAAACCTCTGCTCCGGACAGGGGTTCGGCGAAGCCAAACTTCCCGTCACGGTACACCGTGGCGGGGCACAGGCATTCATCGATGAAGACCCAGGGACTGAAGGCCGCCACCATGCCGCCCGGTCCCTCGCACACGGAATTGTCGCCGTCCCGGACGTGGAACGCCGTCACCTCTTCGAGCAGATGCTTGGCGATGTGGGCGGCGTACACGTTCGAGGTGCCCGGATCCGCGCCCATACCGAGCAGCGCGAGGCGCCCGCGGGACAGGTAGTCGGCTTCCAGGGCGAACTGATCTTCCAGCTTGGGGATGCCGTCGGCCTCGGTCCCGCCCGAGGCCAGGTCGATGTAGTCGACGCCTGCCGCGAGGCAGGCCCGCATGACGACGAGGTTGGTAGCGGGGAGCGCGGAGTTGAGCACCAGGGTGGTCCCGGTCTCCCGAATCGCCTGGACGATCGAGGCTTCCTGGGAAGCGTCCAGCGTGAAGCCCCGGACATGGGGCCGGTCGATGCGGGCGACTAACGCCTGGGCGCGTCCAGGGACGGCGTCAGCGATGACCACCTGAGAGAAGATGGGACGGCGGGCAAACCTGAGTGCGGACACGGTCCCCACCGCGCCGGCACCGAGCACGAGGACTTTCATTTGTGACCTCAAAAGGCTGTCAGCGGCTCATGGTCCGGTCACCTGGCTTCTGGAGCCCAGGCTCCCTCGCCCCCGGCCACAGTTTGGGGGTGGCGACTCAAGGGGATGGTCAGTCGCCAGGACACCCGCCCGTGGGAAGTTGGGGGGCTGGGCAAAGCTAGCCTGGGGGGTGACGCCTGAAGCAACCCTCAATTTGATAATGCCATGAGGGAATACGACTTACGTTTTCCCGCTCCGTCCCCTGAGGCTTCGGACTCTCCCGCTTTGGGAAAGCAATTGTGGTGCCCGCCGACTCGGGTCTTGTTGCGTAGTGACTTACCGTCGGTAGCTCACCGAAACCCGAACGAAGTGTTGGAAAAACGCTGGACACGAACGCAACGGTTTTGTCGCGCCTGCACGACAGTCATGGATGCGCATCCCCAAATTTTTCAGGGGCTTAGCCGCGACTGATGGGCATGGATTCTGCTGGTTTCTGCGAAGCACTCCTCATCTCGATTGCGCGTGCTCCAACTGACTGCAGTGGAAGTGTGTTTCTCCTCGTGGCTCCGTGCCTTTGCTCCGCTCAGGTACGGCGCGATCGCGTTGTTGGCGATCGCGGTAACCACATGTGGAGGCGCCGACTCATCCGGTCCGCCACCCGTCGCGTCGCAGTTGTCATTCAAGGTCGATCCCACCATCACGACGGCCGGGGCCATGATCGCTCCGGTAGTCGTCGAAGCGCGCGATGCGTCAAACAAGCTGGTCCCGAGCTTCGCCGATAGCGTGACCGTGACGATCTCGCGCAATCCCGGGAACGGGACGCTGACCGGGACCAGGACGGTTTTGGCAATCGGGGGGAAGGCGACGTTCAGCGATCTCAGCATCGACCGCTCAGGGGCCGGGTACCGGCTGCAGGCCGCCTCGGGCGCACTGCTGTCCGGGCCGAGCGCCCGATTCGATGTCTCGCCTGGACCTCCAACGCAGCTGCTGTTCACAGTTCAACCGGGAACCGCCGCCGCAGGAACGGCGATGGCGCCCGCGCTCCAGGTTTCGGCCCAGGATGTCCTGGGCAACGTCGCGACCGGCTTCGCCGGCAACGTGACGTTGTCGATCACGGGTGGCACCGGTACCGCGGGCGCGAGTCTGTCGGGTCAAACGACCCTCGCCGCGGCGAACGGCGTCGCCATCTTCGCGAACGTCAGCATCGACAAAGCCGGCACCGGGTACACGCTCTCCGCCGCGACGTCGGGCCTGCCGACGACCGCGTCCGCTGTTTTCGACGTCATCCCCGGTATCGCGGCACAGCTCGTGTTCACCACACAACCGAGCAGCACCATTGCCGGGACGACCATCCCCGCTATCCAGGTCACGGCGCTCGACAACCTCGGCAACACGGCGACCACTTTCCATAATACGGTCACCGTTTCGATCACGGCCGGGACCGGCACCTTTGGCGCAGCGCTCTCGGGGACCAAGACCGTGCTGGCGGTCGCGGGCGTGGCGACGCTGCCCGACCTCGCCATCAACAAGAGCGGGACCGGTTACACCCTCTCCGCCGACGCGGCGGGGCTGGTTGGGGCGATCAGCGCTCCCTTCGACATCACCGCCGGTGCGGTCACCCAGATCACGTTCACCACGCAGCCCACCACGACCGAGGCCGGCACGGCGATCGCGCCCGCCGTGGAGGTCTCGGCGCGGGACGCCGCCGGAAACACGGTGCCCAGCTTCACCGACACGGTCACGCTTACGCTCGGGGTCAACCCTGGAAGTGGGACACTCACCGGGACACTGAAGGTGGCGGCCGTCGCCGGCGTGGCGAGCTTCGCGGACTTGCGTATCGACAAGGTCGCCGTCGGGTACCGGCTCCAGGCCACGGCCGGAGCGTTTGGCCCTTCGAGCGGCGCATTCAGCATCACGCCCGGGCCGGCCACACAGCTGGTTTTCGCGGGGCAGCCTGTTACGACCGGAGCAGGGGCACCCATCAATCCACCGGTGCAGGTCGAAGCGCGCGACTCGTTGGGAAATGTCGCGACGGGCTTTGCCGGTGTGGTGAACGTTGCGATCGGGACCAACCCGGGCGGCGGGACGCTGACGGGGACCACGACGGCGACCGCCGCGGGAGGCATGGCCACTTTCACGACGCTCATCATCGACAAGCTCGGCGCCGGGTACACGCTGACGGCGACCGCGTCGGCCGGTGGCATCACGGGTACCACGAGCTCCCCCTTCGACATCATCCCGGGCGCCGCCACCCAGCTCGCCTTCACGGTTCAGCCGTCGACCACCATCGCAGGGACGACGATCACGCCGGCCGTGCAGGTGACGGCGCGCGACGCCCTCGGCAACCCGGCGACGAGCTTCACGGGCAGCGTGACCGTGGCGATCGGGACGAATCCGGGCGGTGGCGGGTTGACGGGCACCAAGATCGTGACGGCCGTGGCGGGGGTCGCCGCCTTCTCCGATTTGAGCATCGCGCGCGCCGGGTCCGGTTACACGCTGACGGCGTCTGCTACCGGGCTTTCTGGGGCCACCAGCACTGCGTTTGACATTCTCATCGGGCCGGTCTCGCGGCTGGTATTCACGGTACAACCGGCATCGTCACCGGCTGGCGTGACGATCGCCCCGCCAGTACAGGTCTCGGCGCAGGACGCAGCCGGCAATACCGTCGCCGGCTTCACCGACACCGTGGCCATGACGATCGGAGTCAATCCGGGCAGCGGGATCCTTTCCGGCACGACCAAGGTCGCAGCGATCGCGGGAGTCGCGACGTTCAGCGATCTGAGCATCGACAAGGTCGGCGTCGGATATCGGCTCGCGGCCGCCTCCGGCGCTCTGAGCATCACAAGCTCGGCCTTCAGCGTCACCGCGGGCGCCGCCACCCATCTGGTCTTCAGCACGCAACCGACCAGCACGGGCTCCGGCGCGACGATCACGCCGTCGGTCCAGGTCACGGCACAGGACGCGCTCGGCAACACCGCGGTCAGTTTCACCGGCTCGGTCGTGGTGGCCATCGGCTCGAATCCGGGCGGCGGCCTTCTGGCCGGGACTACCACGGTGACCGCGTCGGCCGGCGTTGCCACGTTCTCCACCCTCAGTGTCGACAAGATGGGCGTCGGGTACACGCTCACCGCGTCGGCTACGGGGTTGACCGGTGCCACGAGCGGCCTCTTCGACATCACAGCCGGCGGCGCGACCCAGCTCGTGTTCACCGTCCAGCCGTCCAATACGACCGCCGGCTCGGCGATCACGCCGGCCGTCCAGGTGACCGCCAAGGACGCGCTGGGAAACACGGCCACCGGTTTCACGGGCAGCATCACGGTGGCGATCGGTAACAACCCGGTGGCCGGGACGCTGTCCGGCACCAAGACGATCACGGCGGTGGCGGGCGTCGCCAACTTCACCGACCTGAGCATCAACCGTAACGGTGCGGGCTACACCCTGACCGCCAAGACGTCCGCCCTGCCTACGGTCACCAGCAATACGTTCGACATTCTGCTTGGCCCGGTGTCGCAGCTCGTTTTCAGCGTGCAGCCGACGACGACGGGTGCGGGCGCGGTCATCGTGCCGCCGATCCAGGTCGCGGCGCAGGACGCCGCGGGAAACACGGTGCCGAGCTTCACCAGTGCGGTGACCATGACGATCGGGGTCAACCCCGGCAGCGGCACACTGTCGGGCACGACGACGGTATCGGCGGTGGCCGGCGTGGCGACGTTCAACGACTTGAGCATCGACAAGGTCGGTACCGGATATCGGCTGCTCGCCACCGCTGGGGCGATCAGCAATACGAGCGGGGCGTTCAGCATCACGGCCGGGACGGCCACGCAGCTCGTCTTCACGGTACAACCCAGTACGACGGCGGCGGGCCAGTTCATCGTGCCGGCGGTCAAAGTGACGGCGCAGGATGCCTTCGGCAACACGGCCACGAGCTTCTCCGGCAGTGTCGCCATGGCGATCTCGACCAATCCGAGTGGCGGCAACCTCAATGGCACGACGACCCTGACCGCGGTCCTGGGCGTGGCCACGTTCTCCAACCTGAGCATCGACAAGGTGGGCAGCGGCTACAAGCTCAGGGCCAGCTCCTCGGGTTTCTCCAACATCACGAGCCTCGCGTTCGACATCATCCCCGCGCCGGCGACCCAACTTGCGTTCACCGTGCAGCCCTCGACGACGACGGCGGGCGCGGCGATCACGCCGGCCGTCAAGGTGACGGCGCAGGATGCGCTGGGGAACCCGGTACCCGGGTTCTCGGGCAGCGTGACGGTCGCGATCGGCATCAATCCCACCGGCGGGACGCTATCGGGCACCAAGACCGTTTTCGCGGTGGCCGGTGTGGCGACGTTCTCCGACTTGAACATCAATCGCAACGGTGCGGGCTACACGCTCACCGCCTCCTCCAGCGGTCTTACCGGAGCGACGAGCGCTGCCTTCAATATCCTCGTGGGCCCGGTGTCGCAGCTCGTGTTCGCCCAGCAGCCGCTCACGACGGCGGCCACCGCCTCGATCACGCCGGCGGTACTGGTCGCGGCGCGGGATGCGGCAGGGAACACGGTGACGAGCTTCACCAGCAACGTGACGGTGTCGATCGCCGTGAATCCCCCTGGGACGGCGGTCCTGTCCGGCACCCAGACCGTGGCGGCGGTCTCCGGTGTGGCGACGTTCAACAACCTGAGCATCGACAAGGTCGGGACCGGGTACCGGCTGGGCGCGGCCTCGGGCGCCCTCAGTGTCACGAGCAACGCGTTCAGCATCACGCCGGGGAACGCGACCAAGCTCACCTTCACCATGCAGCCCACGGCGACGGCCGCCGGGGCGGTCATCACTCCGGCAGTGGAGGTCACCGCGCTCGATGCCGGCAACAACACGGCGACCGGCTTCAGCGGCAGTGTTGTGATGGCGATCGGGACCAACCCATCGAGCGGCACGCTGTCGGGCACCAAGACCGTGACGGCGTCCGCCGGTGTGGCGACCTTCAGCACGCTGAGCATCAACAACCTGGGGACGGGCTACACGCTTCGGGCCACGTCCACCGGGCTCACGCAGGCCACGAGCGCGCCGTTCGACATCGTCGTCGGGGGCGCGAGCCAGCTGGCGTTCACGGTGCAGCCCGTGACCACGACGGCGGGGGCCACGATTACGCCCGCGGTGAAAGTGACGGCGAAGGATGCGGCCGGGAACACGGTCCCGGCGTTCACCGGGAACATCACGGTCGCGATCGGGACCAACCCGAGCGGTGGGTCGCTCGCGGGAACCAAGACCATTGCGGCGGTGGCAGGGGTGGCGACCTTCTCCGACCTGAGCATCAACCGCAACGGGACCGGCTATACGCTGACGGCGGCCTCGAGCGGACTCACCGGCGCCACCAGCAGCGCCTTCAATATTCTGGTCGGTCCGGTGGTGCAGCTGGCGTTTAGCGCGCAGCCGCAGACCACCACGGCGACGACGATTCTCTCCCCGACGGTTCAAGTCACGGCCCGGGACTCCGTGGGCAACACGGTCACGAGCTTCACGAGCAACGTGACGATTGCCATTTCCGTGAACCCCCCGGGCGACGGGATCCTGTCCGGCACCAAGACCGTGGCCGCGGTCGCCGGTGTGGCGTCGTTCAACAACCTGAGCATCGACAAGGTCGGGACCGGCTACCGGCTGGGAGCGACGTCCGGCGTTCTGACCGGGACGAGTCAGGCATTCAGCATCACGCCGGGGGCCGCGACCCACCTCCTCTTCTCGGTACAGCCGGGCAGTACGGCGGCGGGGGCGTTCATCACGCCGGCGGTGGAGGTGACCGCGCTCGATGCCGGGAACAACGCGGCGACGGGCTTTATCGGCAACGTCACCATGGCCATCGGAACGAACCCGGCCAGTGGGACGCTGTCGGGCACGAAGGTCATCGCGGCGACCGCGGGCGTGGCGACGTTCGGCGACTTGAGCATCAACAACGTGGGGACGGGCTACACGCTGCGGGCGACGGCGACGGGTCTCACGCAAGCGACGAGCGCCGCGTTCAACATCGTAGTTGGATCCGCGACGCAGCTGGCGTTCACCGTGCAGCCGGTCACGACGACCGCCGGCGTCGCCATCACACCGGCGGTGAAGGTGACCGCCCGCGATGCGATCGGGAATCCCGCGACGTCGTTCACGGGAAATATTACGGTCGCGATCGGAACCAATCCCGCCGGCGGCTCCCTTTCGGGAACCAAGACGGTGACGGCGGTGGCGGGCGTGGCCACGTTCTCCGATCTGCGCATCGACCGGAACGGCACCGGCTACACCCTCACCGCGGCGTCCACCGGGCTCACCGGTGCGACGAGCAACGCGTTCAACATCAACACCGCGCCTCTCGACACGCTGATCTTCACCGTGCAGCCGCAGACGACGACGGCCATGACGCTCTTCTCTCCGGCGGTCCAGGTGACCGCGCGGGATTCCGTCGGAAACACGATCACGAGCTTCACGGGCAATGTGACGATGTCGATCAGCGCGAATCCTGGCAGCGGGACCCTGAGCGGCACGTTGACGGTGGCGGCGGTCGCGGGCGTGGCGAACTTCAGCAACCTGAAGATCGACAAGGTCGGGGTCGGCTACCGGCTGGGCGCGACCGGGGGCGCCGTATTCGGGACGAGCCAGGCGTTCAGTATCACGGCGGGGACGGCGACCCACCTCATCTTTACGGTGCAGCCCGCGAACACGGCGGCGGGTGCGACCATCACGCCGGCGGTGGAGGTCACGGCGCTCGACGCGGGGAACAACGTGGCGACGGCTTTCACCGGCAGTGTCACCGTGGCGATCGGCACGAACCCGGGAGGTCCCAGTACGGTCCTGTCGGGCACCAAGATCGTGTCCGCCGTCGCCGGCGTGGCGACGTTCTCCACTCTCAGCATCAACAATCTGGGCGTGGGATACACGCTCACAGCCAATGGCACCGGACTGACCGGTGCCACCAGCACGGCGTTCAACATCAACTGACGCGTGGCGCTAGCTGTACCAGGCGATCGGCTTCTCGTCGAGGTTGATGTAGACCTGCTTCGTCTCGAGATATTCCTCGACGCCCCACTTGCCCAGCTCGCGCCCGAAGCCTGACATCTTGTAGCCGCCCCAGGGCGCTTCGACGTAGGTCGGCTGCATGTGGTTGACCCAGATGATCCCGGCCTCGAGGCTCTTCACCACGCGCATCGCCTTGAAGATGTCCCGGGTCCACACGGCGGCCGCGAGCCCATAGCTCGTGTCATTGGCGATCCGGATCGCGTCGGCTTCATCCTGGAAGGGAATGACGCTCATCACGGGACCGAAAATCTCCTCGCGGGCGATCGAGGCATTGTTGTCGACGTCGTAGAACACCGTGGGCTGCACGTAGAAGCCCTTCTCGTACCCGCTCACGGTCGCGCCGCCCGCGGCCACCTTCGCTTCCTTCTTGCCGGCGGACTGGTAGCTCACGACCCGGTCGTACTGCTCCTTGGAGACGAGCGGTCCCATGTTGTACTGCCGGTCCAGGCCCGGCCCGACGCGGATCTTCTTCGCCTTCTCGGCCGTGGCGTCGACGAACTTCTTGTAAATCGAGCGCTCGACCAGGACGCGGCTGCCCGCCGAGCACACTTCGCCCTGATTGATGAAGCACCCGAACAGGGCGCCGTCCACCGCGTTCTCGAAGTCCGAATCGGCGAAGAAGATGTTGGGGGACTTGCCGCCCAGCTCGAGCGTAACGCGTTTCAACGTGTCGGCCGCGTTCCTCATGATCAGCTTGCCGACCGCCTGGCTGCCCGTGAAGGCGATCTTGTTGACGTCGGCATGGGTCACGAGCGGGCCGCCCGCTTCGGGCCCGTCACCCGTGATGATGCTGACCACGCCCTTCGGGATGCCCACGTCCTCGAAATCCTTCGCCAGGGCGAGGATCGAGAGTGGAGTCTGCTCGGCCGGCTTCAGGACGCAGGCGCATCCGGCCGCCAGGGCGGGGGCGAGCTTCCAGGCGGCCATCAGGAGCGGGTAGTTCCAGGGAATGATCTGGCCCGCCACCCCCACCGGCTCGCGCAGCGCCATGGCGAGCGCGGGTGCCGGGACCGGCAGCACTTCCCCGTGGATTTTGGTCGCGAGCCCGCCGTAGTACTCGAAGCAGGTCGCGGTGTCGTCGATGTCGTACTCCGATTCGACGATCGGCTTGCCGTTGTTGCGCGTCTCGATCTCCGCCAGCTCCGCCTTGCGGGCGCGGATGCGCTCGGCCAGCCGCAGCAGCACGCGGCCGCGCTCCTGCGCCGTGGCGTCCTTCCAGCCGCCCTGAAACGCCGCCCGCGCCGCCTTCACCGCCCGGTCCACGTCCGCCGCGCCCGCCGCCGGAACCTTGGCGATCACCTGCTCGCTGGACGGATCGATCACGTCCATCGTGCGGCCGGAGGCCGCGGCCACCCATTGGCCGCCGATGTACATCATGGTCGTTTGCACACTCATGCGTTGGCTCCTTCAGGGTCGTGCATCAGTCGCGCCCACACCACGATCACGATGACGGACACGAGGAAGATGAGCGTCGAGATCGCATTGACCTCGGGTGTGATGCCGCGTCGCAGCAGCCCCCAGATCTGCAGGGGGATGGTATTCTGCCGGCCGATCAGGAAAAACGTCACCGCAATTTCGTCGAGACTGAGCGTGAACACCAGCAGCGCGGCGCCGAGCAGGGCGGTGCGGATATTGGGGAGCGTCACGTGCCAGAACGTCCACCACCCGTTGGCATACAAGTCCATCGACGCCTCCTCCTGGAAGCGATCGAGCCGTTGCAGCCGGGCAAAGACCTGAGTCACGACCACCGAGACGAGGGCGGTGCCGTGCCCGAGCACCACGGGCCATCCCGGGATGGCGGGAAACCCGGAGGACAGCGGCAGGCCGATGAACGTGAAGAAGGTGAGCAACGAAACGCCGGTGATGATGCCCGGCAGAATGAGCGGCATCAAGACCAGGCGTTGAAACAGCGTCTTGCCCGGAAACTCGTGCCGGTCCAGCAGAAACGCGCCCGGGACGCCCACGCCGAGGGAGATCACGACGGCGAGGGCCGCGAGCTTGAGGCTCGCGGCGACGGCGTCGAGCATGCCGCGATCCTGGAACAACACGCCGTACCACTGGAAGGTGCCGAGCTGCAGTGGCCAGGCGATGATGCGGGAGTCGTGGAACGAGTACAGGACGACGACCAGCAGCGGGGCGTAAATGAAGATGAACACCCCGATGCCGACGCTCCACAGGAACCGGTTCACGCCCGGGCCTCGGTGGCGATGGCGGCCAGGGCGTCCGTCTTCCGCGCGGCGGCCGTCTCGCCCCGGTAGTTGAAGCGGCGCTCGAGGCGGTTGGCGAGCGTCAACAGGCTGACCACGATGACCAGCATGACGACGGACACGGCCGCGCCCAGCGGCCAGTTGTAGGCGACGCCGAACAGGCTCACCACGACGTTCGAGACCATGAGGGCGCTGTCGTTCCCGCCCAGGAGCTGCGGCGCGATGAAGTCGCCCATGGACAGGACGAAGGCGAACGTGCAGCCCGCGAGCACGCCGGGGAGAGACAGCGGCAGGATCACGTGCCGGAACGTATTCCACCGTCCCGCATAGAGGTCCTGCGATGCCTCCTTCAGGCTGTTCGGGATCGCCTCGAGCACGGCATAGATCGGCATCAGGGTGAAGGGTGTGTAGATGTGCGTGAGGGCGATGATGACCGCCCATTTGCTGTACAGCAGGAATTCGAGCGGACGGTGAATGAGGCCGGCTTGCGCCAGCAGTCCGTTCAGAATCCCTTCCTGCCCCAGAATGATTTTCCAGGCGTAGGCCCGCACCAGATAGCTGACCCACAGCGGGATGATCACCGCCATGTACATCAGGTTCTTGTGGCGTTTCACCTTGAAGGCGAGCAAGTAGGCGAGGGGAAACGCCAGGAACAGCGACAGCAGCGTCACCGAGAACGCGATCTTGGCCGAGAACCAGATCGTCGAGGGGTACACGGCCGTCGTGAACAGCCGGCGGTAGGATGCCAGCGTCCACTGATGCACGATCATCTGGTTGTCATCCAGCTTCCACAACGAATGCAGCAGGAGCAGCAGATACGGGAGGAACAGGAACGTGGTGACCCAACCCACCGGCAGGGCGGCGGCGAGGGCGGTGCGCACGCGCGGCTTGCTGCGGAAGCGATCGAGCCAGGTCGCGCCGGCGGTCATCGTCGCTACCCGACCAGACAGACGCCGTGGTCGACCGGCCAGGCGACGCGGGCCGTGCGTCCCACGGGCACGGCGTGGTCGCTGGGTCCGAGGTGCAGCACGAGCGTCGCCCCGTCCTTCAGCCGGAGCCGCAGCTTGGTGAGCGACCCGGCGTAGATCCCTTCTTCCACGGTGCCGTCGAGCACGTTGTGGTCCCCGGGCGTGGCTCCATTCACCAACGACATCCCTTCGGGCCGGACGGAGAGCCATACTTCCTGACCGGCGCTCGTGGCGGAGGCCGGGGCGGGGGCCAGCAACGGTTGACCGTCGACGATCAGCGTCACCCGGCCGCTCCCGGCGGGAACGGGCGACGCCACACGGGCGGGCAACAGGTTCGTTTCCCCGATGAAGTCGGCGACGTAGCGTGTCGCGGGGCGGTCGTAGATGTCCTGCGGCGACCCGAGCTGCTCGATCCGTCCGGCGCGCATCAGGGCGATCCGGTTGGACATCGTCAGCGCTTCTTCCTGGTCGTGCGTGACGTAGACGAAGGTGATTCCCACCTGCGTCTGGAGGTGCTTCAGCTCGAGCTGCATTTCCTTGCGGAGCTTGAGATCGAGCGCGCCGAGCGGCTCGTCCAGGAGCAGCACCTTGGGCCGGTTGACGAGGGCGCGCGCCAGCGCGACCCGCTGCTGTTGGCCGCCCGAGAGCTGGCGCGGGGCGCGCCGGGCCAGCTGCTCGAGATGCACCATCTCCAGCACCTGGCCCACGCGCTCGGTGATCTCCGGTTTGGCGACGTGCCGCATTCGCAGGCCATACGACACGTTGTCCCACACGCTCATGTGCGGAAACAGGGCGTAGTTCTGGAACACCGTGTTGATGTTGCGCTTGTAGGGCGGCAGGAAATGAATCGGCCGGCCGTCCATCCAGATCTCGCCGGCCGTGGGCTGCTCGAATCCCGCGATCATGCGCAGCGTCGTCGTCTTGCCGGAGCCGGAGGCGCCCAGCAGGGTGAGGAACTCGCCCGCGCCGATGTGCAGCGACACATCGTCGATCGCAACGAAGTCGCCGAAGCGTTTGGTGAGAGAGCGGAGCTCGACGAGCGAGTCGGTCACGACCGGGGATGGTTCAAACAGTGTGGGGAGCAGTGTGTGGTACCCGACGGTGCGCCACGCAGGGACGGCGTCGCACCATCACGTATCACGCTCCACTCCCCACACCACGAAAGTGGGTCGACTATTGTCCTGCCTTCACCTGGTTCCAGATCTCCTGATACTTATCGCGTTTTGTGCCCCATTGCCAGAAATTCACGCTGGTGCCGTAATCGGCGATGTCCCGCTGCTGGGCGGCCGCGTCGACCGTCATGTAGTGTCTGGCGCCCGGGTTGGCCACGTAGTAGGCCGTCACGTCGGCCATCAGCTTCTGGGTAAACGGCTGCGCCGTGTACTCGAGCCAGGCGTAGGCGGCCCGGAGGTTCTTCGCGCCGCGGGTCATCACCCAGTGATCGGCCCACGCGGTCGTGCCCTCCTTCGGGATCACCTGTCCGGCCGGGAACCCTTCGGCCTGCAGCTGCGCGACCATCAGCGGCCAGCCCTCGCCCATCACGATTTCGTGGCTCTTGAACAGCTGCGTCATGTCGCCCGCCGTCGCCCAGTACTTCCGGATCTGCGGCCGCAGCGCGAGCGCGCGGGCGTGCACTTTGTTCAGGTCGTCGTCGGACAGGCTGTACAGATGGCTGCGATCGGCCGGGTCGTCCATCCCCATCAGCTGGGCGACCATCCACAGGGTGGAGATGTCGTCCTGCATGGAGATCTTGCCGCGGTACTTGGGGTCGTACAGGATCGACCAGGACGTCGGGGCCGGTTTGACGACGGTGGTGTCGTAGACCAGCGGGTTCGGTCCGAAGGCCCAGGGCACGCCGAACACGCTGTCGCCTCGATGGACGAGCGAGAGCGTGCGGAACGAAGCCATCAGGTCCATGTAGCTCGGGATCCTGGTCAGATCGAGCGGCGCCGCGAGCCCGACGGTGATGATTTGCGTGACCGCGTCGGAGGAGGGAGAGATCAGGTCGATCGTTTCCGACCCGCCGGCGCGCAGTTTGGAGACCAGCTCGTCCGAGGTGCCCATGTAGGTCGAGTTGAGCTTGACGCCGCACTGCTCCTCGAACGGTTTGGCGAACAGCGTGTCGGTGTAGCCCTCCCACACCATGAAGTTCAGCTCGCCGCCGATCGGCTGCGGGCACAGCTGGGCCAGAAAGGTCCGCGCGTCCGCACGGGCATCATTGGTCGGCGTGATGGTGATCTTCGCGACCGCGCCACCGCCCGCGCCGCCTTCTTTTCCCTTGCAACCCACGACGGTGCCCAACGTCCCCGCAACCACGAGCGCGATGCCGCCGCGCCAACGTCCACCGGTCATGGCGTGCCTCCCGTAAAGTTCTTTCCGTTTTCGGACCGCCGAATCGGAATATGCTACACGCCATGCGACCTTTCGCAATGCAGGTGGCGGGCTAGTTTCCTGCCGCGATGGGCGTCATCCGTCTCACGACAGAAATTCCCGGACCCAGGAGCCGGGCGTTGATCGAGCGCCGTCAGCGCGCGGTCCCGCGCGGCGTTCCGTTGGCGGCACCGGTCGCCATCGCGTCCGGTGAGAACGCCGTAGTGACCGACGCCGACGGAAACCGTTTCATCGACTTCGCCGGCGGCATCGGGACCCTCAACACCGGTCATCGCCATCCCGCGGTGGTCGCCGCCGCGAAGGCGCAGCTCGATCGTCTAATCCATACCAGCTTCCAGGTCGCCACCTACGAGCCGTACCTCGATGCAGCCGAGCGGCTCAATGCGATGACGCCCGGGGACTTCCCGAAGAAGACGATGTTCGTGAATTCCGGGGCGGAGGCGGTCGAGAACGCGATCAAGATCGCGCGCATCCACACCGGACGCCCGGCGGTCCTGTGTTTCGAGCATGCGTTTCACGGCCGGACGCTGCTCACGATGACGCTCACCGCCAAGGTGATGCCGTACAAGAAAGGCTTCGGGCCGTTCGCGCCCGAGGTGTACCGGGTCCCGTATCCCTACTGTTATCGGTGCGATGAGCCCCGCGGAGGGGGAGGGGGAGGGGGAGGGACATGCTGTCGGGCGTCGCGCGATCGCTTCGAGGCGTTGGTGGCCGGCATCGTGGATGCGGATGCCGTGGCGGCGGTGATCATCGAGCTGCAGCTCGGCGAAGGGGGCTTTGTCCCCGCTCCTCCGGAATTCGTCTCGATGCTCGCGTCATTCTGCCGCGACCACGGCATCGTCCTGATCGACGACGAGATCCAGACGGGGTTCGGGCGCACCGGACGGATGTTCGCGGCCGAGCATTACGATCTCACCCCCGACCTGCTGGTCTCCGCCAAGTCGTTGGCGGGTGGACTGCCGCTCGGCGCGATCACGGGTCGCGCCGATATCATGGATACGGCGCACGTGGGCGGACTGGGCGGTACGTTCGCCGGGAATCCGGTAGCGCTCGCCGCCGCAGTGGCCGTGCTCGACGTGCTGAAACAGGACGACGTAGCTGGGAAGGCCACACGCCTCGGGGACCGGCTGCGAAAACGACTCGCAGCGTGGTCGGCGCGCTGCCCCGCGATCGGAGACGTCCGGGGCCTCGGGAGCATGGTGGCAATGGAGCTCGTGACCGATCGCGCGACCAAGCAACCGGCGAAGGAGCTGGCGGGCAAGCTGCAGGCGCTGGCGCTGACGCACGGCCTGCTGCTCTTGACCGCGGGCACGTACGGCAACGTGATCCGGATCCTCGTGCCCCTCACCGTGGAAGACGCCGTCGTGGACGAGGGTCTGGACGTGCTGGAACGGGCCCTGATCGAGCTCACCGCCTAGCTATCTTCCCGCTCATGCCCGACCCCAGACTGTCCGCCAACCAGCAGCGCCGCGTCGAGGAAATCGAGGGCTTCCTGCGAACGGTCGCCCTCGTGAGGAAGCTGGTAGGCGACCTCGAATCGAACCGCGCCGCCCGGCCGCAGATCCTCACCGACATCTCGATGCGGATCTCGCGCGAGCTGTTCAGGCTGCGCCAGCGGGCGATCGCGGCGAACGTCGGAACGGTAGCCGACGTGGCCGGTAACCTCGCGACCCTGGCGAAACGGTCCCAGGGACTGGCGATGCGGATCCGCGGCCTGAACGACGGCGTCGCCAGTCTCAGGCTCCAGCTCGACCGGGCCTTGGCCATCGCCCAGACGGCCGAGGACTCTCGCAAAGAATGACGGCGGCGCCGCGCCCTCCGGCGATTCATTGCGCCGGGCTGGTGAAGCGCTATGGCGACGTGACCGCCGTCGCCGGTCTCGATCTCACGGTCGCGGCCGGTGAGTGCTTCGGCCTGCTCGGTCCCAATGGAGCGGGGAAGACCACCACGATCGAGATCCTCGAGGGCCTCACGCCTGGGGATACCGGCGTGGTTCAAGTACTGGGGCATTCCTGGAGCGGCGGATCCGCCGACCGGCTGCTGCGCGAGCGGCTGGGAATCCAGCTGCAGGAAACCAAGCTGCCGGAAAAACTCTCCGTCGAAGAAACGATCCGCTTGTTCGCGAGCTTCTATCCGCGGGCGCAGCCGCTGGAGAGCGTCCTGGCGCTCGTGGAGCTGGGCGAAAAGCGGGGGGCGTGGTACAGCAAGCTCTCGGGCGGGCAGAAACAGCGACTCGCGGTGGCGTGCGCGCTCGTGAACCGGCCCGAGCTGCTGTTCCTGGACGAGCCCACCACGGGACTCGATCCGCAATCGCGCCGGCAGCTGTGGGACGTGATCGCCCGATTCCGGGCCGACGGCAACACGGTGCTGCTCACGACGCACTACATGGAAGAAGCCGAGCGGCTGTGTGACCGCGTGGCGATCATGGACCACGGGAAAGTGATCGCCCTCGGGACGCCGCGCGAGCTGATTGCCTCCCTCGGCGCCGAGCACGTGGTGGAATTCTCGCTCACCGACGGCGCCGGGGAGGCCGGGTTGGAGGCCGATCTGCGTGGGCTCCCCGGTGTGCGCGCGGTCCGGTCGACGGACGGCACGATCGCCCTGACCGCGTCGGCGCTCCACGTCACCTTGCCCGCGCTGACGGGACTGCTGGAACGCCGCGGGCACGCCCTGGCGTCGCTCACCACCCACCACGCTTCGCTCGATGACGTGTTCGTGGCGATGACGGGCCGGCGCATTCGCGATGAGTGATCGTCCGCTGATCCAGCTGACGCTCGCCTGGATTCGCGGGTTCTATCGCGAGCCCGAGGCGATCTTCTGGGTCTTCGGGTTCCCGATCGTGCTCGCGTTCGCCCTCGGCATCGCGTTCAAGAACCGTGGGCCGGGGGAGCTGCACGTCGGCGTGCTGCGGGGCCGCTGGGACAGCTCCGCGCTCCTGGTGGTGGATGCGAGTCCCGCGCTCTCCGCCTCGATCCTGGACACGGCGGCGGCGTTGAACCAGCTGCGGACCGGGCGGATCGCCCTGCTCGTGATCCCGGGCAACCCCATCGTGTATCGCTACGACTCGACCCGGACCGAAAGCCGGCTGGCGCGTCTCGAAGTCGATGACGCCCTGCAACGGGCCGGGGGTCGCGCCGACGCCGCCGTGACGCGTGACGACCGGGTGACCGAGCCGGGCTCCCGCTACATCGATTTTCTCATCCCCGGATTGCTGGGCATGAATCTGATGGGGAGTGGGTTGTGGGGGGTGGGCTTTTCCGTGGTTCAGGCGCGCACCAAAGGATTGCTGAAACGCTTCCTCGCGACCCCGATGCGGAAGAGCGAATACCTCTTCTCGTATATGCTGTCCCGGCTGCTGTTTCTGGTGATCGAGGTCGGCGCGCTGGTCGGGTTCGGCTGGTGGGTCTTTCATGTGGGCGTGCACGGCACCATCGCGGCGCTGGCGGTGTGCACCGTGATCGGCGCGTTTTCGTTCGCCGGCATCGGACTGCTGGTGGCGAGCCGCGCCAAGACCGTGGAAGCGGTCTCCGGCTTGATGAACCTCGTGATGCTGCCGATGTGGATCCTGTCCGGGGTGTTTTTCTCGTACGCGCGGTTTCCCGAGGCGATGCAGCCGTTCGTCCGGGCGCTGCCGCTCACGGCGCTGAATGACGCGCTCCGGGGCGTGATGGTAGATGGCGCGTCCCTGACGGGCATCGCGACGCCGCTGGCGGTAGTGGTCGCGTGGGGGGCGACGAGCTTTCTCGTGGCGGTGAAGATCTTCAGGTGGCGGTAGGTCCCTTGACGCGCGACCGCGGACGCGCCATACGTGGCAGGGGACTTACCTGGGGGCAGCCATGGCCGACACCGTCACGATGGTGGACTACTACTACACGACCGTTTCCGACAAACCCGGCGAGGGATCGAGGATACTCGGGATCCTTCGAGATGCCGGTGTGAACCTGCTGGCCTTTTCGGGATTCCCGGAGGGCCGGCGCTCGCAGCTCGATTTCATTCCCGTCGACGGGCCCGCCCTCCTCGGCACCGCCAAGGCGGCGAAGGTCAAACTCAGTCGCCCCAAGAAGGTGTTTCTGGTCAGCGGCGACGATCGCATCGGCGCGATCGCCGACGTGTGCGGCAAGCTCGCGGCCGCGAAGGTGAATATCACGGCCGTGGACGCGGTGTGCGCGGGCGCGGGGCGCTTTGGGGCGATCCTGTGGGTGAAGCCGCGAGACGTGAAGAAGGCGGCGGCGGTGCTGGGCGTGCTCAGCTCACCCTGAGCATATGCAGCATCTTCTTCAACACCCCGCCCGTCGCGTAATCCAGCGCCTCCCGGAACGCCGCCGCGGTCTGATACCGCTCGGCCGGCTCGCTCGACACGGCTTTGCGTAACGCCGCCTCGAGGTCCTGCGGCACGTCCCCCCGGGACTCGCGGATCGACGGCAAGGCATCCGTTGTTTGCTTGGCGAGTATGGCTTCCGGTGTGGCCCCCTCGAACGGCGGCCTGGCGAGCAGCGCGAAGTAGGCGACGGCGCCCAGTGAATACAGGTCGGCGCGCTGGTCCACGCGCTCACCCAGCAGCTGCTCCGGAGCCGCGAACTGCGGCGTGCCGCTCCTCGAGGAGGCGCCGCCGAAGCGGTCGCCGCGCAGCGCGAGCGCCAGTCCGAAATCCGTGATGCGCAACAGGCCGTTCGGCTCGAGCAGCATGTTCTCCGGCTTGATATCCCGGTGCACGAGGCCGCGCGCGTGTGCGTGCTCGAGCGCGCCCAACGCCTCGAACAAGAGCCGCATGGTTCGCGGAACCGGAAACGCGCCGTCGCGTTGCACGAGCTGCGCCAGGTTCTCACCCGGGACCAGCTCCATGACATACCACTGCAGCCCGGCGCGGCTCTGAATGTCGTAGATGTTGACGATGTTCGGATGCCGCAGTCGCGCCGCGAGCTGTGCCTCGCGCCGGAACCGCTCCATGACACCAGGGTCCGCCGTGAGGCTCGGGTGCAAGACTTTCAATGCGACCTCACGCTCGAGTCCCAGGTCGCGTACCCGGTACACCCGGCCGAACCCACCAGCCCCGATCTCCTTGAGCACCTCGTAGTCGTCACCCAGGGCGCGCCGCAGCCGGCGCTCGAAGCCCTTCTCACTCGTGGTGGGGGAGACCGCCGGCTCGTGGAACGTGCCGGCATCGGCGACAAAGTCCTCGAGCATTTCCGTGGCGGTCAAATACCGCTCCTTTGGTACGGGGCGGAGCGCCCGCATGAGCACTTGCTCGACCGCGGCGGGAATGGCCGGACGCAAGGTGCGAGGAGCGACGATGTCGGCCAGGCCAGGCTCCTTGGCCGTCAGTGCGTAATACACGATGGCGGCGACGGTATAGACGTCGCTCGAGGGGTCCCCGGGCTCGCCCGCGCGCACTTCGGGGGCGGCAAACGGCGTCGCCTGGGCCGGGTCATCCGACGGCACGTGCGCGAGACACCAGTTGGCGTAGCGCAGGTCGGTGATCACACCGCGACCCGACAGCTCCAGGATCACCGTGGTAGGGACGATGCGGCGCAGGATGATGGCGTGCGTGTGCGCATGCTCCAGGGCCGCGAGCAGATCGCGCACCATCGACATGACGCTCGGGATGGGACGGGGCCCGCGCCGCATCGCTCCGTCCAGGCTCTCACCGTCGACCCAGTTGGTGGTGCGATAGGCGAACGGGCCGACTTCGCCCGCGGCGTAAACGTGCCGGAGCACCGGATGATCGAGCGCGGCGAGCGTCTCGTTTTCCCGGGCAAACCAGGCGCGCCCCGGCGAATCGGGAATCAGGTGAACCCGCAGCGCCACGTTGCGCCTGAGCCGTCGATCCCATGCCCGGTACAGCGCGCGCTCGCGCGACAGCGCCACCAGGTTATCGAGGCGAAAGTCGGGTTCGAGTGCGGGCGTGATGCCGCTCAGCAGGTCGACGGGTGGGGTATCGGGGGGTGGCGGCACGGGGGGAAAATACGACGGGCCCCGGGAAATTGCCCCGAGGCCCGTCGTGGCCCGTCCGACCACTTTTGTTACTTCAGTTTGAAGAACGCCACCAGCTTGCTGTTGTCCTGGGTGGTCATGGTGACCATGTAGCACTGCCCGGGCAGCTTCGGCGTCTGCCAGTTCTGGATGAACTGTCCGGCCGTGGCATCGTAGCGCAGGCTGGTCCCGCCCGTGGTCGTGAATTCGAGATCATCGGTCGGCGCCGTGGCGTCACAGGCGACCTTGGCCTGCGTGAACGACTTCACAGAGCCCACATCGCTCCGCTCGACCGAGCCGGAGAAGATCTCGAACTTCAGCGGTACCGTGGAGCCGCCCTTGACCGTATTCCAGATGATCGTGGGATTCGGCATGTCCACCGGCTGATAGAAGCCGGTGAGCGTCCACGAGATGATCGTCAGGGTGCCGTTGTGGAACGTCGTGAGCGCGTAGTTGGTGGCGTTCAGCGTGCCCGCCGTGGGCGTGATGGCATAGCTGCCTGGCATCATCGCCCCGACCGCGGCCCCGGTGTACCCGGCGGCGCCGGTCACCACAGACGCGTTCTCCCCGTTCACGAAGCCCGACAGCGTGGCGCTAAACGGACTATACGGCGCGTTGTCGAACACCTTGGCCTTGTTGTCGGCGGTGACGGTCAGCGTGGCCTTGTTGATCGTCAGCATCCCGCTCGTGTACGTCGCGAACGCGTAGTTCGCCGCGCTGAGCGAGCCCTGATAAGGCGTGATCGTGTACGATCCGGCGTTCACCGCACCGACGGCGTTGCCACCGACCGCGGGGCTGCCGCTCAGGACCGATACGCCTTCACCATTCACGAAGCCGGTGATAGTGGCCGTGAACGGCGAATACGCGGCGCCGTTATACGTTTTCTGCTGGTTGTCTGCCGTCACCGTGAGCGGAGCCTTGTGGATGCTCGCCGTGGTGTGGGCCGTGGTGTTCGCGCCCAGTGTGTAATTGCCGCTCGCTGCGCCACCCAGGCTCACCGTCGCGCTGACGTCCTGGTTGTCCCCGGCGTGGGCGCTCGCGAAGGCGCCGCCGCTGGCGGTGCAGGAGACGTCATCAGTGCCCACCGTGCCGTTCACCGCGCAGCTCGTGATGCCGGCCGACGCATTGCCATCGTAGGTCTTGTCGGAGGCGGTGATCGTCGCCGTCACCGACTTCTGGCTGATACTCGCCGTGGTGTTCGCGCCGGTATCGGTGCCCAGGGTGTAGTTGCCGCTGGCCGGCCCGCTCAGGCTCACCGTCGCGCCGACCGGTTTGTGTTGCCCGGCGTTGGCGTTGTCGAAGGCGGCCCCGCTGGTCGAGCAATCCACCTGGTCGCTGCCAATGGTGCCGTGCACTGTGCACTCGGTAATCGTGGCCGTTGCGCTGCCGTCGTACGTTTTGTCCGCTGCAACGATGGTCGCCGTAACAGTCTTGCGGCTGATGCTCGCCGTGGTGAAGGCGCTCGTGTTGACGCCGAGGCTGTAATTGCCGGCCGCCGACCCGTTCAGGCTGACCCCCGCGGATACGGCCTTGCCGTCCCCGGCGTTGGCGTCGGAGAATGTGCCGCCACTGGCCGAGCAGTCGACGTCATCGCTGCCCACTTTGCCGTTCACGCTGCACGACGTGATGTTCGCTGTCGTGTTCCCGTCGTACGTCTTGTCCGCGGCGGTGATGGTCGCCGTCACGGGCTTCCGGCTGATGCTCGCGGTGGTGGACGCGCCGGTGTTGAGGCCGAGCGTGTAGTCACCGCTGGCGGCTCCGCTCAGGCTCACTGTCGCGCTCACCGGCTTGTTGTCGCCGGCGTTCGCATCATCGAACGCGGCGCCGCTGGTCGTGCAGTCGACTTGATCCGCACCGAGCGTGCCGATCACGTCGCAGGAGGTGATGGTCGCCGCGGCGCTTCCGTTGTAGACCTTGTCGGCCGCCGCGATCGTCGCGGTCACCGACTTCGGCCCGATGACGATGCCGGCGTCGCCGCTGGCATCGTTGTAGTCTCCGGCGCCCGAGAAGGACCAGTGCGCCGTACCGCCGGACACGTGGGTGAAGCTCGACCCGAGGCTCAAGTGGCTGTTCAGACTCTCGCCCAGCACACCCGTGGCCGTCCCGGTCGCCCCGTGCGCCGCCCCGTCGTACATGCCGCTGTAGCCGTCGACGCCGATCGTCGCGGTTGCCCTGGCGATGGTGATCGCGACCGACCCGCTCGCAGCGTTGTAGTTGTCGTTGCCGGCGAACGTCCAGTGCGCCGTGCCGCCCGGCACGTGCGTGAACGTGGCGCCCAGGGTCAAGAAGAGGGTGACCAGGTTCTCGCCGCTGACGCCCGTGGCGGTCCCGGTCGCTCCGTGCGGGGCTCCGTCGTAGGTGTCGCTGTAGCCGGTGACGTTGATCTGCGCGTCGATCTTCGCGATGGTAATTGCGACCGACCCGCTCGCGCCGTTGTAGTTGGTGTTGCCGGCGAACGACCAGGTGGCGGTGCCGCCGGGCGCGTTGATGAATTTGGCGCCGAGGTCGAGCAGGCCATTCAGGTTGTCGCCGTTGAGCCCGGTTGCCGACCCGGTCGCCCCGTGCTCGGCCCCGTCGTAGGTGCCGCTGTAGCCGGTGACGCTGATCTGCGCATCGATCTTCCCGATGCTGATCGCGACCGACCCGCTCGCGGCGGTGTAGTTGGTGTTCCCGGCGAACGCCCAATTGGCGAGGCCGCCGGGAGCATTGGTGAAGCTGGCACCGAGGTTCAGCAGGGTATTGAGGTTTTCGCCGTTGATACCGGTCGCCGACCCCGTCGCCCCGTGCGCCAGCCCGTCGTACATGCCTGTGTAACCGGAGACGGTGATGCTCGCGCTGGCCTGGTTGATCACGATGGCCACCGCGCCACCAGCGCCGTTGTAGTCTGCCGTCCCGGCAAAGGTCCAGAATGCGTTTCCGCCCGGCGCGTTGGTGAAGCTCACGCCGAGGCTGAGCAGGCCGCTCAGGTTTTCCCCATTGACGCCGGTGGCCGACCCGGTCGCTCCGTGCGCGCCGCCGTCGTAAGTGCCCGAATATCCGGTCACGACGATGTTCGCGTCGGCTCTGGCAATCGTGAACGTCTGGTCGACGTCGGCGGCCGGATTGAAGCTCGCGTTGCCCCCCTGCGACGCCCGCACCGTACAGCTGCCCGCGTGCAGGATGGTGACCGTGCTGCCGGCCACGCTGCAGGTCGTGGCGGTCGTGCTGCTGAAGCTGACCGGGAGACCCGACGTGGCGGTGGCACTCACCGAGAACGCCGCGTTGCCGAAGGTTTTGTTCGCGAGCGGCCCGAAGCTGATCGACTGGTTGGCCTGCGACTGCACCGTGATTGCGTTGCTCAGCGTCAGGGAAAAGGCGCCTGCTGTTGCCGCGCAGGCGTTATCCTGGTAGCTCGTGACGATCACGTCGTAGACAGCACCTGTCGAAGGGGCGTTGAAGGAGAACGTATGGCTGAAAGGAATTTGGTTCGACGGTGACGCGGGGCCCAGGTCCGGGCTGACATCCGAGCACGTGAGCTGCACGGCGGTGTTGGGGTTGGCTCCATGCACAAACGCCTTGATGCCGATCGACCCCAGCGTGTTGTTGTTGTTGCCCGTCAGCGCTCCCGACGCATTGGCGCTGATCGACGCGGCGGACGCCACCGTGACGGCAGCGGAACCATTCAACGTCAGGGTGGCGATGGCGCGACCGTCGGTGAAACGGACGGTGACCACCGATCCCGACGTGTTCCCGGTTCCCGTCAGCGTGAACTCGACGCCCAGGTCGTGCTCCTGCACGTCATAGAATCGGATGTTGAACGCGCCCGCGCTGTCGGCCTGCACGTCCTCTGCGACGTCGCCGTGCGTGTCCGGATCTTCCGTCATGTCCAGATGGACGGTTTCGTTGGCCGCCCAGCCCGATCCGATCAGGTGGATGATCTCGCCGGGGAGGTAATCGTCCTGGTCGGTTTCGATGGTGGCGCCCGTCACCGGATCGCTCCCCATGGCATACACGGGACCCTTCGAGGTCGCCGGGGCGAGGAGGTCGTTCGAGTTATTGTCGCAGGCGAACACAGACACGACGACCAGGACTGCCAGTAGCTGCAGCCAACGCATACACACTCCCGTTGTAATGAATCGGACCGTCCGCTGGAGGGCGCTCGAGCGGGGCTTACGATTTCGCGAACGGCCATCGCAACCACCGTGCCGATCGACGGGCGTGCTGGAAACGATTTTCGAACTGAAGAGTTGCTGCTACACTGCGGTGCGGTCGCTACGAACCTGTGGCGTGACGGTCGTGAGCCATCTCACGGAGTCGGTGTGGGTTGTGATGCAGCGGTGAGGGGAACGCTGACGACACCCCAACCCGTTGCAGGGGGCAACGCGTACCGTGCGTCCCGGAGCGTGACCGTGACGCCGGCCGATCCCGAGTCGACCTCCGCGGCGAGGAACCGCGCGAACGCTCCGAACGCGCGCCCTTGCGACGATTCGGTCAACGCTCGGTGCACGCGCGAATCGTCCAACCGGCGGGAGATCGCCCACCCGGGACCGGCGACACTTTCGGGCGACGCGAGAATCAGGGTCCATTGAAACGGCGTCCCGATGCGGGTCAAGGCGGCGCTCTGAGCGGCGGGACCGAAGCGGGCGATGGCCGCCCGCTGCGCGGCGGATTTTGCCGCGCGGCTGGCAATCGCCTGGGACGCTGCGTACACACCGAGGACCAGAAGTCCGAGTGCCGCGGCGCGGTGGCGAAGGGCCGGGCCGAACCAGTGCCGTACCCATCCGATGGCCCCGATCGCAATCAGCAGAACGCTCAACACCTTGAGCCAGCCAGCCGCGGCATCCGGTCGCAACACGAATTCCATTAAGAGAACGAACGCAACCACCAGAACGATCGGCGTCAGGTCACGCCAGTGCCGTTCGGCGCCCCAGGCGAGCGCCAGCAGAGGGACCAGCCAGAACAGGGGATCGACGATGGCGACCCAATCGGCGTAGTACCAATGGCCGCTCCAGGGCAGGAACGGGCGCAGACCATAGGATCCCTGCCAGTCCATGTAGAGATGGCTCAGGACGCAAACGCCCACGACGGCGCAGGTTCGCACCAGCGACGCCGAACCATCGCGCGAGCGGCGCAGCAGGGCGAAAATGCTCCACACCACCGCGACGATTCCTACGATCTCGATCGCCGCTCCCAGGAATGAATGCGTAATGCCCCGGTGCGTCGTGTAATACGCGAAGTTGCCGCGGCTGGGACGGAACCCGATCAGGAATTCCGTCCAATCGGGCGCGTTGGCGGCGATCGCCCCGATCCAGCCGGCCGCGGGCACCCGCCGGCCGGCCACGGCGCGACCGAGCGCGGCCCCCACGAGGGTATGCGCGAGGTTGTCCACGGGCCGGAAGATAAGGCCGGAGCCGGTCTAGCCACGGCCGGAGCCAGGTGTAGGTTTTTGAATCGTGACCACCTCGACCCCCCGGTATCGCGATCGACGGCGCCCCGACGAGCGACGCGATCTGATCGACCGGCGTTCGGGAGTGGATCGCCGCGGCCGCGGCGAGCGCCGTCGCGCGGACAAGGCGGTGCCGGTCGAGCGGCGCTCCGGCATCGATCGGCGCTCCGGCGTCAATCGGCGCGACGAAGCGCGTCGCTATCCCGGCGATCGTCGCGAATCGCCAACCGAAGGGCTGCCGTCCTGACGCCGGCACTTCCGCGGCGATGCCGTCTCTCAAGCTCCAGCTGATCTCCACCGGGCGACCCCTCGAGCTGCACGACCCCATCGTGCAGCTGGGGCGTGATCCGTCCGCCGCGGTCTCCTTTTCCGGCGACGACGCGCGCGTCGTTTCAACCCGGCACGCGGAGCTCCGCCACACCGGCGACGCATGGCGGCTGGTCGATCTCGGCAGCCGCAACGGGTCGTATTTGAACGGCCAGCGGGTCCAGGGCGAGTCCCCGGTGAAAAAGGGCGATGAGATCCGGCTCGGTGAGACCGGTCCCCGTATCCTCGTCGTCGCCACCGACGACGCTATCGACGCGACCGTCACCGAGCTGCCCAAGTTCGACGTGGCGTCCGCTTCAGCGCCGCCCGCGGACCCGGGCGCCCGGGTCCCCGAAGTGCGCTCCTATGGCGTGACCCTGATCGCGACCGCGACCGGCAAGCGATTTGAGGCGCAGGGGACGCGTATCCGGATCGGCCGCGGCAAGGAATGCGAGGTCCGGCCCGTGGAGGAGGGGGAGGGGATCGTGTCCCGCGTGCATGCCGAGCTGACCGCTGGTGGGAGCGGTGGGCTCTCGGTGCGGGACGTCGGGAGCAAGAACGGGACGTTCCTGAACGGGGATCGCATCCAGGAAGCGACGCCCGTCCGTCTGGGGGATCGCATCACGCTGGGACCAGGGGGGCCGGTGCTGGTCGTCGAGGGCATCGGGACGGGTCCGATGAGAGCAGCTCAGCGCCCCCCCCCGCCCCCCCCGGCGGCAGTGCCCGCCGGCATGGGAAAAGACACCGTGATGGGGCTGATCCAGAACGCGTTGGCCCAGGCGAAGGAGGAGCGTAAGCGCGGCGGACGGGGTTCCACGGCCTTCTTCAAGGCGGTCGCGGACGAAGTGGGCAAGGATTCAAGTCGCAAGTTCCGGTGGCTCAGTGTCATCGTCATGGTGCTCGTGCTGGCCCTGGGCGGTGGCGTGTACGGTGTCTACAGGTTGCTGTCGCAGAAGGTGGCCGCCACCGAGGTCGAGCGGCGTTCGGCGGAAGATTCGGCGCGCGCGGACGCCGAGCGGCTGCGTCAGGAGCTGGATGCGGCTCGGGCGGAGGCCGCCCCGGCGGCCACCGTAGACAGCCTGCGTACCCAGCTCGAGTCCGCGCAGGCGCGCACCAGCGAGCTGCGCCAGGCCCTGGAGCGTGCCCAAGGGGCCCTGAGCCAGCAGCTCAACCAGGGAGAGGCACAGCGGCTGGAATCACAGCGCGACGTGGAGCGCTTGCGGGATCAGCTGACCCAGGCGCAGCGCACAGCCCCCTCCTCGGGGACGATCGACAGCCTGCGGCGTCAGCTCCAGGCGACCGAAGTCCAGGCGGCCAGCCTGGACGCCCGCATGCGGGCCGTGCGCGGCACCGATTTCGCCAGCATCGCCCAGCAGAACCAGGGCGCCGTCGGACTCATCACGGCGCGTTTCGGCCGTAACGTGTACAACGGCACCGGATTCGTGATCTCATCCGACGGCTACATGCTCACCAACTGGCATGTCGTCACCGACAGCGGCTACACCAAACCGGACACGACCTGGGTCACGATGGCCGACCAGGCGATCTCGCGCTACGCGGACGTCATCGCCACGTCCCAGGAGCGCGACATCGCCGTCATCAAGATCCGCGGCTATCAGGGGCCATCCCTGTCCGCCGTCGACTGGGGCGGCACCAAGTCCCGGCAAGGTGAGCCGGCGGCCCTCATCGGGTTCCCGGCCGGAAGCGGATTCTCGCACCTCGGGTCGTCCGTGGTCCGGACGTCGATGACGGCGGGCATCATCTCGCGCGTGACGGAGAACGTGATTCAGTTCGACGGGATGACGGTCGGCGGTTCTTCGGGGAGTCCGGTGTTCAACGCCAACGGGGAAGTGATCTCGATTCATCGCGCCGGGTTGCCGCAGGCGCCCGGGTTTGCGTTGTCGGTGCCGATCCGGCATGCGGTACCGCTGTTGCCCCCGGACCTCAAGGCGAGTCTCGGGCTTCCCTAGATTCCCTCGGTCGCGCGGGCGGCCCGCGCGGCGACATCCCGCACCAGACGTTCCAGCGCATCGAAATCAAACGGCTTGACGAGCGACGGCGCGCCCGCGTCGGCGAGCAGGGCCGCCGTGTCGGTGTCGAACGTGTCACCGGTGGCGAAGATCAGCGTCGCCACGAGCTTGGGGGCCTGCTCGCGCAGCCGGATTAGGAAATCCCGGCCGTTCATACCGGGCATGCGCACGTCGCAGAGAATCACGTCGAACGACTGCGTCCGGAGGGCGCGCAGCGCCTCCGCCCCGTCCGAGACGGCTCGCACCTGGATACCGCTGCGATTCAGGAAGCGCGCGGTGGCTTGACGGATACCGGGCTCGTCGTCCACCACCAGCACGCTGAGCGGTTCCGCGCCGGTGGGCACCTCCGGCACGGCCCCCGGCGTGGGGCGGGGCAGCGTGCGCAGGTCGAGCGGCAAGGCGACCACGAAGCTGGCACCGCTGCCGACGTCCGATTCCGCCCAGATGCGACCGCCATGGCCCTTCACGATGCCATAGCAGATGGAGAGCCCCAGTCCCGTGCCGATGCCTTCCGGTTTCGTCGTGAAGAAGGGATCGAAGATGCGGGTGCGGATCTCGGCCGGAACTCCGGGTCCCGAGTCGCGGCACTCGATCCGCACCTCATGCTGATCGGCGCGGGTGCGCAGCGTGATGCTCCGGGCGCCGGCGTACGACTCGAGGGCCTGCTCGGCATTGATG
>Ga0075421_100001318_pt1 | contig 28708 bp, 17 predicted proteins | sample SoiMetdeltSBSDD5_FD_75292 | JGI IMG/M metagenome (GOLD analysis project Ga0075421, IMG submission 75292) | Bulk soil microbial communities from a Populus tree surrounding site in Tennessee, USA - Soil MetaG P. deltoides SBSDD5 | ecosystem: Environmental > Terrestrial > Soil > Tree plantation... | reverse complement strand
GCCAGCAGTTCACGGATGGCGTCGTGCTCGACGAGCAGCGGACGATCGGGATCGTCTTCGACGAATCTGCCAAACGTCTGCAGGTAATCGCGATCTACTGTGGTGCGCCGGAACGTCGCCAGCCCCTCGAGCAGCTGGCGCGAAGTCGCGTTGTCGATTTTCCGCAGGAGACTCTCGGCGGCGCTGAGTTCCGCCGCGGCGGCGCGCGCCAGACCGTCGCCGAACGACGGCTCGTCGCCCTTCTCGCTGCGCACGGTGAAGTGGTCGCCCAGCAGTCCGGGAATGAACGGATGGTCGATCCACCATTCCGACGACTGCAGGACCAGCGCTCCAACCGGCGGCCGCTCCTCCAGGGTTTCGAAGTAGCGAAGCACGAAATACATCGGCCAGGGCCGGCAGTGACGGAAGCCGGCCAGCACCGAGGGCAGCGCCTCGGCGCGATCGGCACGGGCGGTCAGCGCTGCGCACGCTGCCGTCGCCAGCGGCCAGTTCGCACCGCCTGCATAGTCGGTGACCAGCTTCAGCGGGACCTGCGGCGACTCGAAGATCGAAACGGCCTCACGGAACGAGGGGTTGTCGAGCAGGTCGCGTGGGTGGGCACTCGACTCGGCGAGAGCGGTGATCGGGTCGCTCAGTTGCTGCAGCCGCTGCGTGGGACCACTAGCGTTGGCCGCGGCTTCGCCAAGCCGCGGCGGCTGCGCTCGTGCGACAAGGCTTCGCACGCGCCGCCAGACCAAGGCGGCCGCCACCCCGACCACAAACGCCACGAACGCGATGACAGACTCGAGGGCCACGATGCGCTGCATATTCTAGGCGCAGCGCCGGCCGACGAAGTTGGCGGGTCGATAATCCGATCCGACAGGAGAGTCGGATGACAGAAATGCGCGGGAACGGTGTGCTACGTTAGCCGCGTTTTCGGGGCGGCTGCGACGCATGCCCCACTATCGATGAGGCGTTCCATGACGTGCGCCAGGTCATCGATCGTCGTCCGCGCGGGAACGACGATCGCATTCGCAGTCGGGCTGTTGGGTTTGAAGCCGAGTATCAGCACAGCCGAAACACGGCGGCTGGTCGTTCGGGTCTACGACACGGGTATCAGCGAACCGTCGATGCGCACCGCTGCGATCGAAACGGCGTCGACCATCGTTGAGATGGCCGGCATCTCGGTGGAATGGTACGACTGTACCGAGAGCGGCCTGCGTCCGGTCTGTCAGGATGCGCGGCGCAGCGGCAACTTCATCGCGCGCCTCATGCCGGCTCTCGCGCCGGGCACCAAGTTGCGGCCGGCGATCGCCGCGCTCGACACGCAGGGCGATACGGAGCCGCCGCTCGGCTTTGCGGTCATCGATCCCGATACACACGGCGCGAAGATGGCGACGGTCTTTCATGATCAAGTCGAAGCGGTTGCGCGGCGGACGGGCGTCGCACGCAGCGAGCTCCTCGGCCGCGCCCTTGCCCACGAGGTCGGCCACCTGCTGCTCGGCGTCCGCGGCCACAGCCGAACAGGGTTGATGCGCGCCGTCTGGACCGATGAAGAGCTGACGCGCGATCGGCCGAGCGACTGGATGTTCACGTCAGCCGATCGCCAGAAGCTCCAAGCGCTCTTCATCGGGGATTAGGCCGCCAGGTCAGGAGAACAGGACCCGGCCTACGCCTTACCGCTTAATCCGAAACGTGCCGTCGTCCTGCCGCTCGCGGTAGGACGTATGGCAGTTCTGGCACGTCTGGTTGAGCGCGTTCGCCGACGACTTCACCTCGTCCCAGTTCCCCGCCGCCAGCGCGTTCTCGATTGACGTGACCTGCGCTGCCGCCTCACGTGCGCGCGGGGCCGCAGCGTGGCGCAGATCGGCGAGCACCGATTCGGTCTGCGCGAATGCCGGGGACAGCGCCGCGAGATTGGCCTTGACGGCGTCGGCTTTGGATTCCTCCGAGGCGGCGCGCAGCGCGGTGAAGGCCGGCGAGATCGTTTTCATCGCCGTCGTCAACGCCACATCAGCGGATGTGGGTGGAGGAATTGGTTTCCTGGCGAGTTCGGCGTAGGTCGAGTTGAGGACAGACGAGGCCACGAGCACCGGCTTCCCCATGTATTTCTCACTGACCTCGTCTGGCAGATCGAACACGTAGTCGGGCGCGATACGTGACAGCGCGTCCGGCGCGAGCATGACGACCTGCCCTCGCACGAGAAAGTACTTCTTCTGTTCCAAGGACGCGGTGAGATACGGCGCAATGACGAGGAGCGGTTTGCCAACCGCCTTCACCTCTGTCGAACCCGACATCCGCTGCTGATCCATCAGAAAGGTCGTCTTCGACGTCATCCGCTCGACACCGGCGGTCACGGTCACCTGCTTGCCGACGTAGGTATCTGGCGCGTCGACGATGGTGTTGGTAGCGACGGGCGCGCCGAAGCTCGAGTTGTCGTTGCCACGGCGGCGCTGTGCATTCACACTTGCCGTGAACATCACAGCGACAACCGTCGCCACGATCAGAGGCGCGTAAAGGGGCGATGAACGTGTGTCTCGCATGGTCGTCATTTCGATTGCCGTTGCAGCTGCTCGAGGACTTCCTGTCGCTTCTTCGCCTGTTCAATCAGCCGCTGCTGCACTTCTGATGGGTTGTCGACACCGATCTCGGTTTCGTCGGCGAGCTCGGTGCGCAGCGCGCCGCCGATGTTGGCGCCGCTGTCGCTGGTGTCCAGGCCGCGCGCCGCCATCAGCTCGCGCAGCAGCTGCGCGGTGTGTTTGTTCATCATGACGCGCGCGTTGTAGTAGACGCCGTCGGCGATCGTCAGCGGCAGCCAACCGCGGTTGTTGCGGACATCGAGCTTCGCGCCGGCGTCGACCAGGTACATCACCGCTTCGTTCGAGCCGCGCCAGGCAGGACCGTGCAGCGCCGTTTCTCCGTTCTTGTCCACGTCGTTCACCGGCGCACCGAGATCAAGCAGCAACTTCACGGCGTCAGCCGACTCCTCCGGCAACCCCGGGCTCTCGCCTTGCGAGTAGACACCGACGCCGGCCGCCACCATCAGCGGCGAATCGCCGTCGACGTTGCCGATGAACGGATCCGCGCCGAGCTCGAGCAGCACTTCCATCAGCGGCACGTCAACGGACTTCGCCGCCAGAAAGAATGGCGTTCCGCCAAACCGGTTGAGGCTATTGCGGCCCTCCATGTCGGAGTTGGGCTCTCGCGTCTGCCGGGCGTTGACGTCCGCGCCGTGCTCGACGAGCTTTCGGGCCAGCTCGAGACTACTCACGTTGCCGTGCGGCCTCTGCCCCGGGTTGTTCTGACCGCGCTGCGGGCGCCGCGACCATGCGATCTGGTGGAGCGCCGTCCACCCCTGACCGGCGGCATTGGGATCGAAACCATGCTTCAACAGCGCAACGGCAGCCTCGTAGTTGAGCCCCTGGACGGCGGTCACGAGCGCGCTCGTCCCATCCGGCAGCGCGTCGTTGATGCGTGCGCCTCCAGCCATGAGCACATCGATCGTCTCGATCTGCCCCTGACGGGCAGCGAACAGCAGCGGCGTCCAGCCGAACATCGAGCGGGCATTCACATTGGCGCCCGCTTCGATGAGGACCTTCGCAACGTCCGCGTTGCCTTCGTGAGCGGCCCACATCAGCGCCGTCTGCTGCTTCCACTTCTCGACCGCGTTGACGTCGGCACCGCGAGCCAGCAGCAGGCGCACGGCGTCCACTTTGCCGGTGCGGGCCGCCGTCATCAGCGGCGTCTCGCCTTCAGGAAGCGCCACGCTGGGATCGGCGCCGGCGTTCAGCAGCAGCTCGATCATCGCGGCGTTGCCGTTGACGGCCGCCGAGTACATCGGCGTGACGCCATAGCGGTTTGCCGCTTTGACGTTGGCGCCGGCCCGCACCAGCGCTTGCGCCATCGGCAGGTTGTCGAGATCCGTCGCCCAATGCAGCGCCGTCGTCCCGTCCTTGCTCGCGACGTTCGCGGTCTTCGGCTGCTTCAGGAACGTGCGCACGGCGTCGAGGTTGCCGGCCTTTGCCGCCTCGACAATCGTCGTCGGCCCTGCCGCGCCGATCGAGGCGGCCTGCACCGCGCACATCAGCGCGACGATTGCGTACACGATTCGATGTCTCATCATGGCCCCCGGAACGGACATGCGAATTACGTTTTCAAATCGATCACGCCGGAGCTATCGCCAAAGCTGCCGATGGGCACACCCGAGTGATTGGCGACGCCCACGAGCAGGTTCGACAGCGGCGTGCCCATCTTCGCCGCCACGTGCTGGTTGCCCTTGAAGCCGCTGGCGCCGCCGACCAGCGCGATCGGCACGTCCATGTGCGAGTGGATGTTGCCGTCGCTCATTCCGCCGCCGATCATCAACAGCGAGTGATCGAGCAAGTTGCCGTCGCCGTCGGGTGTGCTGCGCATTTTCTCGACCAGGTAGGCGAACAGATCGACGTGCCACGTGCAGAGCTTGGTGTACTTCGCCAGGTTGTCCGGCACGTTGCCGTGATGCGACATCGAGTGGTGCGACTCGTTCAGCCCGATCTCCGGATACATGCGCGCCCGCTGCTCCGCGCCATACATGAACGTCGTGACGCGGGTGATGTCGGCCTGGAACGCGAGGTGCTGCAAATCGAACATCAACTTCGCGTGATCATCGAATCGTTCGGGCACGCCGATCCCGGGCCGCTCGTATTCCGCCGACGGTGATTCGGCGTTTCTGGCTTCGGTCTGCTGAATGCGGCGTTCGACTTCGCGCAGGACGTCGAGATAATCCGACACCGTCGAGCGATCCGCCGGGCCGAGCTTGGCCTGCAGGCCGTGCATCTCCTGAATCGCCGAGTCGAGAATGCTTTTCTTCGTGCGTGCAGCCGCGAGCTGCTGCTCCGCCGAGCCGCCGTCTCCGAACAACTGCTCGAACACGAGCCTGGGACTGCTCTGCGTCGGCAGCGGCGTCGTCGGCGACGCCCACGACAGTGTGGTGCCGTAGGCGCAGCTGTAACCGGTGTCGCATCCGCCGGTGACCGAGTTGGGCAGGATGGCCAGTTCGAGGGACGGCAGCGCCGTCTCCTTCTTGTACTGCGATGCGATGACTTGATCGACCGACGTGCCGGCACGAAGATCCGACCCCTCGGTGCGCTTGATGTGCGTGCCAGTCAGCCACGAGGCAGTGCTGCGTGTGTGATCGCCGTTGCCATCCCCGAGGCTCTCTGCCGCGCGGTTGTGCAATCCGGAGATGACCATCAGTTGCTTGCGGTACGGCTCGAGCGGGGTCAGGATCTGCGAGAACTCGAAGTCGGTGCCCACCGTCTGCGGCTTCCAATAATTCACGCCGGTGTGGTTCATCGCCACGCCGTTCGGCATGTAGAAGAACCCGTAGCGCGTCGGCCGCTTCGTGTCCACCGCCGAGAGTGCCGGCACCATCGCGTCGAGATACGGCAGCGCCAGCGAACACCCGATCCCGCGCAGCACCGTGCGGCGCGACAACGCTTTCTTGGTGATGATCATGAATCGGATCTCCTCATCTGGAATGGAGCGCTCTTGACGATGCCGAGGACAATTGACGAGAAGCGGTAGTTCTGCGGCGCGGCGTCGCGCAGGATGGCGCGGATCGCGGGCGCGTCGTAGTACTCGACACCGCGGCCGAGTGCATACGTCATCAGTGTCTTGGCGACATTCGCGTTGACTTGGGCCGAGCGGGCCATCAGGACCTTGCGAAGTCCGGGCAAGCCGTCGATCTTCGAGCCGTCTGCGTAGTCGCCCGAGTTGTCAATCGGTTCGTAGTTCTCGTCGAACAGTCGATACTTCCCGACCGCGTCGAAGCTCTCGAGCGCGAAGCCGATCGGGTCCATCAACTTGTGGCACGACGCGCAGATCGCGCCGGCGCGATGCTGCTCGAGACGCTCGCGCAGCGTGCGGACCTTCGTCACCTTCTCGCCGTTCTCCTGCAGCGACGGCACGTCCGGCGGCGGTTCGGGTGGCGGCGCGCCGAGAATCGTCTGCAGCACCCATTTGCCGCGCACGACCGGCGATGTCCGATTGGGCAGCGACGTCACCGTCAGAACCGCCCCTTTGCCCAGCAGCCCGCGGCGTGGACTGTCAGCGGCCAGCGTCACGCGCTGAAAGTTGATGCCCTTCACGTTGGCGATGCCGTAGTGCCGCGCCAGTCGCTCGTTGACGAACGTGTAGTCGGCGTCCAGCAGATCGCTCAGCGGTCGATCCTCGCGAACGATGCTGTCGAAAAAGAGCTCGGCTTCCTTCTGAAACGCGAGCGCCAGCGTGTCGCCGTAGTCCGGATAGAGGAACGGATCGGGCACGATGTCCTTGAGGCGGCGCAGCGACAGCCATTGGCCGGCGAAGTTCGTCGTGAAGGCCTGCGAGCGCGGATCGGCGAGCATCCGCTTCGTCTGCTGCGCGAGGATGGCCGGGTCGTGCAGCGTCCCTTTCTCCGCGAGATCGAGCAGTTCCTCGTCTGGGATGCTGCTCCAGAGGAAGAACGAGAGCCGCGAGGCGAGACTCAGGTCGCTGATGCGATAGACGGACGACTTCGACGCGGCCGAATCGAATTCGGTCCTGAAGAGGAATGACGGACTGACGAGGATGCGCTGCAACGCAAGCTCGACGCCAGTCTCGAAAGTCCCCGAGGCGCGGCCCTCGTTGTAGAAATTGAGCAGCACGCTCATGTCGGCTTCGGTGACCGGCCGCCGATATGCGCGTCTGGCCAGCTTCGAGAGAATCGTGCGCGCGCATCGCTCCTCGTCGGCGCTGATCGCTGGGCCCGCCCCGCCGGAGCCTTTGGCGGAGGCGGGCACGCAGACGAAAACGCGCTGATAGCTCTGAGACGAGGCTGCGCCGCCAGGGTTGATCGGCCCCATGATCTCCATCTCACGAAGCGCCGCGCCTTCACGCGTCTCGCGGTTGTCAGTCGGCCCGCGGCCGATGTACGGCTTCAAAAACGGTTTCCGGAAGCCTTCGGACACCGCGTTGGTCTTCATCAGGAAGGTCGCGCGAATCTCGTGCAGCCCCGCCGTGATCGGCACGCGAATGACCCAGTCGTCGTCGAGCTTCCGGCGCGCGAGCGCGACTTCGTCGGGAATCGGGTCGCCATTGGCGTCAACCGCACGGGGACGACGTTCCGGACCGGTGCCAGGCGCTCTGGCCACCTGACGCTCGATGTTGAGGTCCTCGCCGGGCGTCGCCGGCAGCGTGAAGACATGCACGCGCTCGCCGTCGACGCTGATCTCCAGGTTCTGCTCGCCGATGAAGTGCGGGATGTCCGAATCGATGCCGCGGCCGACGCGCACCTTGATGTCGTACTCACCGTCCCGCGGCGCGAGGTAATCGACTCGCGTGCCGCCGCGCGTCCCGACCGGCATGCCCTCGAGGCGGCTGTCCTGATCGAGCTGGTCAGGCACACGATACAAATCGCCGTTCGGCGGAGCCGGCGTGCCGAGCGCGAGCCGCGAGATCTTCTGCGCAGCGTTCAGGTAGCGCTCGGCGAGCAGCGGCGACAGCTTCAGGACGCCGGCAATGTTGTCGAAGCCGTAGCTGATCTCGTCCGTCGGCAGCCAGTTCGACGCATCGACCTCGATGCCGAGCAGGTCCCGAACGGCGTTCTGGTACTCCGCGCGGTTGAGCCGATGAAGCGGCTCGGTGCGGCCCGGGTTGGGGTTGGCCGCCGCCGCGCGATCGAGCGCGGCCTCGAGAGACGAGGTGAACTCGTCGATGACTGTCTGCGACGGCCGCCGCACGCCCGACGGCGGCATCAGCCCGGCGCGCAGCTTGACGACCACCTTCTCCCACTCGGCAGCATGCGCACCGACGTCGTTGACATCGAGCGTGTCGAGCGCGAGACCGCCGGTCTTCAGCCTCTGGTTGTGACAGGTGGCGCAGTAACCGTCGACAAATGCCTTCGGTTGAAGCGCCGGTTGATCATGCGACGGCATGGGGACCGGTGCCTGAGACGCGATGTCGGCCACTGACGAGGCGAGCAGTGCCGAGCAGGTGAGGAAGAAATGAACCCAGCGGATCGTCATGCCATCTCCGTCTCCTCGCCACTTGCGAAGCAAGCGCGGTTCCATCGCGTCTCGACGCGATCGGCATCGCCACAACGATCGATTTACCCGCATAAACGCGAGCGATCTCGCGCACACATTGATCGCATGACGCCAGACCGATGTGCGTCGCCGGCACGCACTCTTGTCGGATTGACATTTCAGCGCCTGTCAAGAATGTCGGGGGCGATCAACGTGGGCTGATCTCGGTGCCGCCAGGAGATCGCGAACGGAACACGCGCGGAACAAATTCGGCGGGAGTGGAGAAGAGGGCGCAATGTTGTCGGATTGCGATCTCTGTGGCGGAAGACTCTGCGAACTCGGTGGCCTCAGCGGCCGCCAGCGATCAGGTTGCGGATCGCGACAGCCGTGGTGGCGCGGAACGACGTCTCGCCTACAGAGGCGCCATTCGCCTCGAGGATGTAGGCCGTGATCGACTCGAAGGTTCCGGTACTGATTGACCCGCCGCCGGGTGGCATCGATGCCGACAGGTACTCGAACAGATCCTTGGTGCTGCGCGTGCGCCACGTGCTCGTGAATAGCGGACCGGCCAGCGGCGGCGCGTCGTTGCTGCCACCCAGATCGGGCATGTGGCAGGACGCGCAACTCCTGCCGTAGGCATTTCGGCCGGCGGCAGCCTGCTGCGCGGTGAACACCGGCGGTGCGGACGCTTGACCCGCCATCAGCACGCCGCCCGATGCGAGCAGCGCCGCGGCAAGCAACGGCACTATCACTTCGCGCGAACCGCCTGCACTTCGATTTCGACCAGCGCGCTCGCCGCCACCAGCGCCGCCACCTGGAACGTCGATCGCGCCGGCTTGTTCGGTTGAGCGGCGGTACCGAAGTACTTCGCGTAGGCGACGTTCATGCCGGCGAAATCCAGCGTGTTGCCCATCGCCGGATCGGCCGCCATATAGACGCGCATCATCACGGCGTTCCCCATCGTGAGACCCTGCTCTTTCAACAGGCCCTCGATCTTGGCGAACGTGCTCTCCGACTGGGCCTGAGTGTTTCCGTAGACGGCCGGCGTGCCCCTCTCGCGATCGGCCGGAGTCATGGGTGTCGGCAGCTGCCCGCTCAGATAGAGCATGTCGCCCACCCACACTCCGGTGGCGATGCCGGATTCCTTGGTTTGTATGTGCTTGACCTGCGCGGCCGCTGGCATCGAACCAGCGGCGGCAACAACCAACGTGGCAACGATGTACGTCTGTATCCGCATATCACGCTCTGGCGAGTTGGAAGGACGAGGATCGCTCTGCCGACCGCCCGGCAGTCATTACGTGCTCATGAAGCTGGCACGTGCTCGATGCGCCGCTGGATCGGCATGTCAAAACGGCGTCGAGTCAGTGCCGACGCTCCGGTATCTGGTCTCTTCAGGTTCAAAGGACACCTCTTGGTAATCGGGTGCAGCCGTAGTCCTTGCTCCTTGGTGCTTCGTCCTTAGTCCGTCCCTGGTCCCTGGTTCTATCTGCGGACCAAGGACCCCGGGACCAAGAACTGAGAACAAAGGACCAAAGACGCGCCTTGCGTCGGTCTCAACACGGCGCTAATAGCCCATCGCGTAGCAGTCGCGTCTGGCGTCCGCTCCCGCAAGGCGATTGCCGGTCGCGGGATCGATCATCACGCCCGTCGCGCACCCGGAGATCCCGTACTGTCTCGTCTCGGTGACCTCGTGCCCGCGCGCCTTGAGCTCGTCGAACACCTTCTTCGGAATCGGCACTTCAGCGTTCATCCGGTTGAACCCCGCGCGATGCGGCCACACCGATCCGTAGAAGTGCATCGTCTGGAAGCGCGGCCAGGCGAACGCCGTGTGGAGGTTCGGATACCAGTCTTCCCAGAACTCGACGACGTTGAGGAAGGCCTGCAGGATCGTTTGCTCCTGGTTGTCACCGCCGGGCGTGCCGAGCGCCATGAAGGCCTTGTCGTCCTTCAGAATCAGGCTCGGGGTGAGGGTGTAGCGCGGCCGCGCACGGGGACGCAGCTGGTTGGCGCGCGTCTCGTCGAGCCAGAACTGCTCGCCGCGCACGCTCATCGCGATGCCCGTGTCGGCGAGGATGACGGCACCGCCGATCCAGCCGCCGCTCGGCGTCGCGTCGAACATGTTGCCGTCCTTATCGATCACCGACACATGCGTCGTGTCCTTCGGGATGCCGTTCGACGCGAGGAGATCGACCATCGGGATGTCGAGCAGCGCCTCGTCCGCCACTTCGTTCGCTTTCCAGAAAGTCCACTGCTTTACCTTCGAGTCGAACGGCAGTGGATCGCCGGCAATGAACGAACGCGACGCGCGCATGGGATCGATCATCGCGGCGCGTCCTTTCGCGTACTCCTTCGACAGCAACCCCTCACCGGGCGTCTTTACGAACGCCTGATCGCCGTAATAGGTGTCGCGGTCCGCGTAGGACAACTTCATCGCCTCGATCACCGTGTGGATGTAATCGGCGCTGTCGTGACCCATCGCGCGCAGGTCGAAGTTCTCGAGGATGTTCAGCGTCTCCAGCAGCTGCGGGCCCTGGCTGTTGAAGCCCTGCTTGTAGATCGTGTAACCCTTGTAGGTCGTCGACGTCGGCTCTTCGACCTTGGCATAGAACTCGGCGAAGTCGCTCAGCTCGAACGGCGCCCCATGCCGCTTCAGGAACTTCACCATCGTCTCGGCGATATCGCCCTTGTAGAAGCGATCGCGCGCGGCGATGACACCCTTGGCCCGGTTCCGCTTGCCGTGCTTGCGCTCGGCCTCGACCATCTTCTTCAGCGTGCTCGCCAGCGTCGGCAGCTTGATCGTTTCGCCCGGCTTGTACATAGAGCCGTCGGGCTTCAGCCAGTAGCTCTGGTTGTCGGGCCACGATTTAAAGAATTCAAGGTTGCCTCGGATCGAATTCGCGGTGCGCGGGCGCATCGGGAAGCCGTGCTCCGCGTATTCGATCGCTCGCGCCGACACCTGCTCGAACGTCATCGAGCCCCACTTCTCGAGGACCGTGAGTGCCGAGTGGAGCGCTCCAGGAATCACCGCCGGATCGAGGCCCTCGCCGTCGAGCGTCTTGTTCTTCGACGTGTACCACTCGAGCGTCGCGCCTTTTGGCGCCCACCCCTGACCGACGACCGAGGTCACCTTCTTCTCGCTCATCGGGTACACGAGCACGAGCGCTTCTCCACCCAGGCTGTAGAGGTCCTGCTCGACGACGCCGCCGACGAGCAACGCGGCGACACCGGCGTCGAACGCGTTGCCGCCCTTGAGCAGAACCCCGAGCGCGGCGGCCGACGTCAGCGGATGTCCCGCGGATACGCCTGCCGATGCGCCGATGATTGGCGGCCGAGTGCCACCGACGATCGGCTCCGGTGCGCCGGGTTTGGGCGGCGTGGCCGGCGCCCTCCGTCCGCCTCCGCCCGGCTCATCCTGCGCGATGACGGTCGGTGACGTGAGTAACGCGGCCACTGCGACCGCAACTGCAAGCGCGAAGCAAAGAGTGACGCGTTTCATAGTGGCTCCTTACCAGCCGATGCGGACCTGGAACTGAAGTGAACGCGCGAATCCGCCGACCTGCGTAATCTGGCCGAAGTTCGACGTACCGAACGTGGTGACGGGGCCGACGAACAGCGGGTCATCGAACAGATTCAAGACGTCGACGCGGAGCTGGATGGTGCTCGTCCCCATCCGCTGCGTCTTGGAGACCGCCAGATCGGTCGTCCGCTGGCCCGGCCCGCGCCAGTCGGGATTGGTGCGTGGCGCATTGCCGAACGTGAATGCCGGCGCCACGCTGAACGCGGCCGGATTGATCCAGCCATTGATCGCGCGATCCTCCTGGCTGCCGGTCGTCATCGGCTCAACTCCCTCGACGAAGTTCGGTCGCTGCTGGCTGCCGAGCAGGTTGGAGTTGTTGCTCGATTGCGAGATGTTCAGCGGGAAACCGGTCTGGTATCGGCCCGCTACTGTCACCGTCCATCCGCCGGCGAGGGCGTTACCGATGCCGCTGGCGAGCCACTCGTGCCCTTCGCCGAACGGCAGCACGAAGGTCGCATTCACGTTCAGTCGGTGCGCGACGTCGAGAAGCGACACGCCGTATTCGGCGTCGAGGTCGTAGTTGTTCAGCGCGCCGAGCTGGCGATTGGAGAACGTGTTGCTTTCGCCGAACTGGTTGTCCTCGAGCCGGCTCCACGTGTGATTGATGTCGAGCGAGTAGCCGTTGGCCATCCGCTTGGTCCACCGTGTGACCAGCGCATTGTAGCGGGCACTGGCGAGATTGCTGCGGTGCATCAGCACGTTGTCGAACTGCGGGAACGGCCGCAGCAACTGGCCGCGCGCGATCGTCGACGACCGACTCAGGTTGCCGAACGCAGGGTTGCCGAAGAACGGGTTCGGAACCGTCTGCTGCAGCGCGGTGCCCAGCGATTGATACTCCGGATCGAGCTGGTTGATGTTGATCGTCGCGTCAACGGTGCCGCCCACCGGAAGCCGTTCCGAGCGGCTGCCCATGTAGCCGACGGCGATGGCCATCTGACCGGGCAACTCGCGCTGCCAGTCGAGCGAGTACTGCTGCACGTAGCCAGGCTTCGAGTCCTGATCGACGAAGTCGATGACGCTGCCGGCGCCGGTCGCGAGCCCCAGCGAGTTGCCTTGCGGCTGGGTGATGCCGGCCGGGAACGGATTCGACAGCGTGCCGACCGGTGTCAAGCCGCCGTCCGTGCTCGACAGGAACGTCGTCGATGCAGAGTAGCCGCGCGCGCCGATCGTCGCTTCGGCGATATCGGTGATCGGCGGCACCCAGTAGAGACCGTAGCCGCCGCGAATCACCGTCTTCTGGGTCATGGAATAGGCAAAGCCACCGCGAGGCGCGACGTTGTTGAGCGGATTCGCCTGCCGCGTCGGATAGCCGTCAACGCCCGCATACATCAGACCGCCTCTCAGTTCCATTCCCGGCACCTGCACCGGAAATAGCGCGTCGCGATCGAAGCCGACCGTGAACCGATCGTCCTCGGCGGCAATGCCAGGCTCGTACTCGTAACGAAGACCGAAATTCAACGACAGTTTCGACGTGATGCGATAGTCGTCCTGCACGTATGCCGAGTAGTAGTCGGTGTAGTAGGTGCCCGGCGTCGCCACGTTCACGTCGCCGGTCGCCGGAAAGCCGAGCAGGAAGCTGGCGAACGCGTCGCCGGCAACGCTGCTCGCCGTGTTCGGGTTCGGCCCCTGCGTGAACGCCTGGCTGAACGCGAAGCTCGCATTATTGGGCGCTTCCGAGTATCCCTGCAGCCGCCGGTAGTCGACGCCGAGCTTCACCGAATGCTTCCCCATGAACTTGGAGATGGTGGCATTGGCGGTGTGCCCCTCGAACAGCGTGATGTTGCGGCCGCCGTGACCGATGTTGCTGTAGCCGTTCATCGTGATCGACGGGAACGCACCGTCTGTAAGCACACTGGTAAAGCTGGTCGGATAGCCGAGAGTCGAGGCGTCAAACCCGCCCTTGAAGTTGGTGCCGTCGCCGAGGAAGTAGTAATAGCCGTAGCGAACCGCGACCGCCGTCGTGTTGTTCGGCACGATCACCTGGTTCGTCGAGAAGAAGTGAATCGTGCGGTAGCCGATCGTCCCGCTCGGATCGGCAGGAATGGTGCCGTGCGGTCCCCAGAACGCCGAGCCGGGCTCGCCTGTCTGCTGATGGCCATACATACCCGTCGTCGTCCACTTCGGGCTCCAGCGGTGATCGACCTTCAGCGTCTCCTGATCCTGTGGCCCGTCCTCGAGAATCGCCGATCCGTTGAACGAGCGGCCCGAGGTGGGCGCCGGCATCTGCGCGAGCATGTTGAGGGAGATGGGATTGATCCGGTCCGCCGGGATGACGTTGCCGGGAAACGGATCGCGTATGGAGCCAGTGCCACTCGGATTCGGCCTGGTGGTCAGCGGGTCGTAGATGGTGATTCCCGATTGAGAGAAATCACCAGCGCGCTCGCGCATCGTCGGGAAGGTGAGCACATTGTTGCGCGTGCTCTTCTGCATATAGTCGTCCTTGCTGAACCAGAAGAACGTCCGATCTCTGACAAGCGGGCCGCCGATCGATCCGGCCCATGAGTAGTAGTACTGCGGTGGGTTTGGCGTGCCGGCGCGCTTGGCGAAGAAGAGTTGGCCGGTGCCCCAGCCCGGCTTGTTCATGAACAGCGCGCTGCCGTGCCAGAGATTCGACCCCGACTTGGCCGTGACGTTGAACACACCTCCCGCCGCGCGGCCCATTTCCGCGTCGTAGGTCTTCAGCTGAATGCGCATATCCTCGACCGCTTCGGTCGACGGAACCCATGACGCGCGGTTGAGCATGTCGGTGATCGACACGCCCTCGATGAGATAGGCATTACCGCGCCGCGGTCCTCCGCCGAGCGAAAGCAGCGAAGAGCCGGACTGATCCTGATAACGCACGAACTGCGGATCGCCGGACTGGATCACACTCGGCGTGGCGATCGCGGTGTAGAACGTGTTCCGGCCGAACAGCGGAATCGCCGTAATCTGCGCCGCCGTCATCGTCGTCGCGACGCTGGCGCTCGCCCGCTCGACGACCGGCGACTCGGCAGTGACGGTGATTTGCTCGGCGAGTGCACCCACCTCGAGCATGAAGTCCATGTTCATCATCTGCTGCGTGGCGATCGGCAGACCCCGGCGTTCCTCAGTCTTGAATCCGGCGAGAGCGACGCGAATGGTGTAGGTGCCTGGCAGCACGCTCGGGAAGGAATACTCGCCCACCTCGTTTGTCGTGACGGCGCGCACGGCGTTCGTGGCTTCATTGATCAGCGTGACCTCCACCCCAGGCACCACGCCCTGCGCGTCCTTGACGACACCGCGCATGCCGGCTTGATAGGTTTGTGCCGAGACAAGAACACTCGCGAACACGGCCACGACAGCCGCGACCCCGATCACGAGCCACCGCGTACTTGCGCTACTCCCACCCCTCATGCGATCTCCTGCTGTATCCGGGAATGCGCGCGACGCGGCGCGACGAACGACGTCCTGTCAGGGAGCAAGAAAGGTTCCACGCGCGCGACATGCGCGCGAGACGGTGGGAGAAAGGGATTTGTCGCGCGAAATGGCGCTCGCGATCGGCAATGACGGACGCGCACGGTTCTCGTCGCGTCAGACAATTCTGGGAACGATCGATCAGCGCTGCTTCAAAAGTGTGGCACCCGCCAATCGGCCGATCGCGCCGAGCGTCGTTTGCGCGGCGTTCAGGCCGAGGCGGAAGTCGTCGTCGCTGTAGGTGGCGTACACGTCAGTCGCCTGATGCCAGTGCGGATTCCATCCGGCTCCGACCTGCACGCCACGCTCGTTGTCGCGAAGGCTGATCGACGGCACGAGATCCATGAACATCTCAGAATCGGTACTGGCCATGTGATTGCCGATCGTCACGGGATAGTCGGTGGCGTAAATTTCGTTTGCGGCCTGAAAGGCCCAGGCGAGCGCTTGTGACTGCTGCGCAAACGCTGATGCCGCCTGAAACTCGACGTTAATGTCGGCCTCGGGGCGCTGCTCGGGACTCACGGTGCCATCCGCACGGGGCATTCCGTGATCGAAGAGCAGCATGTCGTGCTGGATGAGGCCGAGCCACGTCGGCTCGGGATAGCGGCTCGAGCCAGGCGGATCCTCCTTGCCCTGCAGCGCGCGACGTTGCGCGATGTACGCGCGAGAGCCGCCGTAGTCGATCTCTTCGTTATTCCAGAGGGCGAATCGGATCGACCGCTCGGTCCGCACGTCCGGTGCACTGAGCAGACGCGCCAGCTCCATCACCAGGGCGACGCCCGACGCGTTGTCATTGGTCGCGTCCCCCCAGCCCTGACCGTCCATATGGGCGCTCACGATGTACATCTCGTCCGGACGCGTGACGCCCACCTTGGTGCAGTAGACCTGGTCGCGCGGGCCGGGCGCGGTCGGTTGCGAGTTCAGCTCGCGCAGCGCCGGGTCGGTCTGCTTCAACGGATCCGTGTTGGCTCGCATCGGAACGCGCACGCCGCGCGGCCGGCCGCCGCCAATCGCACGGGGCATACCTCCGGCCATGCCAAGCGGCGAATCCACGAACGGCTCAGGCGCGTAGTGATACGCCATCCGCTCGACGTTCGAGCAACCGTAACGTTGGAGCTGCGCATGGATCCAGTCGTTGGCCGCCTGGTTCCGCGGCGTACCTTGCCGGCGGTCGCCAAATCGGGTCAGCGCTTTGATCGTGGCCTTGTAGCGTTCGAGATCGAGCCGCGCGACGAGCGCCGCAACTGGATTGTCTTCCTGCGCCGATGGAGACGACACGAACGTAGCGCACACGATACTCACGGCGACGTAGCAGAGGCGCATGAGCGGCACCCTGCAACAACGGAACCAGGTTTGCCGGTTCAAGCGCGCGGAAACGACAACATGAGACCTGTGCTGCTTGTCATACTTCTCGTCCTCGTCGGCGCACCTACGGGCGTTCACGCGGAAACGCATCGACTGATCCCATCTCTCTTCTTCAATACCTATTCAGCGGCGCATGCGCCCGTGCTGCGCATCAAGAGCGGCGATCGCGTCATCACCTCGGTCGTCGATGACGTCGGCGTGGATGAACACGGAACGACCGTCGCTCGCGGACCGAATCCTCAAACGGGCCCCTTCTTCATCGAGGGCGCCGAGCCCGGCGATTTGCTGGTGGTGACGATCGAGAGGCTCGAACCGAATCGCGACTCGGGCACATCGGCGGCGGTGATGGCGACCAACGCCGTCGAATCAGGAGCCCTTCCACGGCGAGGCGATGACAGCCGGGTGTCGTGGACGATCGATGCGAGCAGACGAGCCGTTCGCTTCGACCTTCAGACGATCGGCCGCACGGGCTGGCGCTCGCGGTTCGACTCACCGGCGCTCGAACTGCCGCTGGCGCCGACGCTTGCATCGGTCAGCGTGGCGCCGGCAGGCGGGGACGCGGTCAGCACGACCACTACCGGACCGTTCGGCGGAAACATGGCCGGCATCGCGGCCGGCGCGAGGGTGATGCTCCCTGTGCTTCAGCCTGGCGCGCTGCTCTTCCTCGGCCACGGACATGCCCGGCAGGGCGACGGCGGTGTCACGGGCACCGGTGTCGAAACGTCACTCGACGTCGAGATCAGCGTCGAGGTCGTCAAGAAGCAGGATTGGCCGCACAGCAGCGTCGCTCGGGCGTCGACGGTCGTCGGCGAATTCGAGATGAAGTGGCCGCGGATCGAGACCGGTGAATACGTGATGGCCGTGGGTGGCGGCACGACGCTGCTCGAGGCGCTGCAGCACGCGACGCTCGAGCTCCATCACTGGCTTGACGACGATTTCGGCTTGAGCGAGCGCGCAGTCAACATCTTTGTCGGACAGGCGATGGAGTACGAGGTCGCCAGCATTGGCGACAGCTCATTCACCGTCGTTGCCAAAGTGCGGAAGTCGTATCTGCCGCGCCCGATCGCCACGCCGTAACAAGCTCGCTCTCTTCTTCGCGACAAAACGTGCGGGACCGTGGGTCCGGAGCAAACCGTGATCTCCACACGCGTCACTCCCACAAATCAGTCTGATCCGCTCCTCGATGCCACCAACGTTGTCGGTTCGCGCTCGCGTCGACGCGTGCGGTGAATCGACAACGCATCGAGATCTCTTCAAAAAGCGACGCGTGTCTCCCCAGATGTGGTGATGGCCCTCCGCTTGCTCTGTCATCAAGCGCCCACGACCACGTTGTCGAGCGACGTCCCCGTTGCCAGGTACAGATTTCTTTTGACGGAGGACACATGGTGCGCCGATTTCTTGGCTGGGTGAGTGTGTGTGCGCTGCTGTCGGTGACCCTCACCGCGCAGCAGAATGCGACGCTGCAGGGTCTCGTCACTGACGATCAGAAAGCCGTCATGCCCGGCGTGACGGTGACGGCCATCGAAACCAAGACTGGACGGCAGTCGGTCGAGGTCACCACGGCCGACGGCCGCTATCAGTTCCAGAACCTCCCCCCCGGCGAATACAAGCTGCGCGTCGAGTTGTCGGGATTCGCAACCGCCGAGCTCACCGGGATTGAATTGCTCGTCGGCGCGAATGCCTCCGTGCAGCCGATCATGATGCGGCTGGCCGGCGTCCAGGAGACGGTCGTCGTCAGCTCACAGACGCCCCTCGTGGACACGACGTCGCCACGCGTCAGCGGCAACATCGATCGCCGTCAGATGGCGGAGCTGCCGCTGCAGGGACGCAACTGGATGGAACTGTCGCTGATGGTCAAAGGGATCACGGCGAACAATATCGGCAACACGCCCGGCGTCTCGGACGATCAGTTCCAGCTCAATCTCGACGGCCAGCAGATCTCGCAACGCATCTCGGGTTCCGGATTCGGCCAGCCGAAGATGAGCCGCGAAGCGATTGCCGAGTTCCAGATCGTCACCAACATGTATGACATCACGCAGGGCCGCTCGACCGGCGTGCAGGTGCAAGCAGTCTCGCGCGCCGGTACCAACGACCTGCACGGCTCAGCGTTCGGCTTCTTCCGCAGCGACAAGTTCAACGACGCCGATCCGGTCAAGGGCGTCGTGCTGCCGTACTCGGATCAGCAGACCGGATTCACGCTGGGCGGTCCAGTGATTCGTGACAAGGTGCACTTCTTCGGGTCGTATGAGTACGAGCGCAACCCCTCGACGGCGGTGCTGACGCCGACGGCGCTGCCCAACCAGAGCTGGTCGCTGCCCTCGAACACCGTTCAGAACAACTATCTCGCTCGCGGCGACTACCAGCACTCCGGCAAGAACACCTTCAGCGTCCGCCTGCAGCGGTGGACCTTGGACAGCCCGTTTCAAATCTCCAGCGGCACGACGCACCCCACGATGGCCGAGCATCAGCGGTACTACTCGACCAATTTCTACGCGACGTGGACGCGCATCATCAGCAACACCATGACCATGCAGGTGCACGGCGGAACGACGAGGTTCTCGTGGTACGACGATCCGATCCCGTCGAACATGACCGAGCTCCACAAGTGGCCGTTCGGCGTGCCGGTGTTCCAGTTCCCGAACCTGTCGCTCGGCGGCCAGCAGAACTTTCCCAACTACTCGTGGATGGATCAGTACCCGATACGCGCCGAGATGAACTGGCACCGAGGCAAGCACGAAATCAAATTCGGTGGCGAGTTCCTGAAAGACCGCCACACGAAGGTGTGGGACCTGAATCGCCGCGGCACCTTCACGTTCAACCGGCAGCCCTCGACGGCGATCCTCGAAGCCGCGTTCCCGCAGGATGCATGGGACGATCCGTCGCGATGGGATCTCAGCCTGCTGCAGCCGTATCTGCAGCAGTATTCGGTCTTTTTCCACGACGACTATCTGGTTGACGTCGGCCGGTCGCAAGCGGCGGCATGGTTCGGCGACAACTGGCGCGTGTCGAACACGCTCACGATCAACCTCGGCGTCCGCTACGACGTGGATCCCGAAGGTCTCGATCCGCAGTGGGTGCGCGACATCCCAATCATGATCGACAACGGCCGCGACAGCGGCAATTTCGGCTACCAGACTGGCGTCCAGGATCTCAACAATGTCGCGCCTCGCGTCGGCTTTGCCTATAACGTCGGCGGCAACAACGACCTGGTGATCCGAGGCGGCACCGGCCTCTACTACAACTTCCCGGTGTCGAACGTCACCTATCGCCAGCAGTTCTACAACAATGCGATCGCCGCGGTGTTCCTGCCGACCGGCACCAATTTCCTCTACGACCCGCTGGGCGGCGCAGACCCCGAGGACTACTTGTCCGGGGCAGTGCCGGCACCGCCGCAGGAGACGACCATCATCTCGCCCGAGTACCGCGATCCGTACGGCTGGCAGAGCTCGATCGGATTCCAGAAGCAGCTGGGACCGCTGATGGCGTTCGACGTCGACTTCACCAGCCTCGAAGAGCGCAACATGGTGCGCAGCCGCGACGTGAACCTCTTCTACGATCCGGTTACTGGCTACAACAAGGATCCGATCATCTACGGCCGGCCGAATCCGGCGTGGGGCCTCGATCAGTGGCTGACGAGCGACGGCAAGACCGAGAGCAAGATGATCGCGACGTCGTTCACGCGCCGGTTCAACAACAACTTCCAGGCCAGCGCCACCTACACGCGCACGCTGTCGATGAAAGACAACACGACGGGGTTTGGCTACCAGGCCGACAACCCGTTCGACCAGGACGCCGATTGGGCGCAATCCTCCGGCTTCCAGAAGCACACGTTCCGCTCGAACGGCATCGTCCGGTTGCCGTGGCAGTTCTCGGTGTCGGGCTCGTACTTTTACGGCTCGGGCGCGCATTACAACTCGACCAGCTCGACGAGGCCGTACAGCAAGCCGGGGACGAACCGCCTGAACATCGGCGCGCCCATCACGATTCCCGCCGCCGTGCTCGATCGGTGGGAAGGACCAGCCGTGATCGCCACGGGAACGACCTGGCCGCGCAACGCGTTGCGCGGGATGCCACTCCACAAGGTGGACATGCGCGTCACCAAGACCATCACGCCGATGAACAACGTGAACATCGAGCTGCTCGGCGAGTTGTTCAACGTGTTCAACCGGAAGAACTACGGCTCCTACAACACGACGATCACGTCGGCATCATTCGGCCAGCCGGTCGCTTCGTCCGGCAACGCCTACGTGCCGCGGCAAGGGCAGCTCGGGGTGCGTGTCAATTTCTGAGTTGAGAAAACGGAGCTGACGGAGGCAACGGGATCACACGGAGCAACGGAGTAACGGAGATTAAACGGAGTGATTCCGTGGGCAGCGGGGCGGCTGCCCGCCCGTTCGGGCCGGCACCTGGATCGTGAGCGTCAGGATCACAAGCGCACGCACCCGGCAGCAGGACGGCGTTTGTGATCCTGACGCTCGCGATCCAGGTAGCGCGCGAAGCGCGCAGCCGCCCGAGCCTCCGTTGCTCCGTTTCTCCGTGTTAATCCGTTGCTTCCGAAATCTCCGTTGACTCGAAATCGAGAGGACATCCAAACATGAGGCGAGCAATCATCGTCACCTGCATCGTCGCGCTGACCATGCCGGGGCTGGCTGCGGCCGACACCAAATTCCAGATCGTTGAAGCCACGATCGACGGCATCCAGTCGGCGATCCTGAAGGGTGAACTCACGTCCACCGAGGTCGTGAAGCTGTATCTGGCGCGCATCAGGGCCTACGACGGTCCCTGCGTGTCGCAGCCGGATGGCATCCTTGGGCCGTTCACGACGATCAAGAACGCCGGGCACATCAACTCGCTCATCACCGTGAACTTGCGACCGTCGGCTCGCGCGTCGTACGGATTCGATTCTCGCAAAGGCCGTAGCCTCACCGACACGACGGACAACAACCCGGACATGCCCGACGCTCTCGAGGTCGCCGCCAAGCAGGATGCGCACTTCAAGGCGACTGGAAAGCTGGTCGGTCCGCTGCACGGCATCACGTTCGCGATCAAGGACTGGTACGACACGTTCGACATGCGGACGACGGCCGGCGCTGATGCGGCGTATGCCAACGACCGCCCACCACGCGACGCGGAGTTCATCAAACGTATGCGCGACGCCGGCGCGATCATCCTGGCCAAAGCCAACGTCGGCTCAGGCATCTCGCGCAGCCCGTTCGGCGGCATCAGCTGCAATCCATACGACACCGAGCGCTCGGCCGGCACATCGAGCAGCGGATCAGGAACGTCGGTGGCCGCCAATCTGGTCACCTGCGCAATCGCCGAGGAGACGGGCGGATCGATCCTTCATCCGACGAAGAACAACGCGGTCGTCGGCCTCGCGCCGACACAGGAACTGGTCAGTCGCGACGGCATGTACGGCGCGGGCTACAACACGCGCACCGGTCCAATCTGCCGCACGGTGAAGGACGCCGCGAAAGTGCTCGACGTCATCGCCGGCTACGACCCGAAGGACGAGCTCACGGTCTTCAGCGTCGGACGTCTGCCCCCGTCGCCCTATGCCAGCTTCGCCGGAGAGACACGCCTCGAAGGCGTCCGCATCGGCGTCCTTCGCGAGTACATGGACCGCTCGCTGTTCAACGAGGCCGACGAGGAAAGCATCGCCGCCACAGAGCGAGCGATGGCCGACCTGCAGAAGCTCGGCGCAACGATCGTCGATCCGGGACCGACCGGCGGCGCGCTCCTGCAAAACTACATCGATAAGTACGCACCGTCGGTGTTGAACACGCTGTTCATCGATCGCTTCCCGAACGCATTCCCCGTGGACGCGAGCGGCAAGCCGTCTGGCGACCACATCGCCACGCTCGTCGACATGTATTACGACCCATCCCTCGTCCCCGGCGGCATGACGCTTCGCAGCATCGGACAGGGACAGTCGATTGGTGAGTCGCGCTTCATGATCGAGCGCTATCTACGCGAACGCGGCGACGCCACGATCAAGACCCTGAAGGATCTCAACGAGCACTCCAAGGCGTTGACCGATACGCGACCAGACTCGGGCAGCAACGCCCGCGGTGGCGGCGGTGAGAACAACCGCAGCGCGATGACGCTGAACAATGCCGACCGCTGGCTGACCAGGTTCGCCGTGCAGCAGATCGTCCTGCAGGCGATGGAAGACATGCAGCTCGACGCGATGATCACCCCGACGGGCAACATCCCACCGTACATCCTCGGCCGGCCGCTCGAGCCGACACTCAACGGGCGCGGGCCGTCGATCTGGAGCTTCCTCGGCACGCAGGGCTTCCCACAGCTGGGTGTGCCGGCCGGCTTCACGACGAAGGTCTACGACCGCATCAGGGACGCGTCCGCGCCGGGCGGCACGCGTTTGACCGAGCCGACGCCGGCAAAACTTCCGCTGTCGGTGATGTTCTTCGGCCGTCCATTCGGCGAACCGGTGCTCTTCCGCATCGCCTCGGCTTACGAGCAGGCGACCCATCATCGCCAGCCGCCGGCCGACTTCGGTCCCCTGCAGCAGCGTTGACCAGCAGGAGGATTAATATGGGGCCCGCTCGAGAGGCCACGATGGTTCAGCGCGCCACCACAGATTACGTTCGTACGACCATCGACCGTACGCAGGGACGATCGATGGTGATGACCGCAGGTGGCGTGGCCGCGAGCGAGCACCCGCTGGCGTCACAGGCCGGCGCGTCGATTCTCGCGCGCGGTGGTAACGCCGTCGATGCGGCGATTGCCGTGAACGCCGTGATGGGCGCGGTGGCACCGATGATGAACGGCATTGGCGGCGACCTCTTCGCAATCGTCTACGAGGCGGCATCTGGTCAGCTGCACGGGATCAACGCGAGCGGCTGCACGCCGGCGGCTCTGACGATCGACAGCCTGCGCGCGCAAGGCATCACCGTGATGCCGCAGACCGGCGTTCACTCGGTGACGATCCCGGGCGCCGTGGCCGGGTGGTCGATGCTCACCGGACGGTTCGGGACACTGCCGCTCGCCGACCTCCTGGCACCGGCCATCGGCGTCGCCGACACCGGATTCCCGGTCTCCGAGATCACTGCCGCCGAATGGGAAGGCAGCGCGGCGCTGCTGCAGGCCACTGAAGAATCGGCGCGCGTGTACCTGCCTGGCGGATGGGCGCCTCGCGTCGGACAGATGTTCAGAAACCCTGACCTCGCGGCGAGCTATCGCGCGCTCGCGGAGAATGGGCGCGACGCCTTCTATCGCGGGTCGATCGCGCAGCGGATTCTGAACTGCTCGGAGCGTCACGGCGGCGCGATGACAGCGGCCGATCTCGCCGCATACGACGCCGAATGGGTCACACCGCTCTCGACGACCTACCGCGGGTGGACGGTGTACGAACTGCCGCCCAACGGCCAGGGTATCGCGGCGCTGATGATGCTCAATCTGCTCGAGCAGGCGCCGATCGGGTCCTACGGCCACAATTCGGCCGAAGCACTGCATACGCTGATCGAAGCGAAGAAGCTGGCCTACGCCGACATGGCGCGCTACGTCTGCGATCCGGCATTCCACAACGTGCCAGTCGAAGCGATGCTCTCAAAGGCGTACGCGGCGCAGCGATTCAGGCAGATCGATCCCGCGCATGCCAACCCCGAAGTCGCACCCGGTACGCTGCCCACGCACGGCAGCGACACCACCTATCTGAGCGTCGTTGATCGCGCCGGCAATATCGTGTCGCTCATTCAAAGCAACTTCGCCAACTTTGGATCGGGACTCGTGCCCGAGGGCACCGGCTTCGCGCTGCAGAGCCGTGGCGGCTTGTTCACGATGAACGAGTCGCACCCCAACGCGCTGGCGCCGCGCAAGCGGCCGCTCCACACGATCATTCCCGGGTTCATGGAGAGCGGCAATCGTCGAGCCGCGTTCGGTATCATGGGTGGCTGGAATCAATCGCAGGCCCATGTGCAGTTCATCTCCAACGTCGTCGATCACGGGATGAACATTCAGGCCGCGCTCGAGGCCGCGCGCGTGACCAAGATCACGTTCGTCGGACGTGACGTGATCGTGGAGTCGCGCGTCCCGGAGTCCGTGCGTCACACGCTGGCCGACAAGGGACACGAGATCGATCTACAGGGCAGCTTCTCGAGCCTCGTCGGCGGCGGGCAGAGCGTGATGCGCGACTACACAGCGAAGGTCAATTACGGCGCATCCGATCCTCGCAAGGACGGGGCGGCGATTCCCGAACCATTCTGAGGTGGCCATGCGACGGTGGGTGCAGCTGCTTCTTGGCCTTGTCTGCATGATCGTCATCTCCAGCCCGCAGTACGTGTGGGCGTTGTTCACGCAGCCGCTGTCGGCTGCGCTGGGCACCTCGCTCGCGCAGCTGCAGGTCACGTTCTCAATCCTGATTGTCGTCCAGACATTTCTCTCGCCGTTTCAGGGCGTGCTGGTCGATCGTTTCGGTCCGCGGGTGCTGCTCTCGATCGGCACGGTCATCGCCGGATGCAGCTGGGTGCTCGCGGCCCAGGCGTCGAACGTCGTCACGCTGTATCTCACCTACGGACTACTCGGCGGGATCGGGACGGGGATCGTCTACGTCGGCGTCATCGGCCACATGGTGCAGTGGTTTCCAGACAAGCGCGGCCTCGCCACCGGACTGGTTGCGGCCGGCTACGGTATGGGCGCACTGCTGACGACGTTCCCGATTGCGGGCGTGCTGCGCGAATCCTCGTATCAGGATGCACTCGTTCGCTTTGGTCTGATCTTCGCGGTCGTCGGCCTCGCGGCTGCGCAAGGTCTGCGTCCGCCTTCGCACCTTGGGCGCTTCGGCGGGACAGGACGAGACTCCGCTGCGCAACCTGTAGACGTTCCGCCTCACGTGATGCTCCGCACGCCGGTGTTCTGGTTGATGTTCGTCATGATGACGATGATGTCCACCACCGGGCTGATGGTGACGTCGCAGATGGGAGCGTTCACGAAAGACTTCGGCATGGCCGACGTGCTGCTCTTCGGCCTGCCGCTGCTGCCGCTGGCGCTATCGCTCGACCGCATCACGAACGGCGCGACGCGGCCGTTCTTCGGTTGGGTATCGGATCGCATCGGCCGCGAAAACACCATGTTGATCGCGTTCGGCCTCGAAGGCACCGCGATGACGCTGTGGCTGCTCACGCGCGACAACCCGCTGCTCTTCGTGCTGCTGTCCGGGCTGGTCTTCTTCGGGTGGGGCGAGATCTTCTCGCTGTTCCCGTCAACGCTCACCGACACATTCGGGACGAAACACGCCACGGCCAATTACGGCTGCCTGTATATGGCGCAGGGCGTCGGCTCCGTGCTGGGCGGGCCAATCGCCGCGTTGCTGCATCAATCCACCGGCTCGTGGATCCCGGTCTTCGCGGTGATCATCACGATGGACTTCGCGACCGCGGCGCTCGCCATCTTCGCGCTGAAGCCGCTCAGGAAGCACTGGTTGCATGCGCACGTGAGGTTCAGCCACGGAGAACAGGGCGCAGTGGTTACAGAGGGCACGCAGGATACCTTCGCGTTCGTGGACGCGGTATCAAAACGCTAACGTTCTACCCGCCTTAGTAGTCACTACGGCGTTTATCGTTACCCATCGCCCGTCACGCGTAGGGTACACTCGTTTCGTTCCTATTTGCGTGGAATCCCAGCTTCAGCGACTACCGCGTGATGTCGCCCGCTTTCGCGCGCGAGTCCGGTTTCGCTGTTCTGTCAACTGCAGAACGCGCCCGTCCGAACAGCATTCGAGCCCATTCAGGGGATCCATGAACATGACTCCGAACACGCCACAGAACAACGGTGGATGTCGGCACCGAAGACAGAAGCTCGCCAGACCGTTCGTGCTGCTTCTTGCCTGCTTGTCAGTCGCGAGTCGCGCACCAGCCCAGGTCGGGACATTGTCTGACGAGAGGCACGCAAGGATTGAAACCGCCGTTGCCGCATTCATGGCGACCAGTAAGGTGCCAGGCATGTCCGTGGCGGTTGTTCACGATGGTGAATTCGTGTGGTCCGCGGGCTTTGGCATGTCTGATCTGGAGAACTCCGTTCCTGCGACCTCACAAACGCTGTACCGTGTGGGCTCGATCTCGAAACCGATCACGGCGACTGCTGCCATGGCACTCTGGCAGGAAGGCAAGCTGGATCTGGATTCCCCGGTGCAGAAGTACTGTCCGGCCTTTCCGCAAAAGCCGTGGCCCATCACCACTCGACGGCTTTTGGGACATCTCGCCGGCATCCGCTCCTACAGAGTGCCTGAATATCCATATTGGGAATCCCAAGCCGACCCCGAGGTCGGCAACACGCGTCACTTCGAAAATGGAATCGAAGGAGGCCTGACGTTTTTTGCCGGCGAGCCGCTCGTGGCGGAGCCCGGCACTCATTTCAATTACTCCACGCAAGGCTACACGCTGGTGGGATGCGCAATCGAAGGAGCATCAGGCAGGAAGTACGCGGATTACGTGCGCGAGAGTGTCCTGGTTCCCGCAGGCATGCTGCAAACGCGCCCAGATGATCGGTTCGCTATCGTTCCGTTTCGCACGCGTTTCTACTCCAAAGACAGATCCGGTCAAGTGGTCAACGCGGAGTTTCTAGACTCGAGCTACAAGGTCCCCGGCGGAGGCTGGCTTTCTTCCGCACCGGATATGGCGCGTTTCGCAGTTGCGATCCTCAATGATCGTCTGGTCACGCGCGCCACCCGAGACATGATGTGGACACAGCAAATGCCGACGGATGGGCGAGGGCGGATGGCGTACGGGCTTGGGTGGCAATTGGGGTCCGCGGGCGGGGTCCAAGATGTCGGCCACGGAGGGTCGCAGCAGGGAACGACAGCCATGCTTCTGATTGCCCCGGACTCACGGGCCGGCATCGTGGTGATGTCCAATTCTGACGGCGTTGATGCGGGAGGATTGGCCGTCCGGCTCCTCAGGATCGTGCTGGGACTCCCTGTGCGGGAACGTAAAGAGGTTGCTGTCGATTTAACACTCTACGAGCGTTTCATCGGAACGTATCAGTTGATGGATTTCAGCGTAACGATTGCACGGGAGGGTGATCGCCTGTTCATGCAGGCCAATGGCGGGAAGACCCCATTATCGCCCGTGAGCGTTCGCGATTACGTTGTCGGGAGCAGTGAGAGCGAGATCACGTTTGTCATCGACGGCAACGGCCGGGCGACAGAACTGATCTTGCATGAGGGCGGGGCCGATTTGTACCTGAGTCGGACCAAGTAGGGAACGGCTAGTCGCCTAGTAGCGAGCGATGTCGGAGGGAGCGATTGGCCGCCAGTGCGCCGTTTATCGTGAGTTGTGTTCGAGGCCAATGCCACCCAGCGGTGCGCTTGGTGGTCTGCTCCGCTCAGATTCTTTGCTTGGAACCAAGATGATCGAGATGGGGCGCAGCGGTCAATCCGTCCCCGCAACTTCTCAGCTCACTCAGTGCGTTGGTAAACAGCGTCCTCGAAATCGGCGCCGACCCGCATCTCGAAGCTATATCGGACCTCCAACAAATCGCCGTTGAGCGTTCCGAGAGCGTCCGGCCCGCCGAGCGCCGAGCCTCGGCCGTCGGCTCCAAAATCGAAGAGGATGCGCCCGTCCTCCTGTCGATAGCTGCCGGTGTATGCCACTCCGGGAAACGCTTCATACCGTAGCGAAAAGGCGCCATTGTTGTAGAGCATATATGTCGACGCCGTAGTGTAGCTGCTCACAGCGCGATCAATCGGCGCGCTGAAATGATAGGTAGTCGAGGGGCCACTCAAAGGAGGACCAGACGGCGGTGGCGGAGGCGTGGGTGCAGTAGGGGGTGCCGGAGGCGTGGGTGCAGTAGAGGGACCAGGCTGCGCGCCACATGCGACACAAAACACAAGAAGGCCGACGAGCGCTCCAAAGCGAACAGTGGCGATCATGACGCGCCTCCTGTTTGTGATCGGAATGCCGAACGTCACCCGCCGTCAATGGAGTATCGGCAGGGTCGAATTCGTTGTCAATCGGCATGCGTTTGTCAGAGCAGCCGAGCTACTCTCGTCGCGTTTTCATGGAAAATTATCTGCCTGCGCAAAAGCAGGTGTAGTTGTCGAATCGGTCGCGAGTAGTCGCCTACTCGCTACCGATTCCCGCCAGTGAGCCTCAGGAATCACTGTGGCGTCACCCGTTACCTATCCGCTCTCGCCGCGGCATCTCCTATAATCGCGGCCACCTGCCGTGCCTCTCACTGCTGGCACTCGCCTCGGCCCGTATGAAATCACCGCCCAGATCGGAGTGGGCGGCATGGGTGAGGTGTATCGCGCTACTGACACGAACCTGAAGCGGCAGGTCGCGATCAAGGTCCTGCTGGAGGCCGTTGCGGCAGA
>Ga0075421_100001317_pt1 | contig 28726 bp, 23 predicted proteins | sample SoiMetdeltSBSDD5_FD_75292 | JGI IMG/M metagenome (GOLD analysis project Ga0075421, IMG submission 75292) | Bulk soil microbial communities from a Populus tree surrounding site in Tennessee, USA - Soil MetaG P. deltoides SBSDD5 | ecosystem: Environmental > Terrestrial > Soil > Tree plantation... | reverse complement strand
TTCACGCATGCGGGCTTCGCGCCGCGCTCCTCGGCCCAGTGCTGAATCGCGGCATGTTTGGTGAGCGGATGTGCGGTTGTCGTCATGACACCTCCCTTGGCGCCATCGAGCCGCGAGCCGCAGCATCGGCCAGCAAGCACGATGCCATTGTGCGTCCCTCGTCACGTGACGTCGGGATGACGTCGCGCCGCGATTCGGCCCACTCGCGACAAGCGCGGATCCGTCGCCCGGGGTCGGCGTATAGGCTCGCCGTCATGAACGACGAGCCGACCAAAGGAGACCATCGATGGCTGATTCCTCCGTGCTGGGCCGGGTCCTCTGGTACGAGTTGCTGACGACGGACATGAAGGCTGCGGAGACGTTCTACACCGCCGTAGTCGGCTGGACGGTGACTCCGTTCCGCACCGGGCCCGAGCCGTACGACCAGTGGACGCGCGAGGGCGGCGTGATGATCGGCGGCGTGATGAAGATCCCGCAGGGCATGGGCTTCCCGCCGCACTGGGGCATGTACGTCGGCGTGCCGAATCTCGAGGAGGGCGTCGCCCGGGTCGAGAAGCTGGGCGGCAGCGCGCTCTCCGGCGTGATCGAGGTGCCGACGGTGGGCCGCATGCGCACGATGAAGGACCCGCAGGGGGCGGCGTTCTCTATCTATGAGCCGGCGTCCCCTCCGCCACGACCCGAGGGCGAGCCTCAGATCGGCGACGTGGCGTGGCACGAGCTCTACACCACCGACGCCGAGGCGGCTCTGAAGTTCTACACCGAGCTCTTCGGCTGGAAGCCGTCCCAGGTCCTCGACATGGGCCCGATGGGCAAATACCACATGTTCGACCGCGTCTCGGGCGGAATGATGGGCGGCATGATGAACAAGCCGCCAGAGATGAAGGACGCTCCGCCGAACTGGGGCTTCTACTTCAGCGTTCCCGACGTCAAGGCCGGCGGCGAGCGCACGAGGGCGAACGGCGGTCAGGTGACCAACGGCCCGATGGAGGTCCCAGGCGGGGGCTGGATCGTCAACTGCCAGGACCCGCAGGGGGCGCACTTCTCGCTGTTCCACAGGTGACGCCGCGCGTCGCACCGCACGTCCACCGGCCGACGTGCGGTGCGGCCGCCAGCGGTCGTCCGGTCGACGCGGCTCCTCGCCGGGGCCCACGGCCCCGGCGCCGAGGGACCGACGCAGCCTGTGCTGCTACTGTCGCGGCCATGGAATCTCCCCGGCCGTATCCCGACGAAGATCGCATGCGCGAGGTGTTCAACGTGGTGGCGGACCACGTCGAGCGTCGCTATGGCATTCCGATCACCATCAGCGACGTGACCGATCCCTACACGGGCGACCTCGACGGCGCCGAGATCAAGATCGACTACGCCAACGAGATCGAGAACGCGCTGTTCATCCTCGTCCATCTCTTCGGCCACACCATCCAGTGGAACACCGACCCGCACGCCCGCGAGCACGGCACGCGTGCCCAGGCCGAGCCCTCGCCGGAGCGCATCGCCGAGCTGCAGAGCTACGAGCGCGAGGCCTGTCGCTACAGCCTGCAGCTTCTCCACGAAGCGGGCGTCCGGGACCTCGATCAGTGGCTGGCGGACTTCGCGGGCTGCGACTTCGACTACCTCGCGAACTTCTACCGCACCGGCGAAAAGGCCCCGTTCCGCTCCTTCTGGCGGCAGGGCTGCCCCCGCCTCGAGCCGCTGGCGATCCCCGCGTTCACGCCCACGAAGTGGACCGGCCGCTGGAGCGGCGTCGTCGTCTAGGGGCGGGGCGCCCGCATCCCGATTCAAAGGGCGCGGGCCGACGTTGGCCCCGGAGTTGCGATGCGTCCATCGGACCCACCGCTGCCGGATGGGATCGAAAGCCCGGCTCACGGGCATGGAGATACCGATGAAACTCGAAACGCTTCAGGAACTCTACGTGGATCTGCTCAAGGACATGCACAGCATGGAACGCCAGATCATCCAGGCCTTGCCGAAGATGATCAAGGCCGCCGAGAACGAGCAGCTCTCGACCGCCCTCTCCGATCACCTCGAGGTGACGAAGTCGCAGCTCGGCCGGCTGGACGAGATCTTCAACGGCCTGGGTAAGAAGGGGCTGGGCAAGAAGTGCAAGGGGATGGAGGGGATCCTCGAGGAAGGCAAGGAGCTTCTCGAGAAGGACGCCGACCCCTCGGTGCTCGACGCCGGCATCCTGGCCGGGGCGCAGCACGTCGAGCACTACGAGATGGCCGGCTACGGGACCGCCATCGCCTACGCCCGGCTCCTGGGCGACAGGAACGCCGTGAAGCTCCTCGAGCAGAGCCTCGAGGAAGAGAAGAAGGCCGACGCCGACCTGACCAAGCTGGCCGAGAGCACGGTCAACCTCGAGGCTGAGGTCGCCGCCAGCCGCTAGCGCTCGTCGACATACCCGGCCGTCCGCCCGGCGCTCGGCGGCGAGCGCCGGCGGCGGCGCGTCGCCTGTGGGAAGGTTCCGGCGACGAACGCCACGGTAGCCTCTCGGACGCAGCCCTCGAGGCCCGCTACGCAGCGGCCTCGCGGGGTTGCTGCGCTCGCGCCTCGCGTGCTGCGCATCGCCGGCGACGAGTTCCGCCAGCGGCTGGCGAGCCGTCCCGACCTCGCGCCGACGCTGATGACGACGCTGTCGCGGCGGCTGCGCCAGAGCCTGCGGCAGGGCTCGGGCTAGCGAGCGGCCGGCGCGAGGGCCGGCGCTTCGGCTCCCGCGGCCGCCTTGGATCTCAGCGCCGTGCGTCGGTGAGGCCGTGGCGCCGCAGCAGCGAGTAGAGCTGGCCGCGAGAGAGCCCGAGCAGCTTCGCCGCCTTCGTCTTGTTGTTGCGCGCGCTGGCGAGCGCCTTCTCGAGCAGCTCGCGCTCGACGGCGTCGAGGAGGCCCTCGGCCGGAAATGCCAGCGCGCCCGCGGCACCCGCCGCCGCCTCCGTCGAGGTCGTCGGCACCGCGCGCGACGCCTCGGCGGCGGCCGGCCGCGCCACCGAGATCGGCAGGTGGTCGCGGGTGACGAGGCCCCCGCCGCAGAGGATCACCGCGCGCTCGATGGCGTTGCGCAGCTCGCGGACGTTGCCGGGCCAAGAGTGCGCGAGGAGCTGGTCGCCCGCGTCCTCGGAGATGCCCGCCGCCGGCCGGCCCACGCTCCTGCCGATCTCGTCGAGGAACTCCTCGGCGAGCACCAGCACGTCCTCGGGGCGGTCGCGCAGCGGCGGCAGGTGGATCTCGAAGACGCTCAGGCGGTAGTAGAGGTCCTCGCGAAACTCGCCCCGCTCCATGGCGCGGCGCGGGTCGCGGTTGGTGGCGGCGATGACGCGGATGTCGGCGCGCAGCGTCCTCGCGCTGCCGAGGCGCTGGAACTCGCGCTCCTGCAAGACGCGCAGAAACTTCGCCTGCACGAGCGGCGACATCTCGCCCACCTCGTCGAGGAAGAGCACGCCGCCGGCCGCCTGCTCGATCTTCCCCGGGCGTGACTGCAGGGCGCCGGTGAAGGCGCCGCGCTCGTGGCCGAAGAGCTCGGCCTCGAGGAGCTGCTCGGGGAGCGCCGCGCAGTTGATGGCCACGAAGGGCCCCCGGGCGCGGGGCGAGCCGCGGTGGAGCCAGCGCGCGACGACCTCTTTCCCCGTGCCCGACTCGCCGGTGATCAACACCGTGGTGTCGGTGCCCGCCACCTGGGTCGCCTCGGCGAGCACCTTCTTCCACGCCGCCGACTGCCCGATGGCCCGGTGCGCGCCGTAGCGGTCGAGCTCGCGCGAGAGCAGGTCGACGCGGGCCTCGAGCTGCGCGGCGCGCTCCTCCGCCTGCGCGATCCGGCGCTCCTCCTCGGCGAGCTCCTGGTGGGCGAGGGCGAGCGCCAGGTGGTCGGCGATGCGCGAGGCGAGGACGCCGTCCTCCTCGTCGTATGCATCGGCACCGCGGGAGAGGAAGGCGACGCCGCCGATCGGCCTCCCGCTGGCGAGGATCGGCACCCGCAGCGTCGAGCGCACCCCGACCGCATTCACGAAGCGCATCCAGGCCGGCCCCGGCCGCACGATGGCCTCGACCAGCGGCACGTCGCGCGGCGTCGTCCGCACGAGGAGCCTCTCGTCGTCGAGAGGCGTCAGATCGTAGGCGAGGAGGTACTTCCAGCTCGCGTCGAGCGCCTCCTCCTCGTTGCTGAAGCGGTATTCGGGCATCTCGGTCAGCCCGGCGTGCGTGGCGGCCTGCACGCGCACTCCGCCGCGGTCGGGCGAAAGCAGCGCGAAGGCGAGGACGTCGTGCGGGACCACTTCCTTCACCACCGCGGACATCTCGAGGAAGACCTTTCGCACGTCGAGCGCCGACGCGATCATCGGCAGCAGCGCCTCGAGCCTCTCGCGGCGGCTGTGCCGTGTTCGCTCGAGCGCCCACCGACGTTCGTGCTCGGCGGCGATCGCACGCAGCTCCTCGAGCGCCGCCGGAGCAGCGCCCGCGACGGCGGCCGGGCCGAGGGACGCGGTGAGCCGCGCGATGAGGTCGCCGAGAGGGGCCGTCTCCGGAGCGCCAGCCGCGACGCGCTCCTGGGTGCTTCCGATCGGCGTCGCACCGGGCCGCGCGCCGCGGGGATCCGCGTCCTCGCTCATCGGGGGGTGGACGGAGTCTAGCTCCCGCGGCGGAGCAGCACTTCGCTGCAGGGGAACTTGTCCGCCGGTTGTCCGCCGATCGTCCGGATCGAGCCGATCGTCCGCCTCGACGGAGCCCGGGCAACTCCGCTCCGGATCGCGGTCATCTCCTCTAAATTGAACAAAAACAATTACTTACCACGCATCGACCGCTCCTGCTGGCACCTGGTACGCGTCGCGCTATACCGCTCCGCGCGATGCACAAGAACGTCGAGACCCTGATTGGCCGCCTGGCCACCGATCGGTCACTCCGCAACCGCTTCGCCGAGGCCCCGGAAGCACTCCTCGCGGAGCTCAGCGAGCGCGAGCTCGAGCTCACCTCGGTGGAGCTCGAGGCGCTCGCTGCCACCGACCCGGAGGCCTTCCATCGACTCGCCGGATCTCTCGACCGCCGGCTTCTCAAGGCGCCCCCCTCGGTCGAGGCCCTCCCAGGGGCCGGCGCCACCCAAACCGCAGCAGACCAGGAACAGGAGAACGACCGATGAAGACCCAGAGCTCCTCCCTCCGTGGCGCCCGCCGCACCCTCCGCCACGCGGCAACCGTCGCCGCCCTCCTCGTCGCCGGTGCCGCGAGCGCCAGCGCCGGCGACTGGAAGTGGACCGTGACGCCGTACCTGTGGGCGACCGACGTCGGCGTCGACGTCGCCATCGACGACCGCCAGGTGGTCGACGAGACCATCGCCTTCGAGGATCTCGTCGAGAGCGTCGAGGCCGCCGCCCAGCTGCGCATCGAGGCCCAGCGCGGCGCGCACGGCGTGATGCTCGACATCTTCGACGTGCGCCTCGCAGAGGACCCGGCCACGCTGACGCTGCCCTCCGGCGCCGGCGAGGCCACCATCAGCGCCGAGATCGGCATGAGCATCGTCGAGGCCGCCGGCATCTACGACCCGCACGGCGACCAGCAGGGCTTCGCGCTCCTCTACGGCGCGCGCCTCCTCGACCAGCGGGCCGAGATCGACGCACGGTTCGACCTCACGAGCGGCAGCACGGTGAGCCGTGAATTCGAGCCGCGCGACACCCTCGTCGACGGCATGGTGGGCGTGCGTTACACCCGCCGCTTCGCGCAGCGCTGGAGCCACGAGTCGCGCGTCGACGTCAGCGCCGGCGGCACGGAGCTCACCTGGAGCGCCGGCTCGAGCCTCGCCTACGCCTTCGGCAAGACCGGCCGCTATGCGGTGAGCGCCGGCTACCGCCGGATGGTCGTCGACTTCAAGGACGACGACGCCACCGAGGTCGACATGACGCTCTCCGGCTTCGTCACCGGCCTCCGCGTGGCCTTCTGACGACCCAGGACCCAACAACCTCTCTCGCACAAAGGAACCGCCCCATGGCCGAACGAACCCTCAACGGCACGCCCTCGGTGCCCGGCCGCGTCGGACGCAGCGTGATGCAGCGCATCGGGCTGCACCCGGAGGACCGCGAGCCGTTCGCCCTCGACATGACCGGCACGCGAGCCCTCTGCGTCGCCACCAACCACGGCGTGCTCGACATCGGAGTCGCCACCGGAGTCTTCGCCTCCGAGCTGACCGTCCCCTACTACGCCTTCCTCGACGCCGGGATGGCGGTCGATCTCGCCAGCCCACAGGGCGGCATCGTTCCGGTCGAGCCGCTGTCCGTCAAGGAGACCCTGCGCACGCCGGCCGACGATCGCCTGCTGGGCGACGACGCCCTGCGTTCCAAGCTCATCCGGTCGCTCTCGATCGCCGAGGTCGACTTCACGAGCTACGACATCGTCTACTTCGCCGGCGGCTGGGGAGCCGCCTTCGACCTCGGCCAGTCCGACGAGCTCGGCGCCAAGGTCAGCCAGGCGTGGGCAGCCGGCCGCGTGGTCGGCGGCATCTGCCACGGGCCGCTCGGTCTGCTCAAGGCTCGCACGCCCGACGGAGAGCTGCTGGTCAAGGGTCGCAGGATCACCGCGGTCACCGACCGTCAGATCCACCAGCTCGGCGTCGGCATCACCCCGCTCCACCCGGAGTCCGCGCTCCGCGCCGCGGGTGCCCTCTTCGAGAGCGCCACCCACCCGGTGCGCGACTTCTTCGCCAACCACTACGTGTCCGACGGCGACCTCATCACCGGCCAGAACCAGAACGCCGGCCCCATGGTCGCCCGCCTGATGATGCAACGCGTCCTCGCCAAGCACACGACGACAACTCGCTGACCCTCGCACAGACGAACGAAACCGAACGTCTCCGCGGCAAGAGCCGTGGAAGCACACCCGAACCTCGCTCGAACGAAACCGAAACCGCTCGCAAGAAAGGAACGACCATGAACGCCTCCTGCATCGCCCGCTTCGTCCTCGCTCTCGCCGCCGTCGCCTTTGCCGTGCTCGCACTCGGCTTCTGGGTGGCGCCGGAACAGATCGCCTCGCAGTTCGGCCTCGCGGCCGACGGCGCCGCCGGCCTCTCGTCGCTGCGCGCCGACCTCGGCGGCCTCTTCGCCGGCCTCGCCCTGCTCTGCGGAGTCGGGGTCAAGATCAACCGCCGCTCCTGGCTCGCCGCCGCGGCGCTCCTCCTCGTCGGCATCGTTTGCGGCCGCACCATCGGCTGGATCGTCGACGGACGCTCCGCCGCCGGGATGCCGGAGCTCGCCGTCGAGCTGGTCGTCCTCGCCACGCTCGTCGGCTACGTGCGCGCCGATGGCTCGACGCCCGTCGATGCAGAGCCCACCCACCGGCCCGCACGTCGAGGCGTCCGACGACGGAGGTGGATCGTGGCCGCGCTCGTCGCGGTGGCGGTCGCCGCCGTCGCCGTCGTCCTCCTGAGCCGGACCGTGCAGCAGGAGATCTTCGACCGCGCCGCGCTGAAGATGGCGGCAACGACCAACACGGCTCCGCTGCAGGACGACGCCATACGCGTGGCCATCTGCGGCTCCTCGGCGCCGCTGCCGAGCGCCTCACGCGCCAAGGCCTGCGTGGCCGTGTTTGCCGGCGGCAAGTTCTGGATCGTCGACGCCGGCCCCGAGTCGGTGGAGAACCTGGTGCTCTGGGGCATTCCCCTCTCCTCGATCGGCGGCGTGCTCGTCACGCACTTCCACTCCGACCACATCGGCGACTTGGGCGAGCTCCAGCTCCAGACGTGGGCCGGCGGCCGGCCCTCCCGGCTCGCCGTCTACGGCGGCCCCGGCGTGGAGCGTCTCGTCAACGGCTTCAACGAGGCCTACGCGCTCGACCAGGGCTACCGCACCCGGCACCACGGCGAGACGGTGATGCCCTCGACGACCTGGGGCATGGTGGCGCACACGGTCGAGCTCGACGGCCCCGCGACGCCGGCGAAGGACCGCACCGGCCTCGTCCTCGAGGAGGGTGGGCTGCGCATCACCGCCATCGAAGTCGACCACGCCCCGATCGAGCCCGCCTACGCCTACCGCTTCGACTACCGCGGCCGATCGGTGGTGGTCAGCGGCGACCTCAAGTACCACCCGCCGCTGGCGCGGGCCGCTGCGGGCGCCGACGTGCTGGTCTCGGAAGCGATCGCCACGTCGATGACGCAGGCGCTCGGCGCCGGGGCGAAGAGCGCCGGCAAGGACCGCACCGCCGCGATCATGCACGACATCGAGGACTACCACATCACTCCCGAGCAGGCGGCGACGATCGCCAACGACGCGAACGTGAACCTCCTCGTCTTCTACCACCTGCTGCCGGCGCCGGACGGCTTCCTCCCCCGCCGTCTCTTCGCGCAGGGCGTCAACGAGGCCCGCAAGGGCGACTGGACGATCGCCGACGACGGCAGTCTCTACACCCTGCCGTTCGGCTCGAAGGAGGTGCGCATCGGCAGCACGGGCGACTGACCTCTACCGCAACCACCAGCATGAACTCGACCAGGCCCGCCCGCTCCCATGGGCGGGCCTTTCTCCATCTGCGCCTCCCACCCCTTGACTCTGGAGTGCCCTCCAGGGTTTAACTTGTCCATGCCAACGATGGACGAGGCACCGCTCAGGATCGGCGAGCTGGCGACACGGTGCGGGGTGACACCGGACACCATCCGCTTCTACGAGCGGGAGAAGCTCCTCCCGCGGGCACGGCGCACGGCATCCCGCTACCGGGTGTACGACGGAAGTGACGAAGATCGCGTGCGCTTCATCCGCCAGGCGCAGGCGATCGGGCTGACCCTCGACGCCATCCGCGAGCTCGTGCGCGAGCAGCGCCTCCACACGCCCGGGGAATGCCGCCGCGTGGCGGGCCTGCTGCGCGAGCGCATCGACGCGCTCGACGGCAAGATCGCCGAGTTGCGGTCGTTTCGCCGCCGGCTCGCCGAGAGCCTGGCGCGTTGCGAGACGGCCGACGGCGCGTCGTGCCCCGTGGTCGTCGACCTCGCCAGGCCCGCCCAGGTGCGGTCCGGGGCACGCTGATGGAAGTCGACCACGTCGCCCCCGATGCCATCGGATCCTGCCCGGAGTGCGCGCGGCGCGGCCGGAACGTCGAGCGCATCACGGTCGAGGCCATGCTGCGTCCCGCCGCGCTCGCGCTCCTCGCCGACCCCGAGCACCGCTTCTGCCCGACGCCGGAGTGCGAGGTCGTCTACTTCGGTCGCCGCGACCGCTTCCACCGCGACGAGGTCGCGGTTCCGGTGTTTCAGAAGGAGCCCAGCGGGGGCCGCTTGGCCTGCTACTGCTTCGTCGTCGGCGAGGACGACATCCGGCAGGAGCTGGCCGCCGGGGGCTCCTCCCCGGTGGTCGACCGGATCACGGCCCTCGTTCGGGCCGGCCGCTGCGAGTGCGAGGTCAAGAACCCCCAGGGGAGCTGCTGCCTCGGCAACCTCGCAGCCATCGCCAAGTCGGCGGCAGCCGCGCTTGCCGCGGAACCGTCACCGCCAGCAACCGTGAGGACCTGCGCCGAATGAGCTCCTCGGACCGCACCGTCGTGCTGCGCATCGTCGTCGTCGATCCACCCGCGGGCGTCGCGGTCGCGCTGCAACGGGGCAAGGGCGAGCTCGCGCAGCGTACGGTGGCGGACGGCTCGAGGCTCTCCTTCGAAGCCGCCGTGCGCGCGCGAGCCGGCAGTGATCGCCCGAACTTCCTCGGCGACTTCGCGCAGGGTCCCCGTGGCGCAAGGTTCGTCTACCTGACATGGGGCACGTCCGCAGGACAGCCGGGCTCGTGCTGGACGCGGCGCACCAAGGTCCCCCTCTCCGGCATCACCTGGGACCTGGTCGATCGCGCCGACGCGTCGACGCAAGTCCTCGAGGCGCGCATCGCCGGCACCGGGCGGGACGGCGGCCCGGCCTGCGCGACCGTGCCGCTGCTCGGCGACGGCTGGAGAATCGCGACGGGCACACCGGGAGCGTCGCGTGACTGACCCCTCGACGGCCGGCACGTCCGCGCCGTCGCGCCGGCGAGGCGCCGGTCGCGGCCGCCAGCTCGGCGCAGCCGGTGCCGCCGCGTCCGGCGCCGGGGCGGCGTTGGTGGCGACGGCCGCGACGGCGTGCTGTGCGGGGCCGGTGCTGGCGCCGTTGATCGTCGGCGTGCTCGGCGCCGGCGGCGCCGCCTGGGCGGCCGGGTTGAAGCCCTACAGCGTCTGGTTGCTCGGCGCCTCCGCGCTGCTCCTGGCGTACGGCTTCTGGTCCACCCGCAGCGTCCCCACGCGCTGCGACCTGGAGACCGGGCCGCAGCGAGGCTGGGCCAGCACCGCGGTGCGCGCAGTCCTCTGGCTCGCGGCGGCGCTCTGGCTGGCGGCGGTGGCGGCGAACGTGGTCCTCGGAACGTGAAGGGGTGAAGGCACGATGAAGACGACCTGGTTGACGGCGCTCCTCGTCCTGCTCGCGTGCGGCGGCTCGGACGCCGACACCGCCCGAGAGAGTCGCGCTCGCCATGAGAGCCTCGACGCGTCTGGCGAGCCGCTGCGAGCCGCCTTCAACGCCGCCGAGGGAAAGGTCCGCGCGGTGCTCCTCGCCTCCCCCACCTGAGGGGTCTGTCTGCGAGGGGTCTCCTCGCTGCAGAAGCGGTGGCTGGACGAGCAGCAGGGCAACGACATCGCCGTCTTCGTCGTCTGGTCCGATCAGGTCGGCGCGCAACCCAGGCACGTCGCCGAGGCCGCCGAGCTCATGCCCGACCCGCGGGCACGCCACTACTGGGACGGCGGCCGCGTCGTCGGGCGGGGCTACCGGACGTTGAAGCTCGACGGCCGCCCGCTCGACCTCGGCATCGAGGCCTGGGACGTCTGGATGCTCTTCGACGGCAAGGCCCGCTGGACCGTGCCGGGGCCGCCCGAGCCCGCGTGGTGGGAGCACCAGCTCCACGGGCTGCCGGAGGAGCGCCGGCTCGATCCCGATCGCTTCGCCGGCAAGGCGGCTGCGCTGCGAGCTCGAGGGCCCAAGCCCAAGCCCTGAAGGGTGCGCGGCGGGCGGCGGTCGCGTCGACTCGGCGGCGTTCCGCCACGGGGGATAGGATCGCTCCAACGCTCGAAATGGCGGTGGCGATGGCTGAAGGCCACGAGAGCTCTGGAGCGGATGGGTCGGGGCCTCCTGGCGACCCGACGGCCGCCGGCGACCGCGGCGGTGTCGCGCAAGAGCCGGCGATGGAGCCCGCCCGCCTCCTGGAAATGATCGGCGATGCCTTCGTCGCCTTCGACGACGACCTCCGCTACACCTACGTCAACGCGCGGGCCGCGGAGATCCTCGGCCGTAGCGCACCGGATCTCGTCGGCAAGCGTTACTGGGACGAGTTTCCCGATGCCCGCGGAACTCCGTTCGCCAATGCCTACGAGCGAGCCCTCGAGACACGCCAACCCATCCACCTGGAGAGCTACTACGCGCCCTGGGACCGCTGGTTCGAGAACCGCATCTACCCCTCGGCGAACGGCCTCGTCGTCTTCTTCACCGAGGTCACCGACCGCAAGCTCGCCGAGGCAGCCGTCGCGCGCGAGTGCGACTTTTCCAACGCGCTGCTCGACAGCCTGCCGGGCATCTTCTACCTCTGCGACGAAGACCTGAAGTTCCGGCGCTGGAACCAGAACTTCGAGACGGTGACCGGCTACTCCGCCGGCGAGATCGCCGCCCTGAGCCCGTTCGCCCTCTTCAGCGGCGACCAGCGGGCGCCTCTCGAGGCGGGTATCGGGCGAGTCTTCGCCACGGGAACCGCCGACGGCGAGGCGCTGCTCGTCGCCAAGGACGGCACCTCGCGCCCCTACTACTTCACTGCCAAGCGGGCCGTCATCGAGGGCAAGGCCTGCCTCGTCGGCGTCGGCTGGGACGTGGGCGACCGGATCGCGGCCGCCGCCGCGATCACCGCCAGCGAGCGGCGCCTGGCGCTCATCTTCGACACGGTCGGCGACGTCATCTTTCTGCTCGCCGTCGAGCCGGAGGGCGTCTTCCGGTTCGCCTCCGTCAACGCGGCATTCCTCGCCGTCACCGGGCTGGTCGCGGATCAGGTCGTCGGCAGGCGGGTCGAGGAGGTGCTCCCCCCGGCGGCGCACGATCTCGTGCTGGCGCGCTACCGGGAGGCGATCCGCGAGCGCCGGACGGTGCGCTGGGAGGAGGTCTCCGAGTACCCCACCGGCACGCTGCACGGCGAGGTGGCGGTGACCCCGGCTATCGACGAGCGCGGCGTCTGCACCCACCTCATCGGCTCGGTCCACGACATCACCGAGGCGCGCCGTGCCGCCGAGACGATCCGGCGGCTCAACGTCGAGCTCGAGGGGCGGGTCGCCCAACGGACCGCGCAGCTCGCGACCGCCTACAACGACCTCGAGACGTTCTCCTATTCGGTGTCGCACGACCTCCGCGCGCCACTGCGGGCCATTGGCGGCTTCGCCGAGATCATCGCCCGCCGCCATGGGCCGAGCCTGCCCGCCGAAGCGCAGCGCTACTTCGACAACATCGTGCTGGCGAGCGAACGGATGGGCCAGCTCATCGATGCGTTGCTCAGGTACTCGCGGCTGGGACACCGCGCGGTGCGCCGCGAGCCGGTGCCGCTCTCGGAGGTTCTCTCGTCGCTCGTCGCCGCCTTCGGCCAGCGGCTTCACGAGACGGGGATTCTCGCGGTCGCGCCCGACCTGCCGGCGGTCCTCGGCGATCGCGTGCTGCTCGATCAGGTGTTCTCGAACCTCCTCGACAACGCGATCACTTACAAGAGCCACGACCGGCCGCTCGAGGTCGCGGTCGACTGGCGGCGGGACGGCGGCGCCGTCGTCGTGAGCGTGCGGGACAACGGCATCGGCATCGCCCCCCAGCACCACGAGAAGATCTTCAACGTCTTCCAGCGCCTGCACAGCGACGAGGAATACCCGGGCACGGGCATCGGTCTCGCGACCGTCAAGAAGTCCCTCGATCTGCTAGCCGGCAGTGCCAGTGTGGAATCGAATCCCGGGGCGGGCGCCACCTTCCACGTCCGGCTTCCCGCGGCCTGAGCCGAGGACCCGAGCAACCGCATGCAGAACCCCGCTACGCTCGGCATCGCTCCCGCCAGAGGCGACAGGATCATCCACGTCCTGTACGTCGACGACAACCGGTTCGACCGTCAGCTGGTGCGCGACGCGCTCGAGCTGGAGCACGACGGGTTCGCGCTGACCGAAGCGGCCTCCCGGCAGGACCTCGACGCCGCGCTCGTGGGCGGCCGCTTCGACGTCGTGCTCTCCGACTTCAACATCCTCGGCTTCGAGGGGCTCGAGGTGCTGGCGGCGGTCAACGCGCTGCCCCGGCCGGTGCCCGTGGTGATCGTCACCGGCACCGGCTCCGAGGAAGTCGCCGTCACGGCGATGAAGCAGGGTGCCGCCGACTACGTCATCAAGACCGCGAAGCACATCCAGAGGTTGCCGGCGACCATACACGCCGTGCTCGAGCGGCAACGACTCGTCGAGGAGAAGGAGCGCGCCCACCAGCTCAGCGCCGAGCTCCTCGAGCGGCTCCAGCGCACCAACGCCGACTTGCTCGTGGCCTACGACGCCACCATCGAGGGGTGGTCGCGCGCTCTCGACCTGCGCGACAAGGAGACCGAAGGGCACGCGCAGCGGGTCACCGAGGTCGCCGTCGCGCTGGCGCGCGCCGTTGGCATCCCCGAGGACGAGCTGGTCCACGTTCGCAGGGGCGCGCTCTTGCACGACATCGGCAAGCTCGGTGTACCCGACCAGATCCTCCACAAGCCGGCCCCGCTCTCCGACGAAGAGTGGGAGGTGATGCGGCTCCATCCGGTCCACGCGCGCGACCTGCTGGCGCCGATCGCCTTCCTGGGCCCGGCGCTCGACATCCCGCTCTACCACCACGAGCGCTGGGACGGCGGCGGGTACCCGCGCGGTCTGCGTGGCGAGCAGATCCCCCTCATCGCGCGCGTCTTCGCGGTGGTGGACGTCTGGGACGCCCTGCGCTCGGACCGGCCCTACAGGCCGGCCATGAACCGCCAGGCGGCGCTCGACTACATCCGTTCCGCCGCCGGCACGCAGCTCGACCCCACCATCGTCGAGGCCTTCCTGGCGCTGCCGCCTTGATCGAAGCCGGGGGCCTCGCTCAGGAAGCAGCTCACTGCAAACGAGCTCACTTGGGAAACAGGTCCACCGGCACCTCGGTCACCGCGTCGATCGGCAGGCCGTTCCTCGCCGCCGCCTCGCGCACCGCCTCCTCGCTCGGGCCCCGGTAGATGCAGAAGGTCTTGGTCTTGTCGGCATTGGCGTAGGACTGGATCCAGGCGACGTCGACCGACGCGTTGTTGGCGTTCACGGTCTGCTTGACGGCGGAGTCGAGGCCGTCCAGGGCTCCGGGCGGAAAGGTGCGTTCGATGAGGTAGCGGCGCAGGGTCATGGGTATCTCCTTTGATTACGCGGGCAGGCTACGGCCGGCGAGGCCCTTCCGTCCGGGTGGCACGGGGTGGGACGTTCGAGCGCGCCTGGACGCTGCGCGATTCCATGCTGCGCGACCTCGCGGTGGACCCCCCATGGGCATCGCTGCACGGTGAGCCGCGCTACCGCGCGTTGCTCTGGCGGCTGCGCCTGGCCGCGCCGGCCGGCTGAACGCTGCCGACCCGATGCGGGGAGCCACCGGCGCGCATCCGAGCCCACCGCTCGCATGCGCGCCGCCAGCCGTCAGTGGGAGGCGTGGCTCGTCGAGTCGCCGTTGTACTCCGCGCAGGAGACCTTGTGGTTCCAGTCGGCGAAGACGCCGGCGGGATTCCCCTGCCACGCCCAGACGTGGAGCGCGAAAAAGGCCGGGATCCCGTAGCGGTTCGGTGCGCCGTTGAAGGTGAAGAGCTGCCCGCCCAGCACCGGCGGCGCGGTGTGAGCGGCGTTCCACGCGTCGGCGAGGACGACGAACTCGACGCCGACGAGCTGAGGCCGCCCGTCCTTCCACTGGTACATGAGCGCCTCGGGCCGCGTCGCGTCGAGCTGGCCGTCGCCGACGAGGTCGCCGTTGACGAAGTGCACGCCCATGGCGCCGCCCTCCGGTCCGTTCACACAGCCATGAAGCAGGCCGTAGCCGGCCGCTTCCGCCGCATCCAGCTGGCGGAAGCGCGCCGTCGCGCCGCGCACCTGCTCGACCAGCCGGTCCGCCGCTTGTGCGGCCTCCGCCATCGACTCCACGCCGTCACCCTCTTGCGCCGGCGCGACCGCCGACAGGAACGCACAGAACAAGACCAGCGCAATGCCACTCCGCAGCAACCGTCTGTGAGCCATGGTGCTCCTCCTTGGCCGCCCACTGTAGGGATCGCGCGGGGTCGCGTCCGGAGGGAACGGAGGCGGATTCCGGGTGAGATCGGGGTGACCGACCCCGGGCGTCCCTCGCCACCTGCGAGTCGCGGCGCCGGCCTTGGACGGGGTGTAGAGTGAACTGCCCCATGGCACCGCCGGACCAGCCATCTGCTCCGGAGCCCGACGACGACGCGACGGTGCAGCTCTCGGCCGGGCCGGGCTCCTCACGGCGAGCCCCCACCTCTTGGGCCCCCACCCGCCCGCCAGGCGAGCTGCTCGCCGGCCGCTATCGCATCGTCGGCCATCTCGGCCGCGGCGGCATGGGGGACGTGTACGCGGCCGACGACGTGGAGCTCCACGAGCGTGTCGCCCTCAAGATCCTGCGTCCCGACGTGGCCTCCGAGCCGGAGATGCTCGAGCGTTTCCGGCGCGAGATCCAGCTCGCACGCAAGGTCACGCACCCCAACGTCTGCCGGACCTTCGACCTCTTCCACCACCACGAGCCGACGGGCGGCGACGAGCTGTTCCTCACCATGGAGCTGCTCTCGGGCGAGACCTTGCGAGAGTGCATCCAGCGGGAAGGGCCGATGGCCCCGGACGAGGCGCGTCCCATCTTCGAGCAGACGGCGGCGGCCCTCGTAGCAGCCCACGCGGCCGGGATCATCCACCGCGATCTGAAGAGCGCCAACATCCTGCTCATCGCGCAGGAGGGTGCCCCCTCGCGGGCGGTGGTGACGGACTTCGGCCTCGCCCGCGCCACGTCCGGAGGGGCACAGCTCGCCACGCTCACCCGCCTCGAACAGATCGTCGGCACTCCGGCCTACATGGCTCCCGAGCAGGTGGCCGGAGGCGAGGTGACGCCCGCCGCCGACCTCTATGCGCTCGGCGTCGTCATGTACGAGGTGTTGACAGGCGACCTCCCCTTCGTCGCCGACTCGGCGCTGTCGACGGCGCTCAAGCGGCTGCAAGAGGCCGCACCCTCGCCGCTCGTCGCGGCGCCGAACCTCGATAGGCTTTGGGAGCGCATCATCCTGCGCTGCCTGGAGCGCGACCCGGCCGACCGCTTCGCCAGCGCCACCGACCTGCTGCACGCGCTGCGCGGGGAGTCGGTGGCCCCGGGCCGGGGCAAGGCGTTCCGCAAGCGACGGCTCATCGCCGGCGCGGCGCTCGGCGTCGGGCTGGTCCTCGCGGCGTCGCTGCTCCTGTACCGCGCCCGCCGTTCGCCGCCGGCGGCGCCGTCCGCCGTTGCGGCAGTTGCACCCGTCACCCAGGGCCGCCGCTCGGTGGCGGTCATGGGCTTCCGCAACCTCTCCGGCAGGCCCGACGCCAGCTGGCTCTCGGCGGCGCTCGCCGAGATGCTGCGCAGCGAGCTCGCGGCCGGCGAAAAGCTCCGGCTGGTGCCGGCCGAGACCATCGCACGGACGAAGATCGAGCTGCGCCTTGGGGAGCCCGACAGCCTCGCCGCCGACACGCTCAAGCAAGTCCGAGCCAACCTGGGGAGCGACTACCTGCTCCTCGGCTCCTACACCGCTCTGGGCAGCGCCGGCGACCGCCAGATCCGGCTCGACCTGCACCTGCAGGACACCATGGCCGGCGAGACCCAGACCGCCACGCTGGTCGGCACCGAAGGAGAGCTGTTCGACCTGGTGGCGCGGGCGGGCACCGAGCTCCGCAGCCGGCTCGGCATCGGTCCTCTCTCCGCCGGCGATGCCGGCCTGGCGCGCGCCTCGCTGCCCGCCACACCAGCGGCGGCGCGACTGTACGCGGATGGCCTCTCCCGCCTCCGTCTGTACGACGCGGTCGCCGCCAGGGACCTGCTCGAACGCGCGGTGGCCGCCGATTCCCGCTATCCCCTGGCGCACGCCGCCCTCTCCTCGGCCTGGTCGGCGCTCGGCTACGACGCCAAGGCCCTCGCCGAGTCCAAGCTCGCCTTCGACCTGGCGGCGGGTCTGCCACGCGAGGAGCGCCTGCTCGTCGAAGGGGCCTACCGCGAGGCGGCGCGCGAGTGGGACAAGGCGGTCGACATCTACGGGATCCTGTGGGGCTTCTTTCCAGACAACGCGCACCACGGGCTGCGGCTGGCGGAGGCGCAGACCGGCGCCGGCCGTGGGAAGGACGCGCTCGCCACCCTCGAGCAGGTGCGCCGGCTGCCACCGCCCGCCGGCGAGGATCCGCGCATCGACCTCGCGGAGGCCGGCGCCGCCGGCTCGCTGGCCGACTCGCGGCGCCAGCTCGACGCCGCGCGGCGGGCGATCGCCAAGGGCGAGGCCCTGGGGGCTCGACTCCTGGTGGCGCGCGCGCACCTGGCGCTGAACCGCGCCCTCCGTCAGAGTGGCGACGTCGAGGGAGCGCTCGGCGCCGCCGACGCCGCCCTGCGCGCGTTCCGCGCCGCCGGCGATCAGACAGGCGCGGCGCAGGCGCTCAACGAACGCGGCATCACGCTCTTCGGTCAGGGCAAGTTCGCCGAGGCGAAATCGACCTACCAGGAGGTGATCGCCACCGCTCGCCGCATCGGCGACCGCCGCACCGCCGCCCGTGCCCTCAACAACCTCGCCAACGTCTACGGCACGCAAGGCGACCTCACCGGTGCGCGCCGAACCTACGAGGAGCTGCTGCCGATCTTCCGCGAGGTGGGGTCCAAGATCGGCGAGGCGAGCGTCCTCGGCAACCTGGGCAGCGTGCAGCAGCTGCAAGGCGACCTCGAGGCGGCCGTGCGCTCGATGCGCGAAGCCGGGCGCATCTTCGGCGAGATCGGACAGCGCCGCGGGGAGGCCGGCGTCGCGAATGGGCTCGGCGGCCTCGCCCTCGAGCGGGGCGACCTCGGCGAGGCGGCGGCGAGCTACGAGCAGAGCCGCTCGATCTGCGCGGCGATCGAGGACAACAGCTGCGTGGCTAGCGCCATCGGCGGCCTCGCCGAGGTGCTCGTCGCGCGCGACGATCTCGCGGCGGCCCGACTGCGGCACGAGGAAGCCCTGGCCATGCACGAGGCCCTGGGCGAGAAGGACGCCATCGCCGCCAGCCGCACGGCGCTGGCGTCTCTCGCCGTGGTGGCCGGACGTCCGGCCGAGGCGGAGGCTCCGGCCCGCGCCGCCGCGGCCGAGTTCGAGCAGGAGGAGGCTCTCGACAGCCAGGCCCAGGCGCTGGCGATCGTCGCCGAGTCGCTGCGCGCGCGCGGTCGGCACCGGGAGGCGCTCGAGCTCGCGCAGCGCGCGTCGGCGCTCTTGGCCAAGAGCGCCAACCTCGCGGTGCGCCTGCAAGTGGCAACGACCGACGCCCGTGTCCGCGCCTCGGCGGGCGAGCCGGATCGGGCCATCCGCGAGGTGCTGACGGTGGTGGCCAGCGCGCGGAAGGCCGGCATGGTGAGGCTCGAGCTGGAGGCCCGGCTGGCGCTCGGCGAGGCCGAGGTCGAGGACGGCAGGCCGGAGGGCGCGCCCCGCCTGCGCGAGCTCGCCGCTCAGGCCGCCGGTCGCGACTTCCACCTCATCGCGCGGCTGGCGAACGAGGCCTTGCCCGGCGGCTAGCGTCCTATCGAGGTGGCAACGACCGCTCGAGCTCACCGAGCCGCTCGCCGAAGCGCTGGCGATCGAACCGGTTGGGGTCGTCGAGCTCGGCAAAGAGCTCGCGCACGTGCTTCGGCAGCGGGCCGCGGGCCACGCTTGGCCGGCGCTCGCTCAGGAAGGCAACGAGCGACTGCACGGCGAGCGCCGTCTGCTCGGCGCTCTCGCGGTCGGCGGCCTCGAGGTAGGCGCGGTCGTGGGCCAGCGCGGCGAGGAGGTCGTGCGCCGAGCGCTCGCTCCAGTCGGTGCCGGCGATTTGGGGTAGGGCGCGGTCGAGGCCGGCAGCGATGCGCTCGCAGGTCTCGGTCAGGCGCGCCGCCGGCGTGTTGAGGCGAGCGATCTGCTCGGCGAGCTTCTCCATCTCGGCGTCGAGCGCGGCGCGCTCCTGGGGAGCTGCGGCGGCCACCAGGTGGCGGAGCACCGCCCAGCGCGCCGGGCTCCAGCTCGGCAGACCGGCGCGGTAGCGGTACCCGCGCACCTGGCGCCAGCGGCCGGTGGCGAGGTCGTGGTGGCAGGTGTCGCAGGTGAGCTCGGCGAACTCCGGCCAGCGGTCCGAGGCGGCGCGGTGGCGCAGCAGCAGAAGGCCACTGCGAAACGTCTCCGCCTGGCCCACCGCCCACGCAGCCAGGCCGTGGCTGTCGCGCCGGCCCTCCGTGTCGCGCCGCTCCGCGAACGGCAGCCAGTGCGCCGGCATCGACTCGGTGTAGTTGTCGAGCTCGAAGACCAGCTCCGGGTGGCCGGCGGCGAGCAGCTCGTGGTCGACCTGCTGGCCGGGCTTGCCGCCATGACAGCCGAGGCAGACGCGGGCGCGGCCCCGCGGGTCGCGCAGGTCCACCATGCCCGCCGTGAGCGAGTCCTGGTGCGACCAGCCCGTCTCGTTGTGTCGCGCCAGCCAGCCCCCCGCCGGGCCGTGGCACGACTCGCAGGAGATGCCGTCGGCGAGCTCGAGCGGTACCGCCTGGGCGCGTGCCGGCACGTCGAGGGCGTGGCAGACGAGGCAGCGCTGGCTCCGGTCGGGAGGCCCGGCGAGCCCGAGGTTCTTGGCGATGAGGCGCGACTGCGCGTTGAACAGCGGCTCTCCGGCCCGGCGGTGCGGATCTTGGTGGAACCAGGTGCCGAACTCGTTCTGCAACACGTCGTGGGTCTGCCCCGGCTCGGCGTTGCCGTGGCAGTTTGCGGAGGCGCAGGTGCCGGGGCCCACGTATTGGCCGGCGCTGTAGCTCGCCCCGGCGCCGGTGCGCACCGCCTCACCGAGTTGACGCGGGACGCCAGGCGCCGGTGTGGCGGACGGGGTCGGCGCTGCTGCCGCCGGCGGCTGCGGTCGCGAGGGCGTGGAGTTGGCGGTGGCGAGGAGGGCGAGGGCGGTGACGGCCGCGCGCCGCCAGCGCACTCCTCCGCCATGACGCATTCCCCCACGAATCCAATCGAGGAGGCGCAGCGCGTTCATGGGTGCCTCCCGGGAGAGCGATGATGGGCAGAGTCTCCGGGCATGGGTCGGGGCTGGGCGGTGGCGCCCCCTGCCCGTGGAGAGGCAGGGGGTCGGGGGGACAGGGGTGAAGCCAAACCCAGGGGAGCGGGTCGGGTGGGTGGTGGCAGCGGGCTCTGCCCGCGGGGGGGGTCGTCGCTGACCGTGTAGAGCGTGCCGTCGTGAAGGTAGAGCCGTTGCATCTCGACCAGATCGAGGGGCCGCGCGCCGATCCGGTTGAATACCGCCACCTGGTGGCCGCTCTCGTCGACGGCGCGGTCGCGGTCGAGCCCCTTGGAGAGGGCCAGCGCCGGGCCGTGCGTGCGGCGGGTGGCCACCAGCCGCGGCGCCGGCCGTGGGCTGAAGCCGAGGTAGCCGGGCACGGTGTCGGGAGGCGTCAGCTCGAGCACGCGCAACCCGTTCCTGCCGTCCGCTACGTACGCGAAGAACGTCGCGTAGCTCGCCGCCACCTTGACGTCTGTGGTGTCGGTGAGCGCGCCGCCGGCGTCGAAGACCTGGTCGATGGTCGGGTGTTCGGGTCGCTCGACGTCGACGATCACCAGTCCTTGCGCGCCCGCGGCGACGTAGGCGTAGGTGCGCGCCACGTAGACCGCGCGCGCGTCGGCGATGGGGCCGGCGTGGGTCACCAGCCGCGGCTTCCCGGGGTGGGTGACGTCGACGACCGCGAGCCCCTTGCGGTCGGTGACGAAGGCGTAGCGGAACTGCACCTGCACCGAGGTCGGGCGCTCGACCTCGGCGAGCACCGCCAGCAGTCGCGGTTTCTGCGGCGTGGCGACGTCGACCACCACAAGGCCGCGATCGCAGGCGACGTAGACGGTGTCGCCGGCGATCGCCAGCGCGCGCGCGCCGGCGAGCACCCCGTCGGGGTTGAAGCTCGGCTTGCCGTCGAGCGGCTCGCGGGCGAGGAAGTTGTTCGCCGGGTCGCCGTCGCTCAAGGTGTCGACGTTGACCAGCACCAGCCCCTCGACGCGGTCGGCGACGACGGCGTAGTGGTAGATGGGCGCCATCGGTGCTTCGCGGTTCTCGGGGTACTGCTCGCTCGTCCGTCGCCATGGCGCCACCGGGTCGTTGGTGGGCAGCGCCACGGCGGCGGCGTCCCGGGTGCGCACGTAGGTGCGCTGGCCGAGCGGCGACACCGGCGCGGTGACGATGCGCTCGGAGGCGTCCTTGTTGTCGACGTTGGCGACGTCGAAGACCACCAGGCCGGCCGCGCCGGCGGCGGTGTAGAGGTATTCGCCGCGTAGCTGCAAGCTCGTGATCTCGCCCTTGCCGTGGTGGTGGTGAGCCTCCCGCAGCTCGCCCCGCCGCGCCTCGTGCTGGCGGAAGAAGTCGGGGTAGGCGAGGCGGTGCAGGGTGCCGCCGATGACCGCCTGCGGCTCCTCCCACTCGGAGACCGCCACCGCCTCGATGCCGTCATCCCCCAGCCCCACCCACGAGTACCGGCCGACGAAGTTCATGGTGTTGGTGCCGAGCAGTAGCACCTGCGCCATCCAGGCGTTGTTGTCGTTCTTGTCCGAGACGTGGCAGTCGCTGCAGGTGCGCGTCTCCGTGGTGCGCACGGTATGCGGCACGTGCGGGTTGAAGGCCTGGCTCGTGAAGCCGGGCGCCGAGATCGGCGGCTGCTGGACGTAGACGCGCTGCCGGTTGAGGTTGGTGGACGAGATCACCAGCGCGCTCGAGGAGCGCACCGGGACGATCCGGTTGCCCAGCACGTCGCCGTTCTTGCCCAGCATGAAGGCGTCGGTGCGCACCACCTGCGGGTTGTAGGAGGCGTAGTTGCGCGACGTCGCGCCCTCGTAGTGATTCGACACGGTCTTGGCGTTGGCCTCCTGCGGCAGGTGGCAGCCGAAGCACGACGTGACCCACGCGGTGTGACAGGTGTAGCAGGCCATGCGCGAGGCCGCGTGCGCCAGGCGCTCGGCGGGTGCCGCCGGGTCGCCGAACGTGGCGCCGTCGCGTTCGACGGTCTTGGCGCGCGCGGCGCGCTCGTTGTAGCGCGCGTTGCCCGGAGTGACCGTGTCGTGCACCTGCACCACCTCCCACTCCTTGCTCTCGTCGAGCATCGAGCGCTGGAAGAGTGCCGTCCCCGTTGCCGTGGTGCGCCAGGTGAACCGCTGCTGGCCGAAAGGAGTCGTGCCGAGGGAGAGGTCGGTGCCACCGGGCGGCGCCGCCGGGCCGGAGGTGCGCAGGTTGCTGCGCGCAGCGACCGTGCCGTGGCAGTCCTGGCACTGGATCTCGACAGCATTGCCGTATTCGCCGTGCAGCAGGCCGTCGCCGTGGCTGTCGCGCGAGAAGTGGCAGTCGGCGCAGTGCATGCCGCGCTCGAGGTGGATGTCCTGGAGGTGCACCGCCTTCTGGAAGCGCTGCGGATCGGAGAAGTCGATGAGGCCGCCCTCGCGGTCGAGCAGCCGCCCTTGCCGGTCGCGCTTGAACACCGCCGCGAACAGCCAGCCGTGGCCGTGGTAGTCGGCGAGCTGGGTCTGCTGCAGCGTGGGATTGAGCTCGCTCGAGCGCGCCAGGAACTCGCGGTCGCTCCACAGGCCGCGCACGGCGGCGCCCTCGGGGTTGTGCTCGAGGCTCTGCCGCTTCTCCTCCTCCGTCGGATAGCGCTGCGCGGCGGGCCACAGCGCCGCGCCGTCGCTCACGTAGTCCCACATGGTGTAGCCCATGTAGGTGTTGAGGAAGGCGTTGGGCTGGTGCATGTGGCAGGTCATGCACTGGCTGGTGGGGATGGCGCGCGTGAAGCGGTGGCGAATGGGGTGGCCCGGCTCGTCGCGGGCCAGTGTCGGGTCGCTACTGCTGCTCAGGCCGCGGTGGCCGTAAGCGGCCCAGGGGCCGGAGTGGAGCGGGTCGCGGTCGTTGGCGTAGACGACGTGGCAGCCGGTGCAGCCGCTGGAGCGGAAGTCGCCGGGGTGGTCGTTGGTGCCGAGCAGGGAGAGGTGCGGGTCGTTGAGCCGCGTCTTGTGGAGGTTGATCAGCGCCGGGCTGATGCGCAGGCCGGTGCCGCGGCCGCGGTTGCTGAAGCGGATGTCGGGCCGGCCGGGCTCCTCGCCGGGGTTGGGGTTGCCGATCTCGGGAAAGGCCGAGGGCTGCAGGATTCCGCCGCGCTCGAAAGCGCGGAAGTATTCGCCCGGCTGGATTACCTCCCAGCGCGGCAGCGGCAGCAGGAAGGGACGCGCGCCGCGCGCCCGCTCCTCGTCGGTGAGCGGCAGCACGGGCGCGATGCGCTGGGCCTTGCCGTCGGCGCCGTAGCTCTCGCCGAAGAGAGCCCCCTTGATGGGCAGGATGCCGTTGGCGTAGGCGGCGGCCGCCCAGAAGATGGCGGTGGTTGTCATCGGGCTCTTGGGCACCGCGTTGACCTGTGTCTGATGGCAAGGGCCGCACACTTGCTGCGAGACGCGCAGGTCGCCGGGGTTGATGAAGCGGACGCGCTCGGGCGACTCCTCGAGGAGTAGCGTGTAGGTGTTCTCGGGGTTCCTCGCCGAGGGCTCGCCGTCGCTCCCCTGCCAGCGCTCCGGGAACCGCGCCGGCACGTGGGCACGGTCGCGGGCGGTCCTGTATTCCGTGCTTCCGCGCACGGCGCCGGCAGGCGCCTCGGCCGAGGCGTCGCCGCCGTGGCAGTCGACGCAGGCGAGCTTGACCGCCGGCGAGGCGTGCATCGGCTCGATGCCGCCGTGGCAGCCGAGGCAGCCGACGCTGCGCGCGGTGGCTTCCTCCGCGGTCTGGTGGGCGACCGCCGGCGGGCCGGCGTCGATCGTGGAGGCGGCGGGCTCGGCGGCGGCGAGGACGGCGGCGACGCCGAAGGGCAGCAACAACAAAGCGGCGAGGGCTACGCCCAGGAGGCGAGCGGAGGCGGATGCCGCAGCTGTCGTCGTCGTCGTCGTCGTCATCAGAGGGTCATGGTCGTCAGAACGTCAGGGTCAAGGTCGAGAACGCCTGGTAGAGCTCGCCCTCCTGCTCGAAGATCTGGGTGAAGCCGCGGCCGGGGCGGAAGCCCGCGAGCCCGCCGAGCACCACCACGTTCTGGTTGAGGAAGGGGCGCCAGCGTGCCCCCACGCTGACGTCCCAGCCGATCTCCTCGTCGATCGGCGCCTGGAAGAGGAGCCCCTCGAGCACCTCGGTGCGGTCGAAGCGCAGGTGGTTGGCGGTGACGACCACTTTGAGCTTGGGCGTCAGCTCGAGATCGAGCCCCACGCTCACCAGCCGCAGGCCGGGATTGACGAAGTTGGGCTGCCCCTCCTCGCGGCTGGTGCGCAGGTCGGGGAGCAGGCTGCCGCGGTTGACCAGCGTGACGCCGGTGCCGGCGAGCCGGATCGCCATCCGGTTCCAGAAGCTGAAGCCGCCGCCCGCGAAGTTGGGGCGGTCGGCGATGGCGTCGAAGCCCTCGGCGTCGCGGTCGTTGAGCTCGTCGTCGCCGCTGGCGTAGAAGAAGGCGAGCTTGGGTCGGTACCAGTCACGGTCCATCGACAGCTCGAGCGCCGCTATCACCGCTCGCACGTCGACTTTCTCCTCGAACACCAGCTCACCGCCGCGCTCGACGAGCTGGCGGCCGGCGATGGGGTTGAGGCTGTCGTGGCCGATGGCGTAGTAGAGCGCCGAGTCGACGTTGACGCGGCCGAAGTGGCCGGCGCCGGCGTAGCCGAGGTAGACCACCTCGACCTCGTGTGGCGTGAGGTCGCCGACCGGGTCGGGTCGCGCCAAGAACCCGTTTTCGTCGAAGTGGAAGCTCGCCTCGTCGCGCAGGTAGTGCACGCTCAGCTCGGCGGTGTGCCCGAGATGCGGGAAGTCCTGGCGATAGACGTTGATCACCGCCACCTGCTGGTCGCGTAGCGCGAAGGTGTTGAGGCCGCTGTTGGTGTCCTTCTCCAGGCGGTCGAAGAGCGCCACGTTCCACTGCCACCGGTTGGAAGAGAGGTTGCCGAAGAGTCGCACGCCGAGGTCGAGGTCGCTGAACAGGAAGCCGCGGAAGTCGCTGGTGAAGGGCTGGACGCCGGCGCGCAGCGAGACGAAGTCGTAGGCCGGCGAGAGGTCGGCGAGCTTCTTTTCGACGAACAGCTCCTCGAGCGAGACGTGGCCGTCGGTACGCGTCGTCCCCTCGCGCACGTCGGGGTCGACGATGCCGTTCTCCTCGACGCCCAGGTAGTTGACGTTGACGGCGAGGGTCCCCTTGACCCGCCAGTCGAACGGCCTGAATGCGGTGTCGCCGCGGAAGAGGTCGCCGGAGACCAGGAAGAGCTGGGTGGCGAAGCGCTGGCGGTCGCCGCCGAAGAAGGTGACGGTGGTGTCGGACGTGCTCACGCCGGCAGGGGTGGGGAGGGTGCGCGCCTCGACCAAGGTGTCGGAGACGCCGGTGGCGACGAAGAACAGGTCGTCGCCACGGATGGGAAGGTCGCCCTTCCACACGTTCTGGTTGTAGGGGTCCCAGCGCCCGGGCTTCGCGTTGAGCTCGTAGGGAGGCGGGGTGATCCGCCAGCGGTCGGTTTGCGCCTGGAAGTCCTCCTCGCGCGGGCGCTCCGGTTGCGCGTAGGCAGGCGACACTTCGCCGGCGGCGCGTCGGGGAAGTCGGGCAACGGCGAGCGTTGCCTCGGCGCGGCCGCGCCGGCCGTCGGCGGTGGCCACTTCGGCCGTCACCGAGTACGTCCCCGGCGCCAGCGCCTGCGGCCAGGTGAGCAGCCACTCGCCACGCGCCACGACGGGGGCGGAGTGCGCGGCGTCGCCGATGGACACCGTCACCGTCGAGCCCGGCGGCGCGTCCGTGGTACCGCGCACGACCACGTGGTCGGGAGTGGCGAGCAGCTCCTCGCCGCCGGCAATCGCCAGCGTCCAAGCTGCCGTCGCGGGCGTCTCTTGCGCTCGTGTCTCTTCCGGAAGCGTCGTCGTGGCGAGGAGCGCGAGCGCCGCCGCGAGTGAGAGCATCGCGAACGGACCCGGACGGGCGGGGACAAGCCCCGCCCCTACATCCGAAGGGATCCCTCGAGTCTGGTATGGGGGCGGGGCCTGCCGCCGCCCGTCGACTCCCGGGCGGCTTCTCCGATTCTGGTGTAGGGGCGGGGCTTGTCCCCGCCCGTCCGGTCCGCTGGCACGTCGCGCTGCGCGGCCTTCCCTCATCGCTCGGCCTCGGGGCTACGAGGGAACTTGAGGAACGGCAGCCGCACGCCGCGGACGGTGACGCGGTTGGCCCAGCGGTCCGCGGGAGGCTGGAAGCCGGCGGCACCGAAAAAGGAGATGTAGTCGTCCTGCTCGACCCCGTCGCCACTGACACCCAGGCCGCCGGCGAGCCGGCCGCCACGGTACAAGGGCAGGCTGCCCGGAAAGAAGACGACGCCGCTCTGGTTCGCGTGCGGCGCCTCGTGCCCCTGCGAGCAGGGATGCGTGGAGTCGAAGAGGAAGAGGTCGAAGAAGGGGCCGGGCGCGGTGCCGTCGATACCCGGCGGGTACAGGGGCTGGGCGCCGAAGCTCACCGTGCGGTTGGAGACCGCGGTGCCGGCGGGCACGTCCTGCAGGTCCAGCGGCGCGGCCGGCGAGCCGCTCAGGTAGGCGACGTTGCGCGCCTTCGCCGCGGCCACGTCGAGCGAGAAGACCGTCGCGTCGCTCATGCGAAAGAGCGCCAGCAGACGGCCGTCGAGGTCGGCGACGGAGATCGCCATGCGGGTGCGCGATCCGAGCGGCAGGCGGATGACGGCGCGAGTGCGGCCGGCGACCGCTTCGGCCTGCCGGACGATGCGGTCCACCTCCGCCGCGGTGAGCTCGCTGCCCGCGAGCGGTCCCACGAGGTAGCCGTCGGGAGCCTCGACGCCGTCGTCGGGGCCGAAGACGAAGGTCCCGGCGGGAGACCCGGCGGTGGTGCCGCGCGGGCGCCGCGTCTGCTCGACGAAGGGGAGGCGCACGCCGTCGATGAACACGTTGCCGGGCGGCGGCAGCGGGAACTGCGGCACCGCTGCCGTCGACGCGGCGAACGCGCCGGTGAAGGCGGCGAACTCGGCGGACAGCGGCGGAGCGCCGGCGACACCCACACCGCCGAGCAGCCGCGCCGGCCCGCCCGCCCCCGCCGGCCGGAAGATGGGCACCCCTCCCGGGTCGACGGCGCGCGGGTCGGTGTCGAAGAGGTCCGCCTTGCCGGTGACGACGCCCAGGCCGCAGCCGGAGCCGTCGAACGGATTGCAGGCGAGGCCGCCGACGATGCCGGCGAGCGATCGCCCCTCGGCCGCGCGAGCGCCGGCGTTGAGCGGCGCGTTGAGGTCGCAGCCGCGGTTGCTGTTCTCGATGCCGTAGAGCGCCGCGTTGGGCGTGCGCGCCACTCCTGGCGGGAAGTGGATGCCGGAGACGAAACGCACCGTGCGTGACGACAGCGGCGCCTGGTCGTTGCTGAACCAGGCCGCGGTGCGCGCGAGGCCGACTGCGCGCTCGTCGTCGGCGCCGCTTGCACCCGGTTTGTGAAAGACGGCGAGCGGGTTGCCGAGGCGGTCGACGACCGCCACCGTCAGGGTGTCGGTGGGAAGTGCCGCCGCGGCCGCGGAGACGATCGCGGCCACCTCGGCGGCGCACAGCGAAGGACCACCGCAGACCGTCTCGCCCGGCGGCGCCGGGTCCGGAGACCCGGGCGGTGCCGGGATGCCGCCAGGCTCGCCCTCGCGTGGCTCACCGTCGACCGCCCCCTCGCGCTCCATCGCGGTGAGCGCGACGGCGAGGAGGGAGAGCAGGAGCACGACCGCGATCGGCGTCCGCCGCGTTGCGGGCTGCATGGCCAGTTCGCTGCGACTGGCGCCACTATATCGCCGCAACGATCGCCGTGAGCCTCACCCTCCCCTCACGAAGCCGCTGTCCGCCTCCCACACCCCGCTCGGCGCCCGGCGACCCCACTCTCCGGTGCGCGACCGGTCGTGATAGTCGTGGCAGGAGATGCAGCGCGTGGTCGCGCCGGCGACCGTGCCGCCGGCGGTCTGCTGCGGGCCGTGACAGTTGCGGCAGACGGCGATGCCGGGCAGCAGCACGTCGGCGGTGTCGCTGCTCGTCCTCGCGCCGCCGTGACACGAGGTGCACGCGACGATGCGATGGGGACGGTGGCGGAAGCGGGCGTAGACGAGCCAGCGCGAGGGGATCGCCGTCGGGGTCACCGCCGGCACCACACCGGTGAGGTCGACGCCGTGGCACTTGTTGCAGGAAGAGCGGTAGAGGTTGACCTCGGCCTCCACCACCTGGCGCAGCACCCGCTCGTCGAGGCGGAGGACCGGGGGTGGCGCGTTGAACGCACGGCCGGGAAGCAGGCGCCTCTGCACGGGGAGCGGGCGCAGCCGGTCCTGGCGCTCGGCGTAGGCGCGCAGGAGAAAGGCATGCACCTCATCGGGGCGGGCGTGGGGCGCGTCCGGGAAGCTGGGGTCGAACACCAGCCGGTGGCACTCCTGGCAGTGGCGCTCGAAGGAGACCGGCGCGATCTCGCCCGCGGG